>WNEZ01004523.1_pt1 | contig 13247 bp, 21 predicted proteins | sample 5400521 | NCBI WGS metagenome assembly WNEZ01 (sample SAMN13153339, study PRJNA577476) | soil metagenome | isolation source: 120 cm saprolite under Douglas fir tree site 2 hole 1 replicate 1 | place: USA:California | collected 2015-04-18 | reverse complement strand
CAAGCGTTCGGCGGCAGGAACTGAACGCACTTGTCACAGCGTTTGTCGCCGTTCGGCTGCGGCTGGTAAGCGACCGCCGCCTGGGAAATCTTTGCGGCAGCCCGGTTCGCGGTCGACCCGAGGATCGCGGCGGCACCGGCGGCCCTGGCCGCGCCGCGCAATAGTATCCGTCGAGAAAATTGGGTCGATCGGGCTTGCGGCTTGTCGGCCATGGAAACGCTATCTCGACGAGCGGTAACCGGACTTTGCCGCACGCCCGAGTTGTCGGCAAGGGAGCCACATCCCTGGGTGCGCGGACGCCGCAGTAGGTGAACCCTCCCCAGCGTCACGCTCAGTGATGTGAATGGTGTGAATGGTCGTCGGCAAGGTCTTCGTCAGGCCCGACCACTCTGACAAAGCCGAACATCCCGTTAAGGAAATGCTGCCTGACGTTACAAATCACCAGATAGGTCCCCGGTTCTGAGAAAGAGACCGACTCTTGCCGATTGGAACCATTGAGGGGATTAGTGGTCGCTGGCGTGCCGAGTGGCCCACCTTGAGGATTGATCCCGAAGTAAAAGACTTCTGTCGGTGGAGTTTTTGTAGGGTCGAGGATAAATGTGCCAGATGCAGGAATAATAATATGTTCAGGGTCCGTCCCTGGCTTGTACACGACTACCATATGGAAGCCGCTCACCAAAAAGTGTACGACACCGTCTTGCCGGACCTTGATTTCCGGCGGCAAAACGTGGTGATTGGCCGCGCTGGGCGTGTTCAATCCAGAACCGAACGCTGCGGTGACACTCAGCCCATCATTGCCCTGTGCACCTGTCTCCTCTGCACGCAGACTACATATACTTATGCCGAGGCTGGCGAATACGAAAAGGCCCAGGCCAATCCATCGCGGCATCGAGACCTTCATTGTCTTCCTCCCTTCGTTAATCGAGATTCCCCGGTTCCGAGGATTATTGAGCCGAGATTCGCCCTGTTTTGGCCTCCAGGCAAGTAACGGAGCTGTGATTGGTCTCATACCGAAACGGATTGATCGATTCGAGGCGTCGTGATTCTCTGTCGTCCTACCAGTGTGGGGGCTGGGGGATGATCGGCGGGAAGATGTTGGTACCGCACTGGGATGCGGCGACGGCACTGGAAGCGTATCGGGGCGATCGGGACGGGGTTCGTCGTGCTCATCTGCAGGTGATTTGGCTGCTGCTGTCGGGGGAGGCGGCATCGGCGGTGGCGCGGGTCAAAGGGTCAGCCTGCGCTGGGTGGAAAAGCTGGTGGCGCGATGGAACGCCGCCCTCCACCGATAGCGGCGGACATCGTCGAGCCTCTCGAACGGCATGACATGGACCGCATATCCGGCGGCGCGCAGCGCCTCGGCCATATTGAAAACCCAGTAGCGCTTCGGCGTGCCAGTCGTACGCAGCCGGGCGACGATCGCGCGCGCTTCGTCGAGCCGCCCCATATGGGCGCAGCACGCGGCGAGAAAGCGGTATGAGCCGGGATGGCCTGGCTGGTCTTGAATGGACAAGAGCAGCTTCGCCGCGGCTTCGTCAAACCGACGTTTTGGAGAAATAGGCCGTGCCCAGCCCGAGTAGGGGCGTAGACACGCGGTCTCGCGGGCTCAGGCGCAGCGAGGTCTCTATATGCTCGATCGCGAGATCGTGTTGACCGGCAAAGGTCCTGATAAAACCGCTCAGAAGCCAGCCGCGGGCATAGCTTGGGTTGAGCGCCAGCGCGCGCTCAACCAGCCCGATCATGGCGCCGATATCCTCGCCGAAAAAGGCCAGCACCAGGGCGGCGTTGGCGAGGACGCCCGCGTCGTTCTCCGCCACCTGAAGCGCCTGCCGGGCAAGATCAGTGGCCTTATGGCGGTTTGTCTCCAGCGCTGCGGCCCAGCCGTTGGTGACGAGCAGCTGGTGGCAGGTCGCCGCCCAGGCAAGCGCCGGCCCGTAATGCCGGTCGATCGCGATCGCCTGCTCGAACAACCCGAGAGCCGTGAAAACCCGCTCTTTCGTTACCGGATAGAAAGCCGCAAACGCACGCAGATAGAGATCGTAGGCGGTGAGGTCGGTCGTTGGCCGCGCGGGCGCATCTCGGCCGCCTGCAATGCCGGCTCGATCACGCCGGCAACGCTTATCGCCACCTTGTCCTGCAGGTCGAACACACCTTCAAGCGATCTTCGCTCAAGGCTCCCCCTGGAGGGCGACAGGCCCTAGGCCGGGCCGCCGAGCGATCAGTCTGCTCTTTGAGTGGAAACCGATCAACGGTGTAGCGTCTCTCTCGCTACTCTCGCTACGGCTTCATCTGGGACAGCAGTTAGACGGCCGCCGGACCGTGATCATCCACCAGACGCTCGACACGATACGCGTCTTCTACCATTCTGCTGAAGAACAATATAGGAACACCTTCCACACCGCGAGGCATGCCATGTTCTTCAGCTTTCCCGAGGATGCCCGCTGGAACCCCGACCGGCAGGTCGTCGAGTTCGGCGTCGGCATAGGTGAGTATGAGGGCGTCGTCCGCATTCCGCGGGCCTTGTTCCGCCGGTTTATCGACGGCGCCGTCACGCCCGAGCGGTGCGTCGAGGCTTACCACCTCCAAAGGGCCCATTTCGAGCGTATAGTCGAGCGGAGATTGCGGCGTCGCCAACTGACGGACGATGGCAACGTCGAGATCACCGGCCGCGACCTGTGGGAGCGCGAAGTCGCCGGCAGTGCACGCGCACGTGTCCCTGCATTCCGCCAGAGCGCGTAATAACGTCCACGCCCCGCGGGACATCCGGCCGGTTCTGGCGAGGGCAAATCTTAAACTGCAAGGATGATGCTATTGGGCGCCGGGTCGACGCGAAACGATCCGTTGCGTGGCCACGTTTAACAAGCCGCTGCCGTAGGGGATGCGCTGGGTTATTGCCTCGACGCGATGATACCGGTATTTGGCGACAAGACCGGCAACCCACTCCTGATCATCCCGGTAGAAGCTTCAAGGTCCGCCGGTGGTGGGTGAAGCTTGAGAATGAGAGGTCGGGTGGCTGACCGGATAGCTTGACGTCTGGAACAATACGGATGGCAAGATCAGGCGTGAGCGGAATAATCCAGTTTGGTATCCGGCTGCCTCTTACCTCTTCAAGCGCAACTGGATAATCGCTGGTAAAGAACGGGCTATGTTCGTCATTATTGACGAGAATTTCCCAATGTGAATTTCCATAGATGGACACGCGTGAGACAATCGTATCGATACCGATCGCCTGTGGAAATTTTGTATCAACCTCAAAGTGGACGGTTCCGTCGTCTAACAGTTCGCTCAAAGTTTTCGAGCCAAGAACAGCTGGTGCCTTTGGCAACAAGCCCTGTCTATCGAGGATCGCCGCCTCCGCCTGCAGCTGGCTTTTTAACGGTCCGGTATGAATGCGCATCGCGGCCGGGGCACAGCTGGCAACATAGCCTACAAACCCTGCCACCGCATAAATGCACTCTGGATCAATCTGGCCATCTCGCAGCTTGGCAACCGAGGCATTGTATTTGGGCTCCACGGCCATAAGGAATTCTTCAATGGCACGATTGTTTCTCAGGTAAGCGTTGGTGTTTCCTTCCTCAATCCGACAAACACTCTCGGAGTTACACGGAAAACGTTTCAGGTCGGATTTCCTGATTGCGTGCATGAGGCCGCCGGGCGTCGGCGAATAAAAATTTCTGAGGTGCACCTGGGAAACGTAGTGGTCGAGGGGCACGGGCGTAGGTCCGGGGCTATCTAGCTACACGGCCCGGCTCACCACGGGATTGACTGTCGGCTCGCCGCTCCAGATCGCCCCGACGGTGAAGAGGCCGCCCGGGACCCGCGACCTCCCGACGATCGAATGGGCGTGGGCGCGCATGATGATGCCGACGGCCCAGCCCACGAACTGTTTGGCCGCGTCGAATTCGCGCCGGTCGGAATGCCGGAGAGCCTCAAGCTCAGACTTGACGAGGGAAAGCACCGCCGTGACCGCTGGGAAGCCCTCACGCGAGAAAGCACGATATTCGGCGTATTGGGCGGGGGCGTTGATAATTGCCGCAAGCCGCTGTCCCCGAGGGGTGTGGCCGTAGACTTCGGAAGGTGTCGTCATCTCTTGGGTTCCAGGACATCAGATATTGCTACATCACAAAATAAGATCTCCTCTGTTCAGTACACCTGGCTGCGCAGCACTCCTGTCATGCAGGCGAGGGGGTTCACCCTAGTGAAAAGAACCCGGCGCGTCGGCGCGTCGTCCAATGCAGCAATGCGAACCGCGCTCGCTTGGTAGGGCGGAGAACCCGGCCGACCCGGCGCCGATGACGGCGAGGTCGTAAGCCCTGGTATCGCGTGGCGCGGGCGCACAGCAATCGTGCAAGGTCATGTAACTCCCCTTTGCGTCAATTCAAAGTGTTGCTGCCGCCGATCCCACCGGCCAGCGGTGGTTTATTTCCCCTTCAAACTAAAGCATGTAGCCGATATCGGATGCGGCGGTCGGATAGGCAAAGATCGTCTGCTTGAGATCATCGGCGGTAAGTCCGTGGCGTACCGCGAGAGCAAAGAGGTTGATGACTTCGTCAGCATGCGGGCCGACGAGATGGGCGCCGAGAATACGCCCACTGCCCTCCTCGATGAGGGTCTTAAACCCGTAAACCGTCTCGGCTACGCGCCGCGCCGTGTACCAATCCGGCACCTTCTGGCTTTTGGTCTGAAATTTGAGGCCCGCCGCGCGTGCCTCCGCCTCGCCTAAACCCACCGCAGCGATCGGCGGCAGCGTGAAAGCGACGCTCGGCACGCCCCGATAGTCCGGCCGGTGGCGGTTGCCGTCGAGGAGATTGCCGGCGACGACCTTGCCGTCATGGCTCGACACCGGGGTCAGTGGCGGCCCTTTGGCGGCAGCATCACCGGCCGCATACACAGCCGGGTTGGACACGCTTTGCAGAAATTCGTTGAGCACGAGGCGGCCGTTGTCGACCGCGACCCCGGCCGCAGCCAGATTGAGCGCGTCGAGATCGGGCGCGCGGCCGGCGGCATGCACCACGAGATCGGCCTCGACTATGACCGCCTGGCTTCCCGCGCGCCCGCACACGCGGAAACCATCGCCGACGCGCTCGACCGCCTCAACCGCCGTGGCAGTTCGTACCTCGACGCCGATTTCCGCGAACTTCTCCATCAGCCAGCCGACGAGCTCGGGATCGAATTGCGTGAGCATGCGATCGGCTCTTTGCAGCACGGTGACCTTCGCACCGGCGCGCGCGGCGATATGCGAGAACTCGGCCGCAATGTAGCCGCCGCCAACCATGGCGATGCGTTCGGGGAGCTGCGCGAGCTCAAGGAACTGGTCACTAGGGATCAGGTGCTCGGCACCGGGAAATGTGAGCGGCACGGGCCGCGCCCCGGTCGCGATCAGCACATGCCGGGGCTCTAGGATTTGCCCGTCAACCTCGATCGTCTTCCGCCCGGTGAAGCGTGCCCTGCCGTGAAATGCCTCTATGCCGCGTTCGGCGTATCGCCGCGCGTGATTAGCCGGGACGGGATCAGTGAAGCTGCGCTTGAATGCAATAAGATCAGGCCAGCCAATCCCGATTTCACCCGTCACGCCCCGGCCACGCATCCGCCGAGCCATGTCGATCGCCTCGGCCCCGCTGATCAGCATTTTCTTCGGGTCGCAGCCGCGCAGGGCGCAGGTGCCGCCGAACGGCAGGTGATCGATGACCGCGACCAACCATCCGGCCGCCCGCACACGGAAGCTTACTACCTGTGCGGCCGTGCCGCTGCCAATGACGGCGAGATCATATGCTTTGCCATCGCTCATGTGCGGTCTCCCTCTTTTGCGCTCGTATCGCAGCACGTCATCGCCGCCTGCCGGCGGTAAAACCCGAGACCCACCAGGGCGACGCCTAAGAGCAGCGCCGGCATGACGACGTAATCGGCCTTGGCCAGCCAGGCGGTAAGGCCGATGCCCCCGAGCACGACCGCGAGCAACGGCGTGGCGCAGCAGATCGCCGCGAGTGCTGCGCCGATGGCCCCGGTGGTGATGAGCGCGCGGCCGGCCATGCCTTGCTCAATTCACGGGGGTTGAAGGGTAGCCGGCATTGGTCGTCGCGGCGATAAGCGCCGGGACGGCGGTCTTGGCATCATCAAAGGTCACGATCGCCGTCTTCTTTGCCAGGGAAACAACGACCTTGGCGACGCCCGGCAGGGCCACGAGGCTCCCTTTCACCGTGATCGGGCAGGTTGCGCAGTACATGCCGGGTACCGAAAGGGTGACTGTCTTCTGAGCGGCGAGCCCGGCGGACGACCCGGCGAGGGTGATCCCAAGCAGCGCAGCAGCAAGGAATTTATACATGTCGTCTTCCTACTTCAGTGGTAGAAGAGCGACGCGAGGAAATCGACCGCCAGCGCGGCGATGACAAGGACGGTCGCCGACACCAAACCCATCTTGACGATCCGGTTCGGCAGTGGTCGGGCGCAGGCGTCATCCTCGGCGCAGGCCCGTTTCGCTGAGCGGTAGACCAGCCAATAGCCGCCGCCGAGACAGGCTGCGGTGGCGCCGATGAAATAGAACTGATAGGGCGCGAGCTGCGTCAGGCTGCCGATCCAGGCGCCGCTGATGCCGAGCCCAAACAGCACGAGCGGCAGGATGCAGCATGTCGAAGCCGCGAGCGCCCCGACGATACCGCCCAGGGTGAGGAGCCTTTGGGTGCGCTCTTCACTGACTCTCCCGGCTTCGGGCCGCTTGAGGTTGGCCAGGTTTTCGGCTTGATTGGTCATGTCGACACCTCTACATCCTGTAGCATCTACAGGATCAAGGGGTAATTTTGATGCGTTCGGCCGAACCGCCCGCCGGCCTCTCGATCGGCGAATTGTCCCGCCGGAGCGGCGTCAATATCGAGACCATCCGCTATTACGAGCGCGTGCGGATCTTGCCGGCCCCGCCTCGCACCGCCAATGGGCGGCGGGTCTATGGCCCGGCCGAAAGCCGCACGCTCACCTTCGTCCGCCGCGCCCGCGAACTCGGTTTCACGCTCGACGAAATCCGCACGATGCTTGCGCTGTCCGCCGAAGACGGCGGGGGAACCTGCCCCGAGGTGCGCGCGGTAGCGGCTCGCCACCTTGCCGAGATCCGGTCGAAAATTGCCGATCTGCGCGCCATGGAGCAGGTCCTGGCGGAGACCGTAGCGCTTTGCGACACCGGCAAACTGTCCGGGTGCCCGGTGATCGAAACCCTGTCGGCCCGTTAAAAGCACCTCCGGTCGCCAGTTATTTGAGAGCCCTTACGTCATTTACGGTCTTCTCGGGTTCGGGCCGGTAGCGGTAATCGGGGTCGACATCGACCACGCGCACGATGCCCTTGCTGTCGATGACGAACCGACCCGGCATCGGCAGGGTCCAGCTGTCCTCGCCATTGCGCACCGCCAGATCGTTGCCGAAGCTCAGATAGACCTGCTTCAGATCGTCCGTCAGCTTGAACCGCAAGCCGAGCTTTGCGGTGTAATCGTTGCCTCGGTCCGAGAGCAGATCGAAGCCGATCTTGTGCTTTTCGACCAGCGGAAGGCTCGCCTCCGGCGGTTGCGGCGTAATGGCGCAAATCGTCGCGCTCAGTTCCTTCAACGTACCCGTCACTTGCTGCAAAGCATACAGCTCTGCGTTGCAGTAGGGTCACCAGCTGCCGCGAAAGAAGGTCAGGACCAGCGGCCCTTTCGCGAGCAGATCCGCCGAGCCTACCTTATGCCCGGATGCGTTCGGCAGCGCGAAAGGCGGCAACGGGTCGCCGACCTTGATCACCCGGTCCATGATCCCCGAACCGCGCAGCTCTTCGGTGGCGCGGTGCATGATCGCGGCTCTGTCGGCCGGGATTCGCTTTGCCGAGGCTTCTCTGATCCCCTCCAATGTCTTCGCCAGCGTCATTCGTCTCCTTCTCCAGTCTGAAGCGTTCCGGGCTGCGGGACGGCCGATCCAGCGAGCTCCCCAAGAACTCGCGCTCGCGTCGTCGCACCCAGCCGTTGTGATGCTCTGAGAATAACACGCCCACGCTGCTGGCGCGAGCGGAGCGCCGCTCCGAGCACGACGCCCCGCAGCCGCTTACTTTTTGCCAGGGGCGCAGGGATTTGTCGCCGCGCAAGGATTGGCCGTTGCCGCCGCACCCTTGGCTGCGCACGGATTTGCCTTGCCGGCACACGGGTTGGCCTGCGCGATCTGCTGATAGCCTGGACCCGCTACGGCGGCCGGCGCAATAGCGGTCGCGGTGGCCAAAGCGGCGACCGTCAACGCGGTAAGACCGATCTTCATCACTTGTCTCCTTCTGAAGCGCAAAGACCTCATCCCCTCGCGCCACCGGTCGCTTCCCCAGCGCGACGGAGCAAGCCCGACAGTCCTCCGTAGAGGGCCTCGGTGGTAAGCTTCGCCGTGGCGCTGCCAAAGGTTACGGAGCAATCGACCAATGCGGACGAGTGCGGTTTCCACCTCGCCGATTTGCCGGTCGATATCGATCTCGGTCATCGACGTCACTTCGAGAGACCGGTCATCGTAGACGCTATGCGCCGCGCCACCTTTCGATCGCCGAGCCGCAATGGTGCGATCGCGGGCGTGCAACAACTCGACCATCTGTGGCCGGAAGAATGTGAACATCGCGCTGATCCACCGGTTGAGTGCCCAGGAGGAGACGCGTGTGATCGACGACAAAATAGCCGAGCATCGCGCACACATCCGCGGCCTGATACCACGTCTCGCCAGTGACCCACCGATTGGTGGTAAACATCCGTATCGGAAGGCCGGTCGGAGCCATCGAGATTGCGATCAAATGACTGAGCGCAAGGTTGTCTGCGGGCATCGGCTTCTCACTGGGCAACGCCTCAACAAGCTCGCTGGACGGCGGCACGTCGGCGGGTTTCGCTCCCCGCGGCATGCCGCGGGGCCGCAAGAACGTGTGAAAGTGACCGTGCTCGGCCCAGCCTCGCTGGCCCGCCGGATGCGCATGATAATAAAACTGCGCGTGAGTGACAGGATCGTAGACATCGTCGCGCGGGTAATGGTCCCACTCGCGGAAGAGGCCTTGATCACGCAGCACCTCGCCGACGATATTGTCGCCGGTCTTCGCCAGCGCGCGGTAACATTCGCGGACCTCGCGGCCCGCGGCGGACATGACCTGTAATTGGGTCAGGCTGAGTCTCGAGAAGTCGATCGGCGCCGGACGACCGATGCGTCGTCGCGAGCGAGGTGGCCGCACCTTGGCGCGTGAAGGCGGATGTGTCAGTCCAGAGCGGTGGATCGACCCGTTATTCCGCATGGATCATAGCATCGGGGTGGAACGCCCGGAACGCGAATGCGAAGTTCACATCACACACCGCATCCTTCAGGCCGCACACACCGCATCCTTCAGGCCGCCCGGGGTACGGCGCTGCACAACGACGTTTCCGATGTCGCGGCCGGCATCAAGGTTGGCTCATCGAGCGCCGAGGATTGGCCTGCCTCCCAGGTCAGCACCAGATCGCCCTCCTCGATCCGCCGGCGCTGCATCAAGAGATTGAGCGTCCAGGCGCTATCGCCGACCGCGACGACACGAGCCAGCGGCGGCACCGGGTCGTCATAGCGGCCATGGTAGAGGAAGGGCTTGGCGGCCGGTCCTAGCCGGCATAGGGGTTGGTGCCGTAGGCGCGCCCGCTCGTTTTCGGCGGCGCAAGGACGTTCCCGTTCGGGAAGCGCTCGGCAAAGCGCTCAACGGACTCGACCCGCGATGCGACCAGCGGAAGCTGTTTTCCGACCAATTCCCCGACAAAGCATTCGCCGCGAAACTGCTGCCACCAACTCTCGGTCTGGCGGTCATACATGACAAGATCGGAGTTGCGCAGCTTACCGGTCGTGCCGAAGCTTAGCACCCGGCCATCGACCCGCCGATCGTAAACCACCGCCGAGTTGCACAGCGGGCAGAAGGTGACGGCGATCGGCAGCCCATTCACCGTGTCGTTGACGATCTCGTGCCAGATCAGGATGCGCAGCGGGTAGGCGCGGGCCTGATCGCCGAGGTGGACCGATATGACCGGCTCGTGAGGCGATAGGCCATGGCTCGCCTTCACCACGACGAATTCCGGCGTATCGATCGCCGGGATACCGTCCTTCGGTGGCCCGCCCGAGACGATTTCGTCGAGCGGCACGGTGCTGTTCGAGAAATCGGTTCGGGGCCAATCGCGCGACCAGTCGGGCGGCCCCGCGATACTTGGACCCGTCAAGGCGAGCAGCAGCGCCATGGTCCCAACCAGCCAACGTTGCCACGCCAAGGGACGCGCTACCACCTTGCCCCGCCCGTTTCAGAACGACCGTTATCACCGGTTCGCCCGGGACTCCGAACAGGTTACGCCGCATCGTCGATCCGAGCGGTGCGACCCGAGGTCGGGCACCGCCCGGTTGGACAGGTGACTTTCCCCGCGCGTCAGCCGGCGTGCTTGCCGACCGTCCAACCCTTCTCGGCAAGGAAGCGCCTCCCGGCTTCGATCGGGGACGACTCAAGCTCGGTCGCCATCGTGTCGTTGAACCGGTTGAGAAAGCCGAACAGCGCGATCACCGCCACGATGTCGACGATCTGGGTGTCGCTGTAGTAGCGCTTCAGCTCGGTGAAGTCCTCGTCGGTCGCCGCATTCGGCACCTGCGCCGCGCCCTGGGCGACGCGCAATGCCGCGCGCTCGGCCGTGGTGAAGAGCGGGCTCGTCTCGTATTCCCAAAGCGCGTCTTCCTTGGCATCGGAGATGCCGACGCGGCCGGCGCTGTGCGCGGTGTGCGCCATGCAATAGCCGCACCCCGATGCGCGGCTCGCCATCTGGGAGACCAGGTTGCGCAATTGCGGATCGATCGTCGAACTCGGGCCGTTGATCGCCGCGGCGAGCTGGACGAACCCGCGCAGGATCTCTGGGCGGCGCGCCATAATGAGCTGCGAGTTGGGAAGAAAGCCCATCCGGCTTTTCGATGTTTCCAGGATATTGCCGAGTTCGGGAAGCGTGTCGGATGGAAGCGGCTGGATGCGTGGCATGTTTCCTCTCCTTTGGCTGGCAGCGAATTATCGGCAGACGGCTTCGGTCGAGATAGACAGGAGGTTAAGGATGCAAGCAGGTCGTCATATCACCGCGTTGTGTTGCGCTGGGTCGGCTTTGCTGGCCGCAGGCTTTGTTCTGGGGCAGCAGAGCGCGCCGACCGACTATAAATCCGTCAGCGAGGAGGTGCTTGCCTCGATCGATCTCGCCAAGGAAATCGACAGTGGCGCCAACCGCGAACTGCGTCTCAGCCGCGCGGTGGTGGCGCCGGGCGGTCATATCGGTGTGCATAGCCATCACGGCGACCCCACCATCGTCTACCTGCTGTCCGGGGTCTTGACGAACCACCATGACGATGGAACGACCGCAGAGTTTCGGTCCGGTCAGGTCTTCCCTGAATTCGGCCCGCGGGCGCACTGGGTCGAAAACCAGGGTTCCTCGCCGGTGACGTTCATTGTCGCGAATATCCATCGGCGGAAATAGCAGACCCGCAGCGCCGGCCCCGATAACGCACATGTCCACGGCGAGATCGCTCATGCTCGCTTTCCCGGCGCGCGTCACGTCGATCGATCGCCGATGCCAGCTTCCTCCAGCTTGGCCTTGGCATTTAGAGCGACGAGGATGGCAACGATCACGGTGGCGACGAGCCCCGCTGCGTGCGGCCCACCTCACCGAGCCGCCGGCGCCGGTCGCGTTTTCGAGCACGCCGAGATAGACGTAGAGCGCCGTGCCAGGAAAGATCCCGGCAAAGGTCGCCGCGACGAAATGAGGGAACGGGATGGCCGTAACGCCGAACAGGTAGTTCTGAAGATTGAACGGTATCAGCGGGCTGAGCCGCAGCAACCCGACGATCTTCCAGCCCTCCTCGGCGACCGCCTTGTCGATCGCCGCTAGATTGCGCCGTCTTTCGAGCAGCAGCCGAACCTTGTCCCGCGCGAGGTAGCGGGCGATCAGGAAAGCAGCGGGCTCGGACGGCGCGGTCGGGTCCATGGCGCGGCGCGGGTTCGTCAATAACGATGCTGTGGCGCCGGACATGTACGATGCATCGCGTCGCGGAGGTGGCCTCCGCGGAAATCGCGATCGGCACGATTGTCTTGAGTTCAGTCGGCATTATCATGCTCCGCGGCCGGGGTAGGCCCGACCCTTCTCGCGTGATGCAAAACTCTGAGGTGGTAGGACACGGCGCCATAGGTGCTGACGCCGTATGGAACGGCAAAGGTCAGAAGGATCTTGGCCCAGTCGATCGGACCGCCGGCCAGCAACGCATCGCCCTGGTTGATCAGGTTGAGGATGGTTCCGACAACAAGCGCGACGACAAAGGAACGCCGCGGCACGCCGTCAGATACGCAGCACCGGCAAGCAGCGCGCCAGGCCGGCACGCCATTCATGCCCCGACCAGCCCCGGCAATTCGACCAGCGAGCGGATCTCGCGATCGGGGACGCCTGGCAGGCGCTCGCGACCCTGGCTATAGCGATTGCACCAGACGACGCGCAGGCCGAATGCCGAGGCCGCATAAGCATCCCACGCATTCGACGACAGGAACAGGATCGCGCCCGGCGCCAGCGAAAGGCGATCGACGGCGACCTGATAGACCTTTGGGTGCGGCTTATAGATCCCCACTTCCTCGACCGAGAGCACGCGGTCGAGAACATCGCGGATGCCAGCATTCTCGACGGCCGCTTGCAGCATCGCCGGCGAGCCGTTCGACAGGATCGCGGTGGCCAGCCCCACCCCCTTCAGGCGACGCAAGACGTGCAGCACCTCGGGAAAGGCGGTCAGCGTCAGATAGAGGTTCATCAGCCGGTCGCGCAGCCCTCCCTCCTGCAGTTGCAGCGCCTCCAGCGCGAAGTCGAGGGCATCGCCGGTCACCTGCCAGAAATCAGCGTGGCGATCCTGCACGGCGCGCAGCCAGGTATATTGGAGCTGCTTTTCGCGCCACAGCGCGGTCAGCCTGTCCGATCCGTCGCCGAGCACGTCCCGGCAGGCCGACGCAGCCGACGCGAAATCGAAGAGGGTACCGTAGGCGTCAAACACGCAAGCGCGGATCCCAGTGAGCGTTCGGTCAGCCACGAGCTCCTCCCTGTCGATAGCGGCACCCTGTCCGGCGGATCAATCTGCGGTGCCCCGGATTGGATAGCCTCTTTCGCGAATGAATTTCCTCCGGTTCAGCACGCCTTGCAGATCGGGTCGCGCGAATGGTGCGTGCGACAGGGTCGATGATCTGCGCCTTGGCCTCGTGGTTCACGACA
>WNEZ01016175.1_pt1 | contig 13250 bp, 11 predicted proteins | sample 5400521 | NCBI WGS metagenome assembly WNEZ01 (sample SAMN13153339, study PRJNA577476) | soil metagenome | isolation source: 120 cm saprolite under Douglas fir tree site 2 hole 1 replicate 1 | place: USA:California | collected 2015-04-18 | reverse complement strand
GTGGCAGGCATTCGGAAGAGCGGCGGCGAGGCGGTAGCCGAGCACGTCGACGTCACGGATGAGCAGGACACGATCGCTCTCGCGGCCAGGGTCGTCAAGCGATTCAAACGAATCGACGTGCTCTTCAACAACGCCGGAATCAGCGGAGTCGGAGACGTGCTGGAGACGGAGCCCGACCTTTTCGACCGCGTGATGAAGGTGAACGTCCGCGGCGTTTATCTGACCAGCCGGGCGGTCGTGCCGCAGATGATCAAGCAGCGGTCAGGCTCGATCATCAACATGTCGTCGTGCATCGCTGAGGTCGGCCTTGCTAGGAGGGTCTCCTACGCGGCATCGAAGGGCGCCGTCCTGTCGATGACCAAGTCCATGCAGGTCGACCTCGCGCAGCACGGGATCCGCGTTAACGCACTGCTGCCAGGAACCATCCTCACGCCATTCGTCGAGCGCTACATCAAGGAGTCGTACAAGGATCCCCAGGAGGGCTACGCGTCGATCCGGAAGCGCCAGCTGACGAGCGAGTTGGGCCGTCCGGAGGACGTCGCGTCGGCGGCCCTGTACCTGGCGTCCGACGAATCGAAGTTCGTGATGGCGTCGGGCCTGGTCGTCGACGGAGGAGTCACGGGAACCAAGTAGCCGGGCGGCTACTCCGACTTCTTTTCCGGTTCCAGCCCTTCTCTCAGCAGGCCCTCGAGGTCCAGCCTTCCCCCGCTGAACGAGAGATGGCCATCAGCGTCCTTAGGCCACTGGTCCTCGGGGCGGTCCCAGGCCAGCTCGAGGCCGTTGCCGTCGGGGTCTCGCAGATAGAGCGCCTCGTGCGTGCCGTGGTCGTTGACCCCGTCGAGCGGCCAGCCCGCCTCGGCCAGGCGTCGCAACGCGTCGCCCAGCGCGGCTCGAGTTGGGTAGAGGATCGCGACGTGATAAAGGCCGGTGGTGCCGGGGGGTGGGGGAGAACCGCCCTTCGACTCCCAGGTGTTGAAGCCCAGGTGGTGGTGATAGCCGCCGGCGGACAGGAACAAGGCGTCTCGCATGCGGAAGATGACGTCAAATCCGAGGATCTCGACGTAGAAGTGGTGCACGCGGTCGATGTCCGCGGTCTTGAGGTGGACGTGACCGATCCTGGTCCCCGGCGCGACCGGGCGCGGCGCGCTCTCGCGAGGGGTGACGGCGTTGACGGTCGGGTTCTCGATTTCGGCCTTCATGCTCCTAGTGTTCCCTCCGACCTGGTCCGCCAATCGCTCGGCGGACCGACTAGTTTCCAGCCATTCTGCCAGGGCCACTTGTGACGGATCTGCAATGAGACGCTGAGAAGCGCCATGGCCTCGAGGGCCCGGGCCATGACCAGCGGGCCGGCGTCGATGGGACGGAACCCGATCGACTCGACGAGCCCGAGCACCTTGTCCTTGGCCTCCTGGTCGTCGCCAGCAACGAAACCGTCCAGAGGGATCCCGTTCACTGATGGGTCGGCCATCCTGACGGCAAACGCGTAATTGAACGCTTTCGTCACAAGGACCTTGGGGTGACGCTTCTGGATCTCTTCGGCGTTGGAGAGTCCGCCGAGCACCTCCTCAGGATTCTGCACATTGATGTGGTTGGTGGCGTCGACGACAACTTTGCCGTCGACCGATGACCCCAGCCCGCGGAAGACCTCGCCGAGCCTGTCATACGGCACCGCGATGATCACGAGCTCGGCATCCTTGACCGCCTCGACATTCGAGCCGGCGGCGCGTGCGCCGGTCGCCTTGGCCGCCGCCGCCGCGTTTTCGGGGTTGGCCGCGCTCATTGTCACCGAGTGGCCGCCGCGCACGCTGGCTGACGCCAGCGCCTTGCCCGTGTTACCGGAGCCTATGATTGCGATCTTCATCTCGATCTCCCTGCCTCCTCGACTCCCAAAACCAAGGACTAGAACAACCGTTGACGGCCACCTTATTCGAGACGGTGAGATGAGCCTCGATTGGACGCCGGCAAGGGTACCGCCGCGAGAAACGCTCGCCGGTGTGACCGTACGGCTCGAGCCGATCGATCCAGAAAGGCACGCACGGCCCCTGTTCGAGGCATCTCACGATGCCGGGGCGGCCGAGCAGCTCTTCCGACACCTACCCTATGGGCCCTTCCACGGCTTCCACGACTTCAGGGCATGGCTGGATGAGCGCGCAGCCTCATCGGATCCTTATTTCGTCTGCGTCGTGGACGCCGACACGGGCGCTCCTCAGGGCATGGCCGCCTTCATGCGCATGGCGCCGGAGCACGGCGTGATCGAGATCGGCCACATCTGGTTTTCGCCCGCGATCCAGCGCACGCGCCAGGCGACCGAGGCGATCTATCTCATGGCGCGGCACTCGTTCGACGACCTCGGGTACCGGCGGCTCGAGTGGAAATGCGATGCGCTGAACGAGCCTTCTCGCCGCGCAGCGGAGCGTTTCGGCTTCACGTTCGAGGGTGTCTTCCGGCAGCACCTGGTGGTCAAGAGCCGCAACCGCGACACCGCATGGTTCTCGATCCTCGACGGCGAGTGGCCGCTTGTCCGCGCCGGCTTCGAGGCCTGGTTGGCGCCGGCGAACTTCGACGCCGACGGCCGGCAGCGCCAATCACTGGCAGTCGCACGCGACTCTATCTCACGCGACTCCGCCGGCTAAGGGGCCACCGCCGACTTCGCGCGCACGAGAAGCCGCCACCACACTGCAACGGCAAGGACGATGCCCGAAAGCAGCGCGATGGTTGACCCCGCTGAGATCATCTCGTCCTTCTGGTGCTCCGGATGGAGATAGTGGTCTCCGGCGTACAAGGTCTCGCGAAGTCGAAGCGCAAGCACCTGGTCACGTGTGTCGGCATCGACGTAGAGGTCGACCTGGCTGCCGATATAGGACCCCAAATCGGGAATCGGAGGCGAGTAGGAGTTCAGGTGGTCGAGCGAGAACTGCTGTGAGACGCCCTCCAGGTAGATGTGGCGATAGGCACCCTTACCCGTTGTTTCCTGGTAGTCGCTGATGGGGCCGCTGACCAAGAATGTCTGCGCCGGATGGGCGGTGGCGATTGCGTGGGCACCGGCCGTCAGGCCGAATGCGGCCACGGCCCCGACGATCACTCGCCAGCGAAGCCGGTCCCATGAATGCGCTGTGTCGCCGCCAAAACGCAAAGACGGGTGGGGCTCTTCCGCAGTCGCGGGTTCGAGTGACAGGAGGTGCAGGCTGCCGGAGCCGTAGTACATGTGGCAGTTCAATCCGGCTGGCAGGGCGCGATAAGTCCGTCGAGAGATCTGTGTCTTGACCGGCCCGACAACCATGTAGTAAGAGGTGGAGCCTCGGTACGTGCGGGTTTCGGGAGTTATGCGTCCGGTGATGTACGACAAGCTGCCCGTGATCGCGTCGGCAAGGAAGCTGAATCCTCGCCACGCCAGGTACAGGCCGGCACCGACAAAACCGATCCCGATCAGCATCGCCCCGAAGTCAGGGTTCCAGGCCACTGCAACGGCAATCCCCGCCGTGGGTAGGCCGGTGAGCAAGCGCCATAGGCCTGAGTACCACAGACCGACTTGCTGGCGAGCGCTGATCCGAGCCTCGCGATTGGCCCGAACGTCGGCCTCGCGCGAGAACGGCAAGCGGTCCTCCGCGGGAAAGTCGTTCACCGCCGCCGCCTCAGATCAGCAAACGCCAGGGGCGTTCGTCAGCTGCAGCCCGTCGTCGCTCCGCAGTTCAAGCACTTGTAGCACGAGCCCGACCGCACCGTGATGGCGCCGCAGTCCGGGCACGCGGGCGCGTCGGTGTTGATGAACGCGATCTTCTGGACTCCGCTCGTCGGCGTCGCGATCACCTTCAACTCCTGCAACGGGTTGGCTTCGGCGGTTGGAGCAGGGACCGTCGCCGCCGGCGCATCGCGACGCACCACGCCCGCCTCGTCCTGCTCCTCGACCGGCATGAAGTGGCTGGCCATCCACCTGAAGATGTAGTCCACGATCGACTTCGCGATCGGGATCTCCTTGTTCTTCGTGAACCCGGAGGGCTCGAACCGCATGTGGCTGAACTTGTCGACCATGAACTTGAGCGGCACCCCGAACTGCAGGGCGTATGACGTCTGGGTCGCGAACGCATCCATGAGGCCCGAAATGGTCGAGCCTTCCTTGGCCATGGTCACGAACAGCTCGCCCGGCTGGCCGTCCTCGAACATGCCGACCGTCAGGTAGCCCTCGTGGCCCTGGATGTCGAACTTGTGCGTGATCGACTTGCGCTCATCGGGCAGCCGGCGCCGCACCGCGCGGTAGTCGGGTCCGGCGGGCTCGACGGCTTTCTTCTCCTTCTCGAGCGAGGTCGAGAGCGGTTGTGAGCGCTTGCAGCCGTCGCGGTAGATGGCGATGCACTTGAGCCCGAGCTTCCACGACTCCATGTAGGTCTGCTGGATGTCCTCGACCGTGGCGTCGGTGGGGAGGTTCACGGTCTTGGACATGGAGCCGGAGATGAACGGCTGGACCGCCGCCATCATCCGCACGTGGCCCATGGGCGCGATCGACCGCATGCCCTTGACGGGCTTGAACGCGCAGTCGAACACCTTCAGGTGCTCTTCCAGCAGCTGAGGGGCGCCCTCGATGGTGTCGTTCTCGTCGATGAACTCGACGATCTCCTTGACTTCCTTGCTGTCGTACCCGAGCTTGCGCAGGGCGGCGGGGACGGTGTTATTCACGATCTTGAGAAGGCCGCCGCCGACAAGTTTCTTGTACTTGACGAGGGCCAGGTCCGGCTCGATGCCCGTGGTGTCGCAATCCATCATCAGAGAGATGGTGTTGTGACTTACGAACCCGTTTGCGACATACGTGACGTTTTCAGGAACTGAGAGGTCGTACGTGAACTGCTCCTCCCCGAGCTCAGACTTCTCGACTGAGTCGTAGAAGAAGCTGAGAATCTGCTTCAGCTCCAGGCTGCCCGTCCGTTCCAATAGCTGGGTCGCAGATCGCCTCGAGACTGCCCCGTGGCGCCGGATGGACATCATGAGGATCTTTCGCAGGCGGTCGTTGTTCGGGGCGAGTTCGTCAACCATCCTGGCTGAGAAAGGAATGTGATCGTAACGGGCGGCCTGCGGGTGGTCGGCTGGGACGACCAGGGCCAGCTTGCGCCTGGAGATGAAGCCAACCGTCTCGCCGAACGGCCCAGCTGCAGACTGGTTTAGCAGCCTGAGCACATATCGCGTCGAGCCGCCCCAGGATCCGTTTCCGGGCTCGTCCGCCTTTCGGGTCGTGACGAAACCAAGGGCCAACAGGATCGCCTGCACGTCGCGGCTGAACTGCTCGGAGACGGTTGTGAAGGAAACATAGCCCGATGACACCGTACCGTCGGCTTCGAAGAGCCCACGCACAAAGGCGCCATACACGGCCCGATCGTTGGTGTGCAGAATCGCGTCGGGGACGTGCGCGAGGTATCCCTTTCCCTTGTGTTCGGGCGCAGGGGCTCGCTTGACGAAGCCGCAAGCCTCCCACCAGAGTGTCAGCCGCACCGAGTGGAATGCCACCTCGACATAGCCCTTCTTGTCGGTGATCGCGGCTGTGAGACCGAATAGCGACTCGCCGAGGTTGGCCATGCGCTGCACTACATCGCGATCTGATGCGGAGACGCAGAGACGAATGCCCTTTGAGTGGAGCGAGCCGTCGCCCATGAAGTAGCCGATGAACTCAGCAAGGTCAGGAGTCATCCGGCGGGGCACGAACGTCCGCGGATCCGATGTCCAGTACGCGTCTGGTAGCGGCGGAAGTTGGACCGCGTTGGGCTCCCCGACCATGCCGCCGAGCATCATTGGGACTCGATCGCCGGTGCGGACATCGCTCAGACGCCGCCAGGTCCACTGGCCCTCGGTGTCCACCACTTTGATGCGATGGGTCGCTGTGCCTTGAATCCGGTAGCCGCGACTGGTCTCAACCGTAACCACCGGCTCTGCGCCATTAACGAAGAACTTGGTCGCCTTCTGTGGCCCCGTGTCGGTGGCGACCTCGGCGTTCAGAGCCTGCCACTTCGCGCCTTCGGGATCTCCCAAAGTGCGCAGCCTGACCAGACCGCGATCGGTAAGGACCAGGGAGTCGCCAACGAGACAACCGGTAGGAGCAAGGACGGTGGCCTGTGCGTTGCGATAGCCGTGCTGCCGCCCCAGCTTGACCGCGTCGTCCCATGTCTCTCGGGCGGCGTTCACGACCTGCGCCGATTCCGGTGACGTGGGCAGCTGGTGCGCTGCCGCGCGGTGCTTCTCCATCACTTTCAGCATCGGCTCCCGGTTCCTGGCGTACTCGCTGAACGGTCCCTTGGACTGGGCCATGCGCGCCGACTGCGCAAATGCGCGGCCGGTCATGATCGAGGTGATGGCGCCGGCGAAGCGACGGCCCTCGTCCGAGTCATAAGCCAGGCCCATCGACATGAGCAGAGCCCCGAGGTTGGCGTAGCCCAGCCCGAGCGGGCGCAGCGCCTCAGAGTTCTTGCCGATCGCCGGAGTGGGGTAGGAGGCGTTGGAGACGATGATCTCCTGGCCGGTGAAGCAGATGTCGACGACCACGTTCCAGTCCTGGATGGTGGTGTCGAACTGCACGCCCGGATCGCCGCAAACCCACGCCGCCTCGGCGATCTCCTTCCAGAGGTCGCGCGCCTTGTAGGTGTCGATGACCCGGCCGTCGACGACCGCCCTGGTCGTCCACTGCTTGTCGTCGATCACGGCCCGCATGAAATCGTCGTTGGCGCGGACCGAGTGGTTGGCGTTCTGGAACTGGACCGAGTCGTAGGCTCCGCCCGGGACGTTGAACCCAACGTTGTAGCCGGCCTCGATCAGCGCCCACGCCTTCTTCTCCTCCTCCGCCTTGCAGCGGATGAAGTCGAGGACGTCGGGGTGATCGGCGTTGAGGATGACCATCTTCGCGGCGCGGCGCGTGGTGCCGCCTGACTTGATCGAGCCCGCGAACGAGTCGTAGCCCTTCATGAAGGAGACCGGGCCGGAGGCGGTGCCGCCGCCGGAGAGCTGCTCTTTCGAGGACCGCAGCACTGACAGGTTGGAGCCGGTGCCGCTGCCGAACTTGAACAACATGCCCTCGGTCTTGACCAGCTCGAGGATCGACTCCATGGAGTCCTGGACCGAGTTGATGAAGCAGGCCGAGCCCTGCTGCGCGCGGTTGGGGACGCCGAAGTTGAACCAGACCGGGCTGTTGAACGATGCGTGCTGGGTGACCAGGAGGTAGCGCAGCTCCTGAGCCCAGTTCTCGGCGTCCTCTTCGGTGGCGAAGTAGGAGCCGTCGCGACCCCATTTCGCCAGCGTCTCGACCACCCGGTCGATGATCTGGCGAACGCTGGTCTCGCGCTCGGGACTGCCGGGGCCGCCGCGGAAGTACTTCTGGGCGACGACGTTGATGGCCAGCTGCGACCACGAGCGCGGGACCTCGACGTCCTTCTGCTCGAAGATGACCTGGCCTTTCTCGCCGATGATGGCCGCGGTGCGGCGCTCCCACTCGATCAGGTCGTACGCATGGCTGCCCTCGGGTGTGAAGTAACGGCCAAACCGAAGTCCAGGCCTGGCGGTTCCGTTCTTGTGGTTCCCGTTCTTGCGGGTCCCGGTGGCGAGGTCAGATGCGTTTTTGGCCATTTCTTTAAGAACGCCTCCTTCAATCATCCCCGTTCAGGGTGCTTTCAAAGCCTTCTGGTGGGTAGGACGTGGGCTGGGTCGTTGAACTTGTTCGCTTGGGGATGCAAGAGGCCCCGGAGCATGCCCGCCACTTATGCCCCAGGGCCTCGATGTAACGCCGCTGAATATACGAGGCGGTTTTGGGCTTGTCAAGACCCAAACACAAGATATTTGGTGTCGATGAGGGCCAACCCACCACATGTGGGTGGATTACCTGTGGATATCCCTGGTGACGGATTGGGCACAGGCTGCGGATTGGCTGTGGGAAACCGGGCAAAACCGACCTACTGAGCGGAGTCGAGGAGGGCCAGGCTCAGAGGCTCTGTGGAAACCTCAGCCGGGCCGTTTTCGGCCGTCTGGACGCTCTGGGCCGCGGACCGGATCTTGGCTGAGACCTGCTTGCCCTCGGTGTACGTGTTCTGGAGCATGGTCAGGGCCCTCTGGAGCTTGTTGTCGAGGATTGCCTCCAGCGTGTCGAGGTGCCGCTCGACGTCGATCAGGGCCGACTGGAGCTTCTCCATGTCGACGGTGCGGGCGAACTGCAGATGCAGCTGGTACAGGGTCAGCAGGTAGGGCAGAGCCATGGCGTAGCCGACGACCATCACGTGCCGGCGGTGGGCGCCCACAATGGCGCCCCGGCAGACGTCGTAAGCGGCGTCGGGGATGACCGCCAGGGCGAACGTCGAGGTCGAAGCCGGATCGATGTACTGGCTCACCTCACGAACCCGGCGCTCCACCTCCCGCTCGACCTGCGCGGTCAGCTGGGCGCGGCGCGTCGCGTCGAGGCCGGGCTCGGCGAGCTGCTCGAGGGCGCCGCTGGACACCCATTTGGAGTCGATCGGCAGGAGCTTGCCGCCGGGCAGCTGCAGGGCCAGCTCGACCACCTTGCCGCCGACCCAGACGTTGCGCTGCAGCATCTCGGGCGGCAGGTGCTTCAGAACCTCCTCGAGGATGTTCTCGCCCGCGGCGCCGCGCGTGGAGCTCCCCGCGATGACGCTCTCCAGCCGCTTGAGGCTCGAGCGGGCCTCATCCTCGATCGACTGGCGGGCGACCAGCGCCGAGCCGAGCCGCTCGACGACTGACTGCGTCTGGGCGAGCCGCTCGCGAATCTCTGCCGCCTGCGACTCCTGGGTGAGGCCGCCGGTGTCGAGGCGCTGGCGCAGCTCGGCCACGACCGCGGCCTGCCCGTCCGCTCGCCGGACCAGGCTCCAGGCCAGGACGGCCACCGCCGATACGCCGGCCAGCACACATACCAGGAGGAGCGCGAACAACAGTTCGAACAGCGACATGTTGGGCATTGTAGTCCCGAAAGTGGGTATAGACAAGCCTGTTAAGAGCATGAGGAGGAACCTTCGGTTCCCCCTCATCGCGGCGTCGGCAAAGCCGACCCGGCCTACGGCCGGGCAAGCGCCGCTGCGCTCCCTCATGAAGGAATTGGACAAGTTTAAAGTGAGACAAATGGCGGCCAACAAACCCATCCCGGAACCCGTGCAGGTCCCCGACCGCATCCCCCTCGAAGAGGTCTACATGCGCATGGCCGAGGAGCTCGCCAAGCGGTCCACCTGCGCCCGGCTGCAGGTCGGGAGCGTAATCACCACGGGCGACCTGACCCAGGTCCTCGGCATCGGCTACAACGGGAATGCCAAGGGCCTGCCCAACCAGTGCGACTCCACCCAGCCCGGAAACTGCGGCTGCCTTCATTCGGAGCAGAACTGTCTGATCAAAGCCGGCGCGCAGCTGCCCGGCAAGGTGATGTTCGTGAGCGCATCACCCTGCGTGATGTGCGCCAAGATGATCATCAACACCAACGTCGCGCGCGTCTACTACAGAGAGGCGTATCGCGATCCCGCGGGCCTCAACGTCCTGCGCCAGGGCGGCGTCGAAGTCATTCACTACAACCGCTGGCGCGAACTCTGGCGGTAGTCCCTCACCGGATTCCGTTCGTTTGGCGCCAGACGGGCCCAACGTGAGCGCCGATTCCGCATCTTTGGCGCCAGACGGGTCAATGCGCGATCTCCCAGCCTGACTCCGTCTGCACCATGCGGGGCTCGACGACGGGCACGCTCGCGAGCCCCCGTGCGCGCCTGAAGAGACCGTTCACGTCCTCGCCGGTGTCCACTGACTCCAGCACCTTCTGCGTCGCATAGACGAGGGTGATCGCCGGGTCGCCCAAGGCTCGGGCGGGCGTCGTCCACAGCCAATCGGTGACCTCGTCCGGCTGGGCTCGCACCGTCTGGCCGGCGGGCAGGCGGGCGAGGTAGAACCGCGCATCGTATCGGCGGCTCAGCTGCCGCGGCGTCACCCATCGGGCCAGCAGGACCAGCCGGTCGAGCGCCGCCTCCAATCCACACGACTGAAGGGCGTCGCCGAACGAGCTGCCGCCGGCGACCGATGCGCGCACCTGATCGGAGTCGCTATCGACGGCGAACCGGCGTTTGCGGCGCGCGAGCAGGATCCCGACCTCCTCGAACAGCTCCCGAATCGCAGCGGCCGCTATCTCGTCGCCCATCTGCGAATCCCCGGCATGGACGGTTCCGCCCGGGAACACGTACGCACCCGGAGCGAAGTCCGCGCCGCCCGGCCGCCGCATGAGCAGGAGCTCCCACGGTTTCCCGTCGCGCACGAGCAGCACGGTGGCGGAGGGTCGCGGTGTGACGGGCGGGCCTTCGAGGTTGAGGGCGCTCGAGGGCAATGACGGGATGGAGATGGCCCCAGTCTAATGAGCACCCGCGCCCCAACTACGATGCTCTGATGGACCTGGGCATCGCGGGCAAGGTCGCGCTGGTGACGGCGGGCACGAAGGGAATCGGGCTCGGCATCGCACGCGGACTGGCCGCGGAGGGCGCGCGCGTCGCGGTCGCGGCGCGCACCGAAGCCGACGTCAAGCACACCGCGCAGGCGGTCGCAGGCCTGGGTGTGGTCGCCGATCTGCTGACCGAGGCCGGCTGCCGGCGCGCGGTCAGCGAAACCGAGAAAGTGCTGGGGCCTGTGGACATCCTCATCAACAACCTTGGCGTGCGCGCGGGGAGCTCGTGGGCGGACACCGGCCCGTCTGAGTTCGAATCGGCATTCGCGGGCAACGTCGTGGTCAGCGCGCGCATGACGCAGCTCGTGCTCCCCGGCATGCTGACCCGCGGCTGGGGCCGCGTGGTCGTCATCTCCTCTGTCTGGGGGCGCGAGTCAGGTGGAGCTCCGGCGTACAACGCCGCCAAGGCCGCGGAGATCAGCTTCGTCAAGTCGCTGGCCAGGGAGGTGGCGTCGAAGGGCGTGACCGTCAACTGCGTCGCGCCGGGTTCGATCCTGTGGGAGGGCGGCGGCTGGCACCGCCGGCAGCAGGCGGACCCGGAGGCGATCGCGGCGTTCGTGCGCGCGGAGATGCCGCTGGGGCGATTCGGACAGGTGGAGGAGGTGGCCGGCGTGGTGGCGTTCGTCTGCTCGCAGCAGGCGAGCCTTCTCAACGGCGCATGCATCTCGGTGGACGGCGGGCAGTCGCGGTCGAACATCTGAATCCGTGCGACGCGCAATCGTGGTTCTGGCCATCGCGCTCATCGCGGCGTGCTCGTCGCCGACAGGCGCGTCGCCATCAGCCAGTCCATTGCCGACCACGTCCCCGACCACGACAACGCTGACCGGGAGCATCGGCGCCGCCCAGTACCGCATCGAGGTTCCCCCGACGTGGAACGGAACGCTCTTCCTATACAGCCACGGCTACGTCGCGCCAGGGAGGGTGAACCCGGCCACGGATTCGCCGGCACCCCAAATCTCGACCTGGCTCCTCAGCCAGGGTGACGCGATCGCGGGCTCGTCGTACAGCTCGACCGGTTGGGCGCTCGAAGACGCCTTCAAGGACCAGATCGCGCTCCTCGACCTCTTCAACCAGCGCTTCACCAAGCCAAAGCGCGTGATCGCATGGGGCGGGTCGCTCGGCGGGATCATCACGGCCGGATTGATCCAGCTCTATCCCGACCGCTTCGCCGGCGCGATCCCACTCTGCGGCGTGCTCGCCGGCGGCGTCGCCACCTGGAACACCGGGCTCGACGCCGCGTACGCATTCAAGACGCTCCTGGCTCCGAACTCACAGCTGCGGCTGACCGGGATCACCGATCCGCAGGCCAACATGCAGCTCGCGGCGCAGATCTTCGGCGAGGCGGCCGCGGCGCCCGCGGGTCAGGCTCGCATCGCGCTGATCGCCGCCCTCGGCGACCTGCCGGGGTGGTTCGATCCCACGGGCGCGGAGCCCGCAGCCACCGATTACCCCGCACAGGAGCTGGCGCAGGCGCGCTGGGAGTCGCAGGTCGACTTTCCGTTCGAGTTCGCCTATCGCGCGGAGCTCGAGCAGCGGGCGGGCGGCAACCCCTCGGGGAACACGGGCGTCGACTACGCGCACCAATTGGCGATCTCGGCCAATCGCGCCGAGGTCACTGCGCTCTACCAGATGGCGGGACTCGACCTCGCAGCGGACCTTGGAGCGCTGAACAGCGGTCCGCGGATCGCCGCCGACCCGAATGCGGTCGCCTACCTCAACCGCAACATCACCTTCGACGGCAAGCTCTCCGTGCCCGTGCTGACGATGCATACGACGGGCGATGGCCTGGTCGTCCCGCAGAACGAGACCGCGTACGCCGACGTGGTCACAGCAGCCGGCAAGCAGGACCTGCTGCGCCAGGTCTTCGTGCACCGAGCGGGGCACTGCGCGTTCTCGGCGGCCGAGACGCTGGTGCTGATCCAACAGATGATCGAGCGGCTCGACACGGGAAAGTGGGACGACGCAGCGCTGGTTTCGAGCGCACTCAACGCTCGCGCCGGCGCGCTCGGAGATACCTACAACGAGGTGGCCGGGTTCTTCATCACGCCACCGGCGTTCACGACCTTTCATCCGGGCCCGTATCCACGTAGCTAGAATCCCCGCCGTGGTCAAGTTCGAAGGCGTGCTCACCTCGACATCACGCGGCGGCGGTGGGACGCTGGTGCCGATCCCCAGGGAGGTTGCGTCTGAACTAGGCCTCAAAGGGATGCCGAAGATCCAGGCCGTGATCGCGGGCACGCCGTATCGCGGCTCGCTCATGCCGATGGGAGACGGGACCTACTGCCTGGGCGTGCTGAAGTCCATCCAGGAGGCCGCAGGCGTGGGCCTCGGCGACACGATCGAAGTCCTGCTTGAGCTCGACACAGCGCCGCGCACGGTCGAGCCGCCGGCGGATCTCGCCGCCGTGCTGGCGCTTGACAAGAAGGCGGCGGCGGCCTGGGCGAAGCTCTCGTTCACGAACAAGACCGAGATCGCGCGCTCCCTTGAGGAGGCCAAGAAACCTGAAACGCGCCGGCGGAGGCTCGCCGCGGCCCTCGAGCGATTGCGGCGCTGATCAGGCTTAGTTATGGCCCAAAAAAGGGGCCGGCGCCGACCTGGGCAGCCAGCAGGAGCGACGTCGGGTACAGGCCGAGCACCAGTGAGAGCACCCCGCTCAACGCGATCGCCGTCGTGCTGCTGATCGAAGCGCGCAGCGGCTCGGCCCGCGTCGTCGCCGACCACACCGGGATCAACACCCGGACGTAGTAGTAGACGGATACCACGCTCATGATCACCGCCAGGACCACGAGCCACGTGTAGCCGGCGCTCA
>WNEZ01003667.1_pt1 | contig 13252 bp, 9 predicted proteins | sample 5400521 | NCBI WGS metagenome assembly WNEZ01 (sample SAMN13153339, study PRJNA577476) | soil metagenome | isolation source: 120 cm saprolite under Douglas fir tree site 2 hole 1 replicate 1 | place: USA:California | collected 2015-04-18 | reverse complement strand
CGCTTGAGGAACAGAAAAAGGAAGCCAACCGGATGCACGAGGACGCCATTCAATACGGCATCCTCAAGCACGACGTGGAATCTAACCAACAGCTTTACGAAGGCCTGTTACAGCGGCTGAAAGAAGCGAGTATTTCCGCGGGCCTGAATTCTAGCCGGGTGAGCATAGTTGACTCGGCCCGCGTGCCGCAGTCGCCGGCGAAACCGAACATACCGCTGAACCTTGCGCTCGGTCTGCTATTGGGGTGCTTCGCCGGCAGCACGGTGGCGTTCATATTCGATCGGTTCGACAACATAATCCGCACCCCCGACGAGGTTGAGGCATTGGTCGCGTTACCCTCGCTGACGACGATCATCCCTGCAATTCCTCCCCTGATTGAAACGCACGCGAAAGCGGCAGCAGTTGGTATGGCCAAGCACTGCAAACCTAGTAAAGCCAATGTCGCTGCGCTCATTGCATACCTGCAGCCCAATTCGAATTTTGCGGAGTGTTACAGAGCATTGCGCACTTCGCTGTTGTTAGCTTCTCCCGATAACGCCAGAGTGATAGTCATCACCAGCCCGCTCAGCAAGGAGGGCAAGTCGACGACCAGCTTGAATCTTGCAGTCGTGCTGGCACAGATGCGTAAGCGCGTCCTGCTCATTGATGCCGACCTCAGGGCGCCCTCTATACACAAGCTGCTTTATCTCCCCCGGGATAGAGGACTGAGCACGATCCTCAATCCTGGCTTCAAAGGCGACGTAGCGGAGTATGTCTTCGACTCGCGGGTACCCGGAATATTCGTTCTACCCGCCGGACCCACTCCTGATCTACCAACCGAGCTGCTGGGTTCGGACGCCATGAAGAGATTGGTCGCCTTATTCCGGACCAATTTTGACTACATAGTTATCGATGCCGCTCCGGTGCTGGCAGCCACTGATCCCATCGTTATTGCGGCCGATGCCGACGCTGTGTTGCTCATCGTACGCTCGGGCCAAACCACCAAAGATGTGGTGCTGCGTTCGCTCAACCTGTTGCGGAGCGTCGGTGCCAAGGTGGCCGGCATCGTTGTTAACGCCGTCGACATCCATTCCCCGGGCCTCGCAAACTACCGCTTGTACAGTTACGAACGCGCCAAAGGCAGAGAGCAAGGCCCGGTCAGCAATTCAATCGGCAGGTAATTCCTACGTTTGGTCTGGGCAGGACTACGCTCATGTGAGCCGGGCCTATCTTATGTTCGCTAGACATATTCGCTACCAGCTAGAACTTCACCGAACAGCTCTGAGCTGCAGAGCTTGTCAGCACCACTATTGGTCTGACCATCACTCGCAGCGTTTGGTCGCTCCGGTTAGCCGTCTGACTCGCCTCACCGCCAGCAACGATTTTTGGGGTAATTGTCCAGCTATTTGTTGGACATAACACTAGTTTGTCATCGGAACGCTCACCTGTCGGGCCGCTACTATTGACGTGAGAGCGTATGGCGCTGCCGGCAATGGAAAAGCGGACGACACTCACGCAATCAGCGCTGCGATTGCAGCGTTGAGGAAGAGCTACAAGTCGTACTTCCTCATGTGGGACTTAACTGGCCTCTAACGCCAATTAATCTGTAAGCCGTTTGCGGTCGCAGGCGGCGGCTCGGGGTGCACCATGATATATAGCATTGCTAGTGGCGGTACATCATGCAAGTTGGCGTTCGTAACCCGAGCGGCGCCACCCCACTTAGCGATTACTCCGCCGGACTAAGCACTACCTTCTCCCGCCAACTTCGGCTTTTTGCATACAGTACCGGATAGTACTTTCACGGTGTCACGCATGCTGGGAATGGCGGTGCTGATGCGTTCACGCTCGTTGGACAGGGGAGTACACCATGTTCATGTTGTCTGTAGAGCCATTGGTGCTGGGCTCTCGCAACTCTAAGCAACGAGGCTACAGTATGTCAGAAAGCGAGTACAAATTACGCGCAGCTTTTGCTGAGGTACTTTCACTTCGAGAAGATCAGATCAAGGACGAAACGAGCTACGAGACAACAAAATCGTGGGATTCTATCGCACACATGGCACTGATTGCCGCCATGGACTCGAGATTCGACCTGATGCTGGACACAGACGATCTCATCGAGATGAGTAGCTACGGGAAAGCCAAGGAGATCCTCAGAAAGTATGGGATACAGATTTAAGTGCTCCTCGCCAACAAAGTCGTGTGGATTACTGGCGCTTCTCGGGGAATTGGGCGCGCAACAGCAATCGAAGCCGCGAGGAACGGTGCGACCGTAGTGCTCAGTGCCCGTTCGCAGCAGCCGTTGGCAGAAACCGCAGAGGAAATACGCGCCACTACTACGGGGCTAGCGCAGGTGCTTCCAATGGACGTTTCGGACCCAGAGTCGATCAAGGCTGGGTTCCACGAAGTCCACAAAACGTGTGGGCGGTTAGATGTGCTGGTGAATAACGCGGGCGTGCTCAAGGGAGCCCTAATCGGCATGATCAGTGGCGCACACATCGACGAGATGATGCGCACGAATCTCTACAGCGTTGTCCTGCTGATGCAGTACGCGTCGCGAGTGATGCTGCGCCAGAAGTCGGGTGCCATTGTGAACGTGACCTCGATCATGGGCCGCACCGGAAACGAAGGCAACTTGGTCTATGTCGCGAGTAAGGCAGCGGTTATCGGCGCCACGAAGTCTGCAGCCCGTGAGCTGGCCGCTTCCGGCATCCGGGTTAATGCCGTGGCTCCTGGTGTGATCAAAACCGACATGGTCACCGGTGTCCCTGCCGCAAAGATGCATGAGTTGCAGAGCTCCATCAAGCTCGGGCGTTTCGGAGAGCCGGAAGAAGTGGCGCGCGTCATCGTGTTCCTTGCCTCAGATCTCGCATCATATGTGACCGGCCAGGTTGTTGGCGTGGATGGCGGGATGTTGATATGAGCTTTTGGCACGTGGATCAACCCGGGGACCGGATTGCATGCATCGATGATCAAACCGGTCGTGTTTGGACCTACGGTGATCTGCTCAGCCAGGTTGAACACTGCAAACGGGCATTGCTGCAAGGTTGGAGAAAAAGGCTGGCGCTCGTGCTCTGCCAAAACTCGCTCGAGTCGCTGGTTGCATATTTGAGTGCCCTGCAGTTACGCGATGCGGTCATTTTGTTGGATGGGACTCTTGCGCCACAGATAGTCGAAAAAGTTGTCTCGAAGTACGCGCCGGACTGGATTTTCGCTGCAACCGGAGAGTGGCACTTTCCGCTCTACCGCCCGACTGCCTCCGATCTCAATGGCTTCCTATTTTTGCGAGAGACGCCGCGCGAGCGTTTGATCTATTCCGATTTGGCCCTTCTGCTCTCGACTTCCGGCTCGACCGGCAGCCCTAAGCTCGTACGGCTCTCTTATGAGAGCGTAGCCGCCAATGCCGCCTCGATTGCCGAATACCTTTGCCTGAACCATGATGAACGACCGATCACAACTCTGCCCATGCCGTACGCGTATGGTTTGTCCGTTATCAACAGCCACCTTCAAATGGGTGCAGCCATTCTACTAACCAACAGGAGCGTGACGCAGCGTGAGTTCTGGAATTTTTTTAACGAGGAGGGCGCGTCCTCCTTGGCGGGGGTACCGTACACCTACCAGATGCTGCTACGGATGGGTTTGCTGAAGAAGAACCTGCCGAGCTTACGCACTCTGACACAGGCCGGCGGTCGGCTTGATCCGCACTACATTGAAGAAATCCATGCCATCGCATCGCAAAAAGGTTGGCGGTTCTTCGTTATGTACGGCCAGACGGAAGCAACAGCCCGCATTTCTTATGTTTCCCCCGAGCAGCTGGCGTCGAAAATTGGTTCAATCGGCAGAGCTATCGCTGGCGGCAAGATGACCGTCGATCCGAACTCCGACGAGCTGATTTACCGGGGGCCCAACGTCATGCTCGGATATGCCGAGAGCGAAGCCGATCTCAGGAAGGGAGATGAACTTCGCGGTGAACTACACACCGGCGATCTGGGGAAGCAAGACGAGGATGGCTTCTTTTACATAACCGGCCGCATGAAGCGCTTCCTTAAAAGTTTCGGCCGGCGGTTGAATCTAGACGAGATCGAAGCCACGCTGCAACAGAAAACAGGCCAAGCGGTAGCGTGTTTCGGGGATGACGACAAAATGTTTGTTGCCCTGCAGAACACCACTTGGAAAACTGCGGTCATCGAAATCCTGAGCGGCATGTATGGCTTACACCGATCCACTTATCGAGTGCTGTGTATCGAAGCAATCCCACACACGGTCAGGGGCAAAATCGATTACCCCGCTCTCGTACAGAACCTAAGCAACCGTGCGGCATTGTGATTCCCCTATGCAGACCACATTCAGCGTTCCCGCGACTCCGTATGATGAGCTTGCGACTAGAAAGCGCCTACGCCTGCTCACCGAACTCAATGAGCTTACCCAATGGCACGCCGAACGCTGCGAGCCCTACCGTCGAATTCTGAATGCGGCGTACGGAGGTAGGACTCATTTCGAATCCTTAGAGGAACTTCCGGTGCTACCTGCGCAGCTCTTCAAAACCATCTATTTGGCAAGTGTACCTAGCACCGAAATCGTAAAAACGATGACCTCAAGTGGAACTACGTCTCAACGGCCCTCCAAAATATTTCTCGATAAGCCAACTGCGGCCGCCCAAACACGAGCCCTGATTTTCATTATGAGGTCTTTGCTTGGCTCTAAGCGCCTCCCGATGGTTATTATTGACAAACCCGGCGTCGTCAATCAGCGAGACACATTTTCGGCCCAAGGAGCGGCGGTCCTGGGGTTTTCGCAACTCGCCTATGATCATGCTTTTTTGCTAAACAACGCCATGGAATGGAACTGGGATGTACTGCAGGAGTTTGTTGGGAGGCATAAGGGCGAAACTCTTCTACTGTTCGGTTTTACTTTCGTGGTTTGGCAATATTTTTGTGCGGAAAGCTTAAAGCGTCACAAGCTCGATTTCAGCGACAGCATTCTCGTCCACGGCGGTGGGTGGAAGAGACTCAATGACCAGCGGGTCTCAAACAAAGAATTCAAAAGATGCCTGCAGGAATTAGGTATTAGCCGGGTCTATGATTACTACGGCTTGGTCGAGCAAACCGGTTCGATTTTTATCGAGTGCGAGGAAGGTTATTTTCATGCTCCCTCCTACGCTGACGTGCTCGTTCGAGATCCACTGACGCTCGCGCCACTGGCGTTCGCTAGCAGCGGGCTGCTGCAAGTGATCAGCAATATCCCGAGGAGTTATCCGGGACACGTGCTGATCACTGAGGACGTTGGCGTCATCTTGGGCGAGGATGACTGTCCATGTAACCGCAAGGGTAAATATTTCCTGGTAGAAGGCCGCCTCGCACACGCCGAGTTGCGGGGCTGTAGCGATACGCATCAGGAGAGGATTTGAGTGTGGAGGTTCTGATCCCGCATTCGTCCAACGGGTGGAAAGTACACCTGGAGCAGATGGAAAATCTGTCTGCCCTCCAGCCGTTTGCAGCGGAGTCGATCAATTTCATCGAGGCATTTTCAAAGGCGGTTCTGACGGATGCACATATGCGTTCGTTCCCCGAAATAATCGCGCTGGGGCATTGGATGCGACGAGCTCACATTCTCGAGATGAAGGATCAGTTCAATGCCGAGCGAGGCGACCGAGTCTTCCTGCCGCGGGGAGTTGCACTGCACTTTGCACCCTCGAACGTCGATTCGATCTTTCTGTATTCATGGTTTCTATCGTTGTTAATTGGCAACCTGAACATTGTGCGGCTCTCGATGCGCCGTAACGATCAACTAACGCAGCTTATCGCCGCGCTTAACTGTGTGCTTGCGCGTCCGGAATTCGATGCCGTTCGGAAGCGCAGCCTAGTTCTGCGTTTTGAACACGATGATGCGATCACGGAAGCTTTATCCGCTAAGTGTCAGATCCGCGTACTATGGGGGGGCGATCAAGCGATTTCGCGCTTGCGTCAGGTGCCGCTTCCGCCGCTTGCAACCGAAGTGGTTTTCGCTGACCGGTTTTCGTTTTCGGTTGTGAAAGCTGCGGCAGTGCTGGAGCAGGATGAGACGGGTTTCCGTCGATTGATACGCAATTTCTTCGCTGACTCGTTCTGGTTCGACCAGATGGCGTGCTCATCACCTCGCATGGTGGTGTGGATCGGCGCAGCGCTGCACATTGCTGAGGCCAAGCAGCGATTCTGGCCGGCCCTCAAGACTTACGTGGCCGACAGTGTGCAATATCCCGCGGCTGTGGGCATTACGCGTTTGACGACCGTTTACGCGTATGCCGCAGAGGGCGAAGTTGACGCGATTCTCTCCTCTCCAACCGAGGTACCCGCGCGGGCACACCTGAAAAGTGGTGCTAGGCGATTTCGAGAGACGCACTGTGGGAGCGGGATGTTCCTCGAATGGGAGTGTGAACAACTCCAGGATTTCCTGCCGCTCATCCAATCCAAGGACCAGACGATGTCGGTTTTCGGCTTTCAGCGCTCTGAATTACAGAAGTTCGCGTGTCAGCTACCGAACCGAGCAATTGACCGGATCGTCGAGGTTGGCAAGTCCCTAAGTTTCTCCTGCGTGTGGGACGGAGTGGACCTGCTCCGGGCTTTTAGCCGACAGGTGGAAATTGACGTATGAGCTTTCTGTTATCAATTTGCACGCTCTCGCTCTGCACTGACCGAGAGCGCGTCCTTAATCCTGAATGGACACCAAATTGGCATCGTTAACTCTAACTATGCTATCTGCCGTGGTTGTTATAGGGGCATCCCAATGCTGAATACCTCGACTGCTCAATGTGAGCAGGAAACGCTTGACCACCCGCCGCTGCAATCGGGAGTCGGTAGCGTCCGCCGTATGCCCCGGCCGGGTATGGTGATAGCTTTGCTGGCAGCGTTTCTTGCGGTTGCTCTGATTCCGCTATTCACATGTTCCCCCTTACCGCTGGCCGATTACCCAAATCATTTGGCCCGCATGTACATCATCGCTTCGCTCCGACACTCACCGCTCTTGCAACGCTACTACGAGATCCACTGGCAGCTGATTCCCAACCTCGCCTTGGATCTGATCGTTCCGCCGCTAGCCCGGTTCATGCCGGTCGAGAGCGCCATGCTAGTGTTTACCGGCCTCACGCTGGTGTTGCTGGTTACGGGCTGCTTTGCCGTGCACCGTGTGCTTTTCGGCAGGGTATCTTATGCTCCGTTTGGCGCATTTCTTCTGCTCTACAACCGGCAGCTGCTGTGGGGAATGCTGAATTACCTGTTTGCAGTAGGCCTGGCGCTCCTGACATTTGCCCTGTGGGTTGCGCTGCGCCGCAGGCCGCTCCTCATTCGCTGTGGAATCTTTGTCATATTGGCCCTAATGGTTTTCGTTAGTCACCTGGCGGGCTTTGGGGTCTTAGGGGTGCTCATCGGTGGATATGAGGTCCACAGCTTCTTGCAGGAGAAAGACAATCACGCTTTGCGGAAACATCTGGGCGCCGCGGCTGTGGCCTTGGGGCTGCCGGTCCTGTTATTTGGGTTGTTCAGCCCCACCCGGAATCGCGCGGCGCCGGGGTTGGAGGGTTGGGGGTTCAAGAGTCGAGTCTTCGGGTTACTGGAGGTATTTCACAATTACATTTTAGCGCTGGATGTGCTGACTTTTCTCATTGTGGTTGCTGCCATTGGGCTGGGGCTCCTCCTTCACAAGGCGCGCTTACACAGCCGAATGTTGCTACCCATCGTGACTCTCGCTCTCGTCTACTTCATTATTCCTTCACGCCTTTTTGGTACTTACTATGCGGATCGCCGCCTCATACCGGCGTTGTTCCTGATCTTAGCATGTAGTCTGGAATGGAATGTGCGTAGGGAATACTTCATTGCCGTCATCGCGTTGTTGTTCTTGATTCGGACGGCCGTGGTCATCAAGAACTGGTCTGCAGCCGACGCGATTTACAGCGGGAACCTAGAGATTATTGATCAAATACCTCGAGGTGCGAAGGTAGCGACCGCTGTCGGCATGCTGGACTCTCCCGCGCTGCTCAATCCGCCCATTGGACACCTACCGGCTATGGCAGTCGTCAGGAGAGACGTCCTTATTAACTCCGTGTACGCAGGCTATGGTTACGAGACGCTGCGATTCAAACCCGAGTACAATATTGGATTAGCGCCTCATCTCTATTATGTCGATGTTTGCAATGCCATAGGCGTCGAACTTCACCAATCATCCGTGCTCGATCGTATCAAACGAGCGGCGAACCTGTGTGCCGCGAATGCCGAGACACAGGCGACCCTCATTACCGCCCTAAATCCGTTTGAACTTATTCCTCTGGCCGACTTTGATTACCTGCTTTTGGTGAACAAGCGGTATTTCCGATATCCCATGCCTCGCATGCTGCGGCCGATCTATTCGGCAGGAGATACGTTCTTATATCGGGTAGTACGGTGATGCGTCGAGCACCGTTTTTTTGGGGCAGACAGATATCGCGAACAGGACACTTTTCCACAGAAATGAGCAATAGGTTTTGCTCCTGTACGCCAACAGCAGCATTGATCAACAGCGCATTTCGGGAGCTCAGCCATTAGCGCAGGTAACGCTGGGGCTTTCCTGGAATCCGTTTGCATGCGATCTTCTATTCAACACCGGACGTCTCCGTTCTCGATCGCCTTCTTGTCCGAGTCGGTCTTCGCCTTCGTGAGCATGCATAACTATGTCGAGAGTAGCCTTCTTTCATCGCTGTAGTGGCATCCGAACACTCAATAGCTCGATCGTTCAACCTGAGCTGCAAGCGCATGGCCACGGGCTCCTCCTTTCACGAGTGGGTAGCATACGCGGTGGCCCCCGGCCAGCTGTGCTTATAGCTTTGATCGTAGCGTTTCTTACGGTTGCCCTGATTCCTTTATTCACATGTTCCCCCTTACCGCTGGCCGATTACCCAAATCACCTGGCCCGGATGTACATCATCACTTCGCTCCGGCACTCACCATTCCTGCAACGCTACTACGAGATCCACTGGCAACTGATTCCCAACCTCGCCTTGGATCTGATCGTTCCGCCGCTAGCCCGGTTCATGCCGGTCGAGAGCGCGATGCTAGTGTTTACCGGCCTCACGCTGGTGTTGCTGGTGGCGGGCTGCTTTGCCGTGCACCGTGCCCTTTTCGGGCGGCTATCGTATGCTCCATTTGCGGTGTTTCTTCTCTTGTACAACCGACAGTTTCTTTGGGGATTCCTGAATTATCTATTTGCATTGGGCCTGGCGCTCCTGACATTTGCCCTGTGGGTTGCACTGCGCCGCAAGCCGATAAGCGTTCGCTGTGGAACCTTTGTAATATTAGCCCTGCTGGTTTTCATAAGTCATCTGGCAGGGTTCGGGGTGCTCGGGGTGCTCATCGGTGGATATGAGGTTCACAGCTTCTTGCAGGAGAAAGACTATCGCGCTCTCGGGAATGATCTGGTCGCCGCGACAATTGCGCTTGGCTTGCCAGCCGCCTTATTCCTGCTGTTCAGCCCAACCCGCTCTCGCGCAACGCCGCCCGCGCTTTGGGAGCTCAGGAGTCGCATCATCGGCTTAATGGACGCTTTTAACAACTACACATTCGCGCTGGATGTGGCGACTTTTCTCCTTGTAGTTGCTGCGATTGGGCTAGGGCTCCTGCTTCGCAAGGCGCGCTTACATAGCCGAATGTGGTTGCCGCTCGTGTCGCTGGCTCTCATCTACTGCGTTATCAACCCACAGCTTTTGGGTTCGACAGGCGCGGATCGCCGCCTCATACCGGCGCTGTTCTTGGTCCTGGCATGCAGTCTGGACTGGAATGTGCGGGAGCGATATTTCATTGCCGCCATCGGGTTGGTGTTCCTGGTCCGGACGGCCGTCGTCATCAAGAACTGGTCGGCTGCCAACGCGATTTATAGCGCGAATGTGCAGGTGATTGATCAAATACCTCGAGGTGTCAAAGTAGCGGCCGCTGTCGGCGAGCTCAGCTTTCCGCAACTGAACAACCCACCCCTTGCAAACTTGCCGAATATGGCAGTTATTAGGAGACAAGTCCTTATTAATTCCTTGTTCGCATATGATGGGCTTCAGCCGCTGCGATTCAAACCTGAGTACAAGGGCCTGTTCGAGACGGGCATCTACAGTCAGATGTACGAGGTCGATGTTCGCGCGCATCCGAACGGCAAGGGGACCCTGATTACCACCCTCAACCCGTTTGAACGTATTCACCTGACCGGCTTCGATTACCTGCTTCTGGTGAACAAGCGGTATTTCGGTTATCCGGTGCCTAGCAGCCTTCGGCCGGTCTATTCAGCAGCAGATACGGTTTTGTATCAGGTAGTCCGGTAATTTCGAGCATGTCGTCTTCCGTGCAGGGCATTTCTGGCCCAATCGTCTAGCGTAATAAAGCTCAACCCTAAAAGTGCTTGCCCAATAAGCCACCGGTACTAAAGCGAAGGTCAGGTACACTCTTACTCCCGCGTGAGGTTGTCGAGCAAGCGTGCTTGTAAACCACTAACCGAAGAAAATCGACACACGACTTTAGATACTGTTTCCCGATGATCGTGAGAATGCACGGACCGGAGCAAGTCGGTCCGAAACGGTTGTGGTCGCGTGTGATAGCTACGCAGCCACTGAGTATGGAGGCTGAGGCGATGAACGCTAAGTATCCAAATACCATCGCATGCTCGATGGGAATAATGGCCCACAATGAGGAACGCAATATCGGCCAAGTATTGCAGCGGGCTATTTCGCAACGTACGGCGACTGTAACTCTGACGGAAATCATAATCGTTGCGAGTGGGTGCACTGACAACACAGAAGCTGTCGTTCGACGGTGGGCAGAACGGGACAGTCGAATTCGCCTGCTCCGCCAGGTTCGGCGCCAGGGTAAGGCATCAGCAATCAATCAGTTTTTGTTGGAGGCGCGAGAAAAAGTCTTGGTGCTTTGCAGCGCTGATCTGCTGCCAGAACCGGATACCATTGAGCAAGTGGTAGCACCTTTTGCGGACCCGAATATAGGCATGACCACTTGCCGGCCGGTGCCGCTCAACGATCCTCGCACCTTCATGGGTTTTGCAGCGCATATGCTGTGGGATCTGCACCACCATATCAACCTGAACGGGTTCAAGGCTGGGGAGTTGATAGCCTTCCGCAAAAGTTTCGAACGTATTCCGTATCAAACAGCGGTGGACGAAGCCAGCATCGAGCCGGTGATTCGCGGTCAGGGATACGGGGTTCGCTACATACCCACTGCGATAGTTCACAACAAGGGGCCCGAGACAATTGCAGATTTTCTTTGCCAGCGGCGGCGCATTTACGCTGGGCACCTGGCCGTGCGCGAGGCAGTCGGTTACGCCGTCAGCACCATGAGCGGTATGAAGATACTTGGACTTGTGCTGCGTCATTTGGATTGGCGCCCACGTCCTTTTCTCTGGACGTGGGCAGTCGCGGCACTTGAGGCATACGGCCGCCTTCTTGGCAGGCGCGACTACAAGGAACAGCGCGACCATAGCATCTGGGAAATCGCAACGACAACGAAAGAGCTTGACACAGCGTCCATCGTCCAACGAGCAACAGGAACCGATTGACTGCTTGCGTACCTTGCGTCCAGCGTTGCGGCTAAAGGGAGAGAAGACGGGGGCGCGGAGACACACGCTGTCCGCCTGAGTGCCTGCTGTCAATTCCCGATCGGCCGCCACCGTCAAACGCACGTATCACACGCAGACCGGCCATTTGTATATGTCGTGATTCGGCAGCTCGTGCAGAGCCACTGAGGCGTTATCGACCTTTGGAGATGGGACATGGGGCTTTATACTGCTGCCACACCCACGCATTCGCCATTGCAGCGTGTTGCTGTGCTGCCGGCTCTTCGCTCGAACCTTCACTTTGTGGTGGTGGGCGTCGCCACGGTGGCGCTTTTCCCCGCACTGGTTCGCCTCCACCTCCCGCTGGCTTGGCCCTGGGAGTTCATTTGGGGATTTATTCGGAACGTCGCACTGGAATCGATTTGTATGGCTTCGCTTCTGTACGTGATCGAATATCCCGCCGAGCTTCTTGTAATTGGCATGAGATACCGGGGGCTTTGGGCGGCGCTGTTGGCAGTGCTCTGCGGCGTGTTGGTGTGGACCCTCGGCCTGCACATCTCCACGTTGTTCAAGACCATTGATGCCATTGTCGTTCTGGAATTCCTACAGCGTAGACGCGACCGATGCAGAACCGTGTTACAAAGTGCCGTTACGGTGGTTCCTGCGGGCGTCTATCTGATATTCGTTTTCCTGCTCGTTTTTACCTACAACGACGTGATCGTGTCAGTGCGCTTTTATGGTGCCTACGATCAGGCGCTGAACCAGCTCGACGCGCGCCTTTTCGGTACCACTGTCTCGGCCGTCGCGCATCGTGCGGCTGAGCTTCTGCCGAGCCAGTGGTTTAGCCTCGCGGAAATGCTCTACTTCGGCATGTTCGGGCAACTCGGAGCCACAGTCGTGATCTGCGCTCTCAGCTCGGGCGGAAAGCGCGCCATTCAGTTCGTAGGCGCCATCCTGCTGGTGCAGTCACTGGCCTTGACCCTGTTTTACGTGTGGCCCAGCCACGGCCCGTACTACACGTGCATCGGCCATTTCGAGCGCTTGCGTTTCCACTTAGTCTCCTACACTATCCAGACGGACAGCCTGCATCTCGCGCGGCTCCTGTGGGAGCACCAGCCGATTTCTATTCTGGACCTCCGCTATTTTCTGTCGTTCCCGTGTACACACCTGTCGCAGCCGCTCATCGTGCTGTGGTTCCTGCGCCGCTGGAAGCGCATGGTGGCGGTGCTGGCGGTGTATGACGTGTTTCTGGTGCCGGCCATCCTGATGTTGGAGTGGCACTACTTCGTAGATATGCTGGGCGGCATCGCCATCGCCGCTGTGGTCATCTGGCTCGTGGGCGACACGGCGGAAGGAACGCCCCGGCAGCAACTGTGCATGTGAGTAATAAGCTGACGATGTAAGGCGATTGCGGCAGCCGCAACACGGTGCTCCTCGGAGGAATCCCATGAACACGATGGCTAGCGTGCTGGCTCGAGTACCGCTGTTTAAGCTGTACCGCGCGTTCGGCTGGCCGAAGATGCTGCCGCTGAACCTGACTCTCTCGCCTTCGCCCAAATGTAACTCGCGTTGCCTCACCTGCAACATCTGGATGAAGCGCGAGGACGAACTGACGATCGAGGAATGGGACAAGGTGTTAGCGTCGCTCGGCCATTCGCCATACTGGTTCACCATCAGCGGTGGCGAGCCACTGATGTACCCGCACATTATCGAGCTCGCGCAACTTGCG
>WNEZ01014841.1_pt1 | contig 13254 bp, 13 predicted proteins | sample 5400521 | NCBI WGS metagenome assembly WNEZ01 (sample SAMN13153339, study PRJNA577476) | soil metagenome | isolation source: 120 cm saprolite under Douglas fir tree site 2 hole 1 replicate 1 | place: USA:California | collected 2015-04-18 | reverse complement strand
GCTTGGTGTGATACCGAGCCAGCTTCAGCGCGCACTCAACCGCTTCCGCGCCCGAGTTGCCGTAGTACACGCGATGCGGCGCCGGCATGGGCGCAATTTTCGACAGGCGCTCCGCCAACGTGACCAGGCTCTCGTAATAAAAATCCGTGCCCGACATGTGAATCAGCTCGCCAGCCTGCTTCCGGATGGCGGCAACCACATCAGGATGGCAGTGGCCGGTCGAAGTTACGGCGATGCCGGATGAGAAATCGAAAAACTCGTTGCCGTCCACATCGGTGACGACAATGCCGTGGCCTTCTTTGGCCACCAGCGGATACGAACGCGTATAAGACGGCGAAATGTAGCGATCGTCGCCAGCGAGAACGCGTTTGGCGTTGGGGCCGGGAAGGGCGGTCTTGATCTTTGGCCCGTCAATCACTGGACCTATCGCGGTCACGGTCTTGCTGGTCATGGAAACCTCCTGAAAACGGTCGTTGGTCGTTCGTCTTTGGTCGTTGGCCGAGCCCGCTTTTTGGACGGACGACGGCCTCACACAGACTTAGGGAGGATTGAAATTAGTCGCTACCGAAAAGGCTGGGACGCACTTGTGACGGCAGCACTGCCAAATACCGGCGCGGACACACCAGCATATGCAGCCAGCAGGCGGGCAGGTGCGAATTGGGGCTCTTGAAGCTCACTGAAATCATTATATCTGGGACTGATCGACTCCGTAACCCCTTTTGGACGCTGTCCGTTAGTCATTGTCGTGGAAAAACTTACAAGAACTGATTAAGCACCATCGTTTAAAAGCCGACTGCTCGCTTAGGAATTGGGTGGTTTCGGAGTAAGATCTGTGCCTAGAAGAAGGAAATATGTGGCGTCTGGTAGTAATTGGCGTCGTTCTGATCGGGACTCCCGGCTTTGCACAGAAGTGTCTTAGCCCCGACGACTGCACAGTCCAGATTCACGTGCGCCGGGTGGCGATCCGGAGCGCCGAACCTTTGATTAAAGCGCACGAACGGCAAACGGTGGCAGATATTCGCCGACTGAGAGGAGATAGATCCAACGATTCATGGCAGAACAATCTGAAGGACATCGCGGAGGAGATCGTCAAAGAGGCTTACCAAAACGATGGTTACTTCAAGGCGGAAGCACAAGCTAACGTCACCATCCTCAGGTCCGACGAGTCACACGCGTCGGTAGATATTCTCGTCACCGTCAACCCCGGCGAACGATATCGTCAGGGCGCGATTCGATGGAAAGGAATGAAAAGATTCACGGCGGAGCAGCTCTCGGTGCTGATTCCAGATCATTCGGGACAGGTGTTCAACCGCCAGCGGATTGTGGACGGGCTGCAAGCGGTGACGAAGCTGTACGAGAGCGTCGGGTACCTAAATTTCACGCTCGTCCCTACCCCCGACTTCCCGGATTCAACAACGGTATCATTCACGATGGACCTCGACGAAGGCGGTGAGTTCACGCTCGGGCCGGTCATCGTTTCGGGTTTTACGCGAGAACGGCTTGATCAACTGGACAAATCGGTGCAACCGTTACTTGGTCAACCCTTCACTCCCGTTATTCGGGAACAAATCCCTTCACGGGTCTCATCGCTTGCGCCCTGTGCCGGGCCGCCGGAGATGCAGATGCACATGGACGAAAGCGCGCGCACGATCTCTTATTTTTTTGATTACTCCGACTGCTACAATTCCTGGTTAGAGTCCCTTGATGCTGTGCCTGATCCTCGCTCGAAGTAACTCCTGAATCAAAACCCCTTCTTTTCTCGTCTTATATGCTTTAAGCCACCTATGTCCTTCGCTGCCCCATCCCGTTTCATGCTGGCCCTCAACTTCGGCCTGGTCTATCTCTTCTGGGGATCGACCTATCTCGGCATTGGGATTGCCATTCAGCACATTCCTCCGGCGCTGATGTGTGCCACCCGCTTCACTGTGGCGGGCGTGATCATGCTCGCTTATTGCGTCGTGGCCGGGAAGAATATTCGCTACAGCGCGCGTGAACTGGTGCAGCTGGCGATTGTGGGCAACCTGCTGCTCATGGGCGGAAATCTCACGCTGTCGTATGCGGAGCTTTACGTGCCCACTGGGTTGGCTGCGCTGCTGATCGCGATTACGCCGCTGTGGTTCCTGGCGCTGGATTCATTGCTGATCGGGCATCATCGAATGTCGGGCCGTGGCCTGGCTGGGTTGGGGCTGGGACTTGCAGGCACTGTCGTTTTGCTGTGGCCTGGGCTGAACGCGACCGGAGCCCTTGGCCGCAAGGAATTGTGGTATGCGCTGGCGCTGAACGGCGGCGCTTTCGTCTGGGCGTTTGGGTCGGTGCTGTCCAAGAAATGGCAATCCGGCGCGCCCAGCTTCGGCGCTACCAGTTGGCAGGTATTTTTTGCGGGGATAGGGAACCTGATTTTCGCTCTCTTCAATCATGATTTCGCACGCGTCGTCTGGACCACTCGCGGCGTCGCGGCGGTGGGGTATCTGATCGTCGGCGGATCGCTGATCGGCTACACCGCTTACATCTATATTCTTGGCCACGCGCCCACGGCGAAGGTCTCGACTTACGCTTACGTGAATCCCGTAGTCGCTGTTTTTCTGGGATGGCTAGTGCTGCACGAAAAAATAGACGGCTATATTCTGGCGGGCAGCGCAATCGTGATCGCCTCGGTAATTCTTGTGACCAGCGCAAGCGTGACCAGGAAGGTAGAGAGGCCCGCGGCAGTGGCGGCGGACTGAGGTCATCGGGCGATCTGGTGATCGGGTCATCGGATGATCTGCAAGCGCTACGACCCGGTGGCTAACCCACTATTCTGGGGCCGATTTTCCGATCACCCGATGGCGGATCACCCGATGACTCGATCCTCCCGTAAGATATTCACATGCCAGCTTGCGTAAGCTGCGGCCGCGAAATACCGCCGGCCCCGGTTGGAGAATTGAACATCTGTCCCGAGTGCCGGGCGGCGATTCTTGCCCGTGCGCCATCGCAAAACCCGCTACCCGCCCGCCGCCGCTCTCTCGCAATGGAGAACATGCCGGTTACCTCCGTCCTCATCGGACTCAATGTGCTGGTTTTCGCCTTGATGACACTATTCGGCGTGTCGCCAGTTTCTCCAGAAATTGAGCAGCTCAAGAAGTGGGGGGCCGACTGGGGCCCGCTTACTCTGACCGCCAATCAGTACTGGCGCATTCTTACTTCCAACTACGTGCACATCGGAATCATCCACATCGCACTGAACATGTGGTGTTTGTGGAATCTGGGTGCGCTAGCGGAACGAATTTTCGATCGCTGGACTTATGTTCTGACTTACACGGCTTGCGGAATCGGTGGCAGTATCGTGGGCCTGTGGTGGAGTCCTATACTCGTCGCAGCGGGAGCGTCAGGCGCGATTTTCGGAATCGCGGGCGCGCTGATCGCCGCGCTCTACATGGGCCGCCTGCCGGTGCCTCCCAGTGCGATCAAGGCGACCCTGAGGAGCCTGCTGTCATTCGCTGGATACAATCTGTTCTTCGGCGCGGTGGTGCCGGGCATCTCTAATGCCGCGCATTTAGGTGGCCTGGTTACGGGACTGGGCCTGGGCGCGGTGCTTGCGCCTCGCCTCACTGCGCCCCCCGATGAGAGAAACTCCTGGCGGCGATTGGTTTTTCTTGTGGCTGGCGTTCTGCTATTCGCGCTTTTTTACTTCGTCCGGCGTGCGGTGTTGCACGCCGCACCGGGCGCCGAAGGGCCGTGATTTTTTCTATTGCTCTCCCGCATTTTCCTCTTCCGTAGCCAGATCCAGCGCCCGGGTTGGCACTGTGAAAGTGAACTTCGGTTCGCTCTTCGGCTCAAAAGTCACCCGCGAGGGCGCGCGCTGCCAGATCGGGGCAGGGCACTCCGAGTCCGGCATCGCGGCGGCTGCGTCACCCACAAACTTCTTCAGCAAGGGTTTACGCCGGCCCAATTGCACGATGATGGCGGATACTTTCTTGCCATCGCCGGAGACCCCACAATATGCCGCGTAGTCGCGAAACCAACCGACCACAGAATAATAAGGGTCGAATTCCGGCAGCAGGATCTGCGTGACCCTTCCGGTCACCCGGTTCACCAGCAGCCATCCGCCGTGTTCCCACCGCCAGCGTGCGGGCGTGGTCTCTTGTGAAAGAGAATCATTCAGACGGAAAACGCGCTGCACCACAAAGGTGCGATCGGTCACGTCGTGCGGTAATCCCGTGGTGAGTTCCTTGGTTTGGCGGTCCACCAGCAGCGGCCGGATCTTCAGATCGAACGCCGTGTGCTCATCTTCTTCTACCATCCCTTTGACCGTCGTCCACTTGCCGAGGGCAACCACGTGCTGCTTGGGAGCCGCTAGCCCGACTCGACCCAGCAGTAGAAAGCACAACAGCAGCCCGCGAGCCGTCCCCATGATTCCAGATAAGCCCGCAGCGTGGGGAGCACAAGGACGCAAACAATCCGAGCGGCTGAATCCCAGATTGGGAAACCCAGGTGGGACAATGAGTTGGCAAATCATGGCACCAAGTCCCGTTAGTCGTGCTCCAAAAACGTTTTTTTTCGCTTACAATAAAACTTTAGAGTAGAAGCTCATGGATCCTGTCAGGAAGTTTTCCACGATTCATACCCGCGGCCATCAGGCTGCTGGTGATGTCTCGTTGCGCCGCCGTCTTCCCCGCGTGCTGGTAGTGGACGACAATCCCAATACCATGACGTTGATGCGCGACCTGCTGTCCGCGCGCGGGTACGACGTGGGTGCGGTTCCCGATGCTGCCCAGGCGGAAGCAGAGATCCTCCGTCGGGTGCCGGACCTGGTGCTTTCTGATGTGATCATGCCTGGCAAATCTGGCTACGAGCTTTGTCGCGAGCTGAAGGAGAATCCCGCCACTCGCCTGGTGCCGGTTGTGCTCATTACCGGACTGAGCGAGCGGGAAGATCGGGTGCGCGGCATAGAAGCCGGCGCGGATGATTTCTTGAGCAAGCCAATATTTCCGGAAGAGCTCTTCGCCCGGGTAAAGTCGCTCATTAAGTTGAAGGAATTTACCGACGAGCTGGAGACCGCCGAAAGCGTCCTGTGTACGCTCGGTCTAAGCGTGGAAAGCCGCGATCCGTACACCGAGGGGCATTGTGAGCGGCTGGCTGTGAACGCCAGTAACCTGGGCCGTCATATTCATCTTGATGAAGAAGAGATCATCGCCCTGCGCCGCGGCGGCTATCTCCACGACCTGGGCAAGATCGCAGTCCCGGACGAGATTCTAAGAAAAGGCGCGAACCTTACGCCCGAAGAATGGGTGATTATGAAGCGCCATCCCATTACCGGCGAAAACATTTGCCGGCCGCTGAAATCGCTGCGCCTGGTGCTGCCCATTATTCGCAATCACCACGAACACTTTGACGGCAGCGGATATCCCGATGGCCTCGAAGGCCGCGGCATTCCGTTGCTGGCACGCGTCTTGCAGGTGGTTGACGTCTATGACGCGCTGCGCACCGCCCGTCCTTACAAACCGGCGCTGAGCCACGAGCAGGCCGCGATCACCATGCGCGACGAAGCCCACTCCGGACTGTGGGATGAGCAGCTAGTGGTCGAATTCTTTTCCATGCTGGAGAAGCAGCGCCAGGTCGCGTAGCCCAATTCTCTAGCGAGGGTCTACTGCATTCCCACCTCTCCCGGGCGCGTGATACCTTCTCATAGTCGCGACTGACGCCTTACCTGACGGCTAATGGCTACCTACAGCTTCATTATTCCCGCCTACAATGAAGGCGCGCGTTTGGGAGCAACCCTCAATCGCGTTCTCGAGTACGTTGCCGCACAAGGCTGGGATGCCGAGGTCGTGGTAGTCAACGACGGATCGCGGGACCAGACAGCTGACCTGGTTCGCGCCTGCGCTCATACCCATCCAGAGTTGCGGCTGATCGAAAATCCGGGCAATCGTGGCAAGGGTTACAGCGTGCGTAACGGCATGTTGAACGCGAGAGGCGAGGTGTTGGTTTTCAGTGACGCCGACCTTTCCTCTCCCATCGAAGAAGCCAACAAGCTTTTCGCGGCCATTCTGGCTGGCGCTGACATCGCCATCGGATCGCGCTGGCTGCAGCCCGAAACACAGACCCACAGGCAGTCCCTTCTGCGCCAGTTCTATGGACGCCTTTTCAATCTTGCCCTGCGAGTATTGCTGGGGTTGAATTTCAAAGACACACAATGCGGATTCAAGGCGTTCACCCGCAGCGCAGCTCAGGCGATTTTTCCTTTGCAGAGAATCGAGCGCTGGGGATTCGATCCTGAGTTGCTGTATCTGGCTCGCCGCGCGGGACTGAAGGTGCAGGAAGTGCCCGTAGCCTGGGCCCATGTCGAAGGAACACGGCTTAGTCCGCTTCGCGACGGCCTCCGCATGTTTGGCGAAGTGCTGAAAATCCGCTGGAACGCCTTCAGCGGAAAGTATTCGCAGTCGACCTAAGCTGGAACGGTCCTAAAAACCAGCCGCTTTGGGGAAAGCGTTCGGGCGGGGTTTTACCTCCACGCCTTTCTCAAACACGATCGTCATCTTTTGCGCGCAATCCTGGCACAGCCAGTAGAACTCAATGCGGCGGAGAGGCTTTTTTATTTCGTCATCGGCGCCCAGGCTGCGGCGGCGGTCAAGTCCCGCCTCGATTTCTAGGCGAAAAAGTCTTCCCAAGTGGAAATAGCGGAAAGTTGCAGCGCAATCGGGGTTGGCGCATTTGGAAACCACAACGCCCTTCCATCAACTAAGTGTGTACCTAAGATTATTTTACTCTCCTTCGCAGAATGCAAGCTTGGTTCAATAAAATCTGTGTAAAACTTCGTTGCAAATCGGGAAGGCGCTATAGCCGATTGATGAGCGAAGCAACGTATCCCGCGCCAAAGCCGTTGTCAATATTGACCACGCTCACGTTTGACGCGCCGTGACTACCGCTTCTTCGGCCACCGGTATGTCGCTGGTTCCCGCCGAAACTACCGCGATCACTCCCTTGCCGTAGAGCTTGCGATCGCGCTGCAGCACGATTGCCCGGGCTACCTGTTCATATTTCACTCCGGGACGGTTCGCGCCGCGGACAACTTTTTTCACCGCAGCGAATTGCGCTTTCGTAGCCCGGGTGGCGAGGACGTTATTCCCATGCTTCGCCAGCCGCTTGAAGATCGCTGCTACCTGCGCAGGCGTTTTTCGTTCTCCGAAAACCACTTCCGGCATCCCGACCCGGAGTGCGCGGTGATGATCCACTTTTGCAAAACCCAGGTCTTCAAAGGGAAGATGTCGAAGCTGCTCGACGGCGTCGTCGGGCGAGAGTCTGCCGGCGCGCACCTGCTCAAAAAGTTTACGAATGGATTCGGCGTTCAAAGCGGCTCTCAATTCAACGGAAGTTAGCTTAACACCCACCGCGCCCACGTAGGGCCGGCCCAGACGCCGAGTGAAGCTCGCGGGTTGCGGAGCTTCATTCCGCAGGGCGGGCGAGGGCGCCCGCCCCACACGGGCCGATCAAATTTACGGAGATCGGCCTGAAGAGGGATAACTCTCGAGAATCGCTGCGGCACGATTCAGCGCATCCGCCAGCGCGAAAGTCTGCTTCTGGGTCGCCGCGAAATCCTTGTCATCAATGGAATCATTCACCCCGGGAATCACCGCCGCCGCGTATCCCGCGCGCTTTCCCGGAGCATAGATCGCATGACGAAACCACGGCCGCCCCGGCAACCCGTTTTCCAGCAGAAGCGCGCGATCAGCCCGAACGAGCTTCAAGTTCAAGGTAGCGACTGCTCCGGCAGGATGTTTCTGCCGTACGGATATCTGCACTCCCGCAGCCGCCAGCCGTCTTGCCGCCGCTAACGCAGGTTGAAAATCCGGAGACGGGCCAGAAAATACGCCCTTGGCGCGATCCCCCGCCTTTTCAATGTAAACCCCAATCTCCTTTCCGTATTCCTCGAAGTCATAAGGAAGAACGTCGATGTCGGACATGCGTACTACTTCCAGGCCAAAAACTCGGGCCATCTGCTGTTCGCGGCGAAAATCAGGGTCGCCGAACTTCTTGAACCAGGCAAAATCGTCGAACGCGGAATGATAGACGCCATAGTCACCGAACGAGCCAACATCAGTCGAGGCCACGCCCAGGTGCTGCAGGAACACGGTGAAATCGGATCCGCTACCCAGGTCGCTCACAGGAACATCGTTGCCCGCTGGTGCCAGCGGCGCTCGATACGTGCTGGTGCTGGTCTCTCGCGAGTCCACCTTAAGCGCGCCTGTTCTGTTCAGCTTCATCCATTGCTCGTAAACCGTTCCCCCGCCGGCATCAGGAACACTCTTGGTCACATCGCGCACGAACTGCTTCAAGCTGGGCACCGCCGCCGCGCCAAACTTCGGTCCGGAAACGGCCATGTCGGTGTTGAAGTAGGCGACGGCTGTCTTCGAGATTTCTCCATGCTGCTCGCCCCATTCCGTCGAACCGATCAGGCCTTCCTCCTCGGCGTCCCAACTGCAGAACATCAGCGTGCGCTTCGGCCGCCAACCCGATTTCAACAATTCGCCGACTCCATGCACTGCTTCCAGCATAGCCGCAGTACCGCTGCCGGGATCAACCGCTCCATAGACCCAGGCATCGCGATGGTTTCCCGCAATCACCAGCGCCTCCGGCCAGGTGTTCCCGCGCGCCGTGCCGACTACGTCCCAGATGGTGCGAAGCTGGTAATCCTGTTTCAGATGCAGCTTCACTCTCACCGGGCCGGGGCCAATGTGATAAGAGATTGGCAACCCGCCTTTCCATTCGGCTGTCGCTTCCGGGCCGCCAAGATGCTCAAGAATTGGCCGGGCGTCGGCGGCGGAGATAGGCGTGGTGGGTACTTGCGGCGCTGCGGGTGAATCTTCGCGTTTGATCCGCTTCGAGTCGGGCAGGTTTGGCGTTGAGGCCACGCCCGGTGTGGTCACGTCCCCGGGAAACTGCCAGATGTAGCTGATTGATCCGCGTTGCACGCTGGTATCGGGCCGCCACGGTCCAGCCGGATACGCGTCGCCGCGCTTTCCTCCGTCATCGGCAGGATCGGAATACAAGATCAGCCCCGCTGCTCCGTACTGCTGCGCCAGCTGCGCTTTCACTCCGCGATAGTTTTGGCCATAGCGCGCCAGCACAATTTTTCCGCGCAAATTAATTTTCACCTCGGCGAGTTTCTCGAAGTCGGCGGCGGTGCCGTAATTGGCGTAAACCACCTCCGCTTCGGCATCTCCCGACGGCGACAAGCCACTGAAGGGAGTCACAATGCGCGGATCATCTTGATAAGGATCGCCATCCACATGTTCACGAGACGGGCCGTGCATGTGGACGTCGGCGGGCGCGGTGACGTCAGCCGAGATTTCTGCCGGATAGTTAATCAGGACTATGTATTCGACGATCTCCGTCTTTAGCCCGGCCTCCCGAAATTTCTTTGCGACGTATTCTGCGTTGGCCTTGTCTTCTGGCGATCCCGCCATGTGCGGTGCCTGAGTCAGGAAGCGCAGGTGTTCCTCGGCAAGCTTGGGATCGGGGACGGCAAGGAAGCGGGCTTCGATGGCCTGCTCCTCACGCGGGTGAATGAATCCAGCAAGGTCACCCGGAGGGCCGGGCGTTGCAGATTGCGAGCCGGCTTGTTGCAATGCAGCACAGAACAGCACAACTGCGAAGGTCATAACGGAAGGGAATCGCGTGATCGGGATTCGCATTATCACCGATTCAAAATAACAGAGTCGAGGGCCGCGGCAAATCTCGTGAGTTCTTCCAATCTGCTATAAACTCCTGTACAGATGACCAAACGGCGCTCCAAAGGCGCGTACATGATTTCGGCGGTTGCCGAAATGTATGGGATACATCCGCAAACGCTGCGTCTCTACGAGCGCGAAGGCCTGCTGACACCTTCGCGCACCGAAGGCAACACGCGCCTTTATACCGACGAAGACCTGCAGCGCCTGGAGTTCATTCTGAACCTGGCGCGCGACCTGGGCGTAAACATCAGCGGAATTTCCATCATCCTGCAAATGCGCGAGCGCATGGAAGAAATGCAGTTTCAGATTCAGGATTTCGTAAAAGCCATCCAGCAGGAAGTGATGTCGAGGGCAGGAGCTGCAGCTGATCCGTCCAAAGGTGCGATCGTGCCCATTCGCCGCGCGATTGTGACTGCGCCCCCGGTGTCGAAAAAAAGATGACCCTGTCATCCTGAGCGCAGTAAGAACTTCGCGAAGCGAAGTCCTTACGGGGTCGAAGGACCCCCACCCGGTTTCGCGCCACCATAAATATCAAGAGGAATTCTGACGACGACCGTCTGCACGGGAAGATTTCCCCTCCAGAGCAACCTGCGATATCGCTGATAGGGGTCCTTCGACTGCGTTGCCGTTCGCTTCGCGACGACGCCTTCGCTCAGGATGACAGCTCTTAGTATCATCAAGTGTTGCCATGCTCCCCTTCAAGCTCATCTACGGCGAAGACTACTACCTCCCCATCGGGCAGCACGTTTTTCCTGCGGAGAAATACCGGCGCGTGCATGACCAGTTGATCGAGTCGGGAGTGGCCGATCAGCCCGACTTCCTCACTCCCCAGTCCGCCTCCGACCAGGACATTCTTCTAGTCCACACGCCGCTGTACGTTAACAAGCTCAAGACTGGAACCCTCTCTGCTCGTGAGGAAATGGAACTCGAGATCCCTTACTCGCCGGAATTGGTAAGCGCGTTCTGGCTGTCTGCTGGCGGATCAATCTTAGCGGCGGAGCACGCGCTGAAGGACGGCGTCGCCATCAACATCGGCGGAGGCTTTCACCACGCCTTCCCCGATCACGGCGAAGGCTTCTGCATGATTCACGACGTCGCGGTCGCGATCCGCCGCATGCAGCGCGACAACAAGATCCGCACCGCCATGACGGTTGATTGCGACGTTCACCAGGGCAATGGGACGGCGGCAATCTTTGCCGGAACACGGACAGCGAGCGAGCCGCTTCCGTCTTCTGCTCCGTCAACCCTCGGCCGGTCAACTCTGGGCCTTGCACTTCCCGACAAACGCGGCGTCATGCGTGGCGCCCACGCCGGAGACGTCTTCACCATCTCGCTGCATCAGGAGAACAATTACCCGCCCTCAAAGCCGCCGTCTTCGATTGACGTGGACTTGCCCGACGGCATCACCGACGACGATTACCTCGCCTGGCTCGACAACGCCCTCAGCTCCGGCCTGCGCCAGTTCACGCCGGATTTGATCTGCTACATCGCCGGCGCCGATCCCTATCGCGAAGACCAGCTCGGCGGCCTGGCATTGACCATTGAAGGGTTGAAGAAGCGCGATGAACTGGTCTTCCGCGTGGCGAAAGCGCAAGGCATTCCGGTGATGGTGACCTACGCCGGCGGCTACGCCCGGCGTGTGGAAGATACAGTGACGATTCATTGCAATACGGTAGTGGCAGCGAAGGAAGTGTTTGCAGCACCACGGTCCGCGTAGCCCCGAACGCCCTCGTCCGGGGTGGCAGCTCCACACTGGTGCCATCCGCCCTCACGTATAATGCGTCTTCCCTTGGGGAGGAACAAATGCAATTCGCAACCGTGACTTATCCGAGCAAAGATGGCGCAAAATTTGATTTTGATTACTACATGAAGACGCACATCCCGCTGGTGTGCGGTTTGTTGGGGACAAGTATCGAAGTGTGCAAAGGAACGTCGGCAACGCCGGGCGATCCTCCGGCGTTCGTCTGCGTGGCGAGAATAAAGATTTCGGGCCCGGAGGAGTTCGCGCTCGCGATGGCGAAACATGGTGCCCAGATTATTCGGACATTCCGAACTACACGAACATTACTCCCGTGATTCAGATTGATGAAGTGCTGGCGTGAGGCTCACGAATTCTTTACTGAGAAACACTGGGCAGTTTGTCAACGACGGTTGGTAAATCGCGCAACGGAATTCTTCGCCTGTCGGGAAACTCCGATGCGTCGACGAATTCAATCCCTGCTAGTTTGGTTTCAACATCGTATTCCCCAATAGTTGCATCGAGAAACAAATATCCAATGGTCTTGCACCGGTAATGTCATTGGCTGAGCCGTTCGCGAGTCCGGATATGAAAACAGTAACGTCAATTCTGTCTCCGGCCGGGACGTAATCGAAAAAGACCGTGTCGCGATCCAGTTTTTTGTCGCCGCACTGAATTGCGGGAACTTCGTGCCGTTGCCGAAATGCCTTAATCTGCCAGCGTGGCAGGGGAGGTGCTGTACGTACTAGCGCCGTTACTCTGGGAAGGCGTTTCTCATGCCCGCGGCGCTTAACGTGAACTCCCGTCGACCATCGCGAATGCTTGAGAACTCGAAAACAAGTTCTTTGTGGATCCGACTGACCCGAGAGGCTAATTTATCGAAGACTCTGTCCTGATTGGCCTCGAAATAATAGATCTCATCCTCGTTCTCTTGGAACCATTTCCAGAACTTCTCATACTTAGAGCTGAAGTGAAGCATATCCGATCTCCGCAATCACGCAATACTACCTCGCCCGTCTTAGTCAGGGAAACTGCTAGAATTTCATCAACCCATGTTCGAGAACCTCCAGGAACGCCTTCAACGCACCTTCAAATCCCTGCGCGGGCAGGCTGTTCTCAATGAAGAGAACATGCAGGAGACGCTGCGCGAGCTGCGCCTCGCGCTGCTTGAAGCGGACGTCAATTTCAAAGTCGTCAAGCAGTTCATTGACCAGGTGCAGGCCAAAGCGGTCGGCCAGCAGGTGGCGACCGCGCTTTCGCCGGGTGAGCAGGTCATCAAGATTGTCCGCGATGAGCTGATCGAAATTCTGGGCAAAGACACGGCGCGAATGAAGTTTGCCTCGCAACCGCCGACGGTCGTGCTCATGGCCGGCCTGCAGGGTTCCGGCAAGACGACAACCTCCGGCAAGCTGGCGCACTGGTTCAAAGCCGGAGGCCATCGTCCGCTGCTGGTTTCCGTGGACGTCTATCGTCCTGCCGCGCGCGAGCAGCTCAGGGTGGTGGCGCAGGCGATCAAGGCGCAGATTTATCAGGGCGAAGTCGGCGAGGCTAACACACCGACGGTCGAGAAGCTTGCCAAAGAAGCCCGGCGCGAGGCCATCAACTCCGGCTGCGATGTGCTCATCGTGGACACCGCCGGCCGCCTGCACATTGACGATCAGCTCATGGACGAGATGCAGTCGCTCAAGCGGCTGCTCAATCCGTCGGAGATTCTGTTCGTTGCCGACGCCATGACCGGACAGGACGCCGTCCGTTCCGCTGACGAGTTCCACAAGAAGCTGAATCTCACCGGCGTGGTGTTAACAA
>WNEZ01004461.1_pt1 | contig 13254 bp, 12 predicted proteins | sample 5400521 | NCBI WGS metagenome assembly WNEZ01 (sample SAMN13153339, study PRJNA577476) | soil metagenome | isolation source: 120 cm saprolite under Douglas fir tree site 2 hole 1 replicate 1 | place: USA:California | collected 2015-04-18 | reverse complement strand
TGTCCCGCGGCCCCGGAAAACACAGCGATCAGAAGAACCGTCGGCAGATCGATTCCTCGCCAGACACTCAGTGCAAGCAGAACTCCCGTCATCAACCACATGGCGATGAGGAAGCGCACCGCTTTACATCCCCTCGGATGTCTCGCTCTCTCGCGCACACGGACAATCCCTCGCCAGGCGGCCTCTGCGGTCCATCGGACTAATTGCTTGTTGCTGCCAACACCGATCAAAACGAATCCGTCCGCCATGGCAAACCCATCGACTTTCGTGGATAAGCCAATAGATTCACGAGCCAATTCCTGTGTTCGATGAAGCCAAATATGATTGACGCGGCGAGCTCGGCTCAGAAGCAATTGCATGGCTTCCCAGGGTGCCGTCCAGAACAACGGTGTTGGGTCAACCGCTTCTTGCAAGAGCAACACGAGAGCTGCCCCCGCAACTGCCATGAGCAATCCTTGGCCAAGCGCTCGAAGTATGACGAGAAGCAACAACAGACAGGCGAGCGACTGCCTAGCGCGGAATAATTTCGCCCAACGACCCTTGCTTCCATCTTTGACGCTTCGCAAATGATCTACGCGGCGCACGCGCCAACTCGGCAAGAGAAATTCATGCTCACTCCCAGCCATCACGCTAGTCCTTCGACGCGGTCGTGTGGGCAAGCCAGCGTGCTTCTACGCGGATAAAAGCCTCATGCAAATCTATTTTGTCGTTGCGCGCCCACCGAATGGCTGCTCGTAGGCAGTGCGCTTGCCTAGAAGAAAAGAAAGACCTACCGTCCTTTACCGCGGGTTGGAGCAAACCTTTCGTCTGGAGTTCAGCAATTGCGGCTTCCCCAATTCCTAACTTCTGGGCTAGTTGCTGAGTGGTGTAATAATCCGGCATGGTTATCGATCTCCTGTCCCAGACCCAAGGAGGAACCGAGTAGCCTGGAAACGCTGTTGCATATGCGAACATTTGCAGATGCAAGACAAAATTTTTTCTCCCTACGAGGCCGCTTCCATCTGCTGAAGCATGTCTCGTACACCCACCAAGTGGTTGTTAAAGATGTCTTTGGCCACGTCAGAGACGTTTGCTGGTTCAATTTGCAGAATTTCGCTGAGTTCGTTGACCCCCTTCTCACCATCCCGGAGACAATCCAAGATTCGGATGCGGATGGGGTGAGCGAGGGCTTTGAAGAACTCAGACTTGAAGTTGGCAACCTGCTGTGGCATGCTCATCCTTTAGTACATGCATATTCTAATCTGCGAAATTTACTAGGTCAAGCGCTATCCCGTGTCCTGTGAGTTCTTTAGACGCTAAGGGCCGCGACATCGCCTAGCGGTAAGGGAGATGCTTATGTCCGGCAGACCCAGGTTCTCTCTGTTTCGACCTTGGGTAGAGCCTTCACCTTTGAAGAAGACAAATGGCGACAGGCTCGGTTTGCTTCCTCTCACCGATGGCGCCGATCGCGAAGAACGAAAGGCCAACGTCAAGCACGCTTGGTTTTTCACGACAGTTGCGGTCTTATTTATTCTCGCCGATCAGGTTGGTCATGTGAAAAATGTGTCTCATTCAAACTCAGGCCTGGCTTCTGCAGAACATGTCAGTTTGGCTTTGTCTCCCAAGGAAGGGCCTCGAGATCGAGTTGGATTGTCCGTTCGGTTCCGACTGAGCAACAGGGGAAATCATTCCATCTTCTATCCTGTGCGCCCGGAGACAAATGTTCCGCTCGGACAGATTGTCACGCGAACTTCTCCATCATCAGAGTGGATCAGTCCAGCGACTGTCTCGAAACAACCGATCTCCGCTGTCCCAGGACTCGTGGACACGAATCCCACGTGGATTGAGATGCCGCCAGGCGGTTGGGTTGACGGCGAATTTCAAGATCTTGGCGAATCTCCCCGAGATCAGGCCTACGTGATCTACGTAAAGCTAGCACCGGATGCGAACAGTATCAGAATTATCTCAAATTCCTATTACTCTCTTGCCATAAGGGGAAGATGATGCGGTGCAAAGGAGTTGCCCATCGCAACGAAAACTCGCACGGGAAACTGTGGGACGATGGTATCCGAAATTTTCTATCATCCGATCCTGAACAGGTTTCATGAACTCGCTTCCAGTTGGCCCGACCTTCGCACTTAGTGTTGCGGCGTACGCAATGGGCGCTTTTTCTTCTCTCGCGAGTTGGCGAAAGCCGGCCCTCTGTCGTTACCTGTGTTGCGGCGCGGCCTTCACAGGAGCCATTTTGGAAGGGCTCGCCGCAGTGCTCGGCATTCTTCAAGGCACGCCAGTCCGTTGGTCGATCTCCTCGGGAATTCCTCTGGTTGCGTACAGCTTCGACTACGATGCTTTGGCTGGCTTCTTCAACTTAACCCTGGCAATCCTTGCAGGCGCCGTGTCCATCTACTCCTTTGGCTACTTGAAAGAATTCGAGGGCAAGAGAAACATTGGCTTCTTTGGTTTTCTATTCCATCTCTTACTCCTCAGCTTGACGATCGTTTTCACTGCCGCTAACGCCTTGTTGTTTCTGATCGCCTGGGAAGTGATGGCGCTGGCTGCCTACGGGCTGGTCACGTTTTATCACGAAGACCGCGAGAGCCGACGAGCGGGGTTGCTGTACATCGTCATGGCGCACATCGATGCTGGGTGCCTGCTCCTCGGTTTCGCTCTATTGATCCAGATCAGCGGCAGCGCGGACTTTGCGAGCTTCCGCACCGCCCCCGAGCATTTGTCCAGCAGCCAGCAGGCCGTCGCGTTTGTGCTGTTCTTCCTAGGCTTTGGCATCAAGGCGGGTGTTATTCCGTTCCATATCTGGCTTCCCGCAGCCCACCCAGTTGCCCCAAGCAACATCTCGGCGCTTCTTTCCGGAATCGTGCTCAAGGCAGGTATCTACGGCATGGCGCGCATTTTCCTGGATGGACTAGGGGTGCTGCCGTCCTGGGCCGGATTGATGGTCCTCATTGTGGGAGTCGCCTCCGCCGTTCTCGGCGTCTTGTACGCTTTGATGGAGCATGATCTGAAACGCCTGTTGGCCTACCACAGCATCGAGAATATCGGGATTATCCTCATAGGTCTTGGCGCCGCTTTGGTGTTCCGCGTCGCAGGACATCCGCAACTCGCGGCGGTAGCGCTGATCGCCGCGATGTTTCACACTCTCAATCACGCCATCTTCAAGTGCCTGCTGTTCCTGGGAGCCGGGTCGGTGCTCCATTCGACGGGGACGCGAAACATGGAGGAATTGGGTGGCCTGATCCGCCCGATGCCTGCGACAGCGTTTTGCTTTCTGATCGGCGCGGTCGCCATTTCTGGACTTCCCCCGCTGAATGGATTTGTCAGCGAGTGGCTGACCTACCAGAGCCTCCTCGCAGGATTTGGGGCGACCGGAGGTTTGACGCGAATCCTGTTTCCGCTCGCTGGTTCCATGCTCGCGTTGACAGGAGCCCTGGCCGCGGCTTGTTTTGTGAAGGCATTCGCCATTACTTTCTTGGCCCTGCCGCGCGGGGCTAAATCCAACTCCGTGCGTGAGGCGCCTCGGTCCATGGTAGTTGGCATGGGTTGCCTGACGGCGGCTTGCCTCGCGTTGGGCTTAGGAGTTACCTGGTTTCTCCGCGTATTTGATGCGATGAATGAGCAACTGCTCGGACAGAGAGTCGGCGCCAATCTCATTACCGGAAATGGATTCGTGCTTTCGGCGGGCTTGCCTCATGGAGGTACAGTGTCCACTGCAGTCATCGGAATCGGGCTACTGGTCTTACTGATTCCCGCTGTTCTTTTGGTATCGATCGGGACGAGGCGGTTCGTGACAAGGCGGGGCCCTGCGTGGGACTGCGGGTTGCCCGGCCTCACCGAAGATAACGAGTACACCGCTACCGCATTCTCAAAGGCATTGCGGATGATCTTCTCCGTTTTGTACCAACCACGCCGCGAGATTCAAGCCGTTTTCGATGTATCCCCGTATTTTCCGAAAGCAATTCATTTCGAGAGTGAGGTCGAGCCGACCTTTGAGAAACGGCTATACGTTCCGCTGAAAGATCTCCTGCTGCGGTTCGCCACCAGAATGCGAGCCATACAGGCCGGAAGCATTCACGCGTACTTGGCATATATTTTTATAACTCTCGTCTTGCTCTTGCTCTTTGGAGTTCGCCGGTGATCGGCCTGTTAGCCAAAGCGGGTTTGCAGCTGGTGCTGTTGTTGCTCGTTGCTCCGCTCCTCAGCGGCATTATCAAGACTCTGAAGGCCAGACTGCAGACACGTCGCGGACCGGGCGTGCTGCAATCCTATCGAGACATCTTCAAGTTGTTACGCAAAGGGATGGTCATACCGGAGACGGCGTCGTGGATTTTCTCAGCGACGCCCTACATTGTCTTTGTGACGGCCGCTCTTGTCGGACTCATGATTCCCATGACCACGACAGACGCCCCTCTCAGCCTCTTTGGTGGTGTTCTCGCGGTCGTGTATCTTTTGGCTCTTGGGCGCTTTTTCCTTGCTCTTGCCGGGCTCGACGCAGGCAGCTCATTCGGCGGGCTCGGCAGCAGCCGCGAAATGACGCTTTCCGCGATCGCTGAGCCTGCCATGATGCTCGCGATTTTCACGGTGGCCTTGGCAGCAAGTTCCACAAACCTGAGCGAAATGGCCAAGGTCGCCGTGAGCCAAAGCTGGAAGTTTCTGGCACCCTCGCAGATGCTGGCATTTGCGGCGCTGTTCATCGTGCTGATTGCCGAAACAGGCCGCATCCCCGTAGACAACCCGGCGACGCATCTCGAATTAACAATGATTCACGAAGCCATGATCCTTGAGTATTCGGGACCATACCTCGCTTTACTTGAATGGGGCGCTTCGATCAAGCAACTGGTGCTGATGACGCTGGTGGTGAACACGTTCTTTCCGTTCGGTTTGAGTGCTGACTGGACGGCTCGAGGACTTGGTCTGGGCCTGATTTTTTACCTTACCAAGATGGTTCTGCTGGCGTGTCTCATCGTTCTGGTGGAAACCACCAACGCGAAATTGCGGCTGTTTCGAGTTCCGGAATTGCTCATGGTTTCTTTCATCTTAGGGGCGCTCGCGCTCATTTCCACATTCTTATTTTGAGGCTTGCATGACCTTTCTCCAGGATCCAGAGTTCGGCGACAGAGTCATCACGCTGATGGCGGCCTTGGTCCTTGTGCTGCAGATCGCCGCCGTCGGGCAACGCTGGTTGGTTTCGAGCATTCGCATTTTCGCGGTGCAGTCGTTCCTGTTAGCGGCGATTGCCGGCATCATCGCGTACTTCAACCACGCCAGTCATATATATATCGCCGGCCTTCTGACGCTCATATTGAAAGCAGGACTGCTTCCTTGGTTTCTCGAGCGCCTCGTAAGAAGAATCGAAATCCGGCGGGAGATTGAACCGCTGATCAACGCTCCGCTGTCGATTCTGATTGCAGGCTGCCTGACTCTGGTGGGCTACGTCGTTGCGCAGTCTTTCTACCATCCAGAGGAGACCTCTGTCCGAGCGGCGCTTGGGCATAACACGCTTGCTGTCGCGATCGCGCTTTTCCTGATCGGTTTCTTCACCATGCTGAATCGCCGCAAGGCCTTGACGCAGGTCCTCGGGCTGCTTTCCCTGGAGAATGGTCTCTTCCTGGCCGCGATCTCGCTGACGTACGGAATGCCGCTGGTCGTTGAACTCGGTATTTTTTTTGATGTTCTTGTCGCGGTAATGGTTCTCGGCATTCTCGTCTTTCGAATCCGCGAGGCCTTCGATTCGATGGATGTCAGCAAGCTTCGGAAGTTGCGAGAGTAAACAACCGCATGATTTTGCTCTGGCTCCTTATCGTTCCTCTGGCCGCCGGTCCTCTAGCCTTCTTCCTCCGAAGACGGTCCTTCATGGAGGTGCTCAATCTCTTTGCCTTCGCTGTTCTGCTGTGTTTGGCCGCCGCGCTGGGCGTTCGGGTACTTCTGAGTGGCCCTGTTTCAGTCTGGGATGGATTCTTTTACGCGGACGCTTTGAGTGCGTTGGTCGTTCTCTTGTCTGCTTTCGTTGCCTTGGTGTGTTCCATTTATGCCGTTGGCTATTTCCGTCACGACGAGAGAAACGGAGTTTTCCAGGAGGGTGAAGAATTGGGCGGCGGGCGAGCCGTCAATAAACTGCGAGAATACTACGCGCTTACTCCTCTGTTGGTTTTTTCCATGATTCTCGTCGCTCTTGCCAACAACCTCGGAATACTCTGGGTAGCGATCGAAGGAACCACATTAGCGTCTGTGTTCCTGGTTATGTTCTACGGCCGCGAAACGTCTCTTGAAGCTGCATGGAAGTACGCCATCATCGGAGGCGTGGGCCTCTCCATGGCGCTGTTCGGCACAATTCTGACCTACTATTCCGCTCATCAAGCCCTCGGAACGGATACGCTGGCGGGTTTGAATTGGTCTGCCCTCGTTGGACACGCTTCTCAATTTGATAAGCCGACCATGCGGCTAGCATTCATTTTGATTCTGCTGGGGTATGGAACCAAGGCGGGCATCGCTCCCATGCATACCTGGAAGCCGGATGCCTACAGTGAAGCACCCATACCGGGGGCGGCAATGCTCGCCGCAGGTGTCCTCAACTGCGCTCTCTACGGTCTCGTGCGGTTTTACATTCTAAGTTCCAAATGCTTAGGCCCGGAATTTGCTTCTCATCTCTTGATTCTCTTCGGGCTGCTTTCAATGGGGGTAGCCGTTCCTTTCATCCTCGTCCAGAAGAACTTCCGTCGTATGCTGGCCTATTCCAGCATCGATCACAGCGGGATCATGGTGCTGGCCCTCGGCTTCGGAGGACCCTTGGGCGTCCTCGGTATGCTTCTTCACATGACATTTCATTCGATTACCAAACCACTGCTTTTCTTTTGCGCCGGAAATGTCCAGCAGCAATTGAAGACCGACCTGTTCCGCGAGGCGAAAGGGGGCTTGATCCATTCGATGCCTTTGAGCGGTGCTGCTTTTCTCATGGCGACCCTTGCTGTCACCGGGGCACCTCCTTTCAGTTTGTTTCTGAGCGAGTTCACAATTCTCCGTGCTGGGTTCAGCCGCGGCTATCTCGTTCTACCTGTTCTGTTCGTCACTTTTCTCGTGGCGATTTTCTCCGGATTCCTCATCCACATCGCCAACCTTGTTCTTGGTCCGGATCCGGGCATTCCAGCGGCAGAGACCTGCCGCTGGAAGAAGTCCTCCGTTGTTGGCTCGGCTCTGGTGATTATTGTCATGGGCTTCTGGATACCCGCTCCATTGTTCCGCCTCATTCAGGGCGCGGTGGACATTGTGGTGAGCGGACGATGAGGCAAGCGATGTCTGCGGTTTTTGAGGCTCTTCAACAGAAGTTTGGCGCGCAGGTTCAGGCGATGTCTGCGCAACGCGAAGATGAAATCTATCTTCTCGTCGGTGATCCGGACGTTCGGGCTCTTACCGAATACCTGCGAAAGGAGTTCGAGGCCAGACTGGTTACTGTGTTCGCCGAGGACCGGCGTTCCGCAGAAGGTGTTTTCTTCAACTATTACGTATTTGAACGGAAGGACGACACCTGCTATCTGATTGTGCAAGCCCCGGTGCGTGTCGACGATCCCAAGTTTCCATCGCTCTCAGCCGAACTGCCAGCTGTGAACTGGCAGGAGCGCGAGATCCAGGATTGGTTTGGCTTGAAACCTGTCGGACACCCCAATCCCCGCAGGGTCGCCCTACATGACAACTGGCCCGATGTTCATCCCTTGCGCAAGGACTTCCCGCTCGAGACGGTGCTACCGCCGTTCGAAGGAGAACGCCACATTTACCGGCCCGCTTTGGGCGAAGGTGTCTTTCAAGTGCCTGTCGGGCCCGTTCATGCCGGAACCATCGAGCCCGGCCATTTCAATTTCGCCGTAGCTGGTGAGCCGATCCTCTATTTGCAGCTGCGCATGTTCTATACCCATAAGGGCACGGAAAAACTCTTTGAGAAGTTGCCCATAGATAAAGCCGTGTTTCTCGCGGAGAGCGTCTCTGGAGATTCGAGTTTTTCCCATGGCACAGCTTTCTGTCAGGCCATTGAACGGGCGGCTCAGATGGATGTTCCGTTGCGGGCTCTGATCATGCGAACGATCCTCCTGGAGCTCGAACGAATCTACAATCATGTTGGCGATATCGGGGCGATTGCGACGGATGTCGGATTCGTAATCGCGAACGCGCACGCCAGCCGCTTGAAAGAGATGCTGGCCGGCCTAAACGAACAGTTAAGTGGCAATCGTCTCTTGCGGAGTATGGTCTGCGTCGGCGGCGTGCGAAGGGCCTGGGATACCGTGCAACTGGTCTCGCTCCGCAGCACGGTCGATGCATTCGCAAGTGAGTTCCAAGATCTAATCGCCCTGATTGACTCTTCGGAATCCACGCGTGACCGATTAGAACAGACTGGAGTGCTCCGTCCGGAGAAGGCAAGAGATTTAGGGATCGTGGGTGTGGCAGGACGCGCGTCTGGGATGGATCTGGACACTCGGCGCGATCACCCTTATGCGGCGTATGGTCGCTACTCCTTCCGCGTACCCGTTTATCACGTTGGCGACGTGAGCCACCGGATGCAGGTGCGGGTCGACGAGGTGAACGAATCTCTGGGCATCATCCGGAGCGCTGCGAATGAGAGTCTCGACGGAGACTTCCGTGCGAAAGTCCCGCCCATTCCCGCGGACCGCTGCGCGCTGAGCGCCGTCGAGGGATGGCGCGGCGAAATCATCCATTGGATTCGCACGGGCGCTAACAATCATCTGGAGCGCTGCAAGATTAAGGACCCATCGCTCAACAACTGGCCAGCCCTGGTCGAGGCCGTTCAGGGAAATATCATTGCAGACTTCCCCGTCATCAATAAGAGTTTCAATCTTTCCTACTCGGGAACGGATCGATAGGCGATGTTCAAGATCATCCAGAAGACGATCCGCACCGGCATTGTAACGAAGGCCTACCCAGCTGAACCGGCACAAGTCTCCGAACACTTTCGCGGACGGCCGCACTTCGATTTCGAAAAATGGACGGACGCCCGGCCCGCTGCCGAGGTGTGCCCAACCGGGGCAATCTCTTTTCGCGACAGCGACGACTCTCGCGAAGTGACCGTCGATTATGGCCTGTGTGTCTTCTGCGGCTTATGCGCCGAAGCCTCGTCCGACAAAGCCGTCCGAATCACGCAAGAATTTGAACTGGCAACTCCGAACCGCGAAAACCTCATACTCACCGCAACATACACCTTAAATGCGGACCGCACTCATCGGCAATTGAGCACGGTGCGGCGCGGTTCCGAGAACGTTAAAGCGGATGCCGAGAGTGTTATGCAGAAAGCGCGTGAAACGATCCACAGACTCCTGGGACGCTCTCTCGCCATCCGGGAAGTGGACGCAGGGTCATGCAACGGATGCGAAATGGAAATCGTCGCGCTCAACAATCCGATCCATGACATCGAACGCTTCGGAATTCAGTTCGTGGCATCTCCTCGTCACGCCGACATGCTCCTGGTCACCGGTCCCGTCACCCGGAACATGGAGCTTGCCCTGCTGAAGACCTACCAAGCTATGCCGGAACCGAGAGTCGTGGTGGCCGTTGGCGCCTGTGGCATAAGCGGCGGCATCTTTGGCAAGAATTATGCCTCCCTCGGAGGAGTCGACAACGTCATACCCGTCGACGTTTACATTCCGGGATGTCCGCCCCGACCACAGGCCCTCCTCCACGGAATCCTGCTCGCTGTTGGGCGTCTTGGAGAAAAACTGTTTCGCGACGGGCGGTGAGTGATCTGACTTTCAAGTCATCCCGCACGACGCGATTGTGCGGTTTTTGCCGGCCAGTCGTACCGACTAATTTCCATCAATTATCAAATATCGTTGTCCTGCCACGGCAGAGGCAAAAGGCTGGAGTTTGTGCGAATCAACCGATTTTGCCGGCTCTTTTGGCCGCGAATAAGACCAGCGGACTTCGGCGAGTAGCCTATGCGTGGGTTTTCTGTCGCCAATTCCTTAGATTGTTCGCGTAGAGACCGATACAGAAAAGGTTAGCGGGAACCAATCCAAATTGAGCACTCCGCATACCGATCACACAAATGATAATGCTATTTGCTCCTGCGATGACCCAACCTTGCCATAGTTTTTTCCCAATTAGAACCGTCGAGACAATGGTCAAAATGCAGGATATGTAATCTACAATAGGTTCAGCATTTCTTGTCCCTTGCACACCTGCGTAATCTATTTGCAACTTGCAACCGCTCGTCGACATTGTAAGCGGCCAACCGGGTGACGGCGATAGCGGTCAGCCGTACAGGTGACACGAGAGTTGAAATGAGGCCTGCGACAAGCAAAGATTAGGTCAAAAACAAACCCTCTCATGGATGGGAGAGTACAATGAATTGATGAACTGCCAAGTGAAAGACGCACTGGTGAGCCGGCTCATCGCTTTGAATAACAAACTCAATCTGCTAAGTCCTGATCTAGTACACGGGGACGAAGAACGCGCGGAAGTGCAACTAGAACGTGAGAACCTATACGCCGAGATCAAGCACCACAGGGGCGAAGGGACACGACGGCAAACCGTGCCCGGCGGCAAGATAGGGTAGGCCAGGCGCCTCTGACTGGTTTGGCAAGTGAATTTTAGCGGCGAATTTCAGGCGGTCCCCTTGAAGGTGCTCCGCCTTGCCACTCCAAAGCACTGCTGCACGCATCAAAAACTATTTTTCTCGAACAAAGAGAGTGCCGACGCCTCCCAAGCCGGGGCTCTCTCTGTCCGGTTACTGAGGCAGTTGGTTCAAATCAGGCCCTCGCAACCAAAAAAATTCCCCCTTCGATCGCTTCCGTGATCCCCGCAACCGTCCGAATTGACAATCTGCCCTGCCGCATACCATCAAGACCCCCGAACGTACGGCTAGCGATTAGAATATGCCTGCAAATAATTTTGCATGGCGGACGACTCGGAGATCAATCGATGACTTTCTACAATGCGACTTGTCGCTTCTAGTCTGGTCAGCAAAACTCTGGACAGCTAACTGTGGATAATCGGTATAGGCACGCCGACCCATGGCCCAGCGCATTCGGCAGTATCTTCACTCGAATCGAACGAGAGATTAAAACTCAAAACGCAATTGAAACGCAATCATGCGAGGACTACTGTCTCCTCCGAGTCCAACCCCAAGCAAACCCGTAGGCGGCGCCGTAGTGTAGGTTAATGCGCCGAAGCCGGTCTGCGTAGAGGGGAGCCCGGGAATGCCCGCGAGCGTGATGCTGGGTAGGCCAAAATTGGGATGATTAAACACGTTGAAGAACTGCGCGTCGAATCTCAGCTTCACGTTCTCCGTCATGGGGAACCACTTCGTTATGTAAAAGTCGCTCCAGAAGAAGTTCGGACCGCGGAGAGCATTGCGGGCCAGATTCCCAAATTGGCAGTTTTCTGCAGAGTTGCCCCCATTGCAAGAGCCTGTCGATGGATCAACCGCGGAGACGAACGCATTCGGATTGAGCCATTGGATCGTTCCCGGCTGAGTTACACCGGGGATGTTGCAGTTGCGACAGTATGGGTCAACACCAGGAACAAGACTGGCGAATTGCGGCCCACTGCCTTGCACGATGCCATTTCCGTTTGCCGAGTATGGCGTGCTGAGAACCGAAAAAGGTACACCGCTGTGGAAGAAAAAACTTCCCGAAATCTGCCATCCGTTTAGCGCATAGCCGAGGGCACGATTTGAGACTTTGAGGGGCAATTCGTATACATACTGAGCCGTGAAATTATGGCGAATGTCGTAGTCGCAGTTGCCATAGTCGCGTTCGAGGTCTCCAGGCAGCGGAGACAGGATTCCCCCCGCCGAGAACTGCAGAAATCCGCCGTTCGAAACCGTATCGAGGCAATGGCTCCAAGTGTAGTTGATCTGTCCCTGCAGTCCGTGGCCGAGGCGCTTCATGGCCGTTAATTGAAGTCCATGATAGCTGCTATTTGCCCCTGCTGAAAACTGAGTCACGGCCGCGAATCGGGGATCAGTCGGCTGCAAGTAAGGAAATGGAGCGAAACATCCATTACATACGGTTTGATATCCATTCACCTGAGTAAGATACGGTTGATTCGCCGCGCGCGTGCCGACATATTGTGCTTTGAAGCTGCCAGTATTTCCGAGTTGTTGTTCGATTCCAAGACTCCACTCCATGAAATAAGGTGCGTGAAGCTTGCCGTCGGGCACTGCAGTGACCGCGACTGGCGAGAGACAGGTCGCAGGGTTAGCGAGAGGCGAAGAACAGGAGAGTTCACCTTGTGCAAAGCCAGAAGTGAATACTTGGTTCGCAGCGGCAGCTGCGTCGACTGCGCTATCGGATACACCAGGCGCGATCGCCGTGCAGCCGAGCGTGGCATCGCAACCGGCGTTTCCAGCTTTCCCCACGCTCCCGAGAAGTCCCGCTTGAAATGTCTTTACGTTAGGTGGATTCACGCCGATCAGATCGGCCACGCTGCCAGGGAGGATGTCGCTGAAAAGGCCGAACCCAGCGCGCAAGACAGTCTTTGGCTGGAATTGCCAAGCGACCGCCGTTCGCGGCTGCAGGATCGCGAGCGGCGTAGCGGACAAGAGGTTACCGAGTCCGACTTGAATTGCCTGGTTTAGCCCTGAAAATTCATGATTTCAGAAACACGGAAGGCCTCGCTATGGTACAAATCCGTTATCTAGGCGGGTTTGAGACCAAAAACGAGGCCTTCGCTTGAACGAACATACCATAACAGATTGTCTCCTTTTTCCAGACATTTTTGATCGACCGGTGGTCGCGAAATTTGATCAGCGACAGAGCAGTTCCGATGGCGGAGCAATTCTCCTCAAGGCCGTCGAACGCCGGTTAGGCCTGACATCGGCATTGGCGGCTGGTCTGAGAGATGACCGGCAAGCGGGTAAGGTACAGCATGAGTTGCGTGAGTTGATTACGCAACGAGTCATGGCCCTCGCGTTGGGATATGAAGACGCCAACGATGCGGCACGGCTGGCATCGGATCCGATCCACAAGTTGCTGGTCGGTCGGGATCCCGTCGCGGGCAAGGATCTGGCTTCGCAACCTACCCTGTCGCGTTTTGAAAATGCTCCGGATCGCAAGGAACTCTTGCGCATGACGGAAGCGCTGGCGGACTGTGTCATTGAACGACATCGCAAGCGTCTGCAGGGTCGCGCCCGTCGCATCACCATCGATCTGGATCCCACCGACGACCCCACGCATGGCCAGCAACAGTTCACCTTTTTCAATAGCCACTACGATAGCTACTGTTACTTGCCGATGGTTTGTTTTCTCACCTTTAATGAGG
>WNEZ01005595.1_pt1 | contig 13257 bp, 10 predicted proteins | sample 5400521 | NCBI WGS metagenome assembly WNEZ01 (sample SAMN13153339, study PRJNA577476) | soil metagenome | isolation source: 120 cm saprolite under Douglas fir tree site 2 hole 1 replicate 1 | place: USA:California | collected 2015-04-18 | reverse complement strand
AGATGCTCGGCAGGCCAGAGTTTGCGGGCGAGCGCGCCCATCAGGAAGAAGGCAAACTCCGCCGTCGCTTCGGTCAGGACGTCGGCGGTATTCGTGAACGGGACTCTGTACTTGTTGGCATCGGCGCGGTTGATGTTGTCAAATCCGACAGCGAACTGTGCGACCACTTTGAGTGTGCCTTCTCCGGCAGCAAAGACCTCGGCGTCGATCGGATCGCGCAGGGTGGTGATCAGACCACCCACGCCGGACTTCACCTTTTCGACGATCAAGCTTTTCGGCGGAGCCTCGGGTCGGGGATAGACTTCCACGTCGTATCCCTTGTCGCGAAGAATGTTGAGAGCATCTCCAATATCGCAGGTGGCAAAAACGCGGATTCTCTGGCTCATGGGGCTCGAACAGTGTATCGCAGGCCATATGGTAGCGGGGCTCCGCCCCGCTTGGACGGGGCGAAGCCCCGTCCCCACACGAACCTTTACTGTTCGCGTCTTTCCGGCCGTGGGGCTGCCGATGCTGCCTGTGCATGATGGCGGACGTCGGCTCCCAGAACCCAGAAAATCACGTCCTCGGAAATGTTGGTGGCGTGGTCCGCGACACGTTCAAGGTTGCGTGCCACCAAAAGCGCATCTAACGCTTGTTGAGTGACTTGCGGCTCTTCGTTCATCTTTCGCACGAGCATGATAAAAGCTTCGTCACGCATTCGGTCGACGACGTGATCCATCTCCAGCACAGCCTGTGCAAGTTCGGCTTTGCCTTCTACGAAGGACTCTAATGCACGCCGCACCATAGCGCTGACGGCCGTGGCCATGCGACCAATATCGACCGGCAGCTCGACCGCCGGCAATTCAATCAAGTCCATGACGCGCTCGGCGATGTTTACCGCCTGATCGCCCACGCGCTCGAGGTCGGCGTTGATCTTGGTTACCGCCAGAATGAAGCGCAGATCCGTGGCCGCCGGCTGCTGCGTGGCGAGGATGTCGAAGGCCATTTCATCGATCTCGCGCTCGGCGGCATTTATCAGGCTCTCGTTTTCGAGGACCAGCTGGCAGCGCGTGAGATCGCGTTCGGTATATGCCTGGCAGGCGCGATCCACCGCCAGTTCCGCGAGACCGCCCATGCGGAGCAGTTTCTCCCGGAGGTCCACCATCTGCTGCTGAAAGCGCGTGCGCATTATCCGAACCTCTTTATCCGAATCTGCCTGTGACGTAGTCTTCCGTCCGTTTGTCGGAAGGATTGGTGAAGATCTTCTCAGTTTTATCGAACTCGATCATTTTGCCTAGCAGGAAGAATCCCGTAAACTCCGCGACCCGCGCGGCCTGCTGCATATTATGCGTCACAATCACGATTGTGTATTGTTCTTTTAATTGAAAAATCAGCTCTTCGATCTTGCCGGTGGAGATTGGGTCGAGAGCCGAGCATGGCTCATCCATGAGCAGAACTTCCGGTTGGACGGCGAGGGCGCGGGCGATGCACAGACGCTGCTGCTGACCGCCGGAGAGGCTGGCGCCGGACTGCTTGTGGAGAGAGTCCTTCACTTCGTCCCACAGCGCGGCGCTGTTCAGAGATTTCTCGACGACCTCGTCCAGTTGTTTGCGGTTGCTAAAGCCGTTCAGCTTGAGCCCGGCGGCGACGTTGTCATAGATGGACATGGTCGGGAACGGATTCGGCTTCTGAAACACCATGCCGACGCGGCGGCGCAGTTGGGTGGCCGAGGTTCCGTTATAAACACTGAGATCGCCGATACGCACTTTGCCGTCGACCCGCGCCTCGGGAATGGTTTCGTGCAAGCGGTTCAAACAGCGAATGAATGTGGTTTTCCCGCAGCCCGAAGGGCCGATGAGCGCGGTCGCGTGATTGGCGAGCACGGTGATGTTGACGTCGAACAAGGCCTGAGTCTTGCCGTAAAACGCATTCAGGTGCTCGACTGTAATTCCGACGCCCATAGATCGTTAAGCTCCAGCTAACGTTCCGTGCTTTACCGCGATGCGAACCGCCGCAACCGCCGCGACGATGAGGACAATCAAGACCAGCGCGCCCGCCCATGCCTGCCGGTGCCATTCATCAAAGGGCGAGATGGCATAGGTAAAGATTTGCAGCGACAGCGCTGCCGTCGGCTGGTCCGTCTTCCAATTCCAGTACTGGTTTCCAAATGCGGTGAACAGCAGCGGCGCGGTTTCTCCGGCAACGCGCGCGAAGGCCAGCATGACGCCGGTAATGACTCCAGAGGTGGCCGTGCGCAGTGTAATCTCTGCTCGGTGGTACGCGCAATGGTCGGAATCATCATGATGGCCAGCGCGACGCCACCGGCCAGCGCCGAGAAATGTTTCTGAGGGAGCACGACGAGCCCATAGGCCACAATGCCGATCACGATGGAGGGTACACCGTTCAGAACGTCGGAGACAAAGCGCACGATATCGCCATAGCGGTTTCGTCCGTACTCAGAGAGAAAGATGCCCGCGCCGATTCCGAGCGGCACGCCAAGAAGACTGGCGATGGCAAGAATGACCGCCGAGCCGACGATGGCATTCGCCATGCCGCCGCCGGGCTCGCCCACCGGCTTCGGAGTCTGGGTCAGGAAGGCAAGATTGATCGAGCCGATGCCCTTATAAACCAGGTAGGCAAAGATGGCGAAGAGCGGCACCAGCACCACGACGACAGTGAGCGCGGCAACGCCGGTCATCGCATGGTCCATCACACGCCGCCGCAAGCTGATGGGCGGAACGCTGATGTGCGAAATCAGGACCGCTGCCGTATTGGAGTTCATGTCAGACATGTTATGTCAAGCATGTTATGTCAAACTAAGCTTCTCGCCGGTTGCCCTCGAGTAACGCTCCACACCATGAGCCGTGCCAGTGCGTTGACCACGATGGTGACAAAGAATAGCGCCAAGCCAATCTCGATCAAAGCAGAAAGATACAGATCGCCGGTCGCTTCGGTGAATTCGTTGGCGAGCACGCTGGCCATGGTGTATCCGGGAGCAAACAGCGACTTGGCAATTTCCGGACGGTTGCCGATCACCATGGTGACCGCCATGGTTTCACCGAGCGCGCGGCCCAAGCCCAAAATGATGGCGCCCACGATTCCGGCCCGCGCATTGCGCAGTACACCCATGCGGATCATTTCCCAGCGCGTTGCACCCAACGCCAGCACCGCTTCGCGCTGGTGTTGTGGAATCACGGTGAGCACTTCGCGCGTGATCGACGAGATGATGGGAATGATCATGATCGCCAGAATCACGCCCGCAGCCAGCATGCCGATGCCGTAAGGCGGTCCGCTGAACAGTCCCGTCCAGCCCAGCGTCCTGGCAAGAAACGGCTGCACATATGCGCGAAGTATCGGCACCAGAACAAAGATTGCCCAAAGCCCGTAAACAACGCTGGGGATGGCCGCTAAAAGTTCAGTGGTAAAGGAAAGAATCCCTCGCAGCCCGGTCGGGCACATCTCGGTAATGAAGACAGCTACGCCGATAGACAGCGGCACAGCGATGACCAGAGAAAGCAGCGAGGACACGATCGTGCCGTACATGAACGGCAGCGCCCCGTACTGATCCGACACCGGATTCCAATCCGACTGACCAAAGAACTTCCAGCCAAAAGCATGCCAGGAGAGCTGCGAGCCCACCACCAGTTGGTAAACGATCAAGCCGAGCAGCGCGACCACCGCCAAGCCACAAAGGCGCATCGCCCAGCCAAAAAAAACGTCGGGGATTTCGCTGACTTTCCCCTGCAACAGCGTCGTCGTTCTAGCTTCGATTTTCAGGTCGGCCTTCGAACCCCGCTCCGGTTCGGGAGCGTTGAAACGCGGCCGGGGCAGAGCTTGATTGGACATTCCGTGCTGAGGGTACCAGAGGCGTGTTACAAATCGGTTAAAAAGTTTGCAAATCAGCCGTTAGCCATTAGCACTTAGCCTTTAGTTCAACCCCAGGGGATTTGGCTAACTGCTAAAAGCTAAATGCTGGCGCAGGTTTGCGGCCCAATCTCCCGGCTGAGCTTGCGCGACCCGCCCCGGTTGTGAGAATACTGATCGTCACAGTTATGCCCACCTTTGCCGCCATCGACATCGGATCGAATTCCGTTCGTCTGAAAATTGCGCGCCTGCAAGCCGGGCGGCTGAAGGAAGTCCACGAAGACCGCGAAGTCACCCGCCTGGGTGAAGGCGTCTTCAGTGGCGGACTGCTTTCGCCCGAGGCGATGTCGGAAACGGTGCGCGTGTTGCGGCGCTTCCATCGTGCCACGCAGGAATGCGGTACCGATTCGGTGAAGGTGGTGGCAACGGCTGCGCTGCGCGATGCCCGCAATTCACGGACATTTCTGGAGTGGGTTCGCTCGACGACAGGGTGGACCATCGAAATCATTTCCGGGCTGGAAGAGGCCCGCCTCATTCACCTCGGCCTTGTCTCAACTGGCCGACTTGGCGGCCACAGCGTTCTGCTGGTGGACCTCGGTGGCGGTAGTTGTGAGCTCACGCTTTCGCGCGAGGGACAAATCCGGGATACGGTGAGCTTGCCGCTCGGGGCCGTGCGCCTGACCGGCGAATTTCTCCAGCACGATCCGCCACGGAAGAGCGAACTGAAGCGGCTCTCTGGATTCGTGGCGCGCGAGATTACGCGCATTCAAGATCGAATCAAGTCTGCACGCGTGGGAGCAGTGATCGCTACTTCCGGCACGGCAGCTGCACTGGTCGGCGCCGCGAGCCACCTGGCGCGTCCCAAAAAGCGCCGGCCGGCGACTTATGCGACTCGCGAGATGATACGCCGCATCGCCAAACAGATTACGCACCTAACGTTGGAGCAGCGACGGAAAGTCCCCGGGATCGGTCCGCGCCGCGCTGAAATCATTTGCGCCGGCGCGGTGGTCTATGCGGAATTGCTGGAGCGATGCCATCTTCCCGGTTTTCGTTACTCGGCGCTGGGGCTGCGCGATGGCATCCTGGCCCAAATGGCGGCGGAATACGATCGCAGCACGAGATCAGGCCGGGCAATTGAATCGGAACGCTGGGAGTCGATCAAGCGCGCCGTCGAACACTATCGCGTCGACCTGCATCATGCCTTGCATGTGCGCGACTCGGCATTGCTGCTGTTTTCCTCGTTGAAATCGGTACACCAGCTTCCGGTGGAATATCGCGAATGGCTTTCGGCCGCCGCCATGCTGTACGAAGTGGGCGACTACGTGAACCGCAACGGACACCACCGCCACACTTATTACATCATCGCGAACTCTGAAATTCTTGGATACACGCCGCAACAGCGGCGAATCATCGGCTCGATCGCGCGCTACCTGGGAAAGTCGCGCCCCACGCCGGGAGACGGGCCGATGAACGCCCTCAGCGCCGAGGAGCAGGAGAACGTGACGAAGGCGTCAGTGCTGCTTCGCATGGCACGGGCAATGAATATGGGGAGGAGCCAATCGGTGGGGAAGGTTGGAGTCTCGGCGCGCAGCGGCAAAGTCTCCATGAAACTGACTCCGCGCGCGAAAGCGAGTGTCGACCTGGAGGTATGGGCGATTGAGAAAGACCGATCTTACTTCCGCGAAGTTTTCGGGCGCGAGCTTTCTGTAGCCGCCGCGTGAAGCGTGCGCAGGATACGCGGCGTGATGCACCAGCTCAGGGACCCGGAATTGCGCCGCATTTCGACTTTGGCCGCGGCCCCTTTCTTAAGCTCAACTACGGCCTCGCATCCACTGTCGCTGATCACGCGTCCAAGAAACTCGCGCAGGTTCGGATTATGCCCCACCACCAGTAGGGAGTCCTGGCGCGCATACTTTTCCAGCATCTTCTGGAACTCTGAGAAGTTCGCCTGCGGGCGCAGCGCGCTCTCGGTAACCAGTTTGCCCTCGTGCCCCATTTCGTTTCCCACCAAAGCCGCGGTTTGCGTGGCTCGTTTTAGCGGACTGGAGACGATGATTTCCACCTGCACACCCAGCGCGGCCAGGGCGCGGCCGATATATCCGCACTGCTCGATGCCGTCTTTATCGAGGCCGCGCTTTTCGTCCTTCTTCGCGCTGCTCAACTGTTGCCCGGCACTGGCGTGGCGCAAAAAATAGAGAAACATTTCGGAGCGATTATTCCTTTCCGATCATAGCTTGTCGTGTCACGCTCGGCCGATCATGCTCGTCCAATCAAAGCCCGATTGGCTGAAGCGCGCCGCGGGGCGGAAACCGGAATCTCCTCGGGCGTCTTGCTGCCTTCCGCAAGTCCGACGAGAAAATCCTGAGCATTGAAGGCGGCAGCGCCTCGAGGTGGACTCTTGCTCCGTCCGCGCGGCGATTGCCAGACGTGCAGATAGCGGCCGTCCTTTTGCAAAAACCTTGCTTTCATGTTGTCGGCGAGGTATGCAGCCAGAATCTCATGCACCACGCGGTCGCGCAGCAACGGGTTTTTAAGCGGGAACAGAACTTCCACGCGCTCGCGCAGATTGCGAGACATCCAATCGGCGCTGCCGAGGTAGACCTCAGGCTCGCCGCCGTTCTCGAAATAAAAGATTCGGCTGTGCTCGAGGAACCGCCCCACGATACTGCGCACGCGGATGCGGTCGCTGATGCCGCGAATCCCCGGCCGCAGCGAGCATATACCGCGCACGAGCAGATCGATGTCCACTCCCGCCTGCGAAGCGTGGTAGAGAGACTGGATAATATCGTTGTCGACCAGGGAGTTGATTTTGACAATCATGCGCGCCGGACGCCCCTCTCGGGCATGCTCGGCCTCGCGCTCGATCAGGCTCATGCACTTCTCGGCCAAATCCAGAGGCGCTACCAGCAGCGGCCCGTAGTTGGGATGCTCAGCGTAGGCAGTCAGAAAACTGAAAACGTTGTGAACCGCACTGGTAATTTCCGGGTCGGCCGTGAGCAGGCTGAGATCGGTATAGATTTTTGCCGTGGTCGCGTTGTAGTTGCCGGTGCCGAGGTGCGCATATTGGCGGGTTACGCCATCGGGATCGCGCCGCACCAGAAGAGAAAGCTTGCAGTGCGTCTTCAGACCGACTAATCCGTGGAAGACCTGTACGCCGGCATCTTCCAGATCGCGCGCCCAGCGAATGTTCGACGCCTCGTCGAAGCGCGCTTTCAGCTCCACGACCGCAGTGACTTCTTTGTGTGCCGCGGCGGCCATCAGCGACGGAACAATCAGCGAATGCTCGCTTGTCCGGTAAAGGGTCTGCTTGATGGAGAGCACGCGCTCGTCTTCGGCAGCCGATTGAATGAAGGAGATGACTGCGTCGAAAGAATCGTAAGGATGATGCAGCAGAATGTCGTGTCGGCGCAACTCTTCGAACAGATCGCGGGACTTCGCGGTCAGGCGCAACTCCCGTGGCACAAAGGTGCGAAACTTCAAATCCGGCCGGGCCGCTTCCTCGTAAATGTTGAAGAGCCGCGAAAGATTCACGGGGCCGTTGACTGGAAAAATCTGCCAGCGATCAAGTTCGAACACCGTGCCCAGGCGGTCGATAATCTCGGGGTCGGCCTCGGACTCGATCTCCATTCGCACCGCGTCTCCCTTGCGGCGATTGTGCAATTCCGCGCGCACGGATTCCAGCAGGTTGCGCGATTCTTCTTCCTGCAGGTAGAGATTGCTGTTGCGCGTGACGCGGAAGGCAGCGGAAGAAACGATGTCATAGCCCTTATACATCCGCGCGGCATGATACACGACCAGGTCGGCAAGAAAAATGAAATCGATGGTCCCCTGCGATGGCAAGCGGACCAGTCGCGGCAGCGCGCGCGGAACGGTTACAACTCCTGTATAAGTCAGCGACGAGCGCCGGCGACGCCGCAGCAACAAGGCAACGCATAGCGCCTTGTTGATCACACGAGGAAACGGATGTGCCGGGTCCACGGTCACCGGCGTGAGCAGCGGATCAAGCTCCCGTTCGCAATAGTCGTCCACGAAAGCCAGCGCCGCCTCATCCAGTTCGTCAATGCTGAGGACGCGAATTCCCTGCTCCGCTAGTTCCGGCCGCAGGCGCTCGTTCCAGCATGAATACTGTTCGTCAACGAACTCATGAGTCGCGTCTTTGATCAGTTCCCGCTCCTCCACCATAGTGAGGCCGTCGGGAGTGGTGGAGTTGTGGCCGTCTTCGAGTTGTTGCAACAGTCCGCCTACCCGAATTTCAAAGAATTCGTCCAGATTGCTGGCCGAGATGGCCAGAAATTTCACGCGTTCGAGCAGCGGATTGCGGAGATCCCCAGCTTCTTCGAGCACGCGCCAATTAAATTTCAGCCACGATTCTTCGCGGTTGAGGAGGGTGGCGCGATTGCTCAGAGTTTGCCGGACCATATCGTCAAGATCGTTAAGGTGGAATGTCTATCGGGCTGCTGGAAACATTAAGGCTTCGTATCAGGGCATCGCTTTAGCGGTGCCGCGATCGTTCAGAAATCATATGCCCCTTTTGGGGGCAGGCATCGACATTCGATTTTTCCACATCCTCTTCGCGCTATTCGGGGGATGCTTTGGTGCGGCGTGTAATGATGAACCGCACTTCGGTCCCGTTGGGCCGCCGTAAAAACAAATGACGCTTATCAACGCGCCCCTGAACCCTCGCACCGGGCTTCCAGTCCTGTGGCAGCATTTCATGCGCGTTCCGAGGCTCGCGCTCCCCTACGACCACGGTTCCGGCCGCTCGGACCGCAACTTCAAAATACGGATCTTCATGGTAAAGGGGAGTGTTTACTACCCAGTATACGACCCGATCCCGCGTCTTAAGGTCGGCGCGGACGATGGTGAGTGGGAAATAAGTGCTTTCGACCGCAAAGGATCTCGTTCCCAATCCCAGGAACAACACCAGCGCGACCAAGACTCTACAAGGCATCGGACCGAAAGTAGTATACCAAGAAGGAATAGGGCGCCGGTTTGCAACCGGCGCCCTATGGTCGAGACCTCGAACCGCACCGAGAGTGCGATTAGAGAGTGCGTTTAGAAGGTGTAGATCAAGTCAAACTGCAAGCGGTTGAGCCAAGGTTCCGTGGCACCGGTACCCGGCACGAGCACGCCCGTCCCCGGTGTGGTCGAAACCTTCAACCCGGCCCCCAGAGCGGCGTTCTCGAGGAACGGATCCAAAGTGCGACCATGCCACCAGGTGAATGACGCGGTGGTGTTAGGTGCAACTCGCCACAGACCGTAGACGCGATGTTGCAGTACGTTCGTCGGTGCCCGCTGATCGCTCTCGCCCCAGGACGCAATCGCCGCGTCCTGCTCTTCCCTCTCGAACGCGTATCCCACTTGGAAGTCGTTCTTCTTCTTTTGCTGGCCAACACTGATGTCGGCCAGGTATGCATGGGACTGCTTGCCGAGAGACGCATTTGGCGTGGACGTGGACCCCACACCCGTAGCGGTGTAGTCATACGGACGATCCGCGGCATTGAGGTTGTTCTCGTATTCCAGCAGCAAGTTGATGGGCAGACGGGCCAGCCCGGTCTTGAACTGGTTGTTCAGGATCAGGTCGGCATAGAGGAAGTGCGAAAGGAAATGCGCGTTGCCATTGGCGTCGATGAAGGTTGAGTTCGTCATGCCATTAGCAGCGAAGGGGCATCCGCCCACAAGCGTGGTTGTAGCTGGTTGCGGAGCGCTAGTCCCACCCTTGATTGTCGCGCAACCGGGACCTTCGCCCGGAGCCGTAGTCGTTACTACTACCGTAATCGGGTACGCGGTTCCGGCGATGGTGACTGAACCTGTACCTGTACCGCCCGCGTTCGTTGCTCCCACGGCAAACGCACTGGAATTCAGGACCGCATCCGGATTACGCCAGTTCAGGATGGTAAACGACGGCGTCAACGTCCAGAACTTCAGTGGTTGCAGACGGCCGCCGATCTGACCCCCCACCGCAAACGAATCATGTCCGCCACCGAACAGCCCCAGCGACTTCGTACTAGTGCCCGTGACTTCGTTGTAAAGCAACTGCATGAATTGCAGATTGACGTTCTTGACGATCGGCACGCTCTCGAAATCCTTCGAGAACTTCTCCACGAAACCCTCGGGGTTGATGTCCGGATCGAAGGTCACGGAGGTGCGAGCCCAGGTGAAGGCAAATTTACCGGCGGTCGCAGAGAACCACTTGGCAGCCACCGGGTTGTAGGTGATGTACCCGCGATCCAACCCAATCGTCTTTCTGTCGAAGTTATTGGTCAGGGTCTCGTTGGTGGTCGTGGGATCCCCAAGCGTTCCCGTCGCCAGCGAAACTCCCGCGTTGAAGTCGTCGTTCAGTTTGCCTTCGAATCCGAAACGAACGCGGACTCGAGCGCGGTTGCGATCATTACAGATTGTGCATCCGCTGTACTTCTGGAAGTAGCTCTCACCGCGCACACGGACGTCGCCCGTCCAGCGAAAGCGGCCAAGGACGTCTTCGAGCCCGGAGAAGCGCTTCTGCTGCTCCTGCTCGGTCAGCGCATTATTGGTCAGCATGGTTCGCACATCGGCATATTCCGAGTCGAGCTTGTCGACGGAATCCTTCGGGGCGGACGAGGCCGCGACTTCATTCGCCTTCTGCTGGGCGTCCGCTGCAGCCTGCTGCGCCCGCTGCAGTTGCTGTTGCGTTTGCTGGAACTGCTGGTTGGTGACCTGCAGTTGCTGGTTGGTCTGCTGCAGCTGTTGCGACAGGGCCTGAATTTGCTCCTGTTGCGCCGCCACCGCGTCTTTCAGAGCTTGCACGTCCGCGTTCACGGGCTTGGGCTTGCTCGCCTTCTTCTTGGGTGTGGCTGTCTGGGCCTGCAGCGTAGACGCCAACAGCAGGATGACACTTAGTTTAAGAACCGCTTTCATTTCTTCTCCCTTTCCTAGATCTGCGGCGCCGGCTGACTAGCGGCCCGGGTGTGCCATAATCCCTATAACCATACTAGACTAACTTGTATTTCCAAAGCAATTCCCATGCCAGTTCTGTCCCTAGAAGAAATAGCCGGAAACACAAGGATTTTCAGCTGTCCGGACCCACTGACCGTCTGTCGCCGGGACCCATGTGCGCAAAGTTTTTCCGTCGGCTGCGGGCACACTTCTCCCTCGGAAGGTAAAACGCCCCTTCGTTGGATCAGTGTTGGACCGACGTTGAATCGATGTTTTTAGATCGGTTTTTTAGTGGATCTGCTTGATGGCCGCTTTCACTTTCTCCACTACGCTATCCGGGAGCGGCGCGTAGCTGAGCTGACTCGTCATCTTCTGACCATCGGTGACCATCCAGTCCAGAAAATCGGCGATGATCTTCCCCTTCTTCGGGTCCTTGGCCGGGGTCGCAATCAATAGCCAGGTAAAGCTGGAGATGGGATACGCCGTCTTGCCGGGTGCGTTGGTGATGGAAACGCGAAAATCGGCGGGCATCGCTTTCGCCGATGCAGCCGCTTCGGTCACTCCATCGAGCGATGCTGTCACGAAATTGCCGGCGGCGTTCCTCACTGATCCGTACGTGATTTTGTTCTGCACGGCATAGATCAGTTCGACATAGCCGATCGATCCCGGTAATTGCCGGACCTGCCCGGCAACACCTTCGTTGCCTTTGCCGCCCATACCGACCGGCCACTTCACCGATGTTCCCTTCCCCACGATATTGCTCCAGTCTTTGCTGACCTTGGAGAGATAGTCGGTGAAGATAAAAGTGGTTCCGCTGCCGTCGGAGCGGTAAATCACGATGATCGACTGATTGGGGAAGTTGACGCCGGGATTGACCTTGGCAATAGCAGGGTCATTCCAGTTCGTTATCTTCTGGAGATATATGCCGGCAAGAACTTCGGGAGTGAACTTGATTTCTCCGCTGACCCCTGGGACGTTATAGGCAGGCACCACCGCGCCCATCACGGTGGGGATGTGCAAGATCTTGGTTTTGGATTGCGCCAGTTGTTCGTCGGTCATGGGGCCATCGCTGGCTCCGAAATCGACAGTGCCGTTTAAGACCTGGCGGATGCCGCCTCCACTGCCGATCGATTGGTAGTTGATCTGCACGTCCGGGTGCAGCTTGTTGTATTCGCTGAACCACTTGGAATACATGGGATACGGGAAGGTGGCGCCCGCTCCGTTCAGTGTGGTCTGGCAACTGAGCGGCAGCGCGAATGCGAAACCTGCTAACAGCAGCAGCAAGGTGCGATTCATCAAACGTATCACTAGACGAGTCCTCCTCTGCTCAATTTAGGTGTGCAATTTTGTTTTATGGGCGAAGTATTAAAGGAAGGTTACAACAGAATGAATTTCTGATGAACGCACTTTGTTTTCCAAGCAGTTAGCGACTGGCGGAGGAGGCCGACTTGTACAAGTGCGGCCCTCACCCGCTGCGGAAAAACTTGGGGTTCGTATCAGGGGATCGCTTTAGCGATACCGTAGGTACTTCGAGATTAAATGCCCCTTTAGGGGTCGGAACTAACTTGTGTGGTAGCGGGGCTTTGCTCCGCTGGGACGGGGCAAAGCCCCGTCACCACACGATCTGGGAGTTTCGCCACCGATGCCTAGCGCTTGCCGTTTTTGTCGAGCCGCGCCAGTTCCCGGCCAAAGAGAGCGTTGTTGGGAAAGTCCTGTTGCAGGCCCATCAGAAGCTCGCGCGCCCGCGGCACATCTTTCTCACGGACGTACGCGATGGCCAGCAGGATGCGCGCGAATGGGGCGAGCAGATGGCCTTGCGCTGCGGTCTTCTGGAGTTCGGCAATGCCGCCAGCCTTATCGCCCGTAACGCCCCCGAGGCGCACCAACCAGCGCACCGGAGCAGCCATCGATCCAATGATGTAACGGCTGACGCCGCCCGCCAGGTGAGCATCGTAGCAACTCGGATCGACGGCGAGGAGTTGCTGCGCCCAGGCGGTTGCCTCCTTGGTGTAATGAAGCGACGCCAAATTGCGCTTTTCGATGAGGGCGGCAAAGTCCGAGCGCAAGCCGGCGGCAAACGTCATCGCCAGAAGCGCGTCGCGGTCTCGCGGGTCGCGGCTCAGCCTGGATTTTGCCAAATCTTCAGCACGGCTAAGTTGCTGGTCGAAACGTTCACGTTGGCGCGGGTCGGCCTCATATTTCTTCCGCGCGGCAAAGATCGAGTCGTCCACGTAGAATTGAGCTTCCAGCACGCCGAGACGGTCGAATTCGGAAAACAAGATACCTGCCGCCTCGCTCGCCGGACCCATGGGATTCTCGGGGTTCAGCTTCTCCCACGACTCGAATTCTCTTTGCCCGCCGGTAAAATCCAGATCGTAGAGCCGCCGGAAACCATGATCAAGCCCCGCCGACGGCAGATCGGCAAAAGCCTGCGGAATAGTCATCAGCACAAGAGCGGCTGTAACTAAGACGGCGACCTGTGCATCTCTTGTGCGAGGT
>WNEZ01012600.1_pt1 | contig 13260 bp, 6 predicted proteins | sample 5400521 | NCBI WGS metagenome assembly WNEZ01 (sample SAMN13153339, study PRJNA577476) | soil metagenome | isolation source: 120 cm saprolite under Douglas fir tree site 2 hole 1 replicate 1 | place: USA:California | collected 2015-04-18 | reverse complement strand
TTTCCCCAGCTCACTGCTAACGCACTGATACTCGCAGCCAGGGTCTCACCTTTCTCAAAGACCGCCACCATGCTTCTGTTCAGTGCACGCGCCAGCTTCAACAGAATCCGTGTCACAACTCGTGTCATTGTTCTGCTCTTGACTTCGCCGATCCAACACATGGTAAGGTCTAGGAGACCTCTCTCTATCCTGCTCAACGCCCGGTACCAGACTCGCTTCCTGAGAGCTCTAGTCTTCAATCCTGCGAGCTTCCTGCCCGTCAGCGGAGCTTGTAGAAACTGTTGTAGTGTCGGCTCTTCATTCAACGAACGCGAAATCAGCCTCTCGCTAGACGATCTTCCTCAAATCGTCCAGAATCTTCTGCTCTCTGGATCGTTTTCCCTGCCAAGTAGCCAGCACCCAACCCGCCATCAATCCGGCCGCCACTCCGACCAATGTTCCGTTGAGAAGCCATTGTGCCGGCCAGAAATGTGCGGCTACCCATTCTTGCATGTAGAAGTTGTTCTGATACTCCAGGCTCAGCCAGATGAGCAATGTCAAGATGACAAAGGATTCTCCAAGGGCCGCGAGTCTTGCTCTCTTGAGCATGTGCTCCGCCTTCAAGCGGTGCATGTCCAGAGTCTCCGACATTGAATGCGGGGGCCGGTCTTCCTAAAGCTATAAGATGGCTAGAATTCTCGCGTCGAAGCCCGGCTACTTTTGCAGCAAAACCCCTTATCGTCCTCTTCATCTCGAAATCCGAGGATTCCTCTTTGGCCCCTCGGCTAGGTCATGGAACCACTGTCTTGGCCGGGCTTCGAGCGTGGATACCAACGGAGAGCAATGGATAGCCACTTAAACAGGGCATTTACCGGCTTCCTAAGCGGTTTCATTGCAATCCTCACCCCAGCCCACTATCTCTCTCGTTGTGCCCATTTACAACGAAGGATCAATAATCGAAGACAATGTCACTAGAATGAGACATAGTCTTGACAAGCTCGAGCTAGACTACGAAGTCGTCCTCTGCGATGACCACAGCAGCGACGGGACTGAGAAACAAGCCAGCAAGGTCTCATGCGACACCGTCTCCTACCTCCGCTTCTCTGAAAGACTGGGCAAGGGAGGAACCTTCAAGAACGCGATGAAAGTCTGCCGCGGTAATGCAGTAATTCTGCTCGACGCCGACGCCCCTGTCTCCCACCACGAGTTCGCACGCGCTGTCACGCTCTTCGAGTCCGGTTACAAACTAATTGTTGGAGTCAGACGATCACGACCGTTCCTCCCGGTCCGGCGTAGAATCCTAAGTCTGGGATTCAACAAGACAATCAACCTGCTCTTCAAAACTGGCATCATGGATCACCAGTGCGGATTCAAAATCGTAGAAAAATCCGCGGCGAAGACGCTCTTCTCGGCAATAAGATCCGACCACTTCCTGTTCGACTCAGAACTCATCGTCAACGCGAGAATCCTCAAACTCCCCATCGGCCTCTTAGAACTCGACTGGCTAGAAAACAGACAGAATGGAGACTCGAAGATCTCGTCCCCCAGAACGGTCCTCACAATGCTCATAGAGCTGCTTCTACTGAGACTCAGCCTCTTCGGCAACAAGAGACTCCTGCGTCTAGCTCAGATGGACGCTGGATCATTCCAAGTATCAAGGACTGGGAGCATCCTACCGGCTGAGACTACGACAACCCTGACCAATCATCCTCGTCTCCTAGGAATGCTGAGGAGACTCTACCTCTGTGTGGCGTTCAGAACATGAGAATACTCTGGGTCAACCACCGAGATCCAAAGCACCCAGAAGCGGGGGGAGCAGAGGTTCACCTGAACGAAGTATGCAAGAGGCTCGTAGAGAGAGGCTGCCAAGTTACACTCCTATCAGAAAGGTTCCCAGGTTCGACCCAAGCCGAGACCCTTGACGGAATCGACATCCTAAGGTCCGGGGGCAGGTTCGATTCACACCTGTACGCTCCAATCCAAGTGAGCAGACTAGGGAAAGAGAACGATGTCGTGGTGGACGATATTGCGCACGCTATTCCATGGTGGTCAGGACTGGTAACCACGAGACCAGTAGTAGGGATGGTTCACCATGTGCACCAGTCCGTGGCTACCTTCGAGCTTGGCCGCCCCTTCGGCGTGGCCGCAAGAATGGCCGAGAAGACAATCAGATTCTCTTACAGAAGAATAATCACGGTCTCAGAGACGTCAAAACAACAGATTGAGACCGAGCTAGGTGTAGACCCGACGCGGATCAGGGTCGTCTACCACGGCGTCGACCATAAGAGGTTCGGACCATCAACGGAAAAATTCGAAGAGCCGACGATTCTCTCGCTGGGTAGAATCAAGAGATACAAGAATCTAGAGGATCTCCTTCTAGCGTTTGCCCTCGCACAGAGACAGATACCACAATTGAGACTCATAATTGCAGGCGACGGGGACCACAAGTCAAGTCTCGAGGAAACCGTCCGAAGACTTGAGCTGAACAACGTCATCTTTGTCGGCCAAGTGGGTATGGAGGATAAGGTGAAGCTTCTCCAAAAATCCTGGGGACTATGCCTCACCTCCTCGATTGAAGGCTGGGGGCTCGTACTCACCGAAGCTGCGGCGTGCGGATTACCGGCGATAGCATACGACTCAGGCGCGACACGAGAAGCAGTCATCGATGGAAAAACAGGATTCGTGGTGGCGAAAGGGAACGTCCAATCTCTCGCCGAACGAATAGTGCAACTGGTAAGCGACGCAGGTGTACGCCGAACATTGTCGATGGGTGCGATCGAGTATTCTCAGAACTTCGACTGGGACAAGACAGCAGACCAGACATTGAACGTTCTGTCAGAAGCGGTCAACAACTAGCCAAGGATTCTCATCTTGGACCCCAGAGAGAAACTTCACGGACACGTAGACTCTTCAGGTTCAACCTTTGCCAAATCACTCAAGGCGTTCATTCCAAAACTAGTGCTTCGCTCAATCTTCTCCGTTCTCTTAATCGGAATATCTCTGAGAGACTATCTTTTCGGCAATGGGCTCTTCATCTACCGCGACTGGAGCTGGCCACTCTCCACCGGGGTCACGCCCTTCGCTGTTTTCTCTCCACAACTCGTCAGGAACGCTGGCCCGGACCCTCTGGGTTTCACGCGTATGTTCCTCAACTGGCCGATTGTTCTGATAGACAACTTCACCCAGGATCCCATTATTGCTGAGAAGGTCTTCATCATCTACCTCTACACTGTCCTCGTTTTCCTCTCCTTCATCCTCGCCGAGGTATTGCTCCGGGTCCTAAACAGATTCAATCAACACCCTCTGTCTAATCGGAGAGGTCAGATCTTCATACTCTTCGTGGTCCTCTTCTCATTCGCGAATCTCTGGTCGCTCCAACAAGTTTCAGACTTCTACTACACATACATGTACGGTCTAATGGTGACCGGGATTTGTGTTGGGACGATAATCCTCAGGGACGCGGGTCGAAGATCTATCATCCTTTCTGGGGCGCTGATCTCCACCCTCGGATTTCTCGCCCCGGAAGTGTATCCTTTCGGATGGCTAGCAATCGCCATCGTAGTCCTACGCGTGACTCTGTCACAATTCCCATTCTACCGAGCGCTCAAAAGATCAGCCGTCAGAGTTGCCATCCTAGTGGGAGTCAACATACCGGTCATCCTCACGGCCCTCTACATTTTCAGCGTCACGCTGGGAACTAGTCTGCGACCCGTCAATAGCTACGGGTTCAGCGTCTCTTTTCTCTCTCCGGACAATGCGATCCGATTACTGGGCTACGCCTGGTCTCTGATCACCTACGCACCGCCCTCAATAGCGGCGAGCAACACATCCATCTCCCAACTATCGACGCAGGGTGTTCTCCCATTCATGGTCTCAACAGGAGACATCGTAAGCACATTCTGGCTAGTCACTACCTGGCTTGTCCCAGTGTTCTCCTTCTCAGCCCTCCTGATTCGTCGTTTCTGGAGAGTTACCATCCCGACTGCGACCGCGGCTGCGGTGGGTCTACTGTTGACTCAACCAGTCATTTTTCCCATTCCCCACCTTCTAGCAGTAGTCCTCGAAGGCCAACCCGTGCTTGGAGGTGCAATCGCAACGGTCCTCGCCATCTCGGACCACGTACTCATAATGGTGGCAAGCGCCTACGTGATCCTAATTGCCACCGTCTCCTATCAGCTCCTATCCTCAGGCCTCAGCCTCGGCCAGAATCTGCGCAACAACTTGATACCGCTGTCCCTGCACATTCCTTCATTCCCAACTCCCGAGGCGAGAGGCGAGGCAAATTCTGCGATCATAGTTGGAGCTCTCATTCTCCTATTGTTCCCCGGTTGGCAATTCTTTTCCGGATCTTTCTACCCGGCAGGCTACACTAATGGAATTTCTGGGAATGGTGTGCCCAGCACCGGGACATTCTCGCCCGTCCATCCACCGCAAGGAATGACGGAAGCATACAACTGGCTGCAGTCTCAACCCGGCGACTTCAACATCTACTGGCCAGGACCCGACGGAGGCGCAGCATATCCTTGGAGTGAAAAAGGGACCCCTAGCATCGGCTACGTCGACTCCCCCAAGCCCACGATTCAGAACTGGGTTCTGAACCCAACACCCTTCCCAGCCGCGTTGAAATATCTAGTTCAAGCAAACCTCACCGCGGACATCAGACCCTACCTCGATGCTCTCAACGTGAGATATCTGGTAGTCCAGCCCCTCTCAGAAAGCGCGATGTCATCCGTCTGGGGAGTCACGAACGCAACGCTCCTCACAAGACTATTCGAGTCCGCCCCAGGCCTCAACCTCGCATACGCAACAGGCGACGTGTCAGTCTTCACAGTCAACGGGAACTGGGGAAGCACTTACGCGCCGGGAGTTGTTGCAAGTTACTCCAACGGAGATAACAGCTACGGCATCGCCTACGGACTGTTTGCATCGATGGGAACGCGTCTCGCCCTGATCAACTCTGACCAGGGCAATTCGCTATGTTTCGACAGCCTCGCGTGTTCCCTATCGGTGGAATCTCCTGGGTATGTCGGGACGACACTCATCAGCGAACCAGAGTATGCGACCTTGAACCGTTCTGGAGTGAGCCTCAGTAGCTTTGCTATCCCCGCCGAGAATGTTACCTGGCTTCCCAAGCCTTGGAGCCCTTGGACCCTGGCCAACTGGGGACCCAGAAACGCGACGGTATCAATAGACAATGGCTCCATGCACTGGACCTATGGACCTGGTTCCACACTCTTGAGCCTAAGCTACAACGGAACAGTGACCGACCACAATCCAGGTGGTATCTCGATACCTAGCGGTGAGGAGGCGACAGTCCTGGTCAGTTTTCAGTATCGAACATCAACCTCGTTCACGTCGTCGATCCAGGTCGGGCTTCCACTACTGGACAGCAAGCTTGGATTTTTTGCAGAGCCAGCCTCAAGCCCCCTCCCACCATCTGCGGCATGGAGAGAAGGAAACTTTTCGATCACTCTTCCAGTGGAGACCTCGGTATTCACGGCGAGAATTCAGGCACAAGCCTCATCGGGCTGGCTTGAATTGAAAGACGTCACCGTGAGGATTAGCTTTCTAAGGCCAGATCGGAACGCGTTCTTCGGCCAGGTTCTCCCGTTTACAATCAACCGTGCATATCAGTTGACGGTACCTGAAGGCTACGTGTACATGGAATACCTGGGAAACGGCACTGCCACCTGCAACAATCAACAAGTCTCACTGGAGAGTCCAAGCCAACTCTCTTGGACCAGAATCGGACCATGCTCCAACCAGCCGCTACAGCTCGTAGGCGTCACAATGGGAGCTATCCTCGTCGCCCAAGGACCACTTCCCATGAGCCGCAACGACTCCAGCAAACAGTCAAACAGTTACAACTCCCTGCTACTTGAGTCGCCGAGTTCCGTCATTGTCGCACGCATGTTCGCCCCAGGCTACACACTGGCAAACCCGACGCTTCACTATCAGCCAAGCCGGACCCTCGACGGAATGATGCTATTCGTCAACGTCCAGCCAGGCAGTTACACAGTGGAATTTCCTCCCGAAAACATTGCGCTCACCGCTTACCTAACCACTCTGATATTTTCAGCCCTGATAATCCTATCACCAACTCGCATCATAAGAATCGCAAACCGCATCAGGCGTCCACGGTCGGTCCCTAACGAGACGGCACTTCACACCGTTCCAGAAACGATCACAGCTAGGTAGTAATCGTCCGAATGCTCCAGCACATTTCAACGCCACCCGACGACGACTTGAAGACTGCCACTGGCCCAACCGTCAGGATCGGGTTTCGCAAATGGAGAATCAAGCTACTCCAATCCGACATGTATCCCTACTACGAAACATTCATCGCCGGCCAGTACAACTCCCTCGAGATTCTGAAGGGCGACAGAGTTCTTGACGCGGGCGCAAGCGTCGGCGATTTCTCGCTCCTAGCCACGGAAGCCGTCGGACCCTCCGGCACCGTCGTCTCTCTAGAACCCGACCCGTACTACTACTCGATCCTGAGCGAGAATCTTCAAATGAACAAGATCGAGAATTGTACTCCACTCGCTCTTGCACTCTCCAGTAGGACGGGGACGGGTCTAGCCTTCCTGAACAAGTTAGAGTCCATCAAACAGATCAAGACCTCAACAATAACGATGAAAGATCTGTTGAAAGAAATGAAACTGTCTCACTTTGACGTGATCAAGCTGGATGTGGAGGGGGCAGAAGAGGAAATTTTCGATGACGTATCATGGCTATCGGGTGTGCGCGACTTGGTCGTTGAAACGCACGGGAACGCGTTTGACCGGGTTTTCGCAACTCTTCAAACCAGTGGCTTTCGCGTATCCGTCTACACGATGAGAGAGATGATGACGAACACGCTGAAATTCGCGATTCTCCATCCATTCGGTTTCGCAAAGGCGGAAAGATTCTCAAAGGCACTCGGCATGAGAACAGCCTTCAAGAGTCTCTCGCATCCAACTCGGGGGCCGAAAATAGTCTCCGGAGTAGATTCTCTCCACATCGTACACGCGAAACGGATCCGAAAAGTAAGATCCTGATTTAGTAGTCTTTGTTGAAGTAGTTATTGTGGAGGTCAGCCGGGGAGAAGGGAAAAGGGACGGGATCCTAGGCGGACCCGATTCCCAGTTGCGGATCACCTGCTATGATTCCGCCAGCTGTCAGCCAGCCGGTCAGGGTCGAGCCGGATACCGTGGCATACCAGACTCTTCCGTCCTGGCCTCTAACGCTGACCAGTGTAGAAGTGCCCAGCGTGGCAACTGACGGGCTGCTCGTAACTATTCCCCCGAGAGAATCCCATGTTCCAGACCAGACGCCACTGGTCATCGATTTGTGCCAGAGGCTCTGGGTTGTTCCAGTACCTGTGACGATCAAATGCAGATTCCCCAGTGAGTCGCCGTAGAGAGCAGCGTTTAGGGCGGTGCTTCCGCTCAATGACTTGTACCCAGACCAAGTGGGGGGCCCAAGCATTGGTAGGGAGTTGTACCAGATGTTATTGTCTTGGCCTCTAACAATGAGATGAAGCGTTTGCTGTACCCATAGAACGTATCGTGCCAGATTCCATTGTCACTTCCGCGCACGACCAGGTCCAGCCTGCTCTCGGTTGGAGTGGCAACAAGAACTGGTGGACCGGATATGGATGCCCCTAGGCTCTGCCAGCCGGTCCAGACACCAGAGGTCTCGTTTTTCGTAATCCACCACGTGCCATTGTCTATTCCCCTGATCACAATGTAGAGTCTCCCGCCCAGAACTGCACAAGCAGGCTGGTCACGAGTCAGCCCGCCTGGAGGACTGTCCCATGTCGACGACCAGGCTCCTTTTTGGAAGCTCTTAAGATAAGTTGCGTTGTTCAATCCCCTAACCAGAAGATCAGCTCGTCCCGGTGAGCTGCAAAGAGTCGGAGTGGACTTCGTCGACCCTCCTAAGCTCGCGAGACCGCTCCAGGCTCCAGAGAGCTTAGACCACCATAAGCTTGCGTCTGTTCCTTGAACAACAGAGACGAGCGTTGTGGGTGCAGCAGTCACAACGATGTTGAGATATACGTTGGTCTTTATCGAGCCGCTGGTCGCATTCAAGTTGAGGTAGTAGCTGCCCGCTACGGCACTGGTCGGGAAGGAGATCGCTACAGATGAAGAGCCCCATCCGGCGGGGTTCAACGCTACGCTAGCGGGGTTGAGAGATATCGTGGGACAACTTGGTCCCGGGCAGACTGGATATGTAGGTCCGTACAACGAGAACACTGACAGGGTGACTGTGCTCTTGAAGCCATCGTAGCTGGCCAGCGTCAGTACGGTGCTGTTGCTGCCTCCGGCCTGCACGTCGAGGTTGGAATAGTCATGACTCACGCCAAAGCTCGGACCTGGAACGATGACTCCAACGTATGCGTAATGGGAGAGTGTCCCGTTAACGCCGCCGACGCTGAGATAGTAGCCACCCGGGTTGGTCGACGCGGGTGCGGATACCAGGAATTTGGCAGAGGTCCAGCCCCCGGAGGTAACCGTAACGTTGACGGAATCCGGAGACACATTGAGACCATAAGTGTTCGCAGAGAGGTTCACCTTCCCGCTAAAGCCGCTGCTACTTACCACGTTAATCGTGACCTGCTGGGAGCCTCCTGCGGGGAGGATTATTGATCCGGCCCCGCTTGAGAGCTGGAAGTCCGGACCGATGACGTTAAGGTTCAGATAGGTTGATCTGGTGACCGTACCGTTTGTCGCTGTCACGCTGATCGAGTATGATCCGATAGCCGTTGTCGGAAGTGTGGTGACGGTTAGTCCGGAGTTTCCGCTTCCATTGGCTATAAGAGAAACAGTGGACGTACTGAGGGTTGCGAGAGGACAGGTGGGGCCGGGACACGATCCATTGGGCCCGTAGTTGACCGTCGCGTTCAGCTGAAGGGTCCCGAGGAAATTGTATCGGCTGATCAATACTATGGTGGGTGTCGCAGAGCTTCCGGGCTGAAGAGTCAGACTGTTTACGTTTGGTATCACCTGAAAGTCTGGAGTGGCAACAATGACTTCGACCGAAGCATATCGACTCACGGTAGCGTTCGAGGCTTGAACACTAAAGCTGTAATCGCCCGCAGGAGCATTCCCGACCACTTGAACGTGCAGGGTAGAATTTACGGAGCCTCCGGGCTGAAGATTGATGTTCGCGTTAGTGAAGGAAGTGGTAACGGGTGCGTAGCTGACCAAAGCGACGAGGGACACCGGTCCAGCGAAACCGTTGAGACTCGTAACGGTGACGGTAGAATCCGCTGAGCCACCCTCAGGAAGCGTGAAGACAGATGGAAAGTCCGAAACTATGAAATCTGGGCTGTTGGATGTGGGCGGTGGAGGAGGTGGAGGAACACTGGGACTGATGTAGACGTATGTCGTATGAGTGACAGTGCCGTTAGAGGCGTCCACGCTCGGGTAGAACGAGGTGGGTGAAATAGTTGAGGGCATAGAGATTGTAAGTGTTGAATTGACGGATTTCGCTGGGGCAAGAGTAGCGCTCGAGGAACTGAGTACGTATCCCAGGGGGTTTCCATAGACACTTGCAGCCAAGGAGAGTGTTCCGGCGAAACCGTTGAGACTCCTGAGAGTAATGGTGGTGTTAACCGTCTTTCCAGACTCGAACGGAATCGACGAGGGGTTGGCCGAGATGCTAAAGTCAGGCCCACCGACATTTACTTGAATGTAGACGGAGCGAGAGATGATACCGCTCACCCCAGTCACTATTGCTTGGTAGTAGCCTGCTGTTGAGCCTGGAGGTAGTGAGATTACGGCCTGAGCTTTGGCCGATGTGCCTGGCGAGAGAGTTACTATAGATGGGCTGGTCGATACGGCGAGGCCTCCGTAGGAGGATGCGGAGAGGCTAACGGTGCCGGCAAATCCCGAGAAGCTCGTCAAGGTAATCGCAGAATTGCTCGTCCCGCCCGGAGAGATTGTCACGGACGAGTAGCCGGGCGACATCTCAAAATCTGGCCCCGGAACCAAGACGGGAATGTAGTCCGAATGCTGGGCGAACGAAGCGCCTGATGCGGCAGAAAATCCGGACACAGATATGGAGTAGGAGCCAGGTATGATGTACGGGTTGGGCGAAACCATTAGGGTAGAGTTGACTGATGTCACAGTTGAAGAAAGCGTGACGCTTGCCTTGTCCAACGAAGTTTGAAGGAGCGAATCAGAAGATGTGGAGAGACTCACGGTTCCCACGAACAGACCCAGTGCTCTTACAGTGATCGTGGACGTCTTCATTCCCCCAGCAGTAACGTTGAGGGCCGGAGGCGTCGCGACTAATTCAAAGTCTGGAGGGAAAACCTCTAACGCAAATTCTGCCCCGTGCTGCTGTGTACCCACTGTTGCGTTGACAGTGAATAAGTAGAGACCGAGGGTCGTAGACGCCCCCGTCGTAAAAGTGAGGATCGATGTAATCGATCCGCCGGCCGGGATTGTTGGACCATTCTGGCTCAGAGTTATCGTGGGAGGATTTGCGATGGAGGAGTTTAGGAGATGTGTCGTGAGACTTGCTGTTCCGGAGAAATTCTGGAAGCTCGTAAGATTGAGCGTGATCTCGTTTAGCTGTCCTCTGAAAACGAATGGGTAAGTCTGGGAGGTTGCGTCGAGACTGAAATCTGGAGTGGTGGAAGCTGTCCAGATGTTGGTGCTGGTCGCCTTTATCGTAATGCTGAACTGTTGGAGCGTGGGATTGGCCGACGTGACGCTCTCTGATGCTTCTAAAAGAAATCCTGTCGACTGGTCCCAGTAGAACCCGATACTGGCAAACCCAGTCCCGGGAATGGTCGAGAAACTGACGGCGTTGACAGTGCGTAAGGCTCCGGCGTATTGCCTCGTGACCGTCTCGCTGATGAAGGAGAAGAAGTTGTTGTACTGTGATTGTGTCAGCGGGTCTCCGGCGCTGAGCCCGCCGGCCAGTATGAAGATGCTGAGGTTTCCATTCCCATTCTGGACGTTACCGCTCAGAGTCGTGGTGAAGCTCGTAAGGTTCTTGAAAAGATAGGTCTGGGTCATCGTCAAGGTCTTCGCGACTAGGTCCACAGCGGTCACAGTCGCGGTTATCGACTTTGTATCATTGAAGATCTGAAGACCCTGCGGGATCCCGCTAGTATGATTGTAAGTCAACATGATTTGTCCATAGGTTACCGAGTCGCCCACCGTGACTCCGGGTGTATATGTCGGCGCACCATGCGCCGGCGGAGAAATAGAAGCTGGAATGCCAACTAGGAGCATGACTGTGACAATTATCGCGTGGAAGTAGGATTTTCGCAACAACATGAAACCTCTAATTGATTCTTCGAAAAACGATGCTCTGGATATAACTGTTTATCCCTCGAGTAAATCTAGAGATTGCTCCGGAAACCTGAGACCAGATCACCAAACAGATCTCAAAGGCCATCCTCGGTAGACTCCAGATCGAGGACATGAGGGACTGGGCTAAGCCCAGCGGCCTCTCCACAACGTACCCCCGCCTTCAGCCGGTGTATATCCAGAGTCCCAGAGATTGAATACGAGACCAGCCCCTTCCAACTTGATAAGATGCCAGAATCCTCAAGTCGAAGCGACAATCCTATCAAGAGCCACGATCGCCATCGCAACAACGAATTTACCTGAATTCCAGAAGAAACGGGGTAATATTCCGCTTTCTCCAGCAATCTACGCCCCGATCAAACCGTTGATCAGCGATATGTCCCCAATACACCTATAGCCAGCAAACCACCCATCTTGGGCAAGGTGAAAGAAGAAAATGCGCAATCCGTTCAGACGAAAGTCCAAGAAAGCAGAACCAGAAACAGCAAAACAAGCGTAGATCCATTCAGATAGAAGACTGATTGTCCCAACAATAGACCAGTGTTGGGACTCAGCTATCCGTGAGCGAAATAATCGGTAAAATGAAACTCTCGGTCATCACACGCGGATACTAGCCTACTTCTGTCAGCGAATAATCCAGAACTCGCCTCCAGCGCCGAGAATCTTGGGCCTTCCACCACTAGTATTCTATGGGATCATTGGCGCGATAATCGTGGCGGTGATCGGCGGAATAACCGTCGTCATCAGAAGAAGGAGCCCTTAGTCTCTTTGCAATCTCAGGTCTCTCTTGGCACTTGAACTAGACAGATTTGGAAGCCTTTAGATATACTTCCAGCCGCTGAAGCTTTATACTCTGACACGTTTCTCTCCCTCGTGATCAAGAATCCATCTTACTATCTTACCATTCTCCGATATTCCGCAGTAGATCGTATCGTCGAGCTATATTCCCACTCGAATAGTCTAGTCAACTCGAATCTCTCCTGTTTTCAATAGGCAAGCGACCAGCGGTACGAGACAAAGGAGAGATGATTGAAGTGAGACGAAAAGCGCGTATGCGCCTCATCATCTTCCTTCTAACAATAACTCTTGGCGTACTCGCATTATCCCAGGCGAACTCACAAAATGCTTTCTCGCCCAACATTCGGCGGTCGACCACAGAGCTAGTGTCCCCTGCAACGCCTCCGACCGGTGCCTACTTTGACCACGTGGTCATAATCGTGATGGAGAACGAGGGAGTTTTCAATATCTGTAAGAGTAGCCCTCCTCCCTGCTTGACGAGCGGGCCTGCTCCGTACATGGCAGGGCTCGCAAACAACTACACCATAGGCGCACAATATCTATCCCTGATCACAACCAGCCAGCCCAACTACGTCGCCCTCCTCAGCGGATCAATGCAGGGCTGCACCGCCTCAGGCTGCCCCTCTCCGATCACGGCCCCGAACCTCGTGGACCGTTTTGACGCCGCGGGTCTAACATGGAAGGGCTATTTTGAAAACCAGACTCTTCCACGAGGATGCGATTTCAGTTCGCCCGAGCCCTACGCTGCAATACACAATCCGTTCATCGTCTTCCAGGACATAACCAACAACACCGCCCGCTGCAACAAGCTAGTCAACGTAAACCCCAACATCTGCGGCAGCGTTATCGACTGTGCGCTAGTCAACGACCTGAACAACGCAACCACCCCGGCCCCGAACTTCATGTGGCTAACACCCAACGACTGCGACAACATGCGCGGCAACAGTGTCTGCGGCACATCTGCACTAATCGGACCAGGCAACACATACCTCTCCAAACTAGTTCCAACTATCCTCAACAGCCGCACATTCACGACCACCCGCTCGGCCCTCTTCATAACCTTCGACGAGGGCACCGGCTTCTGCCCCGGCCCCTTCCCTAGCACCGAGGATTGCGTGTATGCATCTTGGTCAGGCTCCGCAGCCAAGACAAACTTCGGAACAGGCAACCT
>WNEZ01003661.1_pt1 | contig 13262 bp, 11 predicted proteins | sample 5400521 | NCBI WGS metagenome assembly WNEZ01 (sample SAMN13153339, study PRJNA577476) | soil metagenome | isolation source: 120 cm saprolite under Douglas fir tree site 2 hole 1 replicate 1 | place: USA:California | collected 2015-04-18 | reverse complement strand
GGCCTCTGGTCGTACGCCGGGACGAGGGGCTCCGCTTCCAGGACGAGTTCATACTCCTGTTCCAGTTCGAATTCGGGCTCGCTTATCGGGAGAGGTTTCTGCGGAGCTTTAGCCGCTGGTACCTGTTTACGCTTGCCCGCTGCGGACTTCTCCCCCGCTTTTTCAGCCATCGGTTTCGGCTCGAGCGGAATCGCGGGAGCGGCGCCGGCGACATCGAACGCGGCGACCGCCGGTAGATCGGCAGGCGGAACAATTGGGGGTTCCTTGCCAATCTGAAACTCTTCCAGGTCCCCCGGTTTCGTTTGACGCGTGGGTCCAGCCGCGGGCTTCGCTTGCACTGGGGCAGGAGCTTCAACAGCCGCCCCGCTGGGACGCGTCTCTTCGAGGAGGGTCGCCCATTCGTCGGATAAATCGACTTCCTGCACCTCCGCCTGCACGGGAGCGGCCTCGGCCGCCATCGGAGCGGGAGCAGGTTCTTCCGGCACAGGTTCCGCTGCGATTTCGGGTATCGAAACAGCCATCGGCTCTGGTTCGGCGGCCCCTAGGGCCACAGGTTTTGCCGCAGGAACCACACCTGCCAATTCCTCGTCCGTCAATCCAGCGGCACGCTGGAAGCGGCGGCGCAATTCCCCGAATCGTTCCGCGCTGCGCTTGTCGCCCGTTTCGCTGTGGATCTGCTCCAACTGCGCGGCGAGTTGGGCGGTGCGCCGGTCGTCGCCTGCGCCAAGAACAAAGTCGAGCAGTTTCTCGAGTGTCGGCGTGTGGCGCGGTGCGCGGCGCAAGATGGCCTCTAGCAACCCAATGGCTTTCTGCGTGAGGCCATAGCTGGCGAAGAGGTCCACGTCGGTGAGCGACTGCGCGATGAATTCTTGCGTCTCTTCGTCAAGCGCAGGCTCCTTGGACGTGACTGCAGGCCTGGCGGGTAGTTCGGGAGCCGGTTCTTCCTCCTCGACAGGCAGCTTGGGAGCGGGGGGTTTCGGAATATCTGCCAGCAAGTTTTCCTCAGGAGGCTCGTCCGCTTCTCCCGGCGCCAGGAGTCCCATCTTACGGAGCACGCCATTGAGCTTGCGCTTGGCTGAATCGCTATCAGGATCGCGGTCGACGAGCTGTTCGAAGGTCTTCTTTGCGCGCTCCCACTGGTGATCGGCAGCCAGGGCATCGCCCAGCTGCGCCAGCGCGTCGGGCAAGCGGAATGAATCGCTCGTGCGGCCGTATAGTTCGACAAGCCATTCCCGCGGCTCGATACTGCCGGGCATGCTGGCCGCGAGCTCGTTGAGTAATTTACCGACAACCTCGTGCTCTCCGGCATCGATCATGGGCAGCCGCGACTTCTCCAGGATTTCCATGGCTTCTTCGCCATTCCCGGATTGCAGCAGTGATTCGACGACCTTTTGCATGGGCCCGAAATTTTTCTCGTCCGCTTCAAATACACGATGCGCGAGCGCCGAAGCCTGGTCCCAATCGGAATTCTTGAGATAAAGATCGAGGAGGAGTTCCGTCTGCTCGCCGCCCTTCTCGAGATGGGCCGCCTGTTCCAGGAGCTGCGTAGCCTTGGTGAGATTGCCCTGTGAAGAATACGACCGCGCTTTGACGATGACGGCGGCCAGATTGTTGGGCTCGAGTTTCAGCGCCTTGTCCGCAAGCTTTTCACTTTCTCCCTGGTCACCGCGGGCCAGCGCCCGCTGCGAAGCGGAGACGTAAGCCTCGATGGCCTCCCGAGTCTGGCCCATGGCTTGGTACAAATCGGCCAGGCGGACCTGGATGCGAAGATTATCGGGTTCCGCCTGCAGAAGTTTTTTCAACAGGCCCACAGCTTCCGGCTGGCGGTTGTTCTTCAGGTGCATCTCCGCCAATTGGAGGAATAGGGGCCGGGCCTCGCTCATCACTCCTTGTTGAACGTAGAGGTCGGCAAGCTTTTCGAGCGGGCGGATTTCTTCAGGCGCGAGCTTAGCGATGCGCTTGTAGACCGCGATTGCTTTTGTAAGGAATCCGTCGCCGACGAAAATCTGCGCCAGGCGTTCGAAGTAGTCGATGGCCTGAAAGGTCTCGCCCTGGCGGATGTACAGTTCGCCGATGGTCATTAGCGTGACCTGATCGCGAGGCTCGTACTTCAGAATATTCTGGTATTCGGCAATGGCCTGGGCGACTTTGCCCTGGTTCAGCAGTTTTTGTGCAGTCTCGACGTACTTGCTCTTGTTATAGGCCATGCGCGAACAGGGACAAATCTCCCCCCGGGAGTCTGCCCCACAGGTTCTCCTCAAATTGCTGCGCTAGCGGACCGGCTCGCAACCCTACTTGGTTACGCTAGCAGGCGGGAAAAAGACAAGTCAACGAACGCAGAACCTCTTGTGAGCAGGCAGTTATCCCCTTTGCATCCAGGAAATTCGCTGGCGAAAACAAGGCGAATGACCGGGAACTCTTTTTCCTTCGCAATCCTCTGATTCTGAACGAGCGACGGGCTGCTCCTGCAACAGATAGTGATACCATCCCGGAACGAGCCTTGTCGCGGCAAGGGAGAGAACACCCCATGCATGCGTTCGCATCCCGTCGTAATTTTCTCGCGGCCCTTGGTGGAGCGGTTGCATCCACGCTCCTGTGTCGTTCGGGCTCCGGTGCCTCGCCAACATTGGCGATGAGCAGCCGCTTCAAGCTTTCGGTCATCACCGATGAGATCACGCAGGATCTCGGTCACGCCCTAGAAATTGCTTCTAAAGAGTTCGGCCTAGCCTACGTCGAGCTACGAACCTTGTGGAACAAGAACATCATCAACCTCGATGAAAAGGAAACCGCCGAAGTACGGCGGCTGCTGGGAAAATTCAGTCTTCAGGTAACCGACATAGCCAGCCCGCTCTTCAAGACGGACTGGCCCGGAGCACCTACTTCGAAGTACAGCCCGAAGACACCTCAATTCGGCGCGGACTACACTTTCGCGCAACAAGGAGAGGTACTCGAGCGCTCCATCGCGATCGCCAAGGCCCTGGGCACGGATCGCGTCCGCTGCTTTGATTTTTGGAGGTTGCACGATCCGAAGCCCTTCCGCGATTTGATGGACAGCAAACTCCGCGACACCGCTGCTCAAGTCGCCTCGAAGAAGATCACTCTTCTTCTCGAAAACGAATTTGCCTGCAACACCGCGACCGGCGCCGAAGCCGCCCGCACCCTGCAGGCCGTCCAGTCGCCAAACTTCAAATTGAACTGGGATCCCGGGAATGCGGCCTATCGCGGCGAAATCGCCTTCCCGGACGGGTTCGCAAAAATCCCCAAGGACCGCATCGGGCACATGCATTGCAAAGATGTGGTGCGTAAAGCGGACGGCACATTCGAATGGGAGGCCATGGGCCGGGGCATCATCGATTACATTGGCCAGTTCCGCGCGCTGGTGCAGGCCGGATACTCCGGGACTATGAGCCTTGAAACGCACTGGAAAGGTGCGGGCTCCGCAGAGGAATCTTCGCGCCAGAGCATGGCAGGAATGAAAGATCAATTAAATAAGGCAGGCGCTCTCTGAGCGTGCTTCGTCGGAGGCAAGTATGAGGACCGCAAGCAATTCGCGCCGTCACTTTCTGAAAGCGGTGGGAGCCGGCTTGGCGGGCGCCGCTCTTGGCAGCCGCGCCGGGAGTTATGCGAGCATCATCGGCGCAAACGACCGTGTACGAGTCGGAGTTGTCGGGTTCTCCGACCGGTTACGTTATGCCCTGGTTCCTGCTTTTCAACTACACGCCAAGGAATTGAATTTCGAACTTGCCGCCCTCTCTGATATTTGGAAGCAACGTCGCGAGGAAGGAGCCGCGCATCTGCAGCACGTCGCCGGCAGAACCATCGCGGCGGCGCGAAACAACGAGGAACTCTACGAACGCAAAGATGTTGACGCCGTGATTGTTGCAACCGCGGACTTCCAACACGCTCAGCATGGCGTGCAGGCCGTGACAACAGGCCGTGACGCCTATGTCGAAAAGCCCCTCGCTAATACCATGGCCGACGCTCGGGCCATTCGCGAAGCCGTTCGGAGTACCGGCAAGATCGTGCAGATCGGAACGCAACGCCGCAGCGCGGCGAACTACCAGCGCGCCTACGAATTCATCCGTTCGGGCCAATTCGGTGACATCATCAGCGTTGAAATGACATGGAACGTGAACCAGCCCGGCCGCTGGCGGCGTCCAAAGCTGGTTGCCTCTCTAGGCGAGGAAGACGTTGATTGGAAACGCTTTCTGATCAATCGCCCTTCGGTGCCGTTTGACCCGCGCAAGTACGTCGAATTCCGTCTCTTCTGGCCGTACTCCTCCGGCATACCAGATCAATGGATGGTCCATCAAATCGACACGGTGCATTGGTTCACAGGTCTGCCGCGCCCCCGGAGCGTCGTTGCGAACGGCGGAATCTATCTGTGGCACGACGGCCGGAAAAACTGGGACACCATGACAGCCGTTTTTGACTACGGCCCGTTGGATGATCTCTCCAAAGGCTTCCAGGTTGTCTATTCATCGCGTCAGACCAATTCCGCCGGTGATGTGAAGGAAATCTATTACTCCAACGGGGGATCTCTGGATCTCAACAAGAATGTGATTTCTTCCGAGGGAGGACTCGAAGAGAAATACGCTAAGGAAATGGGGATGAAGCCAAATCTGCTTTTAAAACGCGCGCTAGCGGATGCGGCTGGCGGTATCGAAATGAGCGCCACCGCAGGCGTGGATGAAGCGACTTCCGCCAACATGCGCAACTGGATGGAGTGCGTACGCAGCCGCAAAACGCCGAATGCCAGCATCGAGGCCGGTTACAGCCATTCCATCGCTTTGTGCATGACCATCGCGGCGATCCAGTCTGGCCAGCGAGTCGGCTTCGACGATGCCCGGCAGGACGTGATCGTGGGAACGCAAAGAGACTCAAAGAGCTAGTCAGCCACGTTCATCACAGACTAGTGCCGTTCCAACTTGTTCGAGCGAATCACTTCGAGAATGCTCTGTTCATGTTTACGTCCGATCCCTGGACTGTCATTTGGCCCAAATAGTTGGAACGGCACTAGCAGCCGTGACCAACGATTAAATTTCGAGAGGGAGTTGTACTTGGGTCGCTCCTGCGGCCCAGCAGGCGGAATCGCGCACGGGGGCGAAGGAATAGCGGTGCAGCAAAGAGGGGCCGTGTAAACGCAGCGCTTCCAGATGGTCAGGCGTGGCATAGCCCTTGTGGCGCGCCAAACCGTATTGCGGATAGATGGCGTCCCACTCTTCCATGCGCATATCGCGATGCGTTTTCGCCAGGATCGAGGCTGCCGCGATGGAAATGCTGCGGGCATCGCCCTTAATCAATGATTTCTGCTCGATCAAGACGTCGAGCTGCATCGCGTCAATAAGTAAGTAGTCGGGTTGAATTGTCAGTTGCTGCAGCGCGGCGGTCATCGCCTGGCGCGACGCCTGGTAAATGTTCCACGCGTCGATGCGCTGCGCGTCCACTTCGGCGACAGCCCACGCGACAGCGTGTTCGCGTATCCGCGGCGCGAGCTCGGCCCGGCGTTCGGAAGCGAGCTTTTTAGAATCGTCCAGGCCGACAATGCGCCGCTTGGGGTTGAGAATCACTGCGGCGGCAACGACCGGACCAAACAGCGCGCCGCGTCCGGCCTCATCGATGCCCGCGATGCGCGTCCAGCCCAGTGTGCGCGCCGCTCGCTCGAAACGGGAAGAGCAGAGCCTGCTCATTTGCTGGCGATTCTAGCACGGCGAAGCACCTCATCCTCGCAGTCGTTTTCTTGACTGTGTTGCTGTCCGCGTGCCACGATACCGCGCTCATTGCGTTCAGCTTTCGGAAATACCTAAAGCCTGCTTTCTCCTGGAGGAGATACAACTGATGAACAAAAACCACCAAGCAATTCAAAACTGGGCCGAAATGTTTATGAGACCACTGCGCGCTCCGCGGCTTGATTCACTGGCTGCGGTATTACTTTGTTCCTTGGCATTTCTTGGCGCAGTGTCCGTTTCTGCGCAGACGCGCAAGATAGAATTGAACGACTACGCGAAGATTACTTCCGTTTCCGACCCGCAGATCTCGCCCGACGGCAAGACCATTGTTTTCGCAGTTTCCCGGCCGAATCTCGATCAAGACCGCAGCGATCGCCAACTCGTCCTGATCGATATCGCCACGGGAGCGCAACGCGTCCTGACTTACGAACGCAAGGGTGTCGGCTCGCCGCGCTGGTCGCCAAACGGCGAGCGCCTGGCGTTTGTCGCCGCGGATGGAGCCGGAAAAGACGCGAAGCCGCAAGTTTTCATTCTCTCGATGACCGGCGGCGAAGCCCGCATGATTACCGAGGCACCGCAGGGCATCGAGCAGTTTGCCTGGCGGCCCAACGGCCAAGAGATCGCCTACGTCACCTCCGACGAGCCGGAGAACAAGAAGGAAATCGAAAAGCATCACGATGCCTTTGAGGTCGGCGACAACGATTTCCTCGCGACCGAAGCGGAACAGTCCTCTCACCTCTGGATTCTTCCGGTGGAAGGCGGAAAGACAAAGCGGCTCACCTCCGGCGCTTGGAGCCTTACCAAGAGCGCACCGCCCAGCTCGCCGGCATCTCCCATTTCCTGGTCCCCCGATGGGAAGTGGCTGCTGTTCACCAGGCAGGAGCATCCGCACCAGGGCGACAATGACCTGACGACGCTGCAAGTGCTCAACGTCGAAACCGGCGAGACCCGCAAGCTGACAAAACACGAAAAGTTCGAAAGCTTCGGCCTGTTTTCTCCTGATGGTTCCCGCGTGGCTTACTGGTATCCGCGCGACGGCGATCCAAACAACGAGAATGAGATTTTTGTGACCCAAACGACGGGCGGCGACGACTCCGACGCCACGCGATCCGTCGACCGCAACCTGCAGCGCGTGATCTGGATGCCCGACGGCAATTCGCTGTTGGTCGGCGGGCATGACGGTACGCAAACTTCTCTATGGCTGCAGCCGCTTGCAGGCGCCTCGAAGAAGTTGCCGCTTGGCGATATCAGCCCGTCGTGGCTCTTCTGGGTGGATGTCTTCGTCGGCCACAAAGGCGAGATCGCCTTCACCGGCAGCACACGGGCGCAGCCTTCGGAGCTGTATTACATGGCTTCTGCCAACGACACTCCGAGACGTCTGACCGATTTCAATCACGAGATTGCCTCCCTGGCGCTTGGCAAAGCTGAAAAATTCGAATGGAAAGGGCCTAACGGTTTCCAGGAAGACGGCGTGCTCTTCTTTCCACCCGATTTTCAAAAGGACCGCAAATATCCGCTGGTGCTGATTATTCATGGCGGGCCTACAGCTTCTTCCACCACGCAGTTCAGTTTTCTTTCGCAGCTCATGGCCACGCATGGCTACGTCGTGTTCTCGCCGAATTACCGCGGCAGCGACAATCTGGGCAACGCCTACCAGCGCGCCATCTGGAACGATGCCGGCGACGGTCCGGGGCGCGACGTCATCGCAGGGATTGATGTGCTCAAGAGACTGGACTTCATCGACGCCAACAGAATCGGCGTTACGGGATGGTCCTACGGCGGATACATGACCTCCTGGCTCATCGGCCACTATCAAATCTGGAAGGCGGCCATCGCCGGCGCGCCGGTCACGGACATGTACGACGAATACAACCTCTCGGACGGCAACGTGTCCGCCCGCTACAGCTTCAAAGGCTCGCCTTACGTGGGAGACAACCTCAAGGACTATCGCGCGCAATCGCCCATCACCTATGCCGCGCAAATGAAAACGCCGACGCTTATCATGCACGATACCGGCGACGCCCGCGTCACCATTACGCAGGGGTACTCGCTCTACCACGCTCTCAAAGATAACGGTGTGCCCGTGAAGTTCCTCGCTTTTCCTGTCACCGGGCATTTCCCCGGCGACCCCGTCCGCCAGATGGATGTCTATCGCCACTGGGTCGAATGGATGGACCAGTATTTGAAGTGAGAACTACTTCGCTTCGCCTGAACCGAGACGATGCTTCTAAAATGAAAAAAGCCCCGTCCACACGGAGCTTTTTTCTGAATTTCGGGGATCTGCCGGAAGCTGCCTAGGCCTTCGCTTCGGTTCCCACGGTCGCCACTGCAGCCACTTCCTCGCGTCCCGCGCGCTTGATGCGGGCGGCCTTGCCCTTCAAATCGCGCAGGTAGTACAGCCGTGCCCGGCGAACTTTACCTTTGCCAACCACTTCAATCGAGCTGATCGTGGGTGAGTGCAGCGGGAAAATGCGCTCGATGCCCACGCCAAAACTGACGCGGCGCACAGTAAAGGTGGCGCTGGAGGCCCGGCCCTTCTTGGAAATCACCACGCCTTCGAAAGCCTGGAGCCGCTCCTTTACCTTCTCGCCTTCGCCTTCCTGCAGGCGGACGTTGACGCGCACGGTATCGCCCGCGCGGAACTCGGGGAGGTCTTTGCGCAGTTGCGCTTCATGTAACTTTTGAATTACCAGATTCATGTTCCTGTTTCCTTTTAGACCCACTCAGGCGGGGCCAGCTCTTCCGAGATAATCCATGATTATAGACAAATCGCTAGATTTTGCCTAGCGGATTCGGGCGGCTGTTGAAGCCTTCCACCTTCGATTGGCGCTATGGATGGCAAGCTCACGGCTAAGCCCGTGCCGTTAGCGACGAATCCCGGCGAATGACGGCCTCTGCAAATCGCTCCATCTCTTCGAACTGCGGGCTGAATTGCAGCAGCACCAGGTCGACTCCCGCAGCCTCAAATTGCGCGAGGCGCTCCGCCACCTGCTCCGCCGTACCCACAAGTCCCGACCTCAGCCCGCGATTCGAAACCGAATAGTCTTCCAACGAAACGCGCTGCTCCAATTGCGTCCCGGCAAGCCATTGCTGATAATTCGCATAGCCCGCCGCCGACTGCTGCACATCGGTGATGCGCCGCAGTTCGTCCTGGGCTTCGCGCTCCGTTTCCCGAACAATCGCATACCCGGCGACGCCGAATTTGAGCGGCGGCAAATTGTGTTTCGCACGGCGTTCGCGTAGATCCGCGATTTTCTCGCCGACGCGCTCCGGCGGATCACCGTGCATAAGGTACGCGTCACACTTCTCGGCGATCAGCTCTTTTGCCGCCGGAGACTCGCCGCCCGCGTAAAGTGTTGGCCGCGGCTTCGCAACCGGCTTGGGCTCAAGAACATTGTCTTCCACTCGGTAATACTTCCCCGCAAACGAAAAATGGTCCTGCTTCCACACGCCATCCAGCACGTCGAGCCACTCGCTGGTGCGCGCGTAGCGGTCGTCGTGCTGTTCGAACGCCACGCCATACTTGCGCGCTTCGTCCGCCCACCACGAGGAAACCACGTTCAGCGTGAGCCGGCCATTGCTGATCCGATCGATGTTGGCCGCCTGCTTCGCCAGCAGCGCTGGCAAATGGAACGTCGGTCGGACCGCCACCATCAATTCGATTCGCTCGGTCACTGCGGCCAGCGCCGCCGCCGTGGACCAGGCATCCAGCGAAGGCGCCTCGACGCCCTTGATGTCATTGAGGTTGAGCTCGGCGATTAGCGTCAGGTCAAAGCCAATCTGCTCGCTCCGTTGTGCGAGCTTCTTCACGTACGCCCAGCTTACTTCCATATTTTCGTTTGCCACGTTGCGCAGCCACCCGCCGAAAACGGGAAGCCAATAGCCGTATCTCATCGCGGGCCTCCGCTCGCGGCGACTCGCTCGCTGCGATTCGCCTCGTGACGCTGTGCCTCTGCAATGAGAAAGTCTGCCAGCCTCGCATAGGGATTGAACCCGATAACCCGCACCGGATCGGCAACGAAATTGGAAAGCGCGTTCACGTCGTAAAAAAGCTGCCGCCCTGTACGGTCGTCGATCACATACTCGATGCCGCCAACCTCGACGCCAGCGAGTTCCACGATCCTCTCCACATCTTCGATTACCTGCCGCGGCGGTTCGTAGCCTTCCACTTTCATCCCGCTCTTCGGCACGTCCACCGGACACGCAATGCGCGTGAGCTCTTCGCCGCGGGTATTCTGGCAGATGTCCGCGGGACACAAGTTGTAACTCTCGCCGGTGATGTGAATCCGGATCGCATAGAGAAATTTCCCGCCGAGAACCTCCAAGCGCGTAATGATTCCGTCGCGCGCCGTGAACGCCTCCTGCACCAGCGCCGTGGAATCGATGCCAAAGTAGAGGCGATTCGCTTCCACGGCGTCGCGCAGCTCTTTTTGCGAATTGAAGCGCTCGATCCCCGCGCCGCTGCCGCCGATGTTTGGCTTGAGGACCACGGGATAGCCGATAGCTTCCGCTGCCTCAAGCGCCTGCGACGGATGATTGATGACGCGCGCTTTCGGATAAGGTAATCCCAGTTTTTCCAGGTTCCTCAGTTGCAGCGCTTTCGAAATCTCGTGACTGAAGCACCGGTAGCCATTCACCACGCGCGCGCCCTTACCTTCGAGGTGCGCAAGATAGTAGAGCGTATAGAAGATGCCGTGGCCCAAGCCGCGCTGCCACGCCGAAGGACTCATGCGATTGAAGAGCAGCGAATATTCTCGTTCCGGCGAAGCTACATCATAGTTGTGGTGCCGCGCATGAATCTTCAGCCACGGCACGCCGCGTTCATCGAGCTGCTGAAACAGCGGCCGGAACCAGTCCGGATGCTCGTAATAAATCGCAATGGGCTTTTCGAGTCCATAGCCGTTTCCATTTGTCTCGTTGCTCATGAATCCTCGCATCTAGCGCTCGCCTCTGGAACGTCCCTTGAGGGCAGGGGTTGTCCTGCAGCTCATGAAAGACTTCTCATGAGATGAAAAGAACCCCAAGAAGTTCCATTTTATTCCCCTGGCAGCAGATCAGGCCGATTGCGTCGGGTTTTTTCTATGGCGGCCGCGCGCCGCCATTTGACAACTTCCGCGTGGTTTCCCCCGATGAGAATCTCAGGCACGGCCCAGCCTCGGTACTCCGCGGGCCGGGTGTAATGCGGAAAATCAAGTAGAGTGTGACTGGTGACTGGTGACTTGTGACTCGCGCTGCCGACCGGATGAGGCGTATTGGATTCCGGGTGCGCGGCCCCGCTGAAGGATTCGTTCTGCGAGGAAGCTTCGTTTCCCAGGGCACCCGGCAGGAGTCGCGTGACCGCATCCACGATCATCATGGCCGGCAGCTCACCGCCGCTCAGTACCAAATCGCCAATGGATATTTCCTCCGTCGCCAAATGCTCGGTCACGCGTTCGTCAACGCCTTCGTATCTTCCGCAAATAAAAATGATTCGCTCCAACTGCGCGTAACGCCGCGCCGTTTCCTGCCGGAACAATTTCCCCGCCGCGGACATCAGCACAATTGCGGTCTTCGGATCGACAGCGCTCGGCTTCGAAGCGTCGCCGACGCCATGCCCGAGCAGAGACTCCACGGCTTCAAACAGCGGCTCCGGCTTCAGCACCATGCCCTCGCCACCGCCGAACGGCCGGTCATCTACGGTGCGGTGACGATCCTTTGTAAACGCGCGCAGGTCCTGCACGTGAACTTCAACGAGTCTGCTTTCTCTCGCGCGCCGCACGATGCCGTGGTCCAGCGGCCCCGCAAAAAACTCCGGAAATATGGTGATGAGATCGAAGCGCATTTGTTTTCAGTCTAACGAATGCCTTTCTTGCTTGTCATGCGGGCCGTTTGAAGCGCGGCAGCCACCGCGGCACCCGCCGGCAATACTCTTCGTATTCGGTGTTGAATTTCCGCCTCAGCGCCGGTTCCTCGAAAAACAGCACAAACACATTCGCGCCCAGGAAAAATGCGGTCGCCCATTCTGCGAGCGCCCGCGAGTGAAAGACCGCGGCCTCACCTAGCATCACGGAGGCTACGCTCCAGTACATAGGATTCCGCACAACCGCGTAAGGACCTTCCACAACCAGTTTCTTCGGTGGATCCAACGGCAGCGGCGTGCCCTGGCCACGCAGCGCGAAGCCCCAGAAGGCGCAGGCCACATAAAGTGCAATCCCCGCGGCGATCAGCAGCCAGCCCGTTGCGCCCGCTCCGCTCAGAGCCGGCCGCGCGCCGCGGGGCAGGAGCCAGTAGGGCATCATCAGGGTCCAAAAACCCGGGACGAAAACAGTGAAGATCAGCGTTCGAATGACGGGAGACATCACCAGCAGCGTACACCAACCTCGCTATTCGCGATTCAGGTCGCGAAGCCCCTCCGGCAGGACCACATCAATCCTCCGCGCGGCTGTATCAATTTTTGTACAGATGTCCACCGCCAGCGGAATCAGAATTTCCCCGCTCGAAGTCTCCACTTCCAGGAGCGGCGTCCCGGAAATCTCTTCCCCGGGAAATTGCACGTCGCGGACCGTCCCGAGAAGAGACGGCGCTTCGGCAAGCGAGCACGCCGAAGAAGACACAATCGGAGGCGAGGTAGAATTTTCGAACACCGAACAGCCGATGAGGTCCGATGCGAAATACTGTCCCGCAGGCAGAGTGACGCGCTGTTCGAATGGAAGCAGCACCTCGAGCCCGCGGAATTTTTCCGCTTCCGAGATGGAATCGGCGCCCTCGAAATGAAATACCGCTTGCCCGCGATGGTTCTGGCTCAGCCAACAGGATTTCAGCGCTAGGCGGCGCGGCTCATTCTTGCCATCGGCATGCCCGGCAAAAACTTCCCGCAATCGTGTCAGGCGTTCCGGAAAATCAGTGAGGATTTCAGCGGCCACTTCGCCTTTATTGCCGCGCGCCCGAAGGATGCGCGCAACCAGGATCCAGCGTGGAGTTTCAGGGCTCAATGGGAAATAGGACCGCTCAGCGATCCACGGAAAGCATGACCGTCAAACAGTCAATCTTCAAGGATTTCCAGCGTAAACCGCTTGTGCAGCTTCATCCCAGACGCGCCGAGCAGCGTTCGAATCGCTTTCGCTGTCCGCCCCTGCCGCCCGATCACTTTGCCCAGATCTTCGGGATGCACCCGCAGTTCCAGCACCGTGACTTGCGACCCCTCGACGGACTTCACCTGTACGTCCTCGGGATGGTCCACGAGGGCTTGGGCGATGGCTTCGACCAGTTCCTTCATACAGTGCCTGGGAATGGCGCCCTGACCTAGTCGGGGCGCGCGAATTTCAGGAAGGCGCTGAGACTAAGCGATCTTCTGCTGACGGAGGAAGCTGCGCACGGTATCGCTGGGCTGCGCGCCCAGTCCCATCCAGTATTTGATGCGGTCTGCGTCGAGCTTAATCTCCGCCGGCTTCTTCAGCGGATCGTATGTGCCCACCGCTTCCTTCACGCGGCCGTCCCGCGGCCGGGTCCTCTCGATGACCACCACGCGGTAAAAAGGCTTCTTTTTCTTGCCAA
>WNEZ01005917.1_pt1 | contig 13263 bp, 16 predicted proteins | sample 5400521 | NCBI WGS metagenome assembly WNEZ01 (sample SAMN13153339, study PRJNA577476) | soil metagenome | isolation source: 120 cm saprolite under Douglas fir tree site 2 hole 1 replicate 1 | place: USA:California | collected 2015-04-18 | reverse complement strand
CATTCGCCTTCTCCCTGCTGTGCGCCAGTCCCTTCCTAGGGGACGGTGTCCTCTCCTTCTTCGAAACTGGCAGGGTCCACTACTACCTTCTGGTGCCAACGGCCATCGGCTTCGTTCTTCCGTGGCTCGTGTTTTTCGTGGCGCGGTGGGTCGCGGCAGGATTCCGCGCGGAGTGAACATGGCCTCACCGGTGCACGCACCTCGTTAGCGAGCAGTACTAGGAGTGTCCTTCTGGCTTGAAGCCGTCCGCACCAGAGTTATCGTTACCAACAGACCGGTTGGTAACGGGAATGAACGCCTCGGTGGGTGAGCCGTGATCGCTTCTTTCTTTCGGCTGACGACCCGCCCACAAGGCAAGTTCTAGCTTAGCTATTAACTATAATAAGTGCCCCAAAACGTCCTTGACGGTCCGCTGGTTAGCAGTGAAAGAAGGTTAACAAATTCTGGTGTCGGCGGTTCAATCCCGTCCCAGCCCACCATTCCTTTCACCCGGCTGCTATCATCGACCCCAGGCTCCGCGCATCTCGCGTAGGATCTCCGACGGCTCGCAGAACGCCGACACTCGATACGTCTTGCTGATCGCTTCCGCGCGCCGCTTGCACTGAGTCTCTTCGATATAAGGTCCCTCCAGCACGGCGGGCCATGAGACTACACGCCCGTCCGGCTGCCGGACCGTCGTGGCCGGAGCCACCACATACCACCACGCGAACAGAATGCTTGCCCATTTCTTCATCGAGGGAGAGCCTCTAGGCCCGGAATGCCTGAACGCCGACCACCCTCGCGCAGTTGGCGCCACAATAGAAATGGCCTTCGGCCTCGACACCGTGGCCGATGATCCTGCAGCCACAGTGCCCACAAATCGGCGCCATCTTGTGGATCGCGCACTCGAAACTGTCAAACACGTGCCTCGCCCCGGCGGCCACGACTTCAAACGCCATGTGATATTCGTTTCCGCAGACCTCACACGTTCCCATCGATTGCCTCCTGTTGCGGGTCGGGGCGCCCCGAACGGCCAAGTGCCCGTGTCCGCGCCACGCCGACCGACTAAGACGCCCGCCGCTCAGTGAACCTGAGTTGCCCCATGAACGTCCACACCGTTGTCCCACGATGCGATGACGGCACAGAGCTTACTTCCTGCGACTTCGCCCACGATCCACGGATCGATCTGCCGCTCCAGGTAGTAGGTCGGAGTGACGATCCAAAACTTCGAGAACAGTCCGCTTCGCTGGGCATCGTCGTACTTGAGGAGGGCTTCATCGGGAATCCCCTCCCGGTACTCCTCGATGGGCTCAACGACCATCGAGCGGACGTAACCCAGCCTGAACGGGAGCGTCTCGGCGACCCGTTCCCGGATGAGGCCCATGGTGTACAAGGGGCCGTGCGCCGCGCGTGCCATGTCGACACGCTCCATCACCGCTTGGCCTGGCAGCCGCAAGCGGATGGCAAGGAGCCGCTCAGCCATGTCTACCGGTGCCGTCTCGACATCAAGGCTTGCTGTGTTCATCGGGATCCCTCCTAATGCCTTGCGTTGGAGCCTCTGGCCAGGTCGAAGAGCGCCTCGGCGGCGAGCGGGCGCCCTGATGCGCCTGTTGCTCACCTCCCCCCGCACATCGGGCCTCCGGGGTCTCCCTCGCCTTGCGGTAGGTCCCGGCGGTCGCGGGCGCCAGAGTAGTGGCCACCTCAGTGAGCGGGGGCGGGTACGTCGAGAGGTACAGGATTCCCCTCCTAGGGTGCTGGTGAGGACGCCCCAGAGTCTACTCCCATCCCAGAGTTCGGCTCGCGGTCCTGTTGCGGTGGTGCGTCAGCCTCGAGCAGTCGCGGCGCGCGGCGTCAAGGTGGAACTCCGCAGTTGGTACTTCCAGTGGGACGGGGGGCGCGGCTTGCTCGTGAGGGAGCACGATGCTCGCCGCGCAGCTCGACCGGCTGTACCCTCGCGAGGGCGTGATGGCCGCGCGGCCCTTCAAGCACAAGAAGGCGCAGCGCCCGGAGTGGTTGAGAGTGCCGCGCCGGGATCAGCTGCCCGATGACCCAATCCAGCGGTTCAAGTTCAGGCAGGAGCTGGTCCGCCGAGCCGAGAACATCGCGTGGAACCAACTCTACGCGATGGAGAACGAGCTGGGGGCTGTCGCCCGGGCGTGTCGCGGCCCCAAGTACCGGAGGAGCCTGTTGATCAGGATGCTGAGCCACTACGAACATGAACCGTTGGTGAGCAAGCAGCGGCGCCGGGTCGCGGCGGTGGCTCGCGGACTCGCGCTTGAAGGGCCAACCTCACCCGCGCCAGCGGCGGGCCCTCGCGTCCTCTCTGGCGAGGCCTGGCTCCGCCGGCAGCTCTGGAGGAACAACTATGACCGAAGAGGACGTTCTGGAACCAGGGCGGGAGCACCAGCCGTCGGACGGCTTTCATGGCTTCAAGCGGGCGCCTCGGGCCTCGCGCCCCGTGATCGTCGTCACATACGAAGGACCCATGCCGCCGAATATGACCATTGACATTGGCCTCGGGGTGCCGGACCAAGAACACGTAGTCCTGTGCATCGGTCGGCGCGGAGAGTTTCCGTTCCCGCAGAACGTCTCTGCGGGCGAGCGTGTGTCCGTACGGAGCCGGGGGATACCGCCTGGACCGGAAGTCAGAGTTAGCGTGCGCTGGGGAAGCCCCGCAGTAGATCGCCGATGCCCCAGCCCCCGATGATCGCCGCGATCTACACGAGGAAGTCCACCGGGGGGAGGATAGGCTGATGAGCGATGTAGATGACCGGGAGGTGCCTCGCAAGCTCGCGGACACGGATGGGCAGATCCAGGCGCTCAGGCACCACGTTTCTGAACGGTGTGTCTCGATCGCGTCCAGCATCGACACGATCCCGCCCGAGATGGTCCCGCATGAGATGCGCGAACGGTGGCTTCGGGAGTTGCGTCAGGCGGCGGTCGCACTGGCCCTCGTTGTCGAGCGGCTCGCTGCTGGGCCCCCGGCCGAGGCCTAACGATGATCGCCGCGATCTGGGCCCGCAAGGTGGCCCGTTTGCGTCTACGCCTGCGACGCGCCGGGTGTTGCGCTCGACGCCTTCTCGTGGCGGTGGCCCCTGCGCCGGGATCGCGGCTGGTCAGGCTCACAGATCAGTGCTCAAGTAACCCCGCGAACATCGCCCTTCATAGTTCAGCTCGCGACGGGCGGTCGTTAGGACTGGGCGCGTCGGGCCTCGGCGATGCGCAGCATCGCAGTGTAGAGGTGGTGCGCCTCGTGCAAGAGGAAGAACTCCAGCCACTGGGGAATGGTCAGCGCGCCAAACGAAGGGTGGACCCCCTTGCGGCTCAGTTGGTCGTTAGACACCGCGCCGACCCAGGCGAGGAGCCTACGCCGGGCGTCCTTGAGCCGGCGTAGGACCTCGTCCAGCGGCAGCCCTGACCACTGCGGCCACTCCGGATCGTCCTCGGCGCTATAGCGCCCCAGCCTCGGCGTCTCCTCCCGAAGGATCCGGTCTAGCCGCTCCAGGAAGACGATGCCGTGCCGCGCGAGGTGCGCCAGATTCTCGCGCGCCGACCAGTCACCGGATGCCGGACGCCAATCTAGCAGAGCAGGCGTGGTGCCGACCAGGACGACGTCCAGCGCCTCGAGCTGCGTTTCGAGTCGGGACTGGACGGACGCGGACCCACTCATCAGATCGTCCACCTCCGGCGGTGATACGCCGTTAGACTACACCCTTTGAAAGTACGACGGCCTCCACCTGGACCGTTCGTTCAGTCCTGGTGGTAGTAGACTCCAATCCATCTCCGATTTGAATGAGCGAGACGGGCGGTCGGCGCTGTTACCAACCGTCCGGTTGGTAACGGCCGGCGCGTCTAGCCCACGATCCGTGTAGGCGGGCCGGCTAGCCCCGGACCAGCTCGGCGACCGATTTCAACGGGGTGCCGTCTTTGCGCGCGATCTGGCGCCGCGCGGGCCACGTCTGATCCCCGAAGGTGGGCTGCCAGCAGGAGTGCTTACCCGCGCCGCCGGTCACGATCACGGTCAGGTCGTCGGCTGACCGCACCGCCGGCACCATGGTGTCGGGCGCGTCCTTGGCGCCGCGCTGGATCAGGTGCGTGCGGTACTCGTCGCCCAGCCGGGCCAGCGGGAACCGGGCGTGCTCGAAGAGAAACTCCTTCACCTGCCGCTTGGTGAAGCCGTCGCGCGCGATGGTGGCGGCGTGCTCGGGGCCGAGCGAGAGCAGGGGATGGCCGCCCGCGAGGATATTGTTGCTGCCCGCCTGGCCCATGGCGCCCGCGATCACCTTCAAGATGCCGAGGCCGGTGTAGCTGAAGTGGTCCTGGATATTGTGCGGGCCCTCGCACGCGATCGCGGTGATCGTGCTCACCTCACGCGGGAAGCCGTGTTCAATGTGTAATGGCTCCCACGGATTCGCTTCCTCATTCTCGGCCACGCAGTAGGCGATCTTGGCCGGACTGCCCTGGGTGGCGCGATCGCCGGTGCCGGGCAGCCCGCCGCCCACGTTCATCAGGACGAGCCGGATCGCGCGGCCGATCGTGAGGTTGGCGCGGAAGCCCTGGCCGAAGGCGTTGTAGCCCGAGTTGATCCCGACCTCCTTCGCGATCGGCCCGTTGACGATGATCAGCGGGGCCACCGGGTGCGTGGTGGCCTGGATCGAGTCGAGGTTGAACGCGGGATCGGCCAGCGCCTCGACCGCGGTGAGGATGACCGGGAAAAACTCCGGCCGGCAGCCCGCCATGATCGCGTTGATCGCGATGCGCTCCACGGTGGCCTCACCCTGGCGCGGCGGCAGCACCGCCACGACTTCGCGCGGCTCCCGGTCGGTGAAGCGCAGGAACTCGCGCACGTCCTCTTCGGTCGGGGGCACGATCGGCAGCCCGTCGGTCCAGCCCTGCCCCTGATAGTGCCGGTTGATCTCCGAGTAGCTGCCCTTGAGGCGGAAGACCTTGGCCGCCGGGCCCGAGGCGGACGCGCTCATCCCCGCGTGACCGCCTTCCGCACGATCTCGACCGCGAGCTCCGCCTTTTTCACGACTTCGTCCTCGCGGATGCCTCCGAGCGGGTGGGGGATCAGGGCCAGGGGCAGGTCGGCGAGGCCGCGGTTCCTGGCCTCGAGCCTCGCGAGCTGCTCGAACTCATACGTCCCCATGACCACGGTGGGGATCCCCCGCTGCTCCAGCACGATGGCGCCGTGGATACTCCACGACGTGCACGACCCTCAGTCGGCGCTGCCGACCAGGACGAAGTCGCACGTCGTGAGCGCGGCCAGGATGTCGGGCGACGGCGCGCCCGCGATGCCCTTCTCGCGCTTCACGACGTCCCGGACGCCGTACTTCTCCTTGAGGCGCGCGACCACCGCCAGCATCAGGGTGCCCGCGTTGGCCTTGCTGTTGTCGAGGATGCCGGCGCGCTTGCCCTCGAGGCTGGCCAGGCGCGGGGCCAGGCCCGACGCGAGAATCCGGGGCTCGGCGGTGGGGTCGTACAGGACCTGCTCGTCTTGGCTCATCGGCTGATCTCCTTCCGCCCTCGTAGCTTCCAATCATCCAGCAGGGTCAGCATCCGGTCCACGCCCAGCTCGAGGCAGCGCTTGATCTCGTCCCGCGTCGCGCGGTAGCGGTCCTCGCCCTGGCCGAACGGGTCGTCGACGTCACCGGCCTCGCCGGCCAGCTCGTGCAGCGTCAGGATCGGCCGCCCCTGCGCTTCCTCGTAGGCGCCGATCATCGCCTTCTGCTGCGCGGTCATGGTCACGATCAGGTCGGCCGCGGCCACGATCTCGCGGTGGCGGCGCAGGTCGGTGGAGGCGAACGCGTCCTCGGCCAGGTGGATGTCATCCTCGCGCAGCACGATGCGCGCGTCGAGCGAGGGGATCATCCCGTCGCGAGCGTGGTTGGCGACGCCGCCCGAGCGCACGCGCACCGTGCCGTCGCGGCGCCGCTCGACCAGCATCTTCTCCAGGAGGACGTGGGCCATCACGCTGCGGCAGGTATTGGCGTGACAGACCAGCAGGACGTTGGTCAACGCGCCTCCCAGGGAGACTGCCAGTACCGCACGCCCTTGCCGAGATCCTTCCACTCGCTCTTGGGCTTCTCGCCGAGCGTCCGACCGAAGTTGGTGCCGGGCGGCTCGTGCAGGCCCCGGCCGAGCGTATCGGGGAAGAGCTTCGCCAGCTCCTCGGGCTCGAGCCTCCGGTCGGCCTCGACCCGCCGGATCGGCTCCGGCAGGGCCATCAGCGTGTAGCCGTAGCCGAAGGAGTGGAAGACCTGCCCGTTGACATGGCCGGCCCCTTCGCTGGCCAGGAACACGACCAGCGGCGCCACGTTGTCGGGATCGCGCTCGGTGCCGATGGCCTGCTCGCTCGGCCATTTGCCGGTCTGCTCGAAGACCTGCCGCCCCCGCGGGGTGGAATCGATCATTCTGGTCGCGCCGCTCGGCATGATCGCGTTCGACGTCACGTTGTACTTGGCCATCCCGTTGGCGGTGGACCAGGACAGCCCGATGATGCCGGCCTTGGCCGCGCCGTAGTTGGGCTGCCCGGGCGAGCCCAGCGCGGAGACCGACGACATGCTGATGATGCGCCCGTACTTCTGCTCGCGCATGTGGACCGAGGCCGCGCGCGTGCAGAAGAAGGTGCCGTCCAGATGCACGGCCAGGACCGCGTCCCACTCCTCCTTGGTCATGTTGAAGATCATGCGGTCGCGCAGGATGCCGGCCACGTTGACCAGGATGTCGATGCGGCCGTAGGTCTTCACCACCTGGTCCACCATCTCGTTGGCCTGCTTGAAGTCGGCCACCGAGCCGTAGTTGGCCGCGGCGGTGCCGCCCGCCTTGACGATCTCGTCCACCACCTGGGCGGCCGGTCCGGAGGCCACCCCTTCGCCGTCCAGGCCCGCGCCCAGGTCGTTGACCACCACCTTGGCGCCGGCCTTGGCCAGCGCGATCGCGATGCCGCGGCCGATGCCGCGGCCCGCGCCCGTCACGAGCGCGGTCCTACCTTCGAGGAACTTGGCCATGGCGGGAGCGCCGCCCTAGGCAGTCGCCCGCGCGAGTGGGCCGCGCAGGAGCCGTCCGGGCAGCGCGCCGGTGTGCTTGCCGTCGCGCAGCAGGATCTCGCCGTTGACCACGGTGGCTGCGATGCCGCGGGTGCGCTGGATCAGCCGCTTGGCCCCCGCGGGCAGGTCCCGCACCACCTCGGGCAGCTCGGCCGCGATGGTGTCGGGATCGAAGACCACGAAGTCGGCGGCCATGCCCTCGCGGATCAGGCCGCGATCTCTGAAGCCCCAGTAGCTGGCGGGCACGAACGAGAGCATGCGCACCGCCTGCTCGAGCGTGAGCGCCTGCTTGGTGCGCACCCAGTGGCTCAACAGATAGGTCTGGAGCGACGAGTCCATGAGCTGGGAGACGTGGGCGCCCGAGTCGGAGAACGTGACCACCGCCTGCGGGTGCTTGATCAGCTCGAGCGCCAGCTCCTGGTTCTCGTTGGCGATCGGGTGGAAGAAGAACCGGTCCATGTCCTTCTCGAGAGCCAGGTCGATCATGGCCTCGACGGGATCGCAGTTGCGCTCGCGCGCGATCTCGGCGACCGACCGGTGCGGCGGGTCCACCGAGTCCATCACGAAGATCCAGTCGTAGTCGGCCTGCCGGGCCTCGGTGCCGAGGGCGCGGCGGCTGTCCCGCTCGTGCGAGGCCTCGACCAGGCGCTTCCGCAGCTCGGGGTCGCGCAGCCGCGTCTGCTGCTCGCCCAGCGGTAGCGCGCGCAGCTCCTTCCACACCGGGAGCCGGTCGAACGGCATCTGGGTCTTGAACGAGAGCACGACAGAGAGCGCCCGGCTGTGCACCTGGGCGAACATGCGCCCGCCCGCGGCCTTGGTCTCCTCGATCAGCCGCACGTAGTGGCGCCACATCTCGGGCGCGTCCTTGCGGGTGAAGAGGCCGAAGGTGATCGGCCGGCCGGTCTCGACGGCCAGGGCCTTGAGCCGCGTGTGGTAGTCGGGCAGGTCGGGATGGCCCACCTTGCGGTCCACGCCTTCACCCGCCAGCTCGAAGATGCCCGCATTCAGCTCGCCCATCGCGCCGACCAGCCGGCGCACCTCGTCCCAGCTCGCCATGCGGCTCGCCACCGGCTTCCCGCCGGGCGTCTCATGGCTGGGTGATCTGGAAGTGGTGAAGCCGATGGCGCCCGCCATGAGCGCGGCGCGCAGCTCGCGCTCCATCGCGGCCAGGTCGGCCTCGCTCGCCGCCTGCTCGAAGGCGCGCTCGCCCATCACGTAGGTGCGGAGCGCGGAGTGGCCGATGTAGCCCGAGTAGTTGATGCCCTTGGGCAGCGACTCGATCGTGTCGAGGAACTCGGGGAAGGTGGTCCAGCGCCAGTCGATGCCGGCCTCCATGGCCTCGGCCGCGATGTCCTCGGCGCGCTCCAGGTTGCGGATGACCAGGTGCCGGTCTTCCTTGGCGCAGGGGGCGAGCGTGAAGCCGCAGTTGCCCATGACCACGCTGGTGATCCCGTGCCAGCAGGACGACGTCCCGAGCGGATCCCAGAAGACCTGCGCGTCCATGTGGGTGTGGCCGTCCACGAAGCCCGGCGCGACGACCCGCCCCTCCGCGTCGATCACTTCACGGGCGCTCTCGCGGAGTCGACCGATGGCGGCGATCCGGCCCTGCGTCACTCCAACGTCCGCGCGAAACCGCGGCATGCCGGAACCGTCCACCACCCATCCGTTCTTGATCAGCAGGTCATAAGCCATCGCGCTGGCTCCTCTCGCCCCCCCCGGGGGTCACTCTGGAAAGCGGCCCCATGGTACCCTACCTGCCGGTCCCGCCACCAGACGGGAGGAGGGCACATGGATCTCGGCATTTTCGACCACCTCGACCGTCGGGACATGCCGCTGGCCGACTTCTACGAGCACCGGCTGCGACTGCTCGAGAAGTATGATGCGGCGGGCTTTTACTCCTACCACCTGGCCGAGCACCACGCGACGCCGCTCGGCCTGGCCCCGGTGCCCGGGCTCTTCCTGGCCGCGGCCACCCAGCGCACCCGGCGGATCCGCCTCGGGCCCTGCGTGTACTGTCTGCCGCTCTACAACCCGCTCCGGCTCATCGAGGAAGTGTGCATGCTCGATCATCTCTCGCGGGGCCGGTTCGACTTCGGGGTGGGCCGCGGCATCGTACCCTACGAGATGGCCTTCTTCGATCTCCACCATCTCGAGACCGAGGACATCTACCGGGAGACGCTCGAGATCGTCCTGCAGGGCCTGACGAGCGACGTGCTCGACCATCGGGGAGCAAAGTACACATACAGAAAAGTCCCGATGATCATGAAGCCGCTCCAGAAGCCGCACCCGCCGCTCTGGTACGGGCTCGGGCACGCCGCCGGCGCGGAGTGGGCGGCCACCAACCGGGTCAACGTCATCACCAACCTGGGGGCCGAGATGTCGGCGCCGCTCTTCGAGCGCTATCGCGAAGTGTGGCAGCGCAAGCACGGTGATGCCGCGATGCCGCGGCTCGGCATGGGCCGCCACGTGGTGGTGGCCGCCACCGAGGACGCGGCCATGGCGCTCGGCCGCGCCAACTACGCGGTCTGGTACGCGAACCTCACCAAGCTCTGGCGCGATTTCGGCTCGCTCCCGGCGCGCTTCGCGCCCGACTTCGACGAGGCGCGGCGCCGCGGGGTCGCCATCGCGGGCACGCCGGTCCAGGTGCGGGCGGAGATCGAGCGGCAGGTGGCGGCGAGCCGCTGCACCTACATGACCTGCCGGCTGATGTTCGGGGAGATGACCGAAGCGGAGGCGGCGGCCAACGTGGATCTGTTCGTCGCCGGGGTCATGCCGCACGTCACCGCGCTGGCCGCGCCGGCGTGACGCAATGAGACTTCAAGGCCGCACCGCCTTCGTCACGGGGGCCAGCCGCAATATCGGGCGCGCCATCGCGCTGGCCTTCGCGGCGGAGGGCGCCGACCTGGTGCTCAATACCCGCGCCAACCGCGACGAGCTGCAGTCGGTCGCCGCCGAGTGCCGCAAGCACGGCGTGCGCGTCGCGCCCGTGCTCGGCGACATCGGCGACGCCGCCGCGGTGGAGACGATGGTGAAGGAGGGCACGGCCGCGCTGGGCGCGATCGACGTGCTCGTGTGCAATGCAGCCATCCGCCCACACAAGCCCATCACCGAGACGTCGCTCGAGGACTGGCACCGGGTGTTGGCGGTGAACCTGCACTCCGCCTTCTACCTGGCCCGCGCGGTGGTGCCGGGCATGAAGGAGCGCGGGCGCGGGAGCATCATTGCGCTCGGCGGGCAGTCGAGCCTGACCGGGCGGCCGGGCACCGCCGCGGTCACCGCGGCCAAGACCGGGCTGCTGGGTCTGGTGCGCGCGCTGGCCGCGGAGCTGGGCCCCTCGGGTATCCGGGTCAACATGGTGGTACCGGGCACCATCGACACCGAGCGCCGCTATGCCGAGTGGTACCCTGAGTTCCGCCAGGCGCCGCCGGGCGGGCCGGAGCAATTGAAGCGTATCCCGCTCGGCCGGCTGGGCCGCCCGGAGGACATCGCGGAGGCGTGCCTGTTCCTCGCCTCCGACGCCTCCGCGTACGTCACGGGCGACACGATCCGGGTCATGGGTGGCAGCTTTATCGGGTAATAGAGAGGAGAACAACGTGGCCGCACAGGCGATGGTGCTCGAGTTCGGAGAGGAAGGGACGAAGGCCGCCTGCCGCGCGGTGTCGGACGCGATCCGGCACTCGAGCCTGCCGCTCTTCACCGAGGTGCGCGCCAAGGGCGGGCGCATGCTGGTGGACGTCACGGTGGGCGTGCCCGATCCCGGCAAGGTGGACGTGGAGCGCGTAAAGAAGGAGCTGCCGCACGGCGAGGTGACGGTGCGCCCGGTGCAGGGTGGCCTGCGTGTGCCCAACGCCGACACCATCATCGCGTGCGCCGCGATCACGGTGAGCGTGGAGTACCCCGGGCGATGAGCGCCCGGGAACCGGGCGCATCCCCGTTGGAGGTCGCGCCATGAGCGGCATCGGGCTCAAGCGGCTGCAGCACCTCGTGCTCTGGGTGTCCGACGTTGACCGCAGCGTGCGCTTCTACTGCGACGTTCTCGGCTTCGAGGTGAAGACGCGGTACCCGAACGCGGCCTTCCTCCGCATCGCGGGCAGCACGGAGGATCACCACCTGGGCCTCTTCGAGCAGCCCGGCGTCACCGGTCCCGACGAGGGCGCGGTGCGCATGTACCACTCGGCCTGGGAAGTCGGCGAGCTGCCCGACCTGGTGCGCGCGCGGCGGCGCCTCATCGAGGCGCGCTCGCTGGTGGGCTCGTCCGATCACGGTGTGAGCCTGTCGCTCTACGCCAAGGATCCCGACGGCCTCGAGTTCGAGGTGTTCTGGACGGTGCCCGGTGGCCGCCCGGTGGGCACGCGCGCGCTCGACCTGGAAGGGGAGCTGGCCCGCCGGGGCATCCCGATGCCCCAGGAGATCGACGTCGCCCCGTCCACATGACGTGTAGCGGCTGCGGCTTCGAAGCGCCCGCCGACTTCGCGTTCTGTCCGAAGTGCGGAGGGAAGCTGGCCACCGCCGCGGCCCCGCCACCGCCCTCGCCGCCCGCCGCGCCCGACAGCGACCGCCGCCCGGTCACCGTGCTCTTCGCGGACCTGGTCGGGTTCACCGCGCTCAGCGAGGGGCTCGACGCCGAGGACGTGCGCGCGATCCAGGCCGACCTCTTCCGTGAGATGTCCGCGTCGATCGAGCGCTACGAGGGCTTCGTCGAGAAGTTCGTGGGCGATGCGGTCATGGCGGTGTTCGGGGCCCCGCGCGCGCACGAGGACGATCCCGAACGCGGCCTGCGCGCCGCGCTCCTGATGCGCGAGCGGGTGGGCGCGCTCAATCTCCGCTGGGAGCGGCGGCTCGGGCGGCCCCTCGCGCTGCACATCGGGGTCAACACCGGCCCGGTGGTGGCGGGCCGGATCGGCGCGACCGCCGACGCCGCCTATGCGGTGACCGGCGACACCGTCAATACCGCCTCTCGCCTGCAGAGCGCGGCGCCCTCGGGCGAGATCCTGATCGGCGACGCGACGTATCAGCTCACCCATCACGCCTTCGCGTTCGCCCCGCGCGAGGAGGTGCTGCTCAAGGGCAAGAGCGAGCCGGTGGGGGTCCATCGCCTGCTGGGTCCGCTCGCGGCCCCGCGCTCGGCCCGCGGGCTCGAGGGCCTCGGGCTGGGGGCGCACCTCGTGGGCCGCGAGCGCGAGCTGCGCCGGATGGACGCGGCCTTCGACGACATGCGGGCCGGCCGCGCCCAGGTGCTGAGCCTCATCGGCGAGCCGGGGGCGGGGAAGTCGCGGCTGCAGCGGGAGTTCTTCGCGCGCCTCGAGGCGGCCGGGCGCCTCGAGGGCACCACGATCCGCCGCGCGGCGTGCTCCGCGCTGGGCGAGCAGACCTACGGGGCGGTGGCCGCGCTCTTGCGCGACGCCTACGGGGTAGAGCACGGCGATTCCGTCGACGTCGCGCGGAGCAAGCTCGCGGCGGGCCTTGAGACGCTCGGGGTCGACGTGGAGGAGCGGGCCGCGATGGTGGCCGCGCTCGCCCGGGTGTTCGGGCTCGAGCAGGACGACGCGCGCATCCGCCATCTGGAGCCGGAGCAGCTCAAGCGCCAGATCTTCATGGCCACCTACGTGCTCGTGGAGCGGCGGCTGGCCGCCGGTCCGCTGGTGCTGGTCGTCGAGGACCTGCACTGGGCCGACGCTGCCTCCATCGAGCTGATCGGCGCGGTCGCGGCCCGGCTCGCCGATCGCCCGCTCCTGGTCCTCCTGATGTATCGGCCCACGCTCGAGCCGGATGCGCTGGGCACGAGCCGGACCCCGCATACCGCGATCGAGCTCACGCCCCTGTCGCGATCCGATAGCGAGGACCTGCTGGCCGCGTGGTTCGGGGACTCGACGCATCTCTTTCCGGAGCGCCTGCGGATTCTGATCCTGGAGCGGGCGGGTGGCAACCCGCTGTATCTCGAGGAGGTGGTGCGCGCTCTGCTTGCGGCCGGGGTGCTGGTCCGCGACGGCCTGGCGTGGCACTGCACCGCGGAGGCCGCGACCGCGCAGGTGCCCGCCACCCTGCATGGGCTGCTGCTCGCGCGCCTGGACCGGCTCGACGCCGTGGAGCGACGGGTCATCCAGGAAGCGGCCGTGATCGGACCCCACTTCGAGGTGTCGCTGCTGAAGGCGGCCTCGGCCGAACCGGGCACGGTGGACGCCGCGCTCGCCGCGCTCGCCGGCGCCGATCTGGTGACGGCGGGGCCGGATCACCA
>WNEZ01003660.1_pt1 | contig 13264 bp, 14 predicted proteins | sample 5400521 | NCBI WGS metagenome assembly WNEZ01 (sample SAMN13153339, study PRJNA577476) | soil metagenome | isolation source: 120 cm saprolite under Douglas fir tree site 2 hole 1 replicate 1 | place: USA:California | collected 2015-04-18 | reverse complement strand
AGGGTTGTCTTCTTTGTCCCGCTAGTTTGAGCAAAGGAACGGCAACGTGAACATCGATACTGTGAAGTTTTCACACATCCTGGAGGCCAACCATCTGGTTGGTCTGAACTACTTCCTCTCGCACACCGCTTTCATCGTTTCCCACAAAAGTGAAAGCATCGAGACCCTCCTCGGAGTCCTCTGGTACCTTCCCATAAACAGCCCCATCATCGTTGTAACTAATTGCCCCGAAGAGCGTTTAGAGCATATCAAGCAAGGTTTGACGGAACATTTGACGCACCATACAAAGACCTACCTGGTTCATCAGAAGGATGCGAACGTTGCCCACTTCCTCGCGGAATGTGGTATAGAGCAAATCCTTGGCACAGATGGCAGGGTTGTTGATGGCAAGGGGGAAGGTATGTACATTGGAACGTTGTGCGCTATGCTACTGGGATACCCGCAGTGGATCGTTTTTTACGATGCGGATAACTTCCTTCCCAGCGCTCTGCTGGAATATACCTTAGCCATGAGCAAGCTATTTACGTCGGCCCCGGTGGATACCTCCTACTCGGGCAGCGATGTGCTGGTTGTCGCTGGAGACGTGGAGAGCGCGGCCTCTCCCGACTTGCACAATGTGCGCATCTGCTGGTCATCCAAGCCGGAGCCTGGCAGTAGAAATTTCCAGGAAAAGCAGCTGGGCCGCTGCACGAGGGTCGTCTCGCCACTCTTTAGCACGCTCCTGGGGGAGTGTTTTGGCATAAGAAATTATGCCGTCTATTCATCCAATGCCGGCGAACAGGGCATGACCATGAGAACGGCAAAAACGTTACGCTTTTCATCCGGCTTTTCCGTCGAGACGTTTCAGCTCCTGGATTTCCTCCACAAGGCCAATGAACAGAGAAGCCATGCAGGAAGCGCTATACTGCAACAGTACCAGTCGAAGAGCCCTCACTTCCACGATAAAAAAGGGGATGGCCACATCAAGAAGATGATCGCGGAAAGCCTGGGCTGCTTTTTCCTCTTTGAAGAGTTTTTGCCGCGCAAGGTGCGCCGCCAGTTGCAACAGGTATACAAAGAACTTAACCTGGAACTGATGTATCCTGTTGTGTACCCGTCGCTGCAGGATGTACCCATCATAAGAAGCGAGGCCTTTGTAGCTCAATATAAACTGTTCAAGGATCAAGGTAGCCAGGATGACACGTCCTTTGCCGGTGAGGAGGTAGAGTGCGCCTCATTGTAGTGCGCCACGGCGAGACGCTCTATAATGTGCAGGGCCGCTTCACAGGGCAAATGGATATCCCGCTCAGCGCTTTGGGTGAGCAGCAGGCTGCCGCGCTGGGGAAGCGCCTGGCTGCCGAACCGCTGGCCGCGATAGCAGCATCAGACTTACAGCGTGCGCTTGTTACCGCCCGGGCGATTGCGCACTACCATAGGCTTCCTGTGCAGGAAGAGGCCGACCTGCGCGAAATGACATTCGGCGCGTGGGAAGGTTCGACGTACGACGAAATCATGGTGCGTGACGCGGACCTGGTGCAGCGCTGGCTGTCCGACCCCACAATCTATGCTCCACCCGGCGGCGAAACGGTCATCCAGCTTCGTGATCGTGTTGTGCGCGCGCTGGAGCGCTGGCAAACGCGCTGCCCAGAGGCTACGATCTTATGGGCAGCGCATGGCGGTGTGATCGAGGTCCTGCTTTGCCACCTGCTGGGCGTGGACCTCAAGTTGCGCTGGCAGTTTCGCCACGAGAACGCCTCGATCACCGAGATCGATCTGAATGGTAAAGACGTAACAGTGGTGCGCTTGAACGAGATAACTCATTTGCACGAGAACTGCTGTTCAATCAGCAGGTGATTTGGTGTGCCTTCGCTGCCAGCTATCCAACCCACGACCCAGACAGCCCCGCCGGATACCGCGATGCCCTGTACGAACGTTTCCGCGCCGTAATTCCCATCTGGTTGTGGTAACTGGATCCGTTTCCATGTTTTGCCGTCCCAGTGCGCAACCAATGCTCGGGTCTGCCCTCTTTCGAGTATCGATCCGGCAACCCACACGTTATTCTTCGCCACAGCCAGCACCTGCGACGATAAACTATTCGCGCCAACAAGCCAGCTCGGACCGGGCAATCTGCTCCACTTCTGACCATCCCAATGCGCGAGCAGCACCATTGTTGTCGTCCCCTGCTGACCAGGTCGTGTATGCACCGACTGACCGATCGCCCACATATCATTGGCTGAAATCACGCTCAGGCTGAAGATGGCATCGCTGACCTGCGCAAACTGCGGAGTGGTGACATCGTGCCAGCGACTGCCATCCCAGCGTTCGATCAGAGCCTGCAACTGATGGGCATTCACCTGTTTGTATCCAAACACCTGGACGTTGTTGGCTGAAATTGTCGTGACACCCCAGGCCCAGCCAGGTGTTGGCTGGTTGCCCTGGTCGAACACTATGCTCCAGCGCTTTCCGTCCCAATGCTCAATTAAGGTCCAGGCTTTGTGCGCAGAAGGAGACAAAGCAACTCCCACTGCCCAGACATCAGTAGCCGAGACGGCTGCCAACGAATAGAGTTGGCTGGAGACATCTACACCCTCTACGGCAACGGCACCAGGACTGGGCACCACCTTCCAGCGCTGGCCATCCCAGTTCTCAATGAGCGTATGCTCTACGGTCATCTTCCCCGACATCCTGAATTGGCTACCTACGGCCCACACATCGTTGGTCGAAACCGCTGCTACCGCCTCCAGGGTACCAGGGACAGCAGAACCAAAAACCTTGCTCCACCGTCGACCATCCCAGTGCTCGATCAATGGTTCTGTATGAGAGAGATCCGACCCGGGCTGAGAGCCTACGGCCCAGGCATCCGTGGGCGAAATCGCCACTACTTTCTGCAAAACTCCTTGCGTCTGCGTGTTTACGCTCTGCCATGGACCTGGCGTACACACCAGGTGCACCAGATGACCACCCGTCGTGCCTGTCCCCACTTGGCGCAGATGTATGATCTCTAAGAAACTCACGGCCAGTACGCTGATAATCACTAGCGCAGCCAGCACTTGCAGCCGCCTGGAAAGGTGCCGCTTGCTTCCGTCCTGCAGCATATCGCGTGGACGCAAAGGGATGGACATTGGTCCCGGCATTTCCTCCAGGGTATCCGTTTCTGCTGGGATCACTTTCTGCGCTTGTTCCTCTTGCATATAGGCCTGGTGAGCTTCTGTCACCATCTGATCCAGGGTGGCATCGTAGACGGCTTGCTGCAACACGTCGAGCATGCCATTGATAGAGCCGGCCTCCAGGGCTTCTAAATAGCGGTAGACTGCACGCTCACGCTCCAGTTGCTGACTGTTTGCCTGTCTTCTATCCATTGCGCTTCTCTCGCTCCTTCCTCTGCTCAGATTGTTGCCAGGCCTTGCGCAAGCGGCTCAATGCGCGATGGACACGTACCCGGGCCGTGCCTGGACTCACTCCCATCATCGATGCCAGCATACGAGCATCCCATCCATCGATCAGCGCCTGCTTAAGCAACTGTGCATCCTGGGGCGAGATCAGTGCTAGCAATTCGCGCGCTCCCTCGTTCGCCGTCACCGCCTGCTCCAGTCCTGGAGCGCCACACGCCATGAGCCTATCCAGCACATCCTGCTCAGGCTCTAGTTCCGGTCTGCGAGCCAGCGAGCCGACCAGGACCTCAAAACGAGCGCGCTTGGCAACACTGGCCCGGTAGCGTTTCAAGATATTGGCCGCAATGGCCAGAAACCAGGCCCTGGGCTGCATCTGCGGATGAAAACGGTCCGCATGGGCCAGCGCCTCCAGGGCGGCATCTTGAAATACCTCCGCCGCCACTGCCTGAATATGAGCGCCCGTAGCCAGCCCCATCTTCGCCACGTAGCCGCAGATGATCGCCTGCAACTGCGCGGCGTTCTCCTGTAAAAACCATCGCAGATAGGCTCTTGCCTGCTCACCACTATCATCCTGCCTTCCTCCCGCTGCCTCGTTCATACGCAAATAGCTACACCTCCATTCCCTATGTTTCAAAAAACTGTGCAGCACCATGGTATATTCATTTCTGGGGTAAATTCGTTACAAGGGAAAGGTAAATAGTACGATTTGCTTCCTAGCATTTCTTGACAGGTACCGCATTCACAGATACAGTATTCCTAGTCAAGTATTATTTGTCCGGTTTACTGCATCAGTGGAAAGGTATCATGTACCATGCCGCACACAACCATCCAGTCAATTACCGTCGAACCGCTCAACATTCCCTTGCTGGAGCCGTTCACCATCGCCACCGGCACCACCTCGGAGGCGCAGAACGTCCTCATCACCATCACTCTAGAGGATGGCAGCGTAGGGTATGGCGAGTGTGCGCCCTTCACTCCAAGCACTGGTGAAACACAGGCTACCGCACTCGCAGCAACCCAGGGTTGTGTTGAACTCTTTCAAGGCAAAGACGCGGTCCATTGGCGCATGCTCTCAAAGCTCATACATAGTCTCTACTTCAGCCAGAGCACAGTCATTGCTGGCATAGAGATGGCTCTGCTGGATGCGCTCACCCGCTCCTACGGCATTCCCCTTTATGTCTTCTTTGGTGGCGCCAGCACCTCAGTCGAAACCGACATCAGCATTCCCCTGGTTACACCTGAACATGGCTATGAGCTAGCCAAAGATATTGTGGCGCGTGGTATCACCACAATTAAAATCAAAGTTGGCGGCGATATCCGCGAGGATGTTGCCCGTGTCGAAGCAATTCGTGAAGCTGCTCCTGGTATCGGTCTCATACTTGATGCCAACCAGGGCTATACTGCCAACGAAGCTCTCCTTTGTTTAGAAGCTCTGGATGATCGCGATATCCGTCCCTTGTTGCTGGAACAACCTGTGCATAAGGATGATTACGAAGGGCTGCGCTACGTGACCCAACACACAACCGTACCTATTGCCGCCGATGAAAGTGCCTCTAACGCTGCTGCGGTCGCACGTTTACTCGCAATGGAAGCTGTCAACGTTGTCAACGTTAAGCTTATGAAAGCGGGCATTTTGGAAGCACTTGATATTGCTGCCATTTGTCGCAGTACTCATACGGGCCTCATGGTTGGCGCCATGATGGAGTCACGTCTCGCCACTGCTGCCGCCGCTCACCTTGTCGCTGGCATCGGCGGTTTTCGCTTTGTTGACCTCGATACTCCCATGCTGCTCGCAGATGACCCATTTACTGGTGGCTACGAGCAAAGAGGCGGAGTATACGATGTATCCAGTGTAAAAAGTGGATTGGGAATAGAGCGAAAATAGCTACAGATTCGTTCTATTGCGTTGACGGTCATCGTGGCGCTCTAGCGCCAGTTCGATCAGGCGGTCCAGCAACTGCGCGTAAGGCAGACCGCTAGCCTCCCATAGCTTGGGGTACATACTGATCTGCGTGAAGCCCGGTATGGTATTGACCTCGTTGATATAGACCTGGCCAGTCTCTTTCTCCAGGAAGAAATCCACGCGCGAGAGGCCGCTGAGATCCAGGGCAGTAAAAGCCTGTACAGCCCAACGCCGTACCTGTTCCGCCGTTGCCTGTGGAATAGCGGCGGGAATAATGACGTGGGACTTGCCATCGATGTACTTGGCGTTATAGTCATAGAATTCGTTGCTGGGAACGACCTCTCCGACAACGGATGCAATCGGCTCATCGTTGCCCAGCACTGAGCACTCCAACTCACGACAATTGATGCCGCGCTCGATGATGATTTTGCGGTCGTATTCCGCGGCCACGCGGATAGCATGCGTCAGTTCGTCGCGATTGTGCGCCTTGTTCACCCCTACGCTCGATCCCAGGTTAACCGGCTTGACGAAGCAGGGATAGCCCAGGCTCTGCTCGACGGCATCCAGGATCTCTTCCGGCGAGCGCTCCCACTCGTTGCGGCGGTAAGTAAGCGCTTCGACGACGGACAGGCCGACTGAGCTAAATATCATCTTCATTTTCTCTTTGTCCATCCCCAGGGCGGAGCCGAGCACACCGCAGCCAACGTAGGGAACGTTTGCCATTTCCAGCAATCCTTGCAGCGCACCATCTTCGCCATAGGTGCCATGCAGGACGGGAAAGACGACATCCAGCGCTCCTTCGACGCCGAGTTGCTCGCTGCCGCGTACCGGGATGAGGCGGCGCAGGCTGGGATCACCTGTCAGGGTGACGGCCGTTGACCGCTCCAGGCCCTCCTCGTGGCTGGCGCTCTGTTCAGCAGATAGCAACTGGGGTGGCGCTACGCCCAGCAGCCAGGAACCCTCTTTGGTAATACCTATAGGAACCACATCATATTTCTCTTTATCCAGGTTCGCCATCACTGACGTGGCTGACGCGAGCGACACCTCGTGTTCGCCGGAGCGGCCACCGAAAACAAGCCCAACACGAATTTTCTGCTTTTTTTCTGGCATTCTTTTTCCTCCTCTTCCCGGTGAATTTTACGCCCGAGCAAGTGCGTAGGTCCCCGATTTATCGTGGCACACAGTCCCCCAGACTGCGTCCGCGATTATGAACTTTCAAGAAATAATCCGGCAACAGACCGTAGGGCGCGATTTATCGCCGCCAGCGCCGATTTATCGGCCCTCGGTGGCTGTTCCGATACCTGGATTAATTTATTAAAACTCATTATCGCGCCTATGCCCCTCATCCTGGCGTCTATGGGGTCACTGCCTGGCCCCCACACGTTCAATCACAGCATATCCAACATAGTTTCCATGTGCATGCCGCGCGAGCCTTTGATCAGCACAAGATCGGAACTCCGCACGTGCTGTTTGAGCAGGTCGGCTGCCGCCCGTTTCGCGGCCTCCAACTCTGAGCTATTCTCGACATTGGCAGCAAAGTAATAGATATTCTTTTCGGGCATACCCGCCTGCCGTGGGCCCTCGACGAAGAAACGCGCCTGGTCTCCGATGGCAACAAGGTAATCGACAGCGCCCACCAGAGCCTGGCCGCTGGCAAGATGTTCGGCCCGCGCGTAGTCGCCCAATTCGAAGATATCGCCCAGCACCGCCCAGCGTTTACCACCTTCGGCAATATGAGTGGCCTGCATCGCCCTGGTAATGGCAACAATCGATTGACGATTGGCATTGTAGGTATCGTCGATCAAGGTGCTGCCATTCGGTCCCGGCTTGAGCTGACCGCGTCCCTTCGCGGGCGCCAGGTCCTCCAGCGCGGCACGGATTTCGTCGAGATCCATGTTAGCCGCGCAGCCTGCCGCCGCCGCCGCCAGCGCTATAGTGACCCCATGCTCTCCCGGCAGGCGCAGCTGCACGCGTGCCTGTCTTCCATGATAACTCAACGTGAAGCTGTGCCCGCGCAGCGTATCGCCGGTGATGTCGCTGCCGCGTACCTCTGCCCCCTCTCCGAGCCCGAAGTAGAGCACGCGCGCCCGCGTTTTCTCGCTCATGGCTCGTACGTTCACATCGTCATAGTTTAGAATGGCAATGCCCTCGGGTGTAAGAACCTGCACCAGCTCGCTTTTGGCGATGGCAACTCGCTCCTGCGACCCGAAGAATTCCAGGTGGGCCGCGCCCACACTGGTAATGATCGACCAGTCGGGGCTGGCGATATCCCTGCATAGCCACGCCAGCTCTCCTACCCACTGCGCGCCCATCTCCAGTACCGCATAGCGATGTTGCGGTTCCAGTCGCAGCAGGGTAATCGGGTAGCCGATTTCGGTGTTATAGGAAGCGTACGTTTTAAGCGTTGGGGCCTGCCGGATCAGAACAGCGGCTGTTGCCTCCTTGGTGCTCGTCTTGCCATTGCTGCCGGTGATGCCGACCAGCGTGGTTTCCGGCTGGCGCAGTATGCGCGTGCGGGCCGTTGCGTGCAGCGCTTTGATGACGTCTGGAACGACGATTTGCAGGAAATCGGCGGGAACATCTTTTGCAGGCTCGCTGCACAGTGCAGCGCCTGCTCCTGCCTGCGCCGCCGCGGGAATAAAACGGTGCCCGTCGGTATGAGCACCCTTTATGGCAATGAAGAGATCTCCCGGGCCGATGTGCTGGCTATTGTCCCAGGCGCCAGGAAATACCTGCGCCGGGTCAGCAGGCTTTGTGCTGTGCAGATGTACCTGCTCGCCGCAGCCTTGCAGTATATCGTTGAGGGTGAACATGCAGTGTATCCTCCGCTCGAGCCTGTGGCACATAGCCTTTTTCGCTTGGCAAATTATATCATATGCTTACCCGTGATTTGGCGGGGTAAATTGCCACTTGTGTGGAGATATGTGTTAGTAGGGGTTCATCCCTCGCGGGCCTTCTTTTTCTGTTGACTATCTATTCTTTTAGCGATTATATATGAGTCGTCAATCTGTGTGCTGTCACGCCAGGAGCGAGAGTAGTTTGTCCATGCAACCACCCTGCTGTTTACCTTAAGGGCATATTTCGTGTGGCCTCTTGATTCTTCACGTACACATGGAAGTGATTCTAAGAAAGATTTCAGTACTCTGAGCGATGTACCCATGAAATCGCGCTACACAATCTGTAGATAACTTTGTAAGAGACGAAGGTCTTCATGTACCGAAGGAGAGAGTTCTGCTTCATGCTTCTCAAGCCAAGTAAGATTATCCACAAGTAATTCGAGATAGTTCTTCATCGCCCTGCCAGGTGTCGCTCCAAGTTCAAAGGAGTTAGATATATGGCCAGTGGCAAGATATTCGTCTCCCATGAGTTTCACCTCAACAAAGAAGGATTGCATCACAATAGCAATAGCGTCAGGATGAGTAACATGAATTTCTCTACCCTTAGGAATGGTGTAATACACTCTCCATGTATTTGCATTATCAATTCCTGCCTTCGAGGCTGTGGTCCGTGAACTAGTGGCTTGAAGCCCGGCTATCGCTGTCGCCATATTCTTCGTCCTTTCCCTGAGAAGCCTGTAACAACTCGATTTGTCTGGTTTGGTTCTCATAAAGATTCGTTATTAAATCGATCACTTGCTTCATCGTCGACCGTGATATTGCGCAACGAAATAAAGGATGCGCGTTGATGCTTTCAATCTCTTCTAACTGTTTGCTATCAGTGATTTCCAAAGGGACGGCAGTTCCAAGAGTCAAAAAGAACTCTTCCGGTGTTGTACGAACATTGACTATGTTGACATAGTGAGTTGGAAGATTTTCATCACCAACGAAGACGGTCTTTACCTGTTTGGCCTGGAACGATTCTCTCTCATCTGCCATACGTGTTTACTACTTTCTCACTTTTTATCATCATGTGATAAGGCAAGGTCTTTACCAGAGTATAATACCATACTACAGGATTCCTTCGTCAAAGTTAATGCTCCTCTTGTCTCATCACCTTGCACATTTATTCCTGTTCTAATCATGAGGTAACGGCTGCTGGAACGAGCTATGTGGTAGGATATCTGGGACAGTTGCGACACCTGGGACAGGGGTTCCCCGCATATAAGTACCTGTTCTTCGCAGAAGAGAAGCCGTTGGGACAGTTGCGACACTTGGGACAGGGTGTCGATGCATGATGCTAGAAGGAGGAGAGTACGGTGGCTGAACCGGGTATAGGTCCATACGAACGTCTTTCTGCTGTCTTCGCTGACTATGATCCACGCTCTGCCGAGGTTGCACGGCTCGTGGCGGAGATGATTGTGCTACGCATTCCCGGGGCAAGCGTTGAGCATGTGGGGAGTAAGAGCGTTCCGGGCTGCGCGAGCAAAGGAGTGGTCGACCTGTTGGTGCTCTATCCTCCCGGCCAGTTGGAAGCAATCAAGGATGTACTTGATACGCTGGGCTTCCAGAGGGAGTCACGAGCGAGAGGCCACGATAAGCGTTGCATGAGACTAGAATAGCCCATGCTCTATTATCAGTATACACCAGGCGAAAAGAGGTAAAATTAAATGCGAGCGGTAGTTATTACAAAGCCGGGCGGACCCGAAGTATTAGAGGTGCAGGATGTAGAGACACCCGAGCCTGTAGGTGACCAGGTACGCGTGCGCGTGCGCGCCTCGGGCGTAAATCGCGCCGATCTGTTGCAGCGTGCCGGGGGCTATGCAGCTCCTCCTGGCTCGCCCGAGCACATTCCGGGGTTGGAGTTCGCCGGAGAAGTCGATGCAGTTGGCCCCCTGGTCCGAGCGTGGAAGCCGGGCCAGCACGTCATGGGCCTGGCAGGTGGTGGAGCACAGGCGGAGTATGTTCTGACGCACGAGGGGCTGCTGGTTGAGATACCGCAAAACCTGGATTTCGTGCAGGCTGCCGCCGTACCCGAAGTCTTTATGACCGCGCACGATGCTCTATTTACGCAGGCAGGATTGCAAATGGGCGAACGTGTGTTGATCCATGCCGCAGGCAGCGGCGTAGGAACAGCCGCTATCCAGCTCGCATATGCGGCAGGCGCCAGCGTTTTCGGCACATCGCGCACTCCTGAGAAGCTGGAACGGGCCAGGGCCCTGGGACTCGAAGTGGCGCTCTCCAACCAGGATTTTGCCGCCACGGTGAACCGCCTGACGGGCGGCAACGGAGTTCACGTCGTGCTGGATTTTATCGGCGCGGCCTACATGGCGCAGAACCTGGAAGCGCTTGGCATGTGGGGACGCATGATATTCCTGGCAACCATGGGTGGCGCGCAGGCAAACGTAAACCTGGGCATGTTGATGGGCAAGCGCATTTCCATGCGCGGTGTCACGCTGCGCACCCGCACGCTGGAGGAGAAGCTGGCAGTAACGCGCCGCTTCGCGACACACGTCCTGCCTCTGCTGGCCAGCGGGAAGGTGCAGCCCGTCATAGAGCACGTCTATCCCCTGCATGAGATTGCGGCTGCGCATATAGTGATGAGCGAGAATCGTAATTTTGGGAAGCTAGTAATTAGCGTAACGTGAGCGGAGCCTGGCGACCGCAAGGGTCGACCCCACGATAAATCGGGGGTATACAACGCTCGCTCAAGCGACAGTGCGGCTTGGTCGAGCGTAGTGGCAGGGCTTGCCCCTGTCAGGTCCCTGCTCGACGCAAAAAAGTGCATCACACCCTTTTTTAGCCTGCCTTGTAAATGTCCAGTCTTTATTGCTCAATCCGTTGGCACGCCTCTGTTTAGAACGCTTTCCTTGTCCTGGCGGAGGCCTTCCCCCGCTCGCGGGCCTGTGCATCGAAAGCTGCCTTGTAGCTCGGGTCCTGATGTTTGAGCGCATGATGGGCATAGCTTCGCAAACGTGGATCGGTCTCGGTACGCAGGATCTGCTCCAGCGCCGCTCTGGCACGTGGGTCCTGTGGGAGGCGCCGCAGCCCCCATAGCGCTTTCAGTCGCTCACTCTTGTGGGCGGATGAGAGCGCTACCTGCACATGCAGGCCAACAGGATCGCCCTGGTAGGTTGGGTCCTGGGAGAGAAGCGCATTATAGGCAGCTATTTGCAGTTCTGGATCAGCATCGCGGAGAATGCTCTTTAATGCTGCTACAGCCCGTGCATCCTGCGGCTGGTGCAGCCCCCAGAGAGCGTTCAGTCGGATACGCCTGTTCGTGTCTGAAAGCGCTACCTCAACGAGCAGGCCGACGAGATCGCTCGTCAGGGGGCATGGCTTGCACTCCTGACAGCTCGCTGAATGAACAGCCATCCGCCGAACGGAGGGAGCGGGATCGTGGAGCGCGACCTGCCGCAGTGGCGCGAAACAGGCGTCGGTGCCGTGATGATCCATAAAGCCGGCGCATCCCCTCCGCACACGCACGTTCGGGTGGGACAGACCCCATATCGCAGCAGCGATTCCAGCCTCGCCTCTAGACGTCAGGGCAGTCTCTGCTGCCCTGGCCGCGTTCCGGTCCCGTGTGCCCAATTGCTCCACCAGGGTCTGTAATTCAGGAGTCGGATCAAGTGCATCGTTCATCGTATCGTCTCCTTGTTGAGATTCGCTCCCTTTATGAAGGGGAAACGAAGCGTGATCTTGTCACGCAGAGCAGCCTGGAGCTCATGTCTCCGCTTCTGCCTGGCCGAGTGCAGGCGTTTTTTCACGCGCAGCGTAGGCTTCTCAGTCGCCCGCCTGTGCTGCCCAGACGCGAGGGAGAGCATGCTGATCCTAAGCCCAGGCACATCGATCAAAGATCTTCTCTTCCAGAGGTGCCAAAATAGACGAAAAAGTTCCAATGAAGTCTTCTACTTGATCTGGACACCAACGCGTTCCAGGAGGCTGCGGCTCAGTTCTGCCCTGTATTTGATGGGTTTATGATCTGGACCATGGGAATCTGAACCCGAGCTGGTAAGTAAATGGTGCTTCTGGGCATACTCCAGATACATGGCAATCTGTTCTGGAGTATGAACGGGATAATACACCTCCAGACCATCGATGGGTACTTCCTGGCGCAGCTCATCAAGCGAATGTACATCATAGCAAGTAAACCCTTCTCCTCGTCCAGGATGGGCAATGAGGCACACGGCTCCACTACGATGAGCGGCAGCAACGACAACGGCAATGTCGGTAGTGGCCCACGAGAAACCTGCATCCGTAATCAATTGCCCTGCAGAGGGTTCTCCTGTTCCGTAACCCTGTTTTTTTAAGAGGGCCACCAATTCATGGGGTTGTTGCGCACTCGGTTTGACCAGGAGGGCATCCAGTTCGTGCTGATCAGGAAAGGAGATGCCGATCTTGCGCAGGTTCTCGCAGACCTCCCAGGTGTTCTCTTGCTGGCGGCGCGCAATATCTTGTGCCAGCTCTTGCAACTCGTTCTTTTCCGGATCAAACCCATAGCAGAGCACATCGGTCGGCTCACCTCTCCACGAGGTACTCATTTCCACGGCAGCGAGGAGTGGGAGCTGTTTTGCCGCCGTAAGACGTTGCAGCGAGGCGACGGTATCCACACGATCATGATCGGTGATGGCTACCAGGCCAAAGCGTTCACTCACCAGGTAGTCGATCAACTGCTCAGGAGTCCACGTGCCATCGCTGTAAGTGGTATGCAGTTGCAGGTCAATGGCAGCATCAAGAGCAAGCACGAGATGAGGAGTGGATGCTTCCAAAATCTTCTCCATATATCCGATACAAATATATCAGTAATAGATATATTAATCTCTGCTTAGCGGGCTTGTCAAGTTGCAATCTCTAGTAAGCCGCACATCTGTGCAGGCATTACCCGGAAACATTTATATGATTTTAACGCGTTAGCATAGCCAACCTGTGTTATAATAGAACTAGCCTACGAGCCAGACATCAAGCGGCGTTCTCTGAATGTAAAGATGAGTGAAAGGCAGTACCCAATGCCTACGCAAGAGGAGCGGTTAGACACGGTGGAATTCGACCTCCGTCAATTCAAGACTGAAACCGTTAGAGCGTACCAGGACATGGCTCTTGAAATAACCGTTATC
>WNEZ01026091.1_pt1 | contig 13266 bp, 11 predicted proteins | sample 5400521 | NCBI WGS metagenome assembly WNEZ01 (sample SAMN13153339, study PRJNA577476) | soil metagenome | isolation source: 120 cm saprolite under Douglas fir tree site 2 hole 1 replicate 1 | place: USA:California | collected 2015-04-18 | reverse complement strand
TTTATACTCTGCGATTTCTGCTGGGCGCGGCGGAGGCGGGATTTTTTCCGGGCGTCATCTTTTATTTGAAGAGCTGGTTTCCGGTTGGGGCGCGGGCTCGGACGGTGGCGCGATTCATGACGGCGGCGCCGTTGTCGGGCGTGGTGGGTGGTCCGGTTTCGGGGGCGCTTCTGGGATTGCATCTGACGGCGGGACTGGCGGGATGGCAATGGATGTTCCTGTTGGAGGGGATCCCGGCGGTGTTGCTGGGAGCGGTGGTGCTGCTGTATCTGGTGGATCGTCCGGAGGAGGCGGCGTGGCTTTCGAACACAGAGCGCGAATGGCTGCTGGCCACGCTGCGGCTCGAGCGGGAAGGTGTCTCGGTCGCAACGGGGACGTTCAGCGCTTTGAAGATGGTTCGCATATGGATGCTGGCGCTGGTGTATTTCGGACTGAATACGGTTTCGTATGGTGTGAGCTTGTGGTTGCCCAAGTTGATCAAGAGCTTGTCGGGAGTAACCAATCTCGCGGTGGGATTGCTGTCGGCGATCCCGTACGTGGCGGCGGCGCTGGCGATGGTAGTGGTAGGGTTGCACTCGGACCGGTCGGGTGAGCGGCGATGGCATACTGCCGTGCCGGCGTTTGCCGGTGCGCTGGCATTGAGTGCGGCGGCGTATTCGACATCGGTGGGGCCGGCGATTGTCTTGATCAGCGTGGCGGTGCTGGGCGTGTTTTCGATGATGGGGCCGTTTTGGTCGATGCCGACGAGTCTGTTGTCGGGGACGGCTGCAGCGGCGGGGATTGCGATTATCAATTCGATTGGAAATCTTGGGGGATTCGTTGGCCCCTATGTGATTGGACTGGTGCGGACGTCAACTGGGCAGTTCAAAGGCGGGTTGTTGCTGGTGAGTGCGGCGCTCGCGGTGAGCGGGATGGTGGTATTGAGAGTGAGGCTACCGGCGCACGGGTCGAAGGCGCGGATATGATGGCCTGTGGTTGTGCTTCGTCCTTTGGTACAGATTGGTTAAAATAGCAGATTCTGCCCTCCCGCTTGGAGGCGTTGTCAGCCGAGAGAACTGTTTGTACCAGGCCAATCTAAATCGCGGTCGTGCGCTCCCGGTTTCGCCGGTTTACTGGCGAGTGGAGGGGAGCCTGCTGGAGTTGACGACGGTCCGGCCGATTGCTTTTTTTTCCTGGAACAGCCAGACGTTTGCTTCGCGCGCCATGCGGCGGGGGCTCGTGCTGTTGATGGCGCTGCTGCGTCCGTTTCTGTATGCAGCGAACCGGAAGATGGCGACTCGGATCGTGCATGCGGTGCTGCGCGGAATCACGCGTGACCGGCTCGATCTCTTGGGCGAAGAAGAGTTCCAGTACAAGCTCAAGCCCTTGCTGAAAGAAGAAGGAGTGAAGAAGCTGAAGGCGCTGCAGGATTCGGGCGCCGAGGTGGTGCTGGTGAGCCAGGGGTTGGAGCATGTGATGCGCCCGCTGGCGCGGCATCTAGGAGTGCAGTGGATTATCGCGAATCGCTTGGAGTTTCGCGATGGCATTGCAACGGGGAGATTGCTGAGTCCGGTGATTCGTCCGCGGGGGATGTTTGCGCGAATTCGCGAGGCGGGGCCGGACGGACAGCAGAGCACGGCGCGCTGGGTGCGGGCGCTCGGACTTCGAGGATTGAAGGCGCTGGCGGGGGCGATTGTGCCGGCGGAGCGGGAATCGCCGGTTCGATCGCGGCCGATTGTTTATTTTGACGAGCCACGGCACACCGGGCCGCTTTCGGTGCGCAAGGCGCTGAGCGGGAAGGGGGTGTTGCTGATTGGGGTCACGGGATTTATTGGCAAGGTGTGGCTGGCGAATACGCTGCTCGATCTGCCAGAGATAGGGAAGTTGTATTTGCTGATCCGGCGGCAGAAGTCGAACCCGTCGCAAAAACGCTTCGAGAAGGTAATCGAGGAGTCACCGGTTTTCGATCCGCTGTTTGAACGCTACGGCGACCGGCTGGGCGCGTATCTCGCGGAGAGAGTCGAGGTAGTGGTGGACTCGACTTATCACCTGATCGAGTTCGTTCGCGGATCGGAGAATGCGTCGCTACTGCATCTTTCTACCTGCTATGTAGCGGGACAGCGCGATGGTCGGGTCGGTGAGCGGATGCGTCCCAATTACACGCCGGCGGGAGCGGCGGATTTCGACGCGGAACGGGAGTGGCACGCGCTGCATGAGATGGTGGAATCGGCGGAGGCGCGAGCGGAAGGGCCCGAAGTTACGGAGGAACTGAAGAAGCAGGCGTTGGGAAAAGAGCACGCGGCGAAGGATCTTCATGGCACGGCGCTGGAAAATCAGATCCGGAAGAATCGGATCCGGTGGCTGAAGGATCATTTAACCGAGGCCGGGATCAGGCGGGCGCGGGAATTGGGTTGGCCGAATACCTACACCTTCAGCAAGAGCCTGGCGGAGTCGATGATAGCGAAATATGGCGAGGGGTTGCCGATCGCGATTGTGCGGCCGGCAATTGTGGAGACTTCTGTCTTTAAGCCATTTCGGGGATGGAATGAGGGGATTAATACGTCAGCGTCGCTCTCGTATCTGCTCGGGACTGCGTTCCGGCAGCTGCCATCGAATGAGAGGAAGCGGCTGGACATTATTCCGGTGGATGCGGTGTGCGCGGGGATGACGCTGATTGCGGCGGCGCTGGTCGAGCGTCGGCACGATCCGCTCTATCAGCTGGCGACTTCGGTGTCGAATCCTTGCGACATGGGGCGGTGCATCGAGTTAACTTCTCTGGGACATCGCAGGCACTACCGTGCGCAAGAGGGGCTGGAATATTGGCTACGATTGCGAATGGATGCGATTCCGGTTTCGAAGGCGCGCTATAACCGCATGTCGGCGCCGGCACAGAAGATGATTATCAAGTCGATTCAGGCGATCATGTCGCCGCTGCCGGTGAAAAAGCCTCTGGCGAAAGCGGAGCGCAGCCTGGAGCGGGTGGAGAAGCTGATCGAATTATTCGAGCCGTTTATTTTGGAAAATGAACACGATTTCGTTGCTGACAATGTGGAGAAGTTAGTGCAGGCTCTGGTGCCGGAAGAGCGCGCTATCTTTGGATATGACGCGGCCGCGGTGGATTGGTGGGAGTACTGGATCGAGATTCATATTCCAGCGCTGCGGCGGTGGACATATCCGCTGATAGAGGGACGGCCCTTGGAGGCGAGAGCGCCGCGGAGCCTGCAGGTGATGGCGGAGAAGAGCGAGGCGGTGAAGACGGGGACAGATGGTCTGGAGTGGGAGTTGAGGACCTCAGGGGCTAAAGCCCCGATCAATTAGACGACTTTTATCGCAGCGCTGAAAGCGTTGCGCCACCCAAACCCTGGGCATCCGGAGTACCGAGGGGCGCGCGCGGCCCAAAACCTGAAAGTTCACAGTTAAGCCGCAAGAAGGTTCTTAGTTCAAGATGGCTATATTTCTGACCGGGGCTACGGGATACATCGGGGCGCATGTTGCTGCCAATCTGCTGCAGCAGCATGAGTCGACGCTGAACGTTCTGGTGCGGGGATGCGATCCGCATGATGCGGAAGTGCGGCTGTGGAATGCGTTGCAGCTGCATATGCCGTTCAAGACGTTCCACGAATATCTGGAAGCGAAGATCCGGATTTTCCTTGGAGACCTGACCGATCCGCGGTTCGGGCTGGACCAGGACGACTATGACCGGTTGGTGCATACGACCGATTCAGTGATTCACTGTGCGGCTTCGCTGAACCGGAAATCGGAAAAGAGCTGCTTAAACGTAAATCTGCGCGGGACTCTGGAAGTGGTGCAATTGGCGCGGCGTTCACACTATTATCACGGGCTCCAGCGGTTTTCGAATGTGAGCACGGTGGCGGTGGCGGGGAAAAGAAATCATGAGGTTGTTACCGAAGACCGGTCGATTGAATGGGAGCGGTCGGATTACGATCCGTACGCGCGCACGAAGAAATTCTGTGAGCACATGGTGCGGGAGTTGCTTCCGGATGTGCCGCTGACGATTTTCCGGCCGAGCATTGTGTTGGGGGACAGCCGGTATCCGGAGACGACGCAGTTCGATATGGTGCGGTCGTTTGTGTTTCTGGCGGGATTGCCGGTGCTGCCGTTTCGTCCGGATGACAAAATTGACATCGTGAACGTGGATTTCGTCGCGGATGCAATTTCCACGCTGCACATGAAGGCCAACCCGCTGCACGACACCTATCACCTCTCTTCGGGGAACGGATCGCAGAGTTTCCGCGAGGTGACCACAGCGCTGGCGGCGGAACAATCAAAGCGCGGGCCGATGTTCGTGCCGATTCTGGAGGGGCCGTTTCGTTCGATCGTGAATGTGCTGGCGAACCGCAAAGGTGCGATTGGGCACGGGGCGGCGCTGATGAAAGTCTTCCTGCCGTATCTGACGTGGAACACGGTGTTCGACAACACGCGTGTGGTTACAGAGCTGGGGCGCAAGCCGGCGCCGTTTTCGCAATACAGTTTTCCGCTGCTGAAGTTCAGCCGCGAGCATGACTTCAGCTATCCGTATCAGCCGTGGCCGCAGGGCGCAGGAGGGGCGGCCGCATGATGGACTTCTTTCTAGAGGCCTGGGTCTCGGCCATCATCGAGGGCAAGAAGGTGCAGTGGATGCTCGGCAGAGGCCAAGCGTGGCAGCCGGGAGAAAAGCTGAAACTGCTATTTGCCGGTTACAACGGGACTCGCAATACGGGGTCCGACGTACGCCCAGAAGAGACGCTTCGTCAGCTGCGTCGCATCCTAGGGGCCGATAACGTCGAATTCACTGTAATGTCCCAGAACTTCGACTTAACCCGTGGCTATTTTGAAGGCACATCGCAGGTGCACCTCCCAGACATTTTCCCACCGTTTCTGTCTCGAGAAATTTCCAAGCACCATGGTGTGGTTGCCCACGAAGGCTCGATGTTCAAGAGCAAGTTTGCCAATGCCCTAACCACAATGATTGTTGGATCGCTGGGCATTGCGGCGGCCGAGAACAAGCTCTCGGTTGGCTACGGTGGCGAGGCCGGGCAGATGGACCCACTGATCGCAAAGTTGTGCGGACGATACTGCAAAAATTCATTGGTGATCACGCGCAATGAGGAGTCCCGAAAAATTCTGCGCGAGCTGGGCGTGCCGACCGAGCTCGGCACCGATACGGCTTGGACATTTGAGCCACTGGGTCCGGAGTACGGGCAGAAGGCGTTGCGCGATGTGGGATGGGATGGGAAGACGCCGGTGCTGGTGGTGTGTCCGATTAATCCATTTGAGTGGCCGGTGAAGGCGTCAGTCGCGAAGGCGGCCTTGCATAGCTTGACCGGCGCTTATAAGTCGAGCCATTACCGGGGTCCTTACTTTCATAACTCGGGGCCGGACGCGGATCGCGCTTATGAGCACTATTTATCGTCGATAGCGCAAGCCGTTACGGCGTTTCGTCAGAAGAAGAATGTGTTTGTGATCATGGTGGCGACGGAGCGGCTGGATGCGCGGCCCTGCAAGCGGATCTCGGAGAAGCTGGGCGGAGTGCCGATTCTGACCTCCGAGGATTACAACATGTATCAGCTGGTGAGCATTTTGCGGGCTTGCCATCTGATGGTGTCGTCGCGCTATCACGGGATTGTGACGTCGATGCCGGCGCTGGTGCCGTCGGCGGGGATCACGATGGATGAGCGCATCCGGAATTTGATGAATGAGCGCGGGCATAGGGAGTTGCTGATGAATGTGGATGATCCGGACCTTGCGGAGAGGACGCTGGCGGCGCTGGAAGTTCTGGATCGCGAGGGAGAGCGGATTGCGGATGGGATTGGGCGTACTGTGGTACGCAATTTGAAGTTGATGGCGCGTATGGGCGTGTATTTCGAGGAGGAAGTGCAACGGCGGTATCCAGAGTTTCCTACGCGGCGGGGGGAATGGTCGTGGGAAGATTACTTGCCGCCTATGACTGAGGGGCTGCGGGGGTTGGTGTGACAGTGTTATTAAGGTCGAATAAAAGCAGTCCTTCGCTTCGCTCAGGATGACAGTTCATAAATCGTTTGCTTTCAGGACGACAGTTCATAAACAAGATGAGTTTTCTTGAACAAATTTTCGCGAGTCTGGAGAAGAGTGGGGACAGCGTCGTGCTCCAGGAACTGCGCGACGGGCGGATACTTCCTGTGACTGCCCGGCAGTTACTTGATCAGGTGATGGTGGGGCGAGCTTATTTGCGGCGGCTGCGGTTGAAACGGGGCGACCGGTGCGCGCTTCTGGGGCATAACTCGATCCAGTGGGTGGCGATGGACCTGGCGATTATGGCCGAGGGCCTGACGGTGGTGCCGCTGTATGCGCGGCAGGCAGCTGGTGAGTTGGTCGCGATGATGAAGGATTGTTCGCCGATGCTGATCTGTTGCGGGGATCAGATGCTGGCGGAAGCGATCGTCCAGGAGTGGCCGGAAGCGCCGCCGCATTTTTCCATGAGCAAAGTGTTTACGGCCTCGCGGGCACCGCTGTCCGACATGTCGGTGGCCATGGAAAGGGATGACGTGGTCACGATCATTTACACGTCGGGCACTTCGGGCGAGGCCAAGGGTGTGATGCTGAAGGCGGGAAACATCACGCACATGGTCGGATGCACCTCGGGGCGTCTGGATCAACTCATGAAGAGGCGCGTGGGGCAGGACTCGGTGTTTCACTATTTGCCATTTTGTTTTGCGGGATCGTGGATCATGGTGTTGACTTGCCTTTTGCGCGGCAGTCGGCTGACTCTGAATACCGATCTGGGGAAGTTGGCTTCTGATATGCGCGCTGCGGCTCCCGAGTATTTCCTGAATGTTCCGGCGCTGCTGGAGCGGATGCGCAAGGCGGTGGATGAGCAACTGTGGCAACAAGGCGGATTTCCGTTGAAGGTTTACAGCAAGGCGAAAGGTGCCTGGGCGCGACGGCAGGAAGGGAAATCGCGCGCGGGAGACGGCTTCTGGCTGGGCACGGCCCGTAAGCTGATATTTCCAACCATTCGAAGAAAGATGATCGGCCGTAAGCTGCGGGCGTTGATCTGTGGGTCGGCCCCGCTGAGCGTCGAGACGCAGCTTTACTACCTGATGCTGGGCATTCCGGTCTTGCAGGTGTATGGGCTGACCGAGACTACGGCGATCTGCACGATGGATGATCCGGATGGAGAAGTTGTGCCGGGGCGGGTGGGGCCGGCGATTGCGGGCGTCGAGATGAAGCTGGGGGAAAACGAAGAGATCCTGGCGCGCGGGCCGAATATTTTCTCTGGATATTGGAATCGTCCGCAGGAGACGGCGAGGGTGCTGCGAGACGGATGGTTTCATACTGGCGATCAGGGCGAGGTGGATGCAGCGTGCAACTGGAGGATCATCGGGCGGATCAAGAGCTTGGTCATTTTAGGCTCAGGACATAACATCGCGCCCGAACCGATAGAGGGCAAGATTCTGCAAAACCTGCCGGGCGCGACACAGGTCGTGCTGGTTGGGAATGCGCGTGGATATTTGGCGGCGCTGGTTACGGGGAAGGTAAGCAGCGAGAAGGTGCAGGCGGCTTTGGATGTAGTGAATCCCGATCTGCCGCATTACAAACAAGTGCGGGCCTTCCATATTGTGGGTGATCCGTTCACAATCGAAAGCGGGTTGCTGACGGCGAATGGAAAGTTGAAGCGGGATTTGATTGCGGAGCGCTTCCAGAGCGAGATTGATGGGATGTATCAGGCAGTGAAAACGGCATGAACGAGTTCAAGGGGCAGGCCATCTCGTGGCAGATCGTGAATGGTGCGATTGAGTTGGCGCTGCATCGTGAGCCGTGCAACGAGATTGGGTCGGGGACGCTCGAAGAGTTAGAAACGTTTGCGGCGACGCTGCCTGAGTTGGCGCGCGAAGCGCATGCGCTGATTATTCATTCCACTCTGAAGGCGGGTTTTTCCGCCGGGGCAGACCTGCGCGAGTTGTATGAAGGTTCGAGGGGGATGGACAAGCAGGAGGCGGTGCGCGGGGTGCGAGAGTTTTTGCGGCGCATCCATGGGGTGATGAACACGTTGGATGCGGCACCGCTGACCACGATTGCGGCGGTGCATGGCGTAACTTTTGGCGGAGGGTTTGAGCTGGCGCTGGTGTGCGACATTATTATTGCGGATCGGATGGCGCGTTTTTGTTTTCCGGAGTTGCGGCTGGGGCTGATTCCGGGATTTGGCGGAATTCCGCGTCTGAAGCGGGATTTGGGGAATGCAGTGGTACGCGATTTGCTGATGACGGGGCGCAGTTTCAACGTGATGAAGGCGCAGCAGGTCGGGCTGGTCAGCCAGATTGCAGCGGAGGGCGAAGCGTTGAGACTGGCGCGGGCTACTGCCGTCCAAGTGGGAAAGTTTGATCGGCGGACGGCGAGTGCGGCCAAGGAGTTTATGAAGCCGATCCCGTATGAGGAGTTGAAGCGAGAGATTGAGATTTTCTGCGAGTTGTTTGCGCAGCCGGCGGTGGAAGAAGGGTTGCGGAAGTTTGTGGAAAATGAAGGCGTGCAGCCTTATTTGCCGTGATGGTGGAGTTTTTGCGGCGCGATGTTCCGCGAGATATGGTTGTGGAATGGATGCCCGGCGCCAAGATTATGCCTACTACTGATAACACGCTCGATGAGATTTTGAGTTTGGCTGCGGCGCATTTCAAGGTGCCGCGGGAGAAACTTACGCCGGACGGGGATTTTTTCAAGGCGCTTGGCATTGACAGTCTGCAAGCGCTGGATTTGTTGACGCGGCTGGAACATCATTTCCGCATTGAGTTGCCGGATTACGAGTTGCAGGGCGTGTCGGATTTTCGGACGCTGGCGCAGCGGATTCAGGCGCGGCTCTAGAAATCGGCGCGACATTCTTTCGCCCCTTCGGGGCTGACTTGCGTTGCCCGTCGGACACCCACGGCTGCGCCGTGGGCTGCATTCTTGCGCCGCTTCGCGGCTACTTCTAGTGGGCCGGTGGGTTTCGCGGACGTTACATTCTGATAAACTCCTATGTTTCTGTTTGCTTCGGTGTCTCTACTGAGACGAACTGCGAATGCTTGATCTCCGTCAATATGCCAGCCTGGGCGCGGCGCTGCGGGATGCGCTGGAGCGCTGGCCCAACGAAACCTGCCTGATTGAAGCGGATCGCGACCGCGAGAAGATGCGCCTTACATACTCCGACTTCAAGGAGATGGCGCGTCCACTTTGCCGTGCTCTGGAGGACGCGGAGTTCAAGGTTGGGGATCGTGCGGCGATCATCATGACGAATCAGTCGAAGTGGCTGGTTTCGGCGTATTCGATTTTCTTTTGCGGCGGGGTGCTGGTTCCGCTGGATTACAAGCTCACGGCGGTGGAGCATTTACAGTTGCTGGCGCACTCGAAGGCGCGGTTTCTGGTGGTTGAATATCACTTGTGGCGGGCGATCACGCAAGCGCCGGAGTTTCCGAAGCTGACGACGGAGATCGTGTTGGTGACGGAAGCGCCGGCGGGCGCGGATTTGCGTGGGGCGTATCGCTGGGAGGAATTCCGGCGGAAGGGCGAGCCGCAGTTTGTGCCGCGGGAACGGGAAGATACGGCGTGCATCGTGTATTCGTCAGGGACGGGCGGTCGGCCGAAGGGGTGCGTGCTCACGCACGACAATTATCTGGAGCAGTGCCGGTCGTTGACGGAGTGGTATCCGTTCTGGCCGGGCGTGCGGTATCTGAGCATTTTGCCGACAAATCATGCCATTGATTTCATGGTCGGCTTCATCGGGCCGTTTGTGTGCGGGGCGTGCGTGGTGCATCTGCGGACGCTGCGTCCGGAGTTTGTGCGCGATGCGTTTGTTCGGTATCGCATTACTTATGTGAGCCTGGTGCCGATGGTGCTGAAAAATCTGGAGCGTGGACTGCGGGCGAAATTTGATGAGTTGCCGAAGGGGAAAAGGTTTGTGCTGGACCGGCTGATTGCGTTGAACAAGTTGCTTACGCGGGGGCGGGCTCGAGTGGGGTTAAGCCGGCGTCTGTTGCCGCAGGTCCACAAGGCATTTGGCGGGGATTTGCGTGCTTTGATTGTCGGCGGTGCGTTTACCGATCCTGCGACCATGCAGTTCTTTTACGATCTTGGCATTCCAGTGACGTGCGGTTACGGATTGACGGAGGCTTGTACGGCGGTCACGCTCAATGATCTGAAGCCTTTTCGGGCGGATACGGTGGGGAAGCCGTTGCCGGGATCGGAGGTGCGGATTCTTAATCCGGCGGAAGACGGGATCGGCGAAGTGGCGGTGCGCAGCCGCGCGGTGATGTCGCATTATCTGGATGATCCGGAGCTGACGGTGAAGACGATCGTCGAAGGCTGGCTTCTGACGGGCGATCTGGGGCGGTTTGATGGTACTGGACATCTGCAGCTGTTCGGGCGCAAGAAGAACATGATCGTCACCGAGGGCGGGAAGAATATTTATCCCGAGGATGTGGAGATGGTGTTTGACGGGTTGCCGGTGAAGGAATATTGCGTTTTTGCGGCGAATTACATTTGGCCGCAGAAAAGTCTTGGGGACGAGATGCTGGTGCTGGTGCTGCGACTGGAGCAGGGCCAGCAGTTCGGCGATGCATTGGGTGATGAGATTATTGTGCGTAATCGGAGATTGGCGGATTACAAGCGCGTCGGCGGGTATCTGGTGTGGGAGAAGGATTTTCCGCGGACGGCGTCGATGAAGATCAAGCGGGAAGAGTTGGGGGTGGAGATTGGGAAGCGGGCGGAGCGGACGGCGATCATAGAGATTTAGGGGCATTGAATCCGCACGCAGCGAAATGGGTCGTCCCTCCGGAGTCTGTTTCATTCCAGTGACATCGTCCCAGCGCTGAAGCGCTGGGCTAATCTGGGCCGCCCCTCCGGGGCTGAGTGGAGTGTTTGAAGGAAACTTTTCTAACTATTATCAATCCGGCGGCGGGGGGTGGGCGGTGCCGCAAGCTGGTGGAGCCGGCGCTGGAGCGCTTGGGCGTCAGCGGGATTGCGCTTGAAACGATCGAGACGAGCGCAGTGGGGGATGCTACGCGGATTGCTCGGGACGCGTATGCGCGGGGCTATCGGAAGTTTCTGGCCGTGGGCGGAGATGGAACTTCGTATGAGGTCGTCAATGGGCTGTTTCCGGATGCGCTGACCGCGGGTGTGGAGGAGGAGCGAGTGCCCACGCTCGGTTTTCTTCCTCTCGGAACGGGCAACGGGCAATTCGTTCCTGCGGGACTTTGGCGATCAGGGTGTGGAGCACGCGATGCGGGCATTGCTTGATCGGCGCTCGCGGGCTTGCGATGTTCTGCGATTGACACATCAGGGAGGGGTTCTTCACTACATCAATCTGCTGAGCGTGGGGTTTGCGGCGGACGTTAATATTCTTCGGCAGCGGCGGTTTAAGAACTCGGGACAGATGGGGTATTGGGCGTCGATTTTTCTGGGACTGGCGCAGTTGAAGCGGCGGCCATTTCCGGTGCGGGTGGAGGGCGAGAGTGAGTTTGACCGGCGGCCGTGCCTTTTTCTGAGTTTCAATAACAGCAAGTTTACCGGCGGAACGATGATGATCGCGCCGGCGGCTGCGACTGACGATGGGCTGATTGATTTCGTGCGGTGGGGACCGATCGGACGGGCGGGGCTGGTGCGGAATCTGGGTGGGCTGTATGACGGAACGCATGTGAGGCATCCGTTGGCGGAGAGTCGCAAGACGCGAAGGGTTGAGTTTGATCTCGACGGGCCGATCGATGTGATGGTGGACGGGGAGGCGTTGACATTGCAGTGTGAGGCGATTGATGTGTTGCCGTCGGCGTTGAGGGTTGTGGTGTAGTCGACGTGGGTCGTCCCTCCGGGACTTTAGTCGTCATGGGCATTTTCCCACCGCTGAAGCGGTGGGCTAATCTGGGCCGCCCCTCCGGGGCTGCGGCGCTGCGAGGGACTGTCCCGACTTAGTGGAAGAAGTCCTGAATAGCGGTCGTGGTATAAAAAATTATGTCGGAGCTGAGACGGGAGCGGCGGAAAGAGAAGGAAGAAAGGGCGGCGCCTTCGAACGTGAATTGGGGGCGATGGGCGATCTATGCGGTGTTGATCGTGGCGGCATTCGGCGCAGCTTATTATCTTGGCAACCGCAGCCAGCACAAGTATGACGGGTTTGCGCGCTGCCTGACTGATCGTGGTGTGAAGATGTATGGCGCTTTCTGGTGTGAACACTGTTCGGAACAGAAAAAAAAGTTCGGCGCATCGTTCAGGTACGCTCCGTATGTCGAGTGCGGTGTGAAGGGTGATAGAAGCGCCAAAACACAGGTTTGCAAAGACGCCGACATTCAACACTTTCCTACTTGGCAGTTTCCTCCCACTGGAGAGCGCCTAGAAGGCGTCCTTACGCTTCAGAAGTTGAGCGATCGCAGCGGGTGCGCGCTGCCGTGAATTCTCGACTACAGCGGCTCATGAGCCTGGTTGCGATCCTCGCCGTGGGAGGAATCGTCGTTTCTTCGGTGTCGTTGCAACATCATTATGGGACTTCGAAAACGGAGTTTTGCGATATTGGGAACACATTCAATTGCGACATCGTGAACCGCAGCGCGTATTCGGAGATGTTGGGGATTCCGGTGGCGCTGATTGGGATGGTGGGATATGCGGCGGTTCTGGGGCTTGCGACAGTGTATCGGGAACGGCGGGAGACGCCGTCGCTGATTTTCGCGGGCGCGGTGACTGGACTGGCGTTCGCGTTGTACCTGACTTACATCGAGGGGCAGGTGCTGGGGGTGTGGTGCATTATGTGTCTCAGCTCGCTGGCGCTGATTGGCGGCATCGCGATCGTGTCGGGTTTGCTTTGGTTCAGGAGCCGTCAGCCAAATTTGTGATTTGCGATTGGTAATTTGTATTGGAAAGTCTGCGTGCTGGCGACAACCAGGAAGTTTAATCCCATCATGGGTCTCATCAAATCCAGGAAATCCAAGAACCAAGTTTCCGAAGTCGGCGCGCCGGTCGTGAGGGGCAACTTGCGGCTGAATGAATTGCGCAGCAGGATTTTCCGGAATATGCGGCTGGTGCGGGTGTGGCTGCCGCCGGGCTACGACGTTGCGGGCGCGACGCGGTATCCGGTGCTGTATTTGAATGATGGGCAAAATCTGTTTGATCCGGCGACAGCGTTTGCCGGAGTGCACTGGAGAGTGGGTGAGACGGCTATGCGGTTGATCGCCGAGGGGAAAATTCCGCCGCTCATCATCGTGGGTATTGACAACACGGGCAAGAACCGGCTGTGGGAGTACATTCCGTACAGATCGCTTGAGATGCGGCTCTTTGGTCCGCAGGGGAAACGCTATC
>WNEZ01003658.1_pt1 | contig 13268 bp, 15 predicted proteins | sample 5400521 | NCBI WGS metagenome assembly WNEZ01 (sample SAMN13153339, study PRJNA577476) | soil metagenome | isolation source: 120 cm saprolite under Douglas fir tree site 2 hole 1 replicate 1 | place: USA:California | collected 2015-04-18 | reverse complement strand
GGCCTGGCCGTGATCGGCCGGGCGCTCGTGGTGGCGAGGTGAGAAAGCCATGCTGGCGATTCTACGACGCGCCAGAGGGGCTTCCTAGCAGTGCCTCGCCACGGCGAATGTTCCACGTTTTACACCGCTGGCCAACGAGCGGCCTATGCTCAAAACATGCGCATCCGCCACTTGCTGGGAGCAGGGGTGGCTGCCCTTGCGATCGCCGTCCTGGCGTCGACTTCGAGTGCCGCGTCGACGCCTCACGTCGAGCAGGCCGATCTCAACGGCGACATCAACAACATCATGGCCGCCTATATCTCAGCCTCGGTTTCGCGCGCTGAGGCCGACCACGCCGACGCCCTGCTGGTCGTGATCAATACACCCGGCGGCATATCGACTTCGATGGACGACATTGTGACCAGCCTGCTGAACTCGAAGGTCCCGGTTATCGCCTTCGTTTACCCGAGCGGCGCGCGCGCCGCGTCTGCCGGGCTCTTCGTCGCGCAGGCGGCCGACGTCCTGGCGATGACGCCGGGCACCAACATCGGCTCGGCGCATCCGATCCAAGCTACCGGTGCAGATATCGGCGGTGATCTCGGCAAGAAGGTGCTGAACGACGCGGTGACGAGGGTTCGCAACCTTGCGTCGATGCACGGCCGCAATGCGGATTGGGCCGAGGATGCGGTGCGCAACAGCGTGAACATCAACGCGGAGCAAGCCGTCCAGCTCCACGTCGCCGACCTGGAGTCGTCCGATCCAGCATCGCTGCTGAATGCAATCGACGGACGGACAGTACAGCGGGTCGGTGGCTCACTCACCATCCACACCGCGGGCGCTCAGATTCAGGACTTTCCGATGCCCTTCTGGATGATCTTCCTGAATGCTCTGATCGATCCCACGGTGGCCGCGCTTTTGATCCTGCTGGCGGCCTACGGCATCATCACCGAGCTGTCGACTCCCGGCGCAATCCTCCCCGGCGTCGTCGGCGGAATCGCCGCCATTCTCGCCATCGTCTCCCTGGCCAACCTACCTGTGAACCTCGCGGGAGCCCTGCTGTTGTTGCTGGCGCTGGTTCTTTTCATCGCCGATATCAACGCCAACACGCACGGCATCCTCAGCTCCGGCGGAGTTGTGGCGCTGCTGTTGGGGATGGCGTTTCTGATCAATACCGGCCCCATCGGGCTCGGTGTCAATCCACTCGCCGCCATCATCGCGGCCGCTGTGACGGCTGGATTCTTCGTCTTTTTCATTCGCAAGGTATGGATCGCGCGCCGACGTCCCGTCACTACCGGATCCGAGGCCCTGCTGGGTGCAAAGGGTGAGGCCCGCGAGGAGCTTGCGCCGGAAGGACTAGTCTTTGTCCGCGGCGCGCTCTGGAAAGCCGTCGCTGCGAACGGCCCTATTCACCAGGGGACACCGGTGCGCGTGGTGGGTCGCAAAGGTCTGCAGCTGCAAGTGGAGGCCGGCGACACCGGCCAGAAGAAGGAGGACGCGTAATGGACATCACCACGCTGGTTGTCGTCGGTGTGGTCGTCGTGCTGGCGCTCATCATCGCGTTCTCGAGCTTGCGTATTGCCAACGAATACGAGCGCGGCGTTGTCTTTCGCCTCGGCCGGCTCATCGCGCTCAAGGGGCCCGGCCTGTTTTTCATCATTCCGTTCGGAGTCGACCGGCTCGTCAAGATCGACCTGCGCGTCATCACGTTGGAGGTCCCTCCGCAAGAGGTCATCACCAACGACAACGTGACCGCAAAGGTGAATGCGGTCATCTATTTCCAGGTCGTCGATGCCCAGAGAGCCGTGACGCAGGTCCTCAACTACATCAACGCCACCTCGCAGATTGCGCAGACGACGCTGCGCGCCGCGTTGGGACAGGCCACGCTGGACGACCTGCTGGCGAACCGCGAGAAGATCAATCAGAACCTGCAGAAGATCATCGACGAGCAGACCGAGCCCTGGGGAATCAAGGTCGCTGTCGTCGAGATCAAGGACGTCGAGCTGCCGTCGACCATGCAGAGGGCGATGGCAAAGCAGGCGGAGGCAGAGCGGGAAAAGCGCGCCAAGATCATCAACGCGGACGGAGAGTTTCAGGCCTCGCAGACGCTGGCCAACGCGGCCCAGATCATCTCGACTCAGCAAGGAGCCCTTCAGCTTCGCTTCCTTCAAACCCTGGTCGAGATCGGCACCGAGAAGAACACCACAATCGTGCTCCCGATCCCGATCGAGCTCTTCAGGCCGATCCTCGAGGCCACGACCTCGAGGCCGGCGGCTCCTGGGCCGACCACTGCAGCTCCGGCCCTGACCCCATCGACTAACAAGCCAGGCTGATCGCGCCCTGACCCTCGACGCCGCGGGCGCGTTCGTCTCGCTACTCCTGCCGCTGCCGTTGATAGTCACGGCCAACGCAGCGGTGAGCCGGTCCTGGGCAAGTCAAGCGACAGGCATCCTTGCCGGCCTGGCCTCCGGCGCCACTTTTCTCTTTGGCGCTGTCTATTTCGCCGGTATCCTGGGCCCTCCCGCGACCGGAGCCTCGGCTTCGGCGATTGGTGCCGGCATCATGATCACGGCGGTCGTCGCGGCGGTGTTGACGTCGCATCCGATGCGCGAGCGCGTCGCACGCACCCTCAACCTCGACCCCGACAACCCGGTCCATGGGTTGGCGTTGGTTCTGGCAGTCATCCTGTTCGGCTCTCAGGTCTCGCTCGTCGCTTTCACGGACGTTCTCGCCACCGACAGATCGCAACCACCGTTGAGCATCCTCGATCTTTTCGCGCAGGAGGTCCCGTTCCTCATCATCGCCGCGACTGGCGTCGGTCTATACATCCGAAGAGACACGACTCAAGCCACTACTCGTCTGGGCGTGGTCAAACCGGCCTGGTGGCAGATCGCGCTGGCGCTGGCAGCAGCTGGTGTTTTTTTCGCGTTCGGCCAGGGTGTCGATTCGCTGAGTCATACCTTTACGCCGGGAGTCGCTCACAACGTCGATATCACGACGCAACACGTATTCGGGGGATTGGAGACTCCAGCTGGAATCGTCGCAATCTCTCTGCTGCCTGCCATCTGCGAAGAGATCCTGTTCCGAGGCGCTCTGCAGCCACGCCTTGGGTTGGTCGTCACGGCATTGTTGTTCACCTCGATCCACACGCAATACAGCATCTCGTTCGACACGTTTGCGGTATTCGTGCTTGCGCTGGGCCTCGGCCTGCTTCGCAAGTACACAAACACCACCACCACGATCGTTTGCCATGCGAGTTACAACCTCGTGGTGGGCATCGGCATCGCAAGCCAGTTCTTGGGTTTTGCCATCGCGGCGGAGCTGGCGCTTGTCGCACTGACTGCATTCGCGCTGTGGTCTTATCGTCGGCGTAGCCCCGCGACGACAACTCCGTGACGGACGTGGTCTTAACAGGCTGGGTTGCGGGGTCGAGATCGAACGTCTAGCTTGCCGGGTAAGGTGCGAGGCGGGGGAGGGGCCGCACCGGGACAGGGAGGGCCCCAAAAGGATATGGGCCGGGCGCTCGGCGGCCTTAACACACTCCGTAGTCAGCCGCGGAACACTGGGCTACAATCGCCCCGTATGGCCCCAGATATAGCATTAGCGCCCAGCGCTGACCCCAAGATGTTGGTTGAAGCCCGGACCACTGTCCTCGCCATCGTCAACCAGAAGGGGGGCGTGGGCAAGACCACCACCGCCATCAACCTCGGCGCCGCGCTGGCCGAGCTGGGCCATCGCGTGCTGCTCGTCGACCTCGACCCGCAGGCTAACTCCACCTCCGGCCTGGGACTGGATCCGGCGCGGGCGCGTGCCACCGTCTACCACCTCCTCGCCGGCGAGGCAGACGTGGCCGAGGTGATAGTGGAGACGGCCGTGCCGAATCTGAGCCTGGTGCCGTCACATATCGATCTCGCCGGCGCCGAGATCGAGCTCGCGTCGCTTGACGAACGCGAGACACGCTTGAGCAAGGCCATCGAATCGGTACCCGACGGAATCGAGTGCGTGATCATCGACTGCCCGCCGTCCCTCGGGCTGCTCACGCTCAATGCGCTCACGGCCGCGACGAGCATGCTCATTCCCACCCAGTGCGAATACTTCGCGCTGGAAGGCTTGCGGCATCTCCTCTACACGCATCAGCTGGTGCGCTCGCGTCTCAACCCCAGGCTCGAAATCGCCGGCATCCTCATGACGCAGTTCGACGGGCGCACCACTCTCTCCTGGGACGTTCTCGAAGAGGTGCGCCGCTCCCATCCGACGCACGTGTTGAAGACGCTCATCCCACGCAACGTCCGCATCAGCGAAGCACCGAGTCATGGCAAACCGGTGATCCAGTACGACCCGTCATCACGCGGAACCGCTGCATATCGCGCCCTCGCAAAGGAGTTGTTGGAACGATGACCCCATCACGCTTCCGCGGCCTCGGCCGCGGACTCAACGCGCTCATCCCTATGTCACGCGAGGGTGAGGCGATGGTGCCGCAGATGATCGCCGTCGATCAGATCCGGCCCTCGCATCAGCAAGTCCGCTCGCGGTTCGACGCCGAGCCGCTAGGTGAGCTCGCCGAGTCGATCCGGCAGCACGGCGTGCTGCAGCCGCTCCTCGTTCTCCGGACCATCGACGGCTACGAGCTCATCGCCGGCGAGAGGCGATGGCGTGCGGCACGGCTTGCCGGCCTTCAGTCGGTACCCGCTGTTGTGCGCCATGACACCGGCAACGATGCGCAGCTCGTGTTGGGCCTGATCGAGAACCTTCAACGCACAGACCTCGACCCCATCGAAGAAGCCCGCGGCCTCAAACGGCTCACCGAGGAGTTCGGCCTCACTCACGACGAGGTCGCGCAGCGGATCGGGAAGCATCGCGTGTCTGTGACACAGTCGCTCCGCCTGCTCGGTGGGTGCGCAGCCGTTCAGTCCTCGGTCGCGGCCGGCGCCATCTCGGCCGGCCACGCCCGCGCGCTGATCGCGCTGGAGAGCCAGGCTGCGCAGGAACACGGCCTCAAGGTCGTGATCGGAAAGCGGCTGTCGGTGCGGCAGACCGAGAACTGGGTGCGGACCTACAAGCCGCAAAGAGTGTCACGCAGCAGCGCCCCTTCGGAGCTTCGCCGCCTGGCTTCTGCAGCCGAGTCGCAGCTCGGTGTCCCGGTAAAGATCACCGGCAGTCTCAAGCGCGGAACGATTGAGCTCCGGTACTCGAGTCAAGAAGAGCTGGAACGGGTCTGCGCTAAGCTCGTCTCCTAAAAATTAATGGCCGCCCCCCAACAGGGATCGTCGCTCCTACGCGAGCTTGCAGAGGTCGTCGTGCTCGCGATCATTCTTTATTTCGGCATCAGCTTCGCGGTGCAGACGGTGCACGTCGAAGGCCTGTCGATGTTCGCTACCCTCGACAACAACGACTACCTCATCGCCGACAAGATCGACTACCGACTCCACGCCCCACAGCGCGGCGACATCATCATCCTGCGCCCGCCCACAGACAACTCCAAGGACTTCATCAAGCGGATCATCGCCGTCCCCGGTGAACGCCTTCTCATCCGGGATTCGATCGTCTACATAAATGGCCATCGCCTCGTCGAGCCATACCTGCCCGAGGCCTGGACCGCGAACACCTCATGGGATCAATGTGGCAACCCCGACGGCTGCGTCATGGCGCCGGATCAGTACTTCGTCATGGGCGACAACCGCAACCGATCGCAGGATTCGCGCATCTTCGGGCCCATCGGCCGTGACCGCATCGACGGCCGCGCATGGTTCCGCATCTGGCCTATAGACCATTTCGGCAACATCTACGCGCAGATGCCCATGCTTCAGAGCGGCTCGGCCGCCGTGGGCTAGGCGCCGACCGCCGACCTGAACGCCGCGTCCTTCGCGAACGGCCCGATGACCGCCATCTGGATCGGAGCTCGCAAGACCTCATTCGCGACGTGCCGCACCTCCTCGGCCGTGATTGCGTCCACCAGCGCCACCTCCTCCTCGATCGTCTTGATCGATCCGATCAACAGCTGCTGGTAGGCGAGCCAGAACGAGACCCCATTCGTGCTCTCGAGCTCGAGCCGAAGCCGGCCCTTGGTGAACTCTTTCGCGCGCTCTAGCTCTTCCGCGGTGAGCTCGTGATCGCACAACGCCTTCATCTCGGCGATCACAGCGTTGACGGCGGCGACCGCATTTTTCGGATCGACCCCGAGATAAACGCCGAGAAGACCGGAGTCGCGATGTTTTTGCGTGAAGCTATGGACGTCGTAGGCGAGTCCAAGCCGTTCACGGATGTTCAGGAAGAGCCGCGAGCTCATGCCCTCGCCAAGCACCGTGTTGAGGAGATCAAGAGCAAACCGATCCGGATCCAGATAGCTCATGGCGCGCACTCCCAGGCAGATGTGCGCCTGCTCGGTCTTCCGCCGGCGCATGAGCACCCGCGGCCGGGGCAGGGGTGAAGGCATCAGCGGCAACAGCAAACCGTTCGGGTTGGCCGGCAGTGTCAGGCGGGAACCAACCATCTCCACAAGGCGAGCGTCATCAAACGCGCCGGCCGCTCCGATGACCAGATTCGGCAGCCGGTAATGCGCGCTCGCGTACTCGAGGATGTCGTCTCGTGTCAGGCGCGCGACCGACTGCTCCGTGCCGGCGATGTCGCGCCCGAGCGGATGATCCGGCCACATGATCTCGTCGAACAGGTTCTGAACGAACTCTTGCGGCTGGTCCTGGTACATCCGCAGCTCTTCGAGGATCACCATCCGCTCGCGTTCGACGTCTGCGGGCGCCAGCTTGGAGTTGGACACGATGTCGGCCAACACATCCAGGCCGAGCTCCACATGCTCTGCCGGCACCCGCGTCCAGTAAGCGGTCAACTCCTTGTCGGTGGACGCGTTGACGAAGCCGCCGACACCTTCGATGGCGTCGGCGATCTCCTTCGATGTCGGCCGGCGCTCGGTGCCCTTGAAAAAAAGGTGCTCGATGAAATGCGACACGCCGGCGTGGCGCTCGTCCTCGAGTCTCGAGCCGCCGCCAAACATGAAGACCAGGCTCGCCGATAGACGCTCGGGCATGGCCGCGGATACCAGTTTCGCCCCGCCCGCCAGCCCATGAACTCGGTGGAGTGTCAAGGGATTTGCCAGTATAGGTGCGGCCTTCAGGCCGTGGAGCGGCCCTCCCCGAGCGCGCCGAGCGCCGCATAAAGGGTCATGGCCACGAAATCCGCCGGCATTCCGTCGGACACCGCGTCGAGCGCCTCACCCAGATACTTGCGCACATTCGATCCCTGTTCGATCTCGGGCAGCTCGAGGCAGTCTCGAATCGCCTCGGCGATCTCTGTCGGTGTGATGTCCTCGTCGCCCGCGCCGTCAGCGACGGCGTTCACGACCGCGATCGCTTTCCGGACCCGCTCAGCCGCGGCCCGGCCGGGCATGGGATCAGCTACCCGCGGGCTTGCGCGGTCCGACCACCACCCGGCGGTCCGGATCTTCGCCGATGCTCGAGCTGCCAACGTCGGGATCGTCCTGAAGGGCGAGGTGAATCGCGCGGCGTTCGAACGCCTGCATGGCGTCGAGGGTGATGGCGTCGCCCGTCATCTTCACCTGGCGTGCAGCCCGCAGCGCGATCTCGCGCACCGTGTGCTCGCGGCGCTGGCGGTATCGCTCGACGTCGACGATCACCCGCTCGCCTTCGGCCAGATGCTTGCCGAGCATGACGTTGGTCACCGACTGCAACGCGCGCAGAGTCTCGCCACGCCAGCCGATCAGCGCCCCCAGGTCGCGGCCGCTGATGTCGAGCGTGATCGGGTCGGTGCCGGTGCGGACGGTGACCTGGGCTCGAACGCCCATGTGCTTGAGCAAACCTTCGACGAGCGAGCGTGCTATGTCCGCCTTGCCATTGGTGGGCGAAGCGCCGAGCGCGCCCAGCGTCGGCGCGGTGTGATCGAGGACGCTGACCTCGACGATCGTCTCCTCGGGTCCCTCGCTGATGACCCGCACGTCCACGTTCCGCCGGCTCTCGCCAAGCTCGATCAAAGCCGCGTCGACGGCTTCGTCGAGGGTTCGGCCGCGGCCTTCTGCTGACTTCATCGGACTGCCCCCACGACTTTGCTCACTTTTTCGGCCTCCTCGGCCTCGGTCCGTTCTGCGGCGCGGGCTTCAGGCTTGGCCTCGGTCCGCCGTCTTTGGGACCGCCCCCGCCCTTCGTCACGACCGCCTGTGCCGGCCCCCCTCCACCCCGTCTCGGAAATAGGTTTCCCGTCCCAACAACGAAGTACTGCTGAATGATACTGACCAGGTTCCCGACAAACCAGTAGAGCCCGAGGCCGGCCGGAACCTGCAGGGCGAAGTAGCCGATCATCAGCGGCGACAGCCAGACCATGGTCCGCTGCATCTGCTGGGTCTGGAGCTCCTGCTCGGTCGGGTTAAGCGGTGGCGGCTGCTGCAGCATCTTCGACTGCACGAACGTCGTGATCGCAGCCAGCAGCGGAAAGATCAGGAACTCCGGCGACGGGATCGGCAGGCCCGTGAACAGCGTGTGGTGCATTGGGATGTCGTTGAGGTTGGGCACGAACAGGAACGGCTGCGGCGGGTGGCCGGCCTTTGCGAAACCCTGGAACACGTAGTACAGGGCCGTGAGAATGGGGATCTGGACGACCAGCGGCAGGCAGCCGACCAACCCTCCGAGCGGGTTGACGCCGTGCTCCTGGTACAGCTTCATCATCTCGGCGTTCAGCTTCTGCGGATCCTTCTTGTACTTCTTGCGCAGCTCACCGACCTGGGGCGCGAGCTTGCGCTGCTCAACCATCGTCCGACGCTGCGTCACCAGCTGGAACTGCGTCAATGGCGACAGGGCCAGCCGGATGATGATCGTCAGGATGATGATCGCGACGCCGTAGGCGCCGATCGAATTGATGACCGGAACCTCCGAAAGGTGCGTGAACAAATACAGGAGGAAGGTCGTGAGCGGCTGCTCGACGAGCGTCACCCACAAATGGTTGAGGGGCAGGAAGATGTCGAAAATGCCGCCAAAGGCGGAGCTCAGGTAGATGTCAGTTTTCCCCCGGTAAACGAGCGATCAAGGAACAGGATCGTAGCCGCCCTTGGCGAACGGGTGGCAGCGCGCTATGCGCACGGCGCCCATCCAGCCGCCCCGGAGCCACCCGTACCTCTCCACCGCTTCGTACGTGTAGTGCGAGCACGACGGGTAGTAGCGGCACGAAGGGGGAAGGATCTTCGAGAAAGTCAGCTGGTAGCCGCGGATCATCGCCAGAAGGATCGTCGTCATGAGTTCAACTTTGAGAGCCTGAGCGCAGCCAGCTCGACATCGTTTTCGAGGTTTGCAAAAGGCAGCTCGAGCGCGGCGGGGCGAGCGATCAGAACCACGTCATATCGTATTCCCACTCCCTGGAGCGGCGAATCAGGGCCGAGCAGCCGTTTTCGAGCCACCTCGCGGAGCCGCCGCCGGGCCCGATTACGGTTGACCGAGCCCTTGACGTTGCGGCTGACGGTGACCCCGATGCGAGTTTCGGCGGCCACCACCGGAATCGCAAAAGCGACGAGCGTGCGCCCCGAGTAGATCCGCTTGCCCGCGATTGCGGTCTGGAAATCTGACTGCCGGCGAAGCCGGAAGCGCCGCTTCACCGGACTAAAATGCCGGTTACGGAGTGAGGCGCTGACGCCCTTTGCGGCGGCGGTTTTGCACCACTCGCGCACCGCCCCGAGAGGCCATGCGGCGCAGGAAGCCGTGCACCCGACGGCGGTAGCGTTTCTTGGGTTGATAGGTTCGCTTGATGGAGAGGGTCCCCCGTGCCTGGAGCCTGACGGAACCGCGGTAGTGTAGCCGACGAGGGCTGTCCCACCTGTGATACCGCCTCTATCACCTCATCCGTTGGCTTCAATGCCTTGCGGCATGGACTGGCCTTTGTTACAATCCCGGCCCGGAAGCAGATAGGGCCGAGACAGCCGAACCAATCCAGTACAAGTCGCGCTCAACGCACTCACCCACCATTCCAACCACCACTCGCGGAACGTAACAACACCGCTTCCAGATTTCGGGACAGACCGGATGTGGGATTTCGAACAGGTCGGCACCGCCAACCTGTGGAAATCCGGTCCGTTCTTTTCCACAGGCGCCAAGGTGACGAAGCTCGGGATGGTGGAGCTTCGATTGAACCTGTGCTCGCGGGCACGCAATACAAAGATTGCCTCGCGGGCGAGGGAGCAGGAGGAGATGGGCGTTGATTTTGACCCCAGGTTGTCCACAGCATTTGCAAAAGGCGGCGGCCTTTTGCCAACAGCCATTTATGGCTCGAGTCAGACGTGAGACTGGCCCGCCGGCGGAAGGGATTGCGTGACGTGAACCAGGACCAGATCTGGTCGCAGGTGCAGGAGGAGCTTCGCTTCCAACTCGCCAAACGAACCTATGACATGTGGCTCAAGAACACGTCGGTCGTCTCCGCTGATGCCGGCACTTTCCGCATCGGCGTCCCGAGCAAGCTCGCCAAAGACTGGCTCGAGGACCGCTTTTCAGGGCTGATTCAGGAGACTCTGCAAGCAGTCACCGGGTCGGAGGTCGACATCGATTTCGTGATCTCGCCAACCGGGCACCGCCCCCAGCTGCTCAATGGGGACGGCGAATCAGTTCCCAACGGCGACAACGGCCACGAGAACGTCGCCGAAGCGCCGGCTGACGCTCCTGTCATCACCCCGTCAGAGCTCAACGCCCGGTTCAAGTTCTCATCATTCGTGGTCGGGCACAACTCGCAGTTCGCACACGCGGCCGCCAAGGCAGTCGCGGAAGCACCTGGCGACAGCTACAACCCGCTGTTTCTCTACGGAGGCGTGGGACTCGGCAAAACCCACCTCATGCACGCCATCGGCCACGAGGTTCACGACCGCTTCCCGCGCAAGCGGGTCGTCTACCTCACGTCGGAACAGTTCACGAACGAGGTCATCAGCTCGATCGCGACCGCCCGCATGGGAGAGTTCCGGCACAAGTACCGCACGGTCGACGTTCTGCTCATCGACGACGTCCAGTTCCTCGCCGGCAAGGACCGCACGAAGGAAGAGTTCTTTCACACCTTCAACGCGCTCCACGAGATCAACAGACAAATCGTCATCTCGTCCGACCGCCCTCCGAAGGAGATTCCAACTCTCGAGGACAGGCTCCGCTCGCGTTTCGAATGGGGACTGATCGCAGACATCCAGTCCCCCGACTTCGAGACGCGGCTCGCCATCCTCCACTCAAAGCTCGGCGACAACAGCAGCCTCGTCCCGGAGGATGTCTTGAACTTCATCGCGCACAAGGTCCAGCGCAACATCCGCGAGCTGGAAGGCGCGCTCACACGTGTCCAGGCATTTGCTGCGGTGCACCAGCGTCCCGTCGATGCCGAGGAAGCGGCGCGGCTCCTCGCTGACATCATTCCCGCCGGCACCCGCAAGCCCATCAACGTAGAGCGGATACAGGCCCTGGTCGCCGACTACTACAACGTCACACTCGACGACATGAAGGGCAAGCGGCGTGACAAGCACATCGTCTTTCCACGGCAGGTCGCCATGTTCCTCGTTCGCGAGGAGACCCCTTCTTCGCTACCCGCGATCGGCAAAGCTTTTGGAGGACGTGACCACACGACCGCTCTCCACTCCATCGAGAAGATCGCCAACGAGCTCAAGGAAGACGAGAGATTGCGCTACGAAGTGCAGGCGATCAGAGAGCGCCTGTACGCGCAGTGATGGAGCGCAGCATGCCGCTTTCCACAGGTTGTTCCCGAAAGCTCGGGAGAAGCCACTCATCGTTGACTCGAGGGCGATTCGTCCCCAAGCCAGCAACAGGCAGCGCTGCCTTGGACCAGGCTTGTCCCGAGCTTATCCCCCACTCCGGCCGATCTGTAAAGCCTCTCGACATCCACAGTCTGCACAGCGCTTACTGTTATCTACTACGAGACTTCTCTATTAAGAGAAACACTAAGAACGGGGGACAACTCGCTTGAAAGCCAAAGCCGTCGAAACTCAGATGAAAGTCACCTGCAGGCCGTCTGTTCTAGGCCAGGCATTGCAGATCGTGTCTCGCGCGATCTCCAGCCGCACAACGCTGCCGATCCTCAACAACATTCTCATCGAGACGACGTCCGAAGGTCTCGCCCTGACAGCGACCAACCTCGAGATCGGGATCAGGAAGCTGGTGCCGGCGGAAGTTTCAATGGAAGGCAGCACGACCGCACCGGCAAGACTCCTGACCGATTTCGTAAGCACGCTTCCAGACCAGGAGCTCGAGATGACCCTCGATGGAGCGACGCAATCACTGAACCTGCGCTGCGCGCGATTCGACACACACATCAAGTGCATCGAGGCGGAGGAGTTTCCGCCCGGCCCGCGGCCCGACGAGGGCGATCGCATCGAGGTGGCGCTCGATGACCTGGTGACTGCTGTCGAGCAGACGCAGATGGCGGCCTCCACCGACGAAGCGCGCCCGGTGCTCACCGGAGTTCTCGTCCAGGTCCAGGGTGGCGGCCTGACACTGGCGGCCACGGACGGTCATCGCCTTGCGGTCAGCAAGCTGGGCGCATCAGGCGCGGGCGACCTCGAGGCGAGCCTCATCGTGCCGGCCCGAGCCCTTGCCGAGCTCTCGAGGGTATTGAAGGGAGAACCCGGACGGGTCGAGGTGATCATCTCCAAGGCCCGCAACCAGATCTTCTTCAAAGCGGGAAGCTCCGAGCTGACCTCCCGTTTAATCGATGGAAAGTATCCCAACTATGCACAGGTTATCCCCAGCAAGAGCTCGACCACAGTCAAGGTCTCGACCGCAGAGCTCACGCAAACGGTGCGCGCCGTCTCGCTGTTCGCCCGCGACAGCGCCAACGTGATCCGCGTCAAGGCGCAACCAGGGACGCTTGTGCTGTCCGCGACCACCAACGAGGTGGGCGACAGCAGGGCGGAGATGGCTGCCGACGTCGATGGCTCTGACATCCAGATCGCCTTCAACGCTCGCTACGTGCTCGATGCGCTGGGCGTTCTGGGCGAGAACGAGGTCGAGCTCCTGTTCGACGGACCGCTCAGCCCTGGCCTTCTGCGACCGCCGGGCAAGGAGCACTACCTCTACGTGATCATGCCCGTGCGGGTGGCGATGTCCTAGGTTTCATTGCTGCTCCGGCGTCTCCACCTGAGAAACCACCGCAACTACGCCCACCTCGACATCTCGATGGAGCCCGGGGTCAACGTGTTCGTCGGCGCCAACGGCCAGGGCAAGACGAACCTGCTCGAGGCTGTGGCGATGCTGGCGCTCTCCGCATCGCCTCGAGCGAGACGAGAAATCGAGCTGGTCGGACCG
>WNEZ01003656.1_pt1 | contig 13273 bp, 10 predicted proteins | sample 5400521 | NCBI WGS metagenome assembly WNEZ01 (sample SAMN13153339, study PRJNA577476) | soil metagenome | isolation source: 120 cm saprolite under Douglas fir tree site 2 hole 1 replicate 1 | place: USA:California | collected 2015-04-18 | reverse complement strand
GCGCATCGCGCTCGCCCGACCCTGCAAGCCCCATGCCTGCCGGCAACGTGGGGCAGACCAGTGCTCGCATCTGCCGCTGATTTCTTCCTGGAGTGGTGCCGTAATCGCCGGACCGTCACCGGCCCAAGCAAGGGCTCTCGATGGGTTCGGCCCGTCGCCGTTCACCCCTCGCCCGTTTCTTTGCGGCCGGCCGCGGCTGCGCCCACCCCCCGCGTCACGGTCACCAGCGCCTGATCGCTGTTTTTGGGTTGCGGCGGGGGCATGCGCTGGATTCGACGAACCGACCGTCCCCATCCTCTGGTTTCGCCGACGATCTGTCGGTCTTTCATGACGAAGCGGCCGCGTACCAGGGTGTGCATCGGTACGCCCGTGACTTTCATGCCTTCGAACGGCGTAATCTTGCTACGGGACTGGAACTGAGCCGCTGCGATCGTATCCTCGCGGTTGAGGTCAACGAGCGTAATATCGGCATCCGAGCCCGGCAGCAGAGCTCCTTTGGCGGGATAGAGGCCGAACGCCTTGGCCGGCTTGGTCGACGTCAGACGCACGTAGTCGGATAGCGACAGCCGCCCTGCCCGAACCTGCGTCAGCATGAGCGGCATCTGCGTCTCGACCCCGGGAAAACCGCAATCTACGGTCCAGATGTCGTTGCGCAATTTCTCAGCTGGAATGTGCGGGGCATGATCGGTCGCGATCATGTCGATCGTGCCGTCACGCAGGCCATCCCAGAGACCGACTTGATGCCGCCTTTCCCGAACCGGCGGGTTGACGCGGATGATCGAGCGATGATCGGTATAGGCGCGCTCGTCGAACAGGAGATAGTGCGGGCAGGTCTCGCCGGTGATATCGACCCCGCGGGCCTTGGCTTCGTGTAGTGGACGCAGCTCATCTGCGGAAGAAATATGCAAGATGTGGATGCGGGCACCCGTCCACTCGGCAAGGACTGCAGCGCGCGAGACGGCTTCAATGGCGACGACGGCAGGTCGCGACGCCAAATGCGCGAGGGGATCGGTTCGTCCAGCGGACTGCAACCTCTTCTCCCTGCGAGCAATGATGGAGGCCGTTTCGGCATGAAGGGCAATTCGCAGGCCGCGCTCGGCGATGATCTCGAAGCCTTCGAGCATGGCGCCTGTGGAAGGTGACGGCAGATTGCCGAAGGTATTCCCCATGAAACATTTGAATCCAGCGACTCCGCCGTCGATCAGAGCCTCCAACTGGTCGATGTTGTCCTCCGCGAGCAGGCCATACAGACCGTAATCGACGTGCGCTTTTTTTGCCGCCTCCTGTTTGAGGGCAAGCGCCTCGGGTGTTGCAGTGGGCGGATCGACGTTCGGCATCTCGAACACGGTGGTAACGCCGCCCATTGCGGCTGCGGCTGTGCCGGTTTGCCAATCCTCCTTGTGGGTGTAACCGGGTTCGCGGAAGTGGACATGCACGTCAATCGCTCCGGGCAGCAGATGTAGGCCGGTGGCGTCGAACGTTTCCCGCGCAGTCGGCATCGCACGCTCTTCGCCGACGGCCAGTATCTGGCCATCTTTGATTGCAACCCCCGCATCAAATGAAGCGGTATCAGTCACGACCCTCGCACCCAAGATCACGAGATCGGCAATGGGCGTGGTAGGATTTGTCATTGCGCTCGATCCATTTGTTGCGATCCTCCCGCTTTCACGGTCCCCGTCATAGTCCGCCTATTCGTGACTCTGGGCGGCACCGCCGCTGTGGTCGAGCGCGCCGGCAGCAGGGCCGAGCAATGGTCGTCGTGATCCCGCGGTGCTCAGCGCGCACGGCCGATGAACCGATGCATTCCAATGTCCGGCTCCCACGCCCGCCGATGCGCATCCAGCATATGAGGAAGCGCTGCCTTGCGGGACTTCACCACCGCGTCATAGTCAGCGATGAAGCGCCGCATGAGACCGACGACCTCGCGACGCAAGGCATCTTCGTCGATGCTTTTGACCACACGATCCTTGACCACCATCCGCCCGTCAACCATCACGCTCTCCACGCCGCGTCCGGCTTCGGTGTAAACGAGTTGCCGAGCCGCGCTGTTGTAGGGAAGGTAGGCGACGTCGTTGAGATCGATGAGGATCAGGTCCGCCTTGTAGCCCGGCCGGATGGCGCCGAGGCGACCGGCGAGACCGGCCGTTCGCGCGTTGCCGATCGTGGCATGGCGCAGAACCTCGTGCGCGAGGCCAGGGCCCGGCTCCGGCTCGCTGACCGCGGCGGTGAGGCAAAACATCTTCATCGCCTGGAACACGCTCTGCACGTCGCTACCGCTGCAGTTGTCGCAGCCCAACCCTAGACGCACGCCCGCTTGTCGCATGTCAAAGACCGGGGCGATGCCGCTCTTGAGCTTGAAGTTGCTGAGCTGGTTGAGCACGATGCCCGCATCGGCGGCTGCCATGCGATCGATCTCCTGGCGGGAGATCCAGACGCTGTGGACAATGTTCAGCCTGGGTCCGAGCAAACCTACGTCGTCCATGTAGCTGATCAGCGAGCCCTGATGGTCCGCGAATAGTTCACGCGCGATGAGGGCCTGACCGCGTGTCTCGTAGACGTGGGTGTACACCGCAAGATCATATTTGTCGGCAAGTTCGGCGCACCCTTGCAGCATTTTCGGCGTGCAGCGCTGCGGCGCGAACGGCGCAATCGCCCAGTGCAAAGTCCCGCTGGCCGGATGGCGCTTGAATTGATGCTCGAGGTAATCGAGCTGGTCGCGAATCGAGCGCGGCTTGTTGCCCAACATCTCCTGGACCGCGGGCGGAAGGCTGTCCTTGTGGCGGACCATCGCGATTGGGGGAATATCCCAGACCATCGGGGAGAACACGACGCGAATCCCGGCCTCGCGATACGCCGCGATGACGATGTCGGTCTGTTCGTCGGTGAGCGGAGAAAGCCCGAGCATGTCTTGCACGGTGGTGATGCCGCACCGGAGGCTCTCCAGCGCGCCCACCAGAGTGCGTGCGCGCACTTCGTCCTTGCTGCGGTCGGCTCCCATCGGCAAGGTGTAGAGCAGCCACATTTCCAGCGGCAGCTCCTCGAACAGGCCGCGGCACAGCACATCATGCGAATGATAGTGCGCATTGATGAGCCCGGGCACGACCAACCGTCCGGATGCATCGATGACTTCGTGCGCGCCTTCGGGGGCAAGATCGGTGCCGACCGAATGGATCTTGTCGTCTTCGATCAGGATGTCGGCGAGCGCCGGCTTATGGACGTCGCCCTCGTGGTCGTAGACTTGGCCGCCTCGGATCAGCGTTCTCTTCGACGTCATTTATCTTCGATCCTCCGATCCTCTGCACCGGTCAAAGCAACCTACGCACGCGGGCTCAGTCGCGATAGCTGCATCTCGCCACGGACGCCTGCGATCCGCCTGTTCAGTCATTTTACACCATCTCCCGAGTTACACCGTCTCCCGAGCCGGTACGGCATCAGCGCCAGCGCCGCCGCGCTCGCTGCCGATCTGTGGCACTATCACACTGAGCTGCTCCATTGCTTCGCGATACTCGGGCTGCTCACAACTTCTGAATGTTGCCATCCGCCTGAAAATAGTCTCACAATACCGTGCGGCGTTTTAGTTGACAGTGACCAATGGCAAAATATGGAATCGGAGCCTCGCCCCCGCGCAAGGAGGACGATCGATTTCTGCGTGGCCGGGGACAGTATGTCGGCGATATCCGCATGGCCGGCACTCGCGACGTCGCTTTTGTGCGCAGCCCCATTGCCCATGCACGACTTAAGCGAATCAACATCCCCGAGCAATTCCGGAATGTCGTTTTCACCGCCGAACATCTGACCGGCGTCAAGCCCATCATCTCGGCTCCGCCGCTGAAAGGTTTCAAATATTCCGTCGAGCCGATCCTGGCGGCTGACAAGGTTCGCTACGTCGGCGAAATGGTCGCCATGTGCCTGGCGTCGACCCGCGCGCAAGCAGAGGACATTGCCAGCGCCGTCACGCTCGAATTGGAAGAACTGCCGGCGGTCACCGACATGCTGGAGGCTTGCCAGCCCGGCTCGCCGCTGGTGCACGAGGAGTGGGGCGACAACATCTTCGTCGAGTTCAGCGAAAACGGCCCCGTCGACGAGGTCGCCAAGACCGCGGCGATCAAAGTCACGCGGAACATCCGCACCGCCCGTCATTGCATGTTCCCGATGGAAGGGCGCGGCATCATCGCCTTTCGCGACCGGCGGCTTCGCTATCTCACCCTCATCACCTCGACCCAGTTTCCGCACTCGGTTCAGACTGGCCTGTGCGGGTGCCTCGGGCTGGAGGACGGCGAGGTCCGGGTCATTTCACCCGACGTGGGGGGCGGCTTCGGATATAAAGGGTTGTTGTGCCGTGAAGAAGTCGCACTCGGCTGGCTCGCGCTGCAAGTCGATCATCCCGTGCGCTGGCTCGAAGATTGCCGGGAGCATCTCAGCGCGAACGCGAATTGCCGAGAGCATCACTATCACATCAGCGGTTATGCATCTCGCGACGGCAAGCTCCTGGCGATCGACTGCATCGGACACGTGGATGCGGGCGCATATTCCTCCTATCCGATTTCTTCGGCGCCCGAGGCGGCTCAAATCGCCAACCTGCTGCCAGGACCGTATGTCTTCCCGACATATCGGTGCCGTTCCGCTGCCGTTGCGACCAACAAATGTCCGATCATTCCCTACCGGGGGGTGGCACGATCGGGGGTTTGCCTGGCGATCGAAATGGTGATGGACGCCATCGCGCGCGAAACGGGGCTGGAGCCGTATGAAGTCCGACTGCGAAACATGGTGCGTCCCGAACAGATGCCGTTCGACAACGTGGTCGGCAAACATTTCGACAGCGGCGATCATCCCGAATGCCTGCGGCGCGCGGTCGAGGCCATCCGTCTCTCCGAGGTGCGGGCGCGCCAGCAGCGTCGCGATCCCGACGGCCGGCTCATCGGCGTCGGATTGTCGTTTTTCGTGGAGCAGGGCGCGCACGGAACTTCAGTCCTCGCCGCATGGGGACGTCCGATCATTCCCGGCTACGAGCAGGCCAATGTGCGGCTCACTGCCGACGGCAACGTCGAAATCCGGGTGGGCACCCATTCCCACGGCCAGGGACACGAGACGACTTACGCCCAGGTCGCACACGAGATCCTGACCGTCGATTTCGATCGGATCAAAGTCCTGCAGGGCGATACCCTCTATACGCCCTATTCGACATCGACGTGGGGCTCGCGCTCGATGGTGCATGGCGGCGGCGCGGTCGCGCGCGCCTCACGTGTCCTCGCCAAGCGGGTCGCCCATATCGGCGCATGGCTGCTGCAGACCGACGCAGCGAAGGTGCGGATCGAGGACGGCAAGGTTATCGCCGGAAACGGGAGCATCACTATGCGCGAGGTCGCGCGCGCATGGTACCTGCAACCGCAAAACCTGCCCGCCGACGTCGACACCGGCGGCCTTGAAGTCACCGAGGGATATCGTGCCGAGCGCGACAGCGGAACCTTTACCTACGCCACCCACGCTGCGGTGGTTGCGGTGGATCCTTCCACCGGCCTCATCGAAATCCTGGATTATGTGGTGGTCGAAGATGGCGGCACCCTCGTCAACCCCATGATCGTTGACGGGCAGATTTGCGGCGGGACGGCGCAAGGCATCGGCACGTGTCTTTATGAAGTGATGCCGTTCGATGCCCAAGGACAGCCGCTCGCCTCGACGCTTTTGGATTACATGCTGCCGGGCGCGCCGGAAGTGCCGGACATCCGCGTGCTGCACATGCAGACACCCTCCCCTTACACCGAATTTGGGATGAAGGGCCTGGGCGAAGGCGGTGCAGTCGGCCCGCCGGCCGCAATCGTTTCGGCGGTCAACGACGCACTACGGCCCCTCAACGTCGAGATTTATGATTTACCGCTCACACCCGAGCGCATTCTCTGCGCTATCGATGCCCCCCGCAGCGCCGCAAACGGCTGATTAAACGTGAAACCGAGGAGCGTCCCTGCCGAGACTGGGCTCCGTGCCGGCCCGACGAAAAGCCCGAGGCCGTGAGGTCGTTCGGCCTCAACAGGCGCGCAATCCGCAACGGAGAGTTCAATGAAGGTGCGTGGTGCAAGACGATTCCGCGAGCAGAAATGGCTGCTGGATTCCGTCGTCTCGACGATCGGCCTGGATTGGGATCTGCTGCGCATGGCCACGGTCACGGCGCCGATCGGTTTCGAGGGCATGGGCGACTGGGCAGTGGTTGCCGGCAAGGCAAAACGCTTCGACGATATCTCGCCGAGCTTCGAGGAGGTCGCGGCCGGCCGCGAGGCTCGCGCTCATGAAGCTGAGCAGCACGGCAATGAAGTCACGGCACGGGAATCCTATCTGGTCGCCTCGATCTACTACGGCGTCGCACAATGGCCGATCGACGAAATCAACGATCGCAATCTCGCGTTGAATGCGAAGAAATTGGATTGCTACGCGCGCTACGCAGTGCGCGCGCACCATAAGATCGAGCGGATCAACATCCCAATGGGCAAGGATATTGTGCCCGCTTGGCTGCATCTTCCCGTGGCCGGTAAGCCGCCCTACCCGCTCGTGATCATGCTGCCCGGCATGGACACCTTCAAGGAAAAGCTGGTCTGGGCCTACGGCGATAAGATGCTCGAGCGCGGCTTTGCGGCGCTGGCAATCGATGGGCCCGGGCAATCCGAACCCCTGATGCACGGCCTCAAGGTGACGGCCGACAACTTCGCCGATGCCGGCCGGGCTTGCATCGCCTGGATCGACACGCGAAAGGATCTCGATCGGGACCGGATCGGTGTTTTTGGACGAAGCTTCGGCTCTTACGCGGCGACCGTCCTCTCCAACGCGATCGCCGACCGGCTTCGCGGCGTGGTGGTCGGCCTTCCCTGTTTCGAACCGGGCTTCACCAAGATCTTCGAAGAAGCGTCGCCGACTTACAAAAATCGTTTCATGTTCATGGCCGGCTACGAGGATGAAGCCGAGTTCGACAAGTTCATTCAGGGATTCGACTTGCGAACGCGGGTATCCAATCTTCGCTGTCCGTTGATGGTTCTTGGCGGAGAGCTCGATGAGTTGTCGCCGATCAAGCACGTGTTCGAAGTCTGCAAGAAGGTACCGGGGCCGGTCGAGATCGTCGTCTATCAAAACGAGCGGCATGCACCCGGGCGGCTTCCGTCGTCGCAATTAGGGCCCCATTGGTACGCGGTGATGGCGGACTGGCTGGCAGCGCGGGTGCGCGACCGTCTGCCGTTCGAAGGGACGCATTATCGATACGTCACCGCGTCCGGCAAAGTGGAACAGCGTCCGATGTTGTGAGGATCGAATTATTTGCCGACGCGTTCCAGTTGCATCGGCGCTCGCTCGCGCGTTGACGTCGCTGAGCACGAACGCTTGTCTAACTTGCGTAGTGTGGCACGCTCATATTTACTGCTATGCCCATAACACGCACATCTCCAGGCACCGGCGCGATCGCGGTGCGTGATCTCACACTCTGGCCGATTGAGAATGAAGGGGAGGATGAGAGATGAAACGGCACCGTTCCATGCTCGCACGAAGCGCAGCGACCGCCTTGGTCGCAGCCGGCTTGATCAGCACCGCCGCCGCGCAATCCACAATCGACATCGGCCTGGTGCAGCCGCTTACGGGTGCATTCGCGGCGGCCGGGACCGACGTCGTCAACGGCGCGAAAATTGCCGCCGACGAGATCAACGCGAAAGGCGGCGTACTCGGTAAGAAGCTCGAGCTCATCATCGAAGACACCAAGAGCAATCCGACGGAAGCTGCAGCGGTGACCGAAAAACTCGTCGTTCGCGACAAAGTCCCGGTGCTCATGGGCGCATCCGCATCGACGGCAACGCTGGCGGTGATGCCGAAGCTGATGGAATACAAGGTGCCGATGCTGGTCGAGACGTCGTCGTCGTCGAAAATCACGACCTCCGGCAATCCGTATATTTTTCGCATTGCGCCGCCGTCGGAGGTCGAAGCGGCCGTGTTCGCAAAAATCGTCAAAAAGATCGGCATCCAAAAGGCCGACTTCCTCGTCGTGAACAACGACTGGGGTCGAGGCACCGCCGACGAATTCAGCAAGGTTCTCAAAGACAGCGGCATTGCCGTCGGCCTGGTGGAGCGCATGGATCAGGGCGCGCAGGACATGAACGCCCAGCTTGTCAAGCTCAAAGGTTCCGGCGCCGACACGCTGTTCGTGACCACAGCCGTCGAGCAGCTGTCGCTCGTTCTCAAGCAAGCCGCCTCGCTCGGCCTCAATGTCCGCATGATAAGTACTGGCGGATCGCAAAATCCCGATCAGTTGATCACCAACGTCGGCAAGGCCGCCGACGGCACCTGGCATTTGGTCTTCTTTACGCCCTGGTCGCCGGAGGCGACGCCCGACCCCGCGGCCGCCAAGGCGTTCGTTGCGGAATGGAACAAGAGGGCTCTGCCTTTCGGCGGCCTGACCTCGAGTTTTCGCGGCTATGACGGCATCCGCGCGATCACGGAGGCCATCAGGATCGCCGGCAAAGCTGAGCCGGAGGCCATTCGCGCTGCGCTGTGGAAAGTGAATATTCTCGGCCTCAACGGCCCGATCAAATTCGAAAAGGACGGTCCGAACGGCCAAGAAAGCGGGCAGAGCACGCCAAATGTCTATCTGGTGAAGATCGACAGCGGGAAGGTGACCGTTCCGAAGATCTAGACGAGCGGTCCGGGCACAGCCGGGCGTCAAACATCTGCGGCGGCGAGTTCGTCGCCGCGCTATTTTTGATGATCATACCGGCGGCCACATCGGGTTTGTCTACAGCGTCACATTCATGACCTCGGCGGGAATGCGCCGTCGGCTTCAAGCGCGCGCTCACCGGACAGAGGTAGACGTCGCGACCTTTTCACACATACATAAAGTCTCCTCCCCCTCTCTATCTCGGCAGCAGAGCATGCCGAACGGCAGCGTGCCGATGCTCGCGCACTCGACTCGTATTTGGATCAACTTGACCGCTGTGAATGAGCGTGTGAATGTTTCAACGTACGCGTAACAACGTTAATAGTGGGAGACGCCATGGCCACGAACCCGAAAGCAGTGGAGCTCGCAAAGCAGGGAAAGGTCGAGTACGAGTGGGGCACGCTCTGGCCGCACTACCACAAGGAGAAGATGAACTGGGGCGGAGGATTCAAGACAAAAGGCGACGTGGACATTCTGTTCCTCTCCGGGGAGACGGGGCGCGATCCCTTTGAAGATGCTCCGTGCAGAACTCCCGAGGAAGAACGGGCGGGTAAAGGCAAGGTGGTATCTCACGACGTCAAGCAACAGACGCGCCAATGCCTGGAATACATCAAGAACAAGCTGGAGATGATGGACGCCTCTCTTAAGAATATCGTGATGTTTCGCTATTACCTGCCGCGGCGGGAAGACGTCTTTGACATGCGCGACGAGATGTACCGCTTCTTCGAGGAGTTCGAGCCGGATCTCCGGCAACATCCCAGGCCAGCCACGCTGCTCAGAGGCGTCGGGATCGATCTGAAGGAAATGCTCGTAGAGATCGAGGCCTGGGCGGTGGTTCCCAGGAAGAAATAGAAATTTTCGCGCTCGCGTTCCAGCAACCCACCGACGCAAGAAGACCCAGGCGGTCTTCTTGCGTTGCATCGTCGATGGATTTTGATCGCGGTCGATTCTACTTCTTGTCGGCGTCGGCCGGCGGCGGGATGAACTCGACGCCGGTGGGAACGAACTCGTTGGTATAAAGCTGCTGCGCGGCGAGAGGCGTGGTCACGCCGCCGTACTGCTTGAGCACCTCGACCGTTTCCTCCCAGTCCTTTTCGGCCATCCAGCCGAACGGCTTGCCGGCTGTGTTCGGCGAGATCCAGCTTTGCCAGGACATTTCAGCCTCACGTCGTGCGATGGCCGGCTCGATCGCCGGCGAGTATTTCCGGGCGATGGCGATCATCTCGTCGAGATTTTGGCGTCCGTACAAGAATCCTTTGAGGCTGGCACTGATGAATGCGCGGACCAGCTCGGGCTCCTCCTTGATCAGATCGTTATGAACCACGATGCAGTTGCTGACCGCGGTGACGCCGCAGTCGGCGTACCAGAAGATGCGCGCCTTGGTGTTGCCGCGGATTTCCACGCTTGGGACTTGACCCAAGGCGTAGCCGGCGATGGCAGGAACCTGCCCCGTGATCAGCGCGGGCGGACTGCCTGCTGGATCGATATTGGCGACGCGAATCTTGCTGCCGTCGAGCCCGCAGCCCTTGACGAAGGCGGGCCACTGCTGGAATTGGGTCGAGCCGGCGGCAATGGCGATGGTCTTGCCTTCCAGATCCTTCGGCGTCTTGATGTCGGAGTCGGCGAGCACCACGACCGCCGTCGGATTGCGGCGATATAGTCCGGCGACCGCCCTGATATTCATGCCCTTCGACACGGCATTGCCGACAACATAACCATCGGCGAAGCCGAACTGCGTCGCCTTGCTGGCCACGAGCTGGGCGGTGCTTCCGGATCCCTTGCCGGGGCCGATCTCGACGTTGAGTCCGGCTTGTTCGTAAAAGCCTTTCTCCTGTGCCACCATGAAGCCGGCATTCGGCCCCTGGTAGATCCAATCGAGACGTACGGTAACCTGCCGCTTGGTCTGCGCGCGCGCTCCGCACGCGAGCGACACCGTGGCGAGACCCGTGACGATGCCGCTGTCACGTATGAATTGACGCCGGGAGCGCAGCTTGTCGTGTGCCATTATTGCGAGGTCATCACAGATGGCGTTGGGGGTCAATGACCCGCTCGTCTCGCGCCCGAATCGAAATGCGAACGAGCTCGTGATCGATTGGCGAATGACCGACTGGATGTTCAACCCCGCTGCCTTGACGCTCAATGTCCGCCATGCTTGTCTTTTTTTTGCTGTGCAGCGCAGTTGAAGCAAAGGCAAGGAAAGGGGGGATGACATGCCATCGCAGAGCGACATTTTGCATAAGCATCCGGTGTCCGGAACGATCGTCGAGGAATGGATCATTCCTGCGCGCGGCTATGCCGCCTTTCACATGAAGAAGGGGCAAGTGCTGCGCTTTGTCGACATCGAAGGCAAGCAGGTGCCCGATCTCGTTTGCTTCAATGCTCAGGATCTCGGCGAAGCGATCAACATGGGAAACTCGCTTCTGATCAACAAGCGGCGGGAATTCATAAAGGGCAATGTGATTTACTCCATTCGCTGCCGCCCGATGATGACGATCACGGACTATTCCAACGCGTTGAGTTATTCGTATGGGCCGATGTGCAGCGAGGAGGTCAATCGCATCCGTTACGGCGTCCCGAACACCCCGAATTGCCGCGGCAACCTCGCCATGGCACTCGGTCCGTGGGGTTTCAATTATCGAGACATTCCCAATGCCTTCGTTCCGTTCATGAACGTCGAGGTGGACGGGAACGGAACCATGGAGATACGAGAGCCGACCAGCGTGCCAGGCGACTACTACGATCTACGGGCGGAGATGGATTTGCTCATCGGGATTTCGAACTGCCCGCAGGAGCGCAATCCGTGCAACGGATGGAACCCAACGCCCATGGGCGTGATCATCTATCAATAGCGCCCGCGCTCCTTCGCGTTCACGCTGCTTCGCAGTCGCCGCACCTGACGACTGCGTGACCCTTCGCAAGGCACAACATGATCGTCGACGTTCATGCCCACGCCGCCTCCGAGGATTTCATCCGTGAGACGGCGGCAAAGCCCAGCTACGGCATGCCCTATGAGGTTCGCGCCGACGGCAGCTACGCAACCCGCGGCTACGGCGAAATGGATCGGCTGATGTGGGACCTCGATGGGCGGCTCGAAAATCTGCACCGTCGCGGGATCGACTTGCAGCTGATTTCGCCGTCGCCACGGACCATCTCCGATCACGAGCATGTCATCGGCGTCGAGATTGCTCGTCTCATGAACCGGGAAACGGCGAATCTGGTCAAGCGCGGAGGCGGCCGGCTTGGCGGCATGGCCGTCGTCCCATTGGGCGAGCCGGACAAAGCCGCCGACGAGATCCGCCGGACGGTCGGGGAGCACGGGTTTCAGGGAGCCTGCATACCCACGTCGGCGGCGGGCAGGCCGCTCGACCTGCCGGCGTTCGCGAGCGTATGGGACACGCTGGAGGAGCTGGGTCTGCTCGTCTTCATGCATGCGACAACAGCGATCACACGCGAGTCGCTCGGCCAGTACACTCTCAACACGGTGATCGCGTGGCCGACCGAGGTGACGATCGCAGCCATGCGGCTGATCTTTTCCGGCGTGATCGAGCGCCATCCCGAGCTCCGGTTGGTATTGTCCCACGGAGGCGGAACGCTTCCCTATCTCGCCGGGCGCCTCGACCTTGCCTATCACGCGCCCAAGTACGAGGCGAACCCCGCTTGCCGGGCCAACATCACGAAGCCGCCGAGTCACTACCTCACCCAGTTCTACTACGACACGGTCGTAGCAAGCCCTGCTTCGCTGCGCTTCTTGATCGATCTTGTCGGCGCCGATCGCGTCATGTTCGGCACCGACTTTCCCTACGAGATCGGCGATGCGAACGGCGCCATCGCGCTGCCGATGCTTCAGCAACTGCCGCCGGCCCAACGCGAGAAAATTCTTGGACAAAATGCGCGCGAGGTTCTGCGACACGCACGGTCCGGCTGAGCCGAGGATTCCATACGAGCCGTGGCCCGCGCTGCGCTTCGATGCCGCAGCGACGCATCGGCTACATCAGCATTGACACCGGCTGACCGGGCTGTTTCGCTTGGACGCCGTCAGGCAACGCGTTTTCCCGGCCGGGGTTGCCAGCGATCGGAGGATATCGTCGCGAAGGCCCAACGCGGTCCGTGATGTGGCGTTACCCCGTATCTCAATCGTGGAGATTCCTGATGAGCCGTCTGTGCAACATCCACAAAAGAGTCTGCGTCATTGCCGCCCTTCATCTCACTGCGGGCGCCGTCATTGGCGGCTCTGCCACCACCAGTTCTGCGCAAGAGACCGCAAGGCCGCCAATCCTAGGTAGCGGCGCGAGCCAGGCATCGTCTTCTTCGATCATTCCGAATGACCGCCCGGTGCCGCTCCGTCTCGCGCAAGCGCAAGTCGGCCGTCCGACGGAGAAAATAACCTTTCTCTTGGATTTCACGCCCTACGGCAAGCATGCGCCCTTCTTCGCCGCTCTTGACAAGGGCTTCTGGAAGGACGCCGGTTTCGACGTGACGATTGTCAAGGGCGAAGGGTCTGCCACGACGATCTCCTCGTACGCGGCCGGCGCGGTCGACTTTGCATTCTCGGATACGCCGACGCTCATCCTCGCACGCTCCAAAGGCGCGCTG
>WNEZ01010538.1_pt1 | contig 13276 bp, 8 predicted proteins | sample 5400521 | NCBI WGS metagenome assembly WNEZ01 (sample SAMN13153339, study PRJNA577476) | soil metagenome | isolation source: 120 cm saprolite under Douglas fir tree site 2 hole 1 replicate 1 | place: USA:California | collected 2015-04-18 | reverse complement strand
CCAACCCACCCTCGCTGCTGGTCGCCGTGTCGACTCGCGCGTCGTCATCACCGGCGCGCTGATCGCCACCATCTGCGCCATCTTCTGGCTGGGTTCTCGCTATCCCTCGCTGCAGAGCAAGGCCGGCGCCGACCCGGATGAAGCGTTGTCCACCCCTCTGGGGTTCGAGGGCCACTTCCCCGAGCCGCGCGCGGACCAGAAGTTCAAGCGCATCCTCTGGGTCGCCGCCGAGTGGGGCGTGACGAACAAGCAGGGGATGACGTTCGGCATCCTGCTCGCGGCCGCTCTCCTGACCGTGGTTCCGCTGTTGCCCCGGCCGCGCGGCGGAAAGTTCGCCGGCTCGGTGCAGGGCATGCTGCTCGGCGCGCCGCTGGGCGTGTGCGTGAACTGCGCGGCGCCGATCGGGCAGGCCATGCTCAAAGGCGGCAGCCGCGTCGAGGTCGCGCTCGCGACGATGTTCGCCTCGCCCAGCTTCAACGTGATCGTGCTCGGCATGCTGCTGGCGCTGTTCCCCTGGTACCTGGCGGCGCTCAAGCTCGCCACCAGCCTGGTGATGGTGCTCGTGGTCGTGCCGTACCTGTCGCGCCAGGCCGACCGGCCGGGATGGAGAAAGCCCCTCCAGGCGCCCGCGAGACTTCCGGGCCTGCGCATCTTCCAGTGGCTGGAATCGGCCTTCGGAAAGGTGTCGGACGCGCTGCTCACGCCCGCGGGAGACGCGCCGAAGGGGTTCGTCCACGCCTTCGGTTGGGTGGTGATGCGGTACGCGAAGAACCTCTGGACGGTGATTCGCCTGTCCCTGCCGTTGATGGTCCTCGCTGGCCTCCTCGGCGCCGCGCTGGTCGAGCTCCTCCCCTGGACGCGCGTCGCGCAGATCGCGCAGGTCGAAGGCTTGCTGGCGAACGCCGCCGTCATCGTCCTCGTCGCCGCGTTCGGCACGCTCCTGCCGGTGCCGATCGCGTTCGACGTCGTGGTCTGCGCGGTGCTCTGGAACGCCGGCGTGCCGATGTACGTGGTGGCGACGCTCCTCGTCACCCTGGGCATCTACAGCGTCTACCCGTGGAGCCTCATCGGCACCACGCTCTCCTGGAGGATCGCAGCTCTCGCCGGCGCCGCGGTCCTGGTCCTGGGCGTCGCAGCCGGAGCCACGGCGGGGCTCTTGGACCGCTGGCACGACCTGAGGACCATCCAGGACGCGGCGGCGCTCCTGGACAAGCTGCCGGCTCCCAAGGCGCAACCGGTCATCCAGCCGGCCGGCAGAAGCAGCGCGGAGCTGCGCGGTCTCGCTCCCGCGCTTCCGGCCGCCCGGCGAGTGGCCGCCTCGAACGGCATCGAGCTCTGGGGGGCGCCCTTCGGCGCAACCGCCTCCAAAGGCGGGAAGACGCCCTTCACGCGGATCGAGGGGGCCAACCTGGGGTTCGATCGGCTCCCGATGCCGCGCCCTTACCAGATCATGCAGCCCGGGCCCATGCACCTGGGTGGCATGGCCGGCGGCGACGTCAACGGAGACGGCTGGCCCGACGTGGCGGTCGGGACCAACTTCGGCGTGTTCCTCTACGTGAATCTCGGCGGCCGCTTCGAGCTGCAGCACATCGACTTCCCGCAGATGAGCGAGTGGATCGTCTCCACAGTCGCGCTCGTGGACCTCGACGGCGACGGCGCGCTCGACCTCTTCTTCTGCACGTGGATGCACGGCTGCCACATCCTCTACAACCGCGGCGGCTCGTTCTCGGGCGCGGCGCACGTCGAGCTGCCGCGGTTCGACGAGACAGCGGTCACCGCCGTGGCGTTCGCGGACGTCGATCGCGACGGGCGGCTGGACATCGTGACGGGCGCCAGCACTTCGCAGCCGCGGTTCTTCTATCCCGCGCCGGCGATCAACCGACTCTGGCACAACCGGGGCGGAGGAAAGTTCGAGCCGGAAGCGCTGCCGGGCCCGGAAGGCGACACGCTCACCTTGCTGTTCACCGACTTGAACGGCGACGGCTGGCCCGACCTGTTCGTCGGCAATGACTTCGACGAGCCGGACCGCGTCTACCTGAACGATCACGGCAAGCTGCGCCCGGTCAAGGCGGCCGGCAGCCCCATCCCGCACTCGACGACCACCACCATGTCCGCGGACGCGGCCGATCTGAACAACGACGGCCGCGACGAGATCTACATCGGCCAGATCGCCATGGGCACCGTCAGCCAGATGGCCAAGGCGCTGGCCCAGCCCGTGGGAAGCTGCGAGATCTATCCAGACCTGGCGGAGCGGTCGCGCTGCGACGTCGCGGCGCGCTTCCAGGGCACGTCCATCAACGCGCGGAACCTGAACAGCGTCGACCCCTGCATCGAGCTGAGCGATCCGGTGCAGCAGCGCGACTGCGTGGTGACCTCCCACCATTGGTTCCGGGTCCTCGCGCGCCTGCCGGCACTCGGCGCCGACAAGGCGAAGGTGATGGCGGAGTGCGCCAAGATTCCGCGCGACTTCACCACCCTCCTCGACGTCTGCGGGACCATCGCGCTGAGCCCGATGGACAACGAGGAATCCGACGTCACGTATGCCGACGAGATGCCTTCGGTGAAGCACACCAACCTTCTCTTTGCGCCGGGGCCGGACGGGTTCACGGACGTCACTTCGGCGTGGCACGCCGGGTTCGGCGGATGGACCTGGAACGCGAAGTTCGCCGACCTGGACAACGACACCTGGCAGGATCTCTACGTGGCGCAAGGCTCGCGCCTGCGTCCCGGGAGCGTCTCCGCGACCTTCTACCGCAACCAGCACGGCACGACGTTCACGGAGGAGACGCGGAAGTTCGGCCTCGAGGACCACGTCCCCACCGGCGCGTACCTGTACATCGATTTCGACGGTGACGGCGATCTGGACATCATCACGCACCCCTTCCAGCTGACTCCGGTGGTGTGGCGCAACGATTCGCCCAAGGGCCCGGGGTTCCAGCTCGCGCTGCACGATCGCCGCTCGCCGAACCGCAATGCCATCGGCGCCCGGGTCGAGATTCGCGCGCCGGACGGCCGGCTGCAGGTCCGGGAGATCAAGGGGAGCGGAGGCTACGCGTCCTCCGACGTGCCGGTGGCCTTCTTCGGGCTGGGGGACTGGCCTTCGGTCGCCTCGATCAAGGTCGCCTGGCCGGGCGGCGAGTCATCCACCGTGGATGGCCTGACGCTCGCGTCAGGGAGCTACACGCTGGTGCGGCTGGCCCAGGGAACCTCTTCCGAGACGGCTATCTCGTTGCCCGCGCAGCGGCCGTGACCTTGACTCCCGCCACTCAGGCGCCGCGCAAGACCGAGCCGAGCTGCGCCATCGAGCGGAACCGCGCCACGCCGCGCGGGGTGCGCACCCCAGGGTCACACTGAAGGCAGACCGTGGCGCCGCCGGCGGCCGAGATCTCGGCGGCGGCGGCAAGCCCACCGGCTTTCAGCTGGGCCGACCCGCGACCGATGGTGAGCACGGCGAAGCGGGCGCGCACGCGCTGCACCAGGTCGGCGAGCTGCCCCGGCTGGGGAGCGCCGGCCGGGCGCAGCACCTCGAAGCCGTGCGCCCGGAGCAGGCAGCTGATCAACTCGGCCTGCAGCAGCTCCGGCTCGCCTGCTTGCGCGAGGAGAGCGGGGAATGCGTGCCGCCTACGCTCGGAGACGATGAACGGCAGCCGCGCCAGCAGCCCCGCAACGAAGACAGGCGGGGCGAGGCGCGCAACGCGCTCCACGCGCTCGTCGAGCAGGGCCTCGAACCTCGAGCCCGCGAGGAGCCGCTCGATCAGGTACACGAGGCAGGCGCTCATGTCCTGCGCGCGCGCCGCGGAATCGAAGTCAACCGGACTGCTGGTCCCCCTCCGCAGGTAATCGATCACGTGCTCCGGCGCGAACCGGCGGCTGTTCTTCCGAGATGAGCGCAGGCACTGCATCCCTCCGGCGTCCGAGACCCGCTTCACCGTCACTTCGCCGACGCCGAGGATGTGCGCGACCTGCCGCGCCGAGAACGATCCGTCGGTGGCGCGCCCCGCGGGGGCGGCGAGCGGCGCGGAGGACGCGCGCTGCTTCTCGTCGCTGACGTCCTCCACCACGCCGACCATCCGAACGACTTCGCCGCGCGAGTCCAGCATCGCGCGCCCGGTGGAGCGGACCCACCGGACCACCCCGTCCGCCCGGTGGATGCGGAACTCGAGCGCCGTGCGGTCGTGCTCGATCAGCGCGCGAGAGATCCACTCGGTGACCGCCGGGCGGTCCTCGGCATGCACCTGCCGCAGGAACAGCTCGTGCGACGTCTCGAGCGCGCCGGGCTGGAACCCGAAGAGCTGGTACGTGCGAGGCGTCCACGCCACGTGTCCCGAGGGGATGTGCCAGTTCCAGGTGCCGATCTCGGCGGCATCGACGGCGAGGCGAAGTGACTCGTGCGCATCGACGGAATCGCTGGGATCGGAAACACGGTCCGCGAACTCACTACGCTCTGCATGCACGGCTGTCCTCTGGGGCGAGAGGGCGACGACTTTGTACTCGCTCGGACCAGTTGTCGGCAACCGGTCAACTCGCCTCTCGGACGAAGGGCCACTCCGAGGCGGGATCGATCTGCAGAGCTGCAGGCGACTCACCCGACCGGTTTCGGCCTTGTTATTGGACTATTGCCAGTCGGGCCCTGCAGATCGGAATGGGGCAGCTGACATGCTGCGTCTTGATCTGCAATCCAGCCACCCAGCACCCGTGCGCCTCGACAACGGACATCCCTGCCCCTCGGACAGGACCCACGCGCTGAGAGGACCAACATGAGTGCAGTCCCTGCAACCATGCATGCCGCCGGCAACCGGATGATCAGCAGCTCTGAAGAGCGGCGCGTCATCATCGCCTCCTCGGTCGGCACGGTGTTCGAGTGGTACGACTTCTACCTGTACGCCATCCTGGCGCCGTTCTTCGCCGCCCTCTTCTTCCCTCCGGGGAACCAGACGGCGGCGCTGCTCGGCGCGTTCGGCGCGTACGCGGCCGGCTTCCTCGTCCGCCCCTTCGGCGCGCTGATCTTCGGCCGCATCGGCGACCTCGTCGGCCGCAAGTACACCTTCCTCGTCACCATCGTCACCATGGGCCTCGCGACCGTGCTGGTCGGGTTCATGCCGACGTACCAGAGCATCGGATTCGCGGCGCCCGTGATCCTCGTGTTGCTGCGCCTTGCCCAGGGCCTGGCGCTCGGCGGGGAGTACGGCGGCGCCGCGACCTACGTCGCCGAGCACGCGCCCGATCACAAGCGCGGCCAAGCGACGGCGTGGATCCAGACCACGGCGACCCTCGGCATGTTGCTGGCGCTCGCCGTGATCGGGTTCACGCGCTACGGGATGGAGGCGGCCACCTTCTCCAGCTGGGGTTGGCGCATCTCGTTCTGGGTGTCGCTCCCGCTGCTCCTCATCTCCATCTACATCCGGCTCAAGCTGCAGGAGTCGCCGATCTTCCAGCGGCTCAAGACGCAGGGGAAGCGCTCGAAGTCGCCGCTCACCGACAGCTTTTTCAGATATCCCAACAACAAGTACGTGGCGCTGGCGCTCTTCGGCGCCACCGCCGGGCAGGGCGTGGTCTGGTACACCGGCCAGTTCTACGCGCTCTTCTTCCTGCTCATCTATCTGAAGCTCGACTTCATCCCGACGTACACGCTGGTCGGCCTCTCGCTCTTGATCGGCACGCCGTTCTTCCTCGTCTTCGGCGCGCTCTCCGACCGCATCGGGCGCAAGAAGATCATCCTGGCCGGCTGCATCATCGCCGCCCTCACCTACTTCCCCCTCTTCAAGGGGCTCACGCACTTCGTGAACCCCGCGCTGGAGAAGTACCAGGAGACGACGCCGATCACCGTCGCCGCGAGCGATTGCAACTTCCACATCTTCATCGGTCCCTGGTCGCGCCAGACCGCGTGCGACAAGGCGAAGGACTTCCTGGGCAAGGCGGGCCTCTCCTTCACCTCGGTGCCGGCCGAGGCGGGGCAAGACGTGGTGACCCGCATCGGCGACATCGAGCTGCACGGCTGGGACCAGCCGAAGTACCAGGCAGCGCTCAAGGCGACGAGCTACCCGCCCAAGGCGGACCCGTCGCAAGTCAACTGGGTGATGGCGGAAATCATCCTGGTCATCATGGTCATCTACGTGACGATGGTGTACGGCCCCATCGCAGCGTTCCTGGTGGAGCTGTTCCCCGCGAGGATCCGCTACACCTCGATGTCGTTGCCGTACCACATCGGCAACGGCTGGTTCGGCGGCATGCTCCCGCTGCTGGCCACGGCGATGGTGGCGAAAGCCGGCAACATCTACCACGGCCTCTGGTATCCCATCGTCGTCGCGGTGCTGGGCTTCATCATCGGCTCCCTGTTCCTCCACGAGACGAAGGACGTGAAGATCCACGAAGAGGTCTGAAGGCCGTAGCGCGGCGCGCCTCCGCTGACGTGCGCAGCAGAAACGGCTAAGCTCGAAGCATGCCAGAGACCCGTCAGGGCGGCTGCCACTGCGGCGCCGTCCGCTATCGCGTCGACGTCGACCTTTCGAAGCCGGTCACGCAGTGCAACTGCTCCATCTGCGCGCGTACAGGCGCCTTGCTCTCGTTCGTGCCGGCGAGCGCGTTCACGCTGGAGAAGGGAGAGGGCTCCCTCAGCGACTACCAGTTCAGCAAGAAGGTCATCCACCACCTGTTCTGCAAGGTCTGCGGCGTGCGCTCCTTCGCGCGCGGTGAGGGTCCAAACGGGCCGATGGTGGCGATCAACACGCGATGCCTCGACGACCTCGACGCGACCGCGCTGAGCGTCCGGCACTTCGACGGGAAGAGCCGGTAGCTCGCCCGTCCGATGCTCCGCATCTGACACTCAGGCCGAATGTCAGATCCCGCCGGCGCCAGCGGGCGGGTACGAGCCTCCCTTCCTTTCAGGGAGGTTCGCATGCATCGAGCAATGTCCGCCGCCGCGCTGGTGGCGCTGGCCTGCCTCATCGCGCTTCCCGTCGCGGTTGCCGATTCCACCGTCGTGCTGGGGAACAACGTCCTGCACAGCATCGCGGTGCTCACGCCGCTGGGGCCGACCAACCCCGCGAAGGTGATCGGCCTCGGCATCGGCCTCCAGAACGGGAACCCGTCCGGCGAGGCGGCGTACCTCGCGGGCGAGTACGATCCGGCGAGCCCGCTCTACCACCAGTTCCTCGACCCGGATCAGTACGAGCAGCAGTTCGGCGTGCCCGCCTCGCGCTTCACTGCCGCATTGGCCTGGCTGCAATCCGGCGGCCTCACCGTGCAGACGATCTCCGGCGTCAGCGAGTACGTCCTCGCCTCCGGCACCGTCGCGCAGGTGCAGTCGCTGCTGCGGCTCTCGATCGCGGACTTCCACATCGACTCGGGCAACTTCTACGCGAATACGAATCCACCCACGGTGCCGGCAAGCCTGGGCATCATCGGCATCGCCGGCCTGAACAGTCTCGAAGGCCCGCGGCTCGCTTCGAAGCAGAACCTGGCGGCGAAGCCATCCACCGTCAATCCGAACATGGACACCGGCCTCACCGCGCCCTCTGACCTGTGGTCGATCTACCACCAGCCGTCGAACAACAAGGGTGAAGGCCAGCAGATGGCCATTTTCGGCTGGGGGACCACCAACAACACGCTGTCGGACCTCCGGCTGTTCGAGGCCGAGCGTGGCCTGCCGGCGATCCCGGTGACCATCAACTACTACGGCGCCGAGACGTCGATCACGGACTCGATCGGCGAAGTGGAGTGGGACCTCGACACCCAGGCCTCCACCGGCATGGCGCCGAATGCCGTGGCGCTGAACCTCTACTTCGGGAAGGCCGGCACCGACGCCGACCTCGTCGCCGCGATCCACGGCTGGACGGCCGACAAGAGAGGCCCGCTACAGGGCAGCGCGTCGTTCTCCGGCTGCGAGGAGGCGCCCGGCGCCGACCAGCTGGGCGGCACTGGCGGCGTGGTCTTCACCGGAAACCCCAAGCAGGACCTGTGGGAGGCTGCGCTGCGGCGCGCGGTGATCGAGGGCCGCACGATGTTCGCCTCTACCGGCGACACCGGCGCCGGATGCCCCGCAGTCGCCATCGTCCTGAACGGCGTCACGCTGATCCCGACGCCCTGGATGGGCTACCCGGCGATCAGCCCCAACGCGGTGGGCGTGGGCGGCACCGTGCTGTACTTCAACGACGCCACCGCGCGCTGCGCCACCGACCCGCACGGAAACCCGTATCCCTCGCCGCTGCCGCTCTGCCGCGGGATGCCCGACGTTTCAGCGCAGTCGGGCGACATCGTCAGCAACGGCTACCAGATCACCGTCGCGGGGAAGAAGGACCAGTCGGGCGGCGGCACCAGCCTCTCGTCGCCCTTGTGGCTCGGCATGTGGACGCGCATCCAGGCCGCGGGGCCGAAGAAGGGGAACGGCTTCGCCAACCACGCCCTGTATGCGGCGGCGCAGCACCGCGCGGCGAACTTCTTCGACGTGGGCGGCCTCAGCGCCGATACGGCGCCGAACTGCAACGGCCAGTACTGCTCGCATGTCGGCTGGGATTACACCTCGGGTTGGGGCTCGCCAGACGTCACGAATTTGATGTTCGACATCGACGGCAAGACCGCTCCGACCAAGCTGACCACGCCGAACCCGCCGCCGGCGATCACGCCCACCATCACCGGCACCTCCTGCCCGGGTCCGCAGATGGTCGATGCGGTGAACGACGCGCCCAACGACTACCCCGCGGGCGATGGGGCGAACATGGACAACCTCGACATCGTCAACGCTTCGTTCTCGTCGCCGAACGCGACCACGCTGCGGGTGACGATGACCATCAAGAACCTGGCCGCGCCGCCGCCGCCGGTGAACCTGGGCGGCGCGCTGTGGGCCGTGTTCTGGAACTACAACGGCACGACCTACTACGCGCGCGCGCAGAGCACCGGCGCCTTGGGCGTCGGCGCGTTCACCTACGACGACGGCACGTACACCAGCAACTTCAATACCGTGAACCAGACCATCAGCGGCACCACCACCACGGGTCCGAACGGGACCTTCGTGATCGACGTGCCGCTCGCCGACGTGGGCAGCCCCCCCGCAGGGGCGTCCCTGACGCTGCCGTTCGCGGAATCGCATGGGTCGTTCCAGCTCGTCTTCTACACGGCGGCCGCAGACCGCGCGCCCGACCTGGGGTTCGGCGCGACGTGGACCGTCGGCACGACCTGTCCTTGAGCCCAGCGTGCTGGTCAGCGCCCTCATTCGGCAGTAGCGTTGCCGGTTCCATGCGCATCGAGCGCGGTTGCGGGTGCACGTCCACCCGCGGGGGGGAGTCCATGAGGTCGCGTTTCGTCGTCCCGGTCCTTGCAGCTGCTTGCGTCGGCCTGCTCGCATGTGGCGGAGCCTCCACCGATCCGCAACGGTCGGGTCGCTCTTCTTCCATCACGAACGGTGTGCTCGACGGGAATGCCCATCCCGCCGTCGTCCTCATCATCATGGACGTGGACGGCGAGCCGGCGTTCCGCTGCTCCGGCACGCTCATCGCCCCGAAGGTCGTGCTCACCGCGGGACACTGCGCCGGGGAGCCCGGCGAGTTCAGCGGCGTCCGCATCTTCACCGAGTCCGACGTGGAGAACGGGAACAACAACTACCCGTTCGCAGGCCCCAATACGGTCGAGGCCGCGGAATGGCACGCACACCCTCTCTTTACCGAGAGCGCGTTCTTCCGGCATGACGTCGGGGTCATCGTGCTGACGAAGGCCGTCCAGCTCGCGGCGGGCCAGTACGGCACCCTTCCGGCGGCCAACCAGCTCGACGCTCTTCAGCCGCGCAACTCCACCCGGTTCACGGCCGTGGGCTACGGCCTCCAGCGCATCAACCCCGCCTTCGTCGTGGCCGAGAAGATCCGCATGAGCGCCGAGCCGCACCTGATCCAGATCAACACCGGGTTCACGGGGGACTTCTCGCTGCTCCTGTCGAACAACGCCTCCACCGGTGGCACCTGCTTCGGCGACTCCGGCGGGCCCAATTACCTCGACACCAGCAACGTCGTCGCCGCCGTGACCTCGTTCGGGCTCAACGGGACGTGCGGCGGCACCGGGGGAGTGTTCCGCCTGGATCGTCAGAACGTATTGGATTTCGTCACCCCGTTCCTGAGGTGAGCTCCTCGTCCACGAACGATCGGCAGCGATGCGGGCCGTAGGACTGAGCTTCGCCTACGCGCCCGTGTCGCGCATGACCGGGCCCGATCTGGACGCGCTCTGGACGGTGTACTCGAGCTTCTTCGACACCGAGCGCTCCTCCTTCGACGAAGCGGTGCGGCGCGCGGACGAGGTGGTGCGGTACCGCGATCCGGCCGATGGACGCCTCTGCGGGATGGCACAGGAGCTACCTGCTCCTCCCCCGCAACCTCGCCGAGTATTGGCCGCGGCGCGACCGGCCGACGCCGGCCTGGGAAAGCGGCGTGATCGAGTTGCTCGCCCGGCGGCATGGCGGAGAGGCGTGGAGCAAGACCACCGGGATCATCGGGCCGCAGGGACGTCGGCTGCGCCCGGGCGTCGCCGACGTCCCACCGGATGACCCCGATCCGGAGGTCCGGTACTTCCTCGACCGCAACCCGGGGTATGCGGCAGGCGACCGGCTCCCGTGCCTGTGCCCGCTCAATGCGCGCAACGTCGCGGCGATCGCCTGGAGGGCAATCCACCGCGGCGCCCGCAGGGGCACGTCCGGGATGATGCGGCGCTAGAAGGCCAGAGCGGCGGCGGGATCAGAGCGCAGCGACGCAATCGATCTCGACGCGTGCCCCTCTCGGGAGCGCACCCACCTGGACCGCCGCGCGCGCCGGCGGCGCCTTCTGGAAATAGCGCCCGTAGGTTTCGTTGACCTTGGCGAAATCGGCCATGTCGGCGACGAAGATCGTCGTCTTCACCACCTTGTCGAAGCTGGCGCCGCCGGCCTCGAGGACCGCCTTCAGGTTCTCCATCACACGCTCGGTCTGCACGCCGACATCGCCCTGGACGGGCTGGCCGGTCGACGGGTCGAGCGGCATCTGACCCGAGACGAAGAGGAAGGAGCCCGGGCTGACGCCGATGCCCTGGCTGTAGGGGCCGGTGGCCTTCGGAGCCTGAGCGCTCTGCACGGCGCCAGCCCGACCGCCGCCGCGGGTGGCGGCCACGCACTCGATCTCGATGCGCGCTCCCCGCGGCAGCGCGGCCATCTGCACGGTTGCGCGCGCCGGTGGCGTCTTCTGGAAGTAACGTCCGTACGTCTCGTTCACCTTGGTGCCGTCGGCCAGGTCGGCGAGGTAGATGTTCGTCTTCACCACGTCGTCGAAGGTGGCGCCGGAGGCCGCGAGGACCGCTTTCAGGTTCTCCATCACGCGCTCGGTCTGCGCGACGATGTCACCCTGCACCAGCTCGCCGGTCGCCGGGTCGAGTGGGATCTGGCCCGACAGAAAGACGAAGGATCCTGCGTTGACGTCGATGGCCTGGCTGTACGGGCCGATCGCCCTCGGAGCCTGCGCGCTCTGCACCGCGAAAAGGCCCGGAACTGCCGGGGCGCTACCGCCCTTGACGGCCACGCCCTCGATCGCGACGAGCGCTCCGCGCGACAGCGCGGCCACCTGCACCGTCGCGCGCGCCGGCGGCGCACTCTTGAAATGGCGTCCGTACACCTCGTTCACCTTGGCGAAGTCGGCCAGGTCGGTGAGGAAGATGGTCGTCTTCACCACGTCGTCGAAGGTGGCGCCGCCAGCCTCGAGGACCGCTTTCAGATTTTGCATGACGCGCTCGGTCTGCTTCACGACGTCGCCCTTGATGAGCCTGTCCCTCACCGAGTCGACTGCGATCTGACCGGAGAGGAAGAGCACGCGGCCGGCGGGCGCCTGGATCGCATGGCTGTACGGTCCGATGGCCCTGGGCGCATTGGCGCTCTGCACTGCCCTGCGCTCGACAGGGCTCGCAACCGGGGCGGGAGCAGCAGCGGGAGCGGTCGCGGGAGCAGCAGGCTCAGCGATCGCTGGAGCAGCGGGTTCAGGCGTCGCGACTGCCGCAGGTTCAGGGTTCGCGGCCGCCGCAGGCTCGAGGACGTTGGCACTCTGGTGGGCGCAGGCGACCATCGCGACTGCTGCCAAGGAAAAGATCCGCATGGATGGGTCTCCGTTTCTCGTCGTGAATCGTGATCACCGTCTCACGGAATCCTCTCGTCGATCTCATTTTTGTCCTCAGCCACGCGAGCGTCGAGTGCGCCGCGCGGCGTGGTTGTAGGACATCGTGGTTCGCATCGTCGCGGCCCCGTAACGCTGGGCATGTAGATTTCGATAGCTGCTTCTCAGCTCCCGTAGATCAGCTCGGAGGCCTTGCGCCATCCCGGGCGCGCTTGTACGCGCTCCAGCCACCCCTCCAGCCGCGGATACGCCGACAGGTCGAAGCCACCACCCGCCAGCATCACCAGATGTGGCGTGTGCGCGATGTCGGCCACCGAGAACTTCCGCTCGAGCCAATCGCGACCCTCGAGCTGGCGATCGAGCACCGGCAAAAAGCGCTCCAGCTCGGTGCGCCCGCGCTCGACGTCGCGCGCCTCCGGCTCGCCGAACGCGGCGCGCAGCCGGGGGTTGGTGGCGCGGAACACCGGGATGCAGCCGGGCGACATGTGCGCCGTCTGGAAGAAGAGCCAGCGCTGCACGGCGGCGCGGCCTTCGACGCTCTCGGGCAATAGCCCCGACGTCGGATAGCGCTCGGCGACATACCAGTTGATGGCGTTCGACTCCCAGAGGACGATCCCTTCGTCGACCAGCGCGGGGATTTTCCCCATGGGATTGATCGCCAGGTACGCCGGCTCGCGGTTCTGGTTTGCTTTGATGTTGAGCTGCCGCGGCTCGAAGGGCGCCCCCGACTCGAAGAGGCCGAAAGCCGCGCGCGCGGAATTACCGGAGTTCCGTCCGTAATAGAAGTCCATAGGCGCAGCCTACCAGGCCGGCGCGCCCTGCGCTGCGATCTGGTACGCAGCGCTGATGCCGGTGCATCCGGTGCTCGTGCATCACCGCACGGCCACCTGCCCAGGCCGCCTTCCTGGGTCCGCTCATGGTGAGCTCCTTCGGGAGCCGCGACCGCGGGCATCGAGCGGATGCGACGAGGCCGGGCCGCGCAGCGCGACCCAGGCCGCGAGCGCCGCGTCCTTCTGGTCCTTCCCCCACGGCGCACCGACCGAGCGTCCGAGCGCCGCGAGTCGGGTCCGGAGCGCCGCCGCCGAGGCGCCGAGCGCCTTCGCCGCGTGCGCATCGAGCTGCTTCTCGGGGACGCGCGCGAGCATGAGCTCGCAGTGCTCGGCCGC
>WNEZ01014314.1_pt1 | contig 13278 bp, 13 predicted proteins | sample 5400521 | NCBI WGS metagenome assembly WNEZ01 (sample SAMN13153339, study PRJNA577476) | soil metagenome | isolation source: 120 cm saprolite under Douglas fir tree site 2 hole 1 replicate 1 | place: USA:California | collected 2015-04-18 | reverse complement strand
CTGGAGCTTGATTCGCACCAGCGTTGGCGTCCGGGATTTCAAGTTTCGCACTGGCAGCTGCTGCAGCGATCCGTCGGTCGCGGACCGCGTTCGCCTCCTGCAGTACCCCGCGCCACCCGGATTTGACCAGCCCTACACGGTATTGCTTGGGCGCGCCGAGCTTGCATTTGACTCGCGACCGCCCCGCCCCCATTCGCAGACTGGAGCACGACTGGCCTTTAATGTCGAAGAAGACGTTGGGACGACGAATGCCCCACATTCCTGGATCCGTTACGGCGGCGCGATTGGGGGATTTTGGGACGTCACGGGTACGGCGCGCGTGTTGAGCTTGTCTGTGATTACGACCTTCGTCGACCCAACTGGGGGCAACAGCAATAACATCCCATTCCCGGAGCTCGCGACGCTCGGCGGAGCGGAACCCTTTGTTGGCTTCCTCGCTGGCCGGTTGTATGACCGCAGCGCGTTCGCCATTCAACTGCGCTACGAGTGGCCGATCTGGGCGTGGCTCGACGGAGAGTTACACGTGGCGACCGGCAACGTATTCGGGCCGCACCTGGACGGCTTCAGGGCCGGCCTGATGAGGTTGTCAACGGGAATTGGATTCCGCTCCATTCGCAGCAGCGCCTTACCGGGATTCGAGCTCCTGGTCGGGCTCGGCACCGAAACATTCGACTCTGGAACGCGGGTGAGCAGCTTTCGTTTTGCCTTTGGGTCGACCTATGGCTTCTAAACCAGACCGTCGAAAGGCTCGGCCTGAACGGCTCTGCCGGTTGTTCATCGGTTGTTTGATGGTCTCCGCCTGCGCCGCGGACCATCGCCGTTTCCCACTCCGCGAGCCGATGTGGCACGACGACGACCAGCGCCCGCAGAGAAACGTGCCGGAGGTGTATTTCTCGCCCCTCTATTGGGAGGGGGTTAGAGCGAGCATCTTCGATCCGATGACGAACTTCCTTTCCGCCGATCACAGCGGGGAAGCGCTGAACGTCAACGCGATGGACGAAATCCCGGACTCGAGTTGGTTCGAGAACCGCCTCGGGAAGAGCCCGATGACTCCGGAGCAGATGGCTCGCGGTCCGTGCGAAGGTCCACCGCTGGACGCGTCGCAAGACTGGACGGTGATCGGCGCCAAGTTGGACGGACAGACGCCTGGATTTCAAATCAAAGCCAGCGACGGTCGACGCTATTTGTTGAAATTCGATGACGACGTTCAGCCGGAGCGGGCGACAGCGGCCGATGTGATCGGCTCGAAGTTCTTCTATGCGGCGGGTTACCACGTGCCGTGCAATCAAATCGTCCATTTCGAAGAGTCGACCCTGAAAGTCGCACCAGGCGAAGAAAAGAAGCCGCACGGAATCGCGCCCGATCAGGTGCACTCGATCTTGAAGTTCGCGCCGCAGGAAAAGGATGGCCGATTCAGGGCGATGGCGACCGAGATCATTGCCGGCAAGATTCTCGGGCCCTGGAGATACCAGAGTACGCGCGATGACGATATCAACGACGTCATTGAGCACGAACATCGCCGGGAGTTGCGTGGCAACTACGTAATCTCCGCATGGTTGAACCACTTTGATTCCCGGGACGGGAACACGCTGGCGACGTTTGTAGAGTCACCCGACGGTGGTGGATATGTGAAGCACTACATCATCGACTGGGGAGACACCCTGGGCAGCCTTTGGCCCGTCGACGGGATGTCCCGCCGATTGGGTTATTCCTACTACTTCGATTTTGCGCAGATCGGTCGAGACTTCGTAACGTTAGGGCTCGTTCGGCGTTCGTGGGAGAAGGTGCATTTCGGACCAGCAAGAAAGACCCTCGGGTATTTCGATGACGACTCGCAGTTCAAGCCAGATGAATGGCACGACGGATTCCCAAACCCCGCTTTCAGTCGCGTGACCGAGCGCGATGCGGCGTGGATGACGCGCATTCTCGCTCGATTTACGGATGAGCACATCGATGCGGTCGTCAAGGAAGGTCAGTTTAGCGACCCCGACGTCGTCGCCGAGGCGAGCCGGATCCTGAAATCCCGTCGGGACAAGATTCTGCAGCGCTGGCTCACGCGGCTGTCGCCATTGAGCGAGCCGCGACTCGCAGAGCGCGACGGAATGACTGATCTTTGCCTACGCGACCTGTCTCTGCTCGCCAAAGCGACGGCGAAGGAGCGTCAGTACTCCGGACGTATGTCGCTTGAGTCCACCCCCGGTCGCCCCATTGCAGTCCGGTCCAACGGACAAGGCGAAGCTTGCGCCGAGCTACTCAACACCCCCACCGCATCGGAAGCGCATCCTTTTTACGCGGTGGTTGAAGTCCAGGCCTCGTCTCCTGCTCAGGCTCACGAATTCCCGGTGCGGGTCCACCTCTATCAAGTGGGGAGTAACCGCTTCCGCGTCGTCGGGCTCGAGCGCCCAGAGAGCGACTAGGAGTCCGATGCGGCCCGGTCATACCGCCTCCCAGACTTCTTGCGCGGTGCTCGGCCTGGCTTCGTGCTTGCTCCTGTCCGACGCGAGCCATGCGCAGTCAGAGCCCGCGTTCTACTCCCTCAAAGAGTGGGCTCCGGTCCAGACCTGGCAACTGGTGGCAATTCCCACGGTCGCTGCCGCAACGATTGGGATCAGCGCCATCAACGTCGACAGCCCGCATTGGACGGGAGGCATCCTCTTCGACGACGGCGTCCGGGGTGCGTTGCGACTTCGGTCTGCCGCCGCCAGGTCGCATGCCGCCACCATCAGCGATTATCTGCTGTATGGAGTGGGGACGCTGCCCTTCCTCATCGATGCGGTCATCCTCACCGGAGTGGTTCACAAGCGGTGGGATTTGGCCTGGCAAATGTTCGTTCTGGATGCCGAGGCAATTACCCTCTCCGCGTTCGTAGATACATCGACCAAGCGCATCGCCGCCCGCCAGCGCCCCTTCGCGCGCGAGTGTGAAACCAATCCGACTCTCCCAGACTGCGGCTCTTCGGGTGCAAATTTAAGTTTCTTCAGCGGGCACATGGTGATCGCGAGTACCTCCGCCACGCTTCGTTGCCTGCAGCACCTCGATCTTCACTTGTATGGGAATGCCTTTACGGACGGTGCCGCCTGCGGCGTCGCCGTTTTAGCGGCGGCCACCACGGGTTATCTCCGCGTGTCGAGCGATCAACACTACCTCACCGACGTTCTTGCCGGTGCTGCCGTCGGCGCCGGCGCGGCGTTTCTCGTCTACGCCATTCACGTGCGGCCGATGGCAAACGGCGGGGGGCCGATTCCGCTCAGCGTTCACTTCCGGCGCGATTTTCTCGGCGTGTCCTACGGGCTCGTGTTCTAGGTGCGTCAAATTCCTGGCGAAAGGCGAGCGGCTCAGGATCTGCCGCTGAACATCGCCTTTGCAACCCGGAGCAAAGCGTCGACGTCGGTCCGGTCCACGCGCAAACTGCGGAGGTAGGCGAGAAGGGGAAGGTCTTGTGCCTGTCCGTCGCCCCCCTTTGCTCCGTTCAGATCGAGGAAGAGCTGGGAAAGGGTGATGCCCAGGGCGGCCGCGATCGGCAGCAGCGTTTCGACGTACGGCGTGCGCTGAGCACGCTCGATCATCGAGAGATAAGAGAGGCTGATCCCGGCTCTCTGGGCAAGTTCTTCCTGGGTGAACTGGCGCATCTTGCGCAGCTCGTAGATTCGTTCGCCTATTTGCCTGCCGATTTTGGACATGAACGTAGCCGACGTCTTCCCTAGCCCCTGCTGCGGTCGAGCGCAAGATATTTATCATGCCCTGGAGGGATTTGCGAATGCCTAATAAGGAGCATCTCCGTCGGCGCAGACGTCTTCGTACGCCTGGTTGCGGTGCGCCACTGCGAAATCGACCAGCGCCTGCTCATCCTGGATGCAATCCGCCTTGATGAAGAAGCCGAAGCCAAAATCGCCGCCGCCTGGATCTGGCTCCGGCCCGGTGACGGTCACTGCCCATGGAGCGTCCAACAGCGGGTCGGGCGTGACTATCGTCCGACGGTGTCCGCATTCGGGATCGTCGGGGATTGCATTGTAGACGCGCAGCAGGGCCTCGATCAAAGCTGGGTCCGCGTCCGGACGATAGACAAAAATGACACCCCCGTGCTCGAGATTGTGGACCCAGTGTCCCCGCGGCAACGTGTCGGTATAGATCGCCCAGCGTGCCCATCTCGCGTAATGCTCCCCGGTGACCGGCGGGTTGCTGGCGTAGACCGGCTCCTGGTCCTCGGGGATGTGAGTCCGGATGCCCGCTTGCGGAACCATTTCCACCTGGTTGTCACAGGCAACCCCATTGACGGCGGAATTGGTATTGATTGTCGCTGGCTGACCGAAGCTCGGTGTCGACAACGCAATCACGGTCGCGACAAAAGAAAGCAGTGTCTGAGTTTTCATGGAGGCCCGTCCCTTTATTGCGGTCGTCGAGGTGCCGGTGCCAAGCATCGGCCCCGATGACGCGCTCGTTCGCGTGCGCGCCACTGGGGTGGGCCTCACCGTGGTGATCATGACGGCCAACCCCGGCCTGGTCACCCGCTTTCCCCGTATTCCCGGCCATGAAGTCGCCGGCGAAGTCGTGGCAGTCGGCTCGCAAGTACAGACGGTCAAGCAAGGCGATCGGGTGGCCTGTCACTTTTATTTCACCTGTAAAGCCTGCCGGTATTGCCGAAGCGGGCGGGAAACACTTTGCGTGAACTTCAAGGGTTACCTGGGGATGGCGGCGGATGGCGGCTACGCGGAATATCTCTCGGTGCCTGCTCTCAACCTCTGCCCCATCCCCGATGGGGTGTCCGACCTCGAAGCGGCGGTGGCGGCGGATGCGATTGCCACGCCCCTTCACGCCTGCAGGGAAGAGGCGAGGATCGGCCCGGGAGACCAGGTTCTCGTCGTCGGAGCAGGGGGCGGGGTGGGAATCCACGCGGTTCAGATGGCCAAGCTCTGCGGCGGCTGGGTGATCGGCGCCGACATCACCGACGGGAAACTGGAGATGGTGAAAGGGGTCGGCGCCGACGAGGTGGTCGACGGCAGGGCGGGGGAGCTGTCGAAACAAGCGATCGCGGTGAGCGGCGGCCGAGGCGTGGACGCCGCGATCGACCTGGTCGCTTCCGCCGACACGCTCGAGGCCTGCATCCGCTCGCTCGCCCCGGGTGGTCGCCTGGTGATCGTCGGCAACCGGCCTCAGGCGGTGTTTGGCGCCGATCCGACCTTCAGGGTCGATCCCGGGCTGATGCTGCGCAAGATGCTCGAGATCCATGGCTCCCGCTACGTCTCCCTGGGCGAGCTGGCGCAGGCCCTGGAGCTGGTGAAGCAGAAGCGAATCCGAGCGGTGGTCACCCGGACTTTCGCGCTCGAGGAAGCGGAGCAGGCCCATCAGCTTCTGCGTGAAAACTCGATCGTCGGCCGCGCCGCGCTCGTCTTCCCCTGAAGCTGGACCAAGGGGTCTAGCCGAGGTGATCGCGCATCCAGTCGCACATCGCCGGCCGGTACTTGTAGGGGATGTTGTTGCAGACGTGATTTCCGTCCGGGTACATGAGAAGAGTCGCTCTCGGCGCCTCCTGGGCAATGCGCTCGGCCTGTTCGGGCGGGAAGAGGCGATCGCGGCCGCCGTGAATCACGAGCAGCGGGCAGGTGACCTTCTCGAGGATCCCGCGCAGCGTGAGCCCCTTGGACTTCTCGAACGCCTCGGCCTCGTCGCGCGACTTCGTGTAGAAGACATAGCCCCCCCGGGTGAGCGGGTTTAGGGCGGGCCAGCACTCGGAGAGATCGTAGGGGCCGGCGAGGGCGATCACCGCGCGCAGTCGCTTCTCCGATGCGGCGGCGCGGGGCCCGTAGATGCCCCCCATGCTGATGCCCATCAGGCCCACCCGATCGAGGTCGATGTCCTGGCGTCCGCGGAGCCCATCGAGAAGCGGGGTAATCACCGAGGCCCAATCCGAGCGGATCGGGAAGCGCGGGGCGTTCTCACCCTGGCCTGGTCCGTCGATCGTCAGGGTGGCCATGCCCCGGCGCAAGAAATCGTTCTCGATCGCAAACAGCTCCTCCTTCACCGAATCGAGGCCGGGCACGAGAAGGACCAGCGGCGGCCGGCTCGCGCCCCGGGGCCGGCGAAGGATGCCCGGAATCACCGCCGACTCGAACGGCACCTCGACCCGCTCGCCGGGAGGGTCGAGGTGGGGAAGGGCCTTGGCGTAGGTGGCCACCGTCTGCTGGTGAAGCTGCGCGTGAAGGGTGCGATCCTCGAACCAGAGGAATTTCCCGAGGTGGTAACACCAGGCGGCGCGCTGGTAGGCGTCGGTGGCGGAGACGGTTCGGCGCGCGCGCGCCGCATCTTCGGCGAGCTCCAGGTGAACATCGCCCATCTTCAGCCAATTCGGACCCCAGTCCTTCCACTCGGTGGTCGACCCGACCACCTTCTCGAAGTCGTTCAAGTCGATCCCATTGGCAACGAAACGAGGTCTCCAGTGGCTCGCGGCGATCTGCACTCGGCCCTGCGGTTCAGTAGACATACGGATCCTCCTTGATCTTGTCGTACTCGGCGCGCCAGGTATCAAGGCCGCGTCGCTCGTAGTGGTAGCTGAAGGCGTCCGGTTGGGGCCGCGCCAGCTCGGCATAGAGCTCGGGGCGCCGGTCGTGCGACTGGCCCGGCCGGCAGAAGAAGACCTCATCCTCTCGATCGGGCGGCGAGAGGATCTCCTCGTCGTAGTATTTCGATCGGATCGCGTCGAGGCGGGCGATGTCCAGATCCGCAATGAGGATGCCTGGATCATTTCGCTCGGCCAGCATCCGTTCGGGAGACGCGATGCAGGCTCGTCCCCCCCGTGAGCCAGCAAAGAGGTTTTGCGTCACCACGACGTAGGCCAGGTTCTCCGCGGCGCGGGCGCGAGCGACTGCGCGCCAGGTTTCCTGGAGCCGAGTTCGGATCGGGCCATGCACTCCTCCGCCCGGCGCGACGATCAAGTCGGCGCCCCGCAACGTCAATATTCGCGAAAGCTCGGGAACGAAGAGCTCTGAACAGATGAGAAGGCCGATCCGCCCAAAGGGCGCGTCCACGGTGACCAGCTCGTCCCCGGGGAGCACATGGTGGCGACCTCCCATCAGATAGGCATTGAAGACCGGGTGATTGGGCTGAACGCGGCGGTAGCGGGCGCGCACCTCACCCGCATCGTCGATGAGAACGTGGAGAATGTGGTACGTCCCGGGGAGCGAACCCCGCTCGAGGCAGCCGGCGCTCACCCAGACTCGGCGAGCTCGCGCCCGCTCGCGCACGCGTTGCAGCGCATCGTTCTCCATCGGCCCGGAGTAGGGCCCGGGATAGCCCTCGGGAAACACCACGTAGGCCGCCCCAGCGTTCGCCGCGCTGTCGATGAAGGCGCAGGCCTGCTCAGCGTTGCGGTGCTCTTCCTCGCCGGCGAATGCCGCTGGTTGGATCGCGGCCACCTTCACTCCGGGACGAGCCACGCGGCTTCTTGCCGTACCTCGATCTTTCATGGAGCCTTTCCGATGGCTTTGGGGCAACGGACCCGAGCTCATGCCGCGCCGGCGCGCCCGGCCGTAGGCTCGGTCTTCCCCTCGAGGCCATCGCTGAGCGCCAGATTCTCCGGCTCGATCGCCAACCGCGCGCCCTTGGCCTCGAGGGCGAGCAGAGCGGCGAAGTCGCAGTCGACGTAGCCATTGCCGATCAGGCTTTGCACCACCTCGCGCACCAGCGCCGCGACGGGCATCGGGACATCGAGCTTGTGGGCGGCGGCCAGGCCGAGGTCGAGATCCTTGCGCAATAGCACCGGGGTAAAGGTCGGGGTGAAATCGAGATTGACGTAGGCCGGGGTCTTGTAGCGGGTGAAGGTCGACCCAAGGACGCTCTTGTTGATGAAATCGAGGAGCGCATGCCGCGGCACGCCCGCCTTCTGCGCCAGCACGGTGATCTCGGCGAGCGACTGGGCGATCACCCCGAGGAACACGTTGTGGCATACCTTGACGATCCGGGCGAGATCTCCATCCCCGACGTAGCTCACGCCCTCGCCGAGGCTCTCCAGATACGGAAGCGCCTCGTCGTACGCTTCCCGCGCCCCGGAGACGACCAGGCTCAGTCGCCCGGCTTTGACCACCTTGGGATTGCCGCTGACCGGAGCCGCGAGCATCCCGCATCCGACCGCGGCGGCGGCAGCGCGCACCTTGGCCGAGACCTCCTGCGACACGGTAGTGGAATCGATCAGGATCTTCGGCTTTCGATCGGCGCGCGAGAGCAGGCCCATTGGCCCAATGACGACGTCGAGGAGATCCGAGTCGCCGCCGACCATGGTGAAGACGATTTCGCGGTCGGCGAGGGCGGAGGGCGCGTCGACGATTTGAGCGCCGAGCGACGCCAGGGGCTCGGCCTTCGAGCGGGTCCGGTTGTAGACCGCGACGTCGCAACCCTTCTTCAGCAGGCGCGAGGCCATCGACAGCCCCATCCGGCCGGTCCCGATCCAACCGATCCGGTGCTTCTTCATGCTGGCGTTTGCCATCCCCGCTCTCCTGGGCGCAATCGATTGCAGAACTTTTTAGCTGACCGACGCGATGCTGGCAAACAGTTCCGAGACTCTCTATACATGCGCCCGATGGCACGAGAGCGGATCACGCTGCGGGAAGTGGCTCGGCGCGCGGGCGTCCACGCCTCGACCGTTTCCCGGGTGTTGAACGTGGGCACCCGCCACATGATTACCGAGGAAATCGCCAAGCGCGTCACCGCCGCGGCGGACGCCCTGGCCTATCAACCGAATCCGGCGGCCTACGGGCTGAAGACGAATCGCTCCCGCATCGTCGGCGTGTTGATTCCGGACATCACCAACCCGGTCTTCCCGCCGATGATCCGCGCCATCGAGGATGCCTTCGCCGAAGTGGGCTACATCGCCATCCTCGCGAACACCGACAACGATCAGGACCGCGAACGGGTCATTCTTCGAAACATGATCGCGCGGCGAGTCGACGGGCTGATCATGGCGACGGCGCGGCGGCGCGATCCCCTGGTCGACCAATGCCTCGCCGAAGACATTCCGGTGGTGTTGATCAATCGGACGGTGGAGACGGGTCAGGTTTCCTGGGTGGTTACCGACGATGGTGCCGGGATCGAGCTCGCCGTCGCCCATATGGCCGACTGCGGTCACACCCGCATTGCGCACCTGGCGGGGCCGCTAAGCCTGTCGACCGGCTTCGCACGCCACCGGGGTTTCCTCAAAGGTCTGGAGACAGCCCGGCTCAACGCGGATCCCCGGCGAATCATTGCCTGCAATGCGTACACCGAGATCGAGGGCCGGCGCGCTTTCCTGGCGCTCCGCGCTCGCGACCGCAGATTCACCGCCGTGGTGACCGCGAACGACCTTCTCGCGCTCGGCTGCTACGATGCCCTTCTTGAGCTGGGCCTACGGGTGCCCGAGGACATTGCGGTGAGCGGATTCAACGACATGCCCTTTGTGGACAAGCTCCGGCCGCCGCTCACCACGGTGCGCATCCCTCATTACAAGATGGGAGCGCAAGCGGCGCGAACCCTGCTTGCGCGCTTGAACAACCGCGAGGCTCCGATCGAGCATATTCGTTTTAAGCCGGAGCTGGTGGTCCGTGGGTCGACCGCGCCGCTCAAGCCGGCCGCGGGGCCGACGAAACCTAGGCGGCGTCACCGAGCATCGTAGACCAATCCCGCGTCTCGAGAATGGACTTGAGGCGGCGCAGGAAGGCGGCCGAATGAGCCCCGTCGAGCGCGCGATGATCGAATGATTGCGCGAGCACACCGATCGGGCGGATCGCGATGGTTTCCCCGCCAGGTCCTTCCACCGCCACCGGTTTTCTCGCCACCCCATCGATGGAGAGAATGGCAACCTGGGGTGGGTTGATGATCGGCGCGGTCAGCAGCGTGCCGAAGCTTCCGGAATTGGAGAGGGTATAGGTGCCCTCGGTCATATCGTCCGGAGCGAGTTGCCGGGCTCGCGCCTTCTCGATCAGTGCGTGGATCGCCCTCGACAGCTCGGGGAGGGATTTGCGGTGCGCGTCCTTGAGCACCGGGGCGATCAACCCCTCCTCGCCCAGGTCCACCGCGATCGACAAGTTGATCCTCGGATTCAAGAGCAGCGCATCGCCCGCGAAGGTCGCGTTGAGCACCGGGAAATCGCCGATCGCCGCGCAAACGGCATGAGCGACGAACGGAAGATAGGTGAGCGACCAACCCTCTCGGGTCTTCCAGGCGGCGGCATGGGCGGTGCGCGCTTGCTCCACTGCCTGGAAATCGACCTCCACCGCCTGCAGAACGTGGGGAATGTTTTTCCAGGAGAGGGCCATCTGCTCGGCGGTGCGTTTGCGGATCCTGCTCAGCAGTACTTTCTGGCGATCGCCCGAGGCTTGCGCCGCCTTGCGCTTGTCGAGATAGGCGAGGACGTCGCTTCGGGTGATTCGTCCGGCTGCGCCCGTTCCGGCAATCTCGGTCGGATCGAGGTGATGCTCGGCGATCAGCTTGCGAACGACCGGCGAGAGCAGGGAGTCACTCTCGCGGTGGCCCAGGCGCGCTTTGGGGACCTCGCCCCCCTCCAGCGCTTGGGCTTGTTCGAAGCGCCCGGGGCTCGGGGGCCGCATCGCCTCGGCTTCGGTCGTGGTAGGGCGGGTGAGGACGCGAGGTTTCCCCGGCTCGTCGATCACCGCCAGGGCGGTTCCCACGCTCACCGTCTGACCCACCGGAACGAGTAGCGCCGAGACGACGCCCGAAGCGGGGGCGGGGATCTCGGTGTCCACCTTGTCGGTGCTGACCTCGAACAACAGTTCGCCCTGCTCGACCGGGTCGCCCACCTTCTTGTGCCAGGCGGTGACCGTTCCCTCTTTCACCGTTTCCCCCAGCTGGGGCATCACCACGTCCATCAGCCCGCCGTCCTCCGTACTGTCTCGACTATCCGCTGGATGGTCGGCAGGATGTTGTCCTCGAGCGCATCGGCGGCGGGGAGCGGCACGTGGGGCGTGGTGATGCGAATGATCGGGCCGTCCAGCTCGTAGAAGCACTCCTCCGCCGCGATCGATGCGATCTCTGCGCCCCACCCGCACAGGCGCGGGTTCTCCTCGATCGTGTAGAGCCGGCCGGTCTTTGCCGTTTCGGCGAGCAGGGTCCGGGTATCGAGGGGCACCAGCGAGCGCAGGTCGATCACCGTCGCCGAAATCCCTTCCTCCTGCTGCAGCCGCTGCGCCGCCTCGAGGGCCCGGGGGACCATCGCCGCCAGCGCGACCAGGGTGACGTCGCTTCCCTCGCGCAATACCTTGGCGGTCCCGAGGCGGTCGACCAGCTCGCCGTCGGGCACTTCGCCTTTCGACGCGTACAGCGCCTTGTGCTCGAAGACGATCACCGGATCGGGATCGCGCACCGCGGCGGCGAGCAGGCCTTTGGCGTCGGCGGCGGTGGGCCTTGGCGATTTCGTTGGCGATCATGTCCCAGCACACCGCGAGGAAGTCGGAGAACATGATTTCGGCGATCGGCCGCAGGCCGGTCATCGCGGCGCCCATCGCGGCCCCGATGATCGCCTGCTCGGAGATCGGGGTGTTGCGCACCCGCTTCGGACCGAACCGCTCGAGCAGCCCCACTGTCGCCTTGAACACGCCTCCGGCGTCGGCGATGTCTTCGCCGAGAAATACCACCCGCTCGTCCCGCTCCATCTCCTGCGCGATCCCCGCCGCCACCGCCTCGCGATAGGTCAGTTGCGCCACGACGATCCTCCGTCCGCCCAGACATCCCGCTCGATCACCTCGAGAGGAGATGGCGGCGAGGCTTTGGCCGCTTCGGTCGCCTCGTCGACGGCGCGCTGCACTGCGCTCTCGATGCTCCGCAGGGAAACCTCGTCGAAGCCGAGCTCGAGCATCCGCTTGCGGTAGAGCGCGATCGGATCCCGCTCGAGCCACTCGTCGAGCTCACCCGGCGGCCGGTACTTCGCCGGGTCGGCGCGGGAATGGCCACTGGTGCGATAAGTCTTGGCCTCGATCAGGGACGGCCCGTGCCCAGCGCGGGCTTTGGCGATCGACTCCCGCGCCACCCGGTAGACGGTATCCGCATCGTTTCCGTCGATGTCGATCGGCTCCAGCCCGTACGCCCCCGCGCGATCCGCCGCCGGGCGCTCCACCGCGGTCACGCTGCGGATCGGCGTGTACTCCATGTAGAGATTGTTCTCGCAGACGAAGACTACGGGAAGGCTCCAAACCGCCGCGAGATTCAGGGCCTCGTGGAAGGCGCCGATGTTGGTGGTGCCATCGCCGAAGAAGCAGACCGCAACCTGATCGGTTCCGCGATACTGCGCCGACCAGGCCGCTCCGGCCGCCACCGGCAGATGGGCGCCCACGATCGCATAGGAGCCCATCGCTCCGTGCGGGACGCTGGTGAGGTGCATCGAGCCGCCCTTGCCCCCCATCAGCCCGCACTTCCGGCCGAGCAACTCGCCGAGCACGCCCACCATCGGCGCGCCCCGGGCGAGCGTATGGGCATGCCCCCGGTAAGTGCAGTAGGTGTAGTCGTCCGCGCGCATCGCCACCGCAAACCCCGAGGCAACCGCCTCCTGGCCGAGGGACAGGTGGCTGGTGCCCTTCACCAGATTTTGGAGAAAGAGATCGTAAGCGCGTTTTTCGAGCAGGCGAACCTCGAGCAGCGAACGGTAAAGCGACAGCCGGGTGGGCTGATCGATGTCATCGTCAGGTCGTCGCCCAGGGGTCGCGGCGTTGGTCCGGGTGGTCATGGGTGCCTCCGGTGGTCTGCGCCGACCCGCTTTGGGCCGGCTGGTGCGGGTGGCCTCAGTAGCGGTTGGCGATGAAAAGCTCCTCTGCCGGGAACAGCGTGATCACCCGGCAGCCGTTTTTGGTGACCACCAACTCCTCCTCGATCCGCGCCGCGGACCGTCCATCGGTCGCCGGGCAGTACGTTTCGAGCGCGAAGACCATCCCCTCCTGAATCTCCATCGGGTTGTCGAAGGAGACGAGCCGGCTGATGATCGGACGCTCGTGGAGGGCGAGCCCGAGCCCGTGCCCAAATTGGAGCGCGAAGGCTTCCATCTCGCTGGCGAAGCCGAACTCGGTGGCCTTGGGCCAGCAGGCGGCGATCTTGTCGGTGGTTACCCCTGGTTTGACCAATCCGATCGACGCGTCCATCCACTCGCGCGCCTTTTTGTAGGCGTCCTTCTGGGCGGTGGTCGCGCGTCCGACGTTGAAAGTCCGGTAGTAGCAGGTGCGGTAGCCGGTGAACGACTGGATGATGTCGAAGAAGGCCTGATCGCCGGGTCGGATGATCCGATCGGTGAAGTTGTGGGGGTGCGGGCTG
>WNEZ01045714.1_pt1 | contig 13282 bp, 15 predicted proteins | sample 5400521 | NCBI WGS metagenome assembly WNEZ01 (sample SAMN13153339, study PRJNA577476) | soil metagenome | isolation source: 120 cm saprolite under Douglas fir tree site 2 hole 1 replicate 1 | place: USA:California | collected 2015-04-18 | reverse complement strand
ATGCACAAGAACGCGACGGTGGCCGAGTGGTACAAGAACCACGGCAAGCATGAAATCTATGCCAAGGGCAAGACCGTCAACCTCCAGAGCTTTGAGCATTCGCTGAAGATTGACGCTGAAGATGCGGCCCGTGTTCGCCACCTTGAGCACGACATTCCAGTGACCGCGGCCGAAGAAGAGCGCGCTCGCCGCAAAAAGGCTTACGAAGAGCAGGCCAAGGTTCGCGCGATCTACGAAGAACAGGTGCTGAAGAAGCCTCAGCCGACCGTCGTGCAGATCGGCACCGTCAGCGACATTGCCAAGGCAGTGCCGGCTAATTTCGCCAACGCTGGCAAGCCGGTGACCATCGCTCCGGCGAATGGCAATGGAAACGGTCATTCCAATGGCAACGGGGCAACCGCCAAGACCGACGAAAAGGCTGCGGAAGCCGTCGCCGGCGACTAGGCATCTTGTCCAACTCCGCAGATTCCAACTGGCTCCGGTCCTCCGGAGCCAGTTCGTTCTGAGGGCTACGTAATGCTCATCGTTACTATCTTCATGAGCCTTCCAGCAATTTGCTTGATCTACGGTTGGCGGGCGTGGGCTCAAAGTAGGCCCTTGCAGGGTGCATGGCGGGAGAAAATCCTAACTCTAGGACTTTGCCTAGCGACTCTGAGTCTCCTCGTAACTTCCGGATTCCTGTTTCGGGGCGTCCATTCGGACGCGCAGTCCTTTGCGGAACCCCCGCCCCGACACTGGGTGATCCTAAATTGGTTAAGCGCGCTTGCTTGGACGCTTGCTCTAGTAGCCGCCACGCTGGGCAAAGGAAGGTTGAGACGTCCCCTTTTTCTCTGGTGCCTTACTACGCCGCTCGCGGCCTGGATTGTTATTGAGATTGGCTACAGATACTGAACATACTGGCGTTATAATTTACTTATGCCCATCTACGAATACATTTGTGAGGATTGCCAGACGCACTTTGAGAAGATTGTGCTGAACAAGACGCAGGAGATTGCCTGCCCGAAATGTGCCGGGAAGCGGAACGCGATTCAGCTTTCAGTGTTCAGCGCGGCGAATGGGTCGAGCAACGGCACTTCTGCCAAATCATCCGGCGGATTCTCGGGCGGAGGCGGCAGTTGCTGCGGCGGTGGTTGCGGCTGCAACTAGGTTAGTATGGACATTCTCTCGCTCACTTTCATTGTTCTTGTGGTCTTGGTGGTGGGTTCTGCTTGGCTTGGCCCCCGTTCCAACTGGCGCTCAATTCGATCGATGCGTTCGGGGCAAAAAGCAGCAGTCGACGATGCTGTATTTGATCTACCGGAAGGTCCTGATTGTTCTCACCAACACGGGCATGGTCACGAGGCCGTGCATCAGGGTGGTGATGTCACTGGGCACGTCTCTGGCGATTTCCACGTGGGCGACCACGGTGGGTTCGACGGAGGTGGCGGGCATCATTGAATTTCGATTCTCGCGCGGCCAAACCTGGCGTTCATAATTTATGTCCATCAATAGTCCAGAACAATTCGAGAAGCTGCGCGCCTGCGGAATGATTGTGGGCAAAGCATTGCGCGCCATGGCTGCCGAAGTACGCGCGGGCGTGATGACCGCGGAACTTTGTGAGATTGGCTCGCGGGTGCTTGCGGAGAACGGCGCCCGGTCTTCGCCGCCGATGGTCTACGGATTTCCTGGTGACGTATGCATCAGCGTCAACGACGAGGTGGTGCATGGGATTCCTGGGGATCGCGTGATTCGGCCTGGCGATTTGGTGAAGCTTGACATGACCGCCGAGAAAGATGGCTACCATACTGATTCAGCGGTGAGCATCGAAGTGCTTCCAGCCAAGCCAAACGCGAAAGCGCGGGAACTGGCGCATTGCGCGGAACGAGCGTTCCGGCAAGCGCTTAGCGCGGCGCGGATAGGAAATCGAACCAAAGACATCGGCCGATCCGTCGAGCGCGAAGTGCGCCGCCGCGGCTTTCAAGTTGTCAAGGAGCTTGGGGGACACGGCATCGGGCGCACGATTCACGAGCCGCCTGCGGTGCCCAATTACCCCGATTTTTCAGCGCAGCATAAACTGACCGAGGGCTTGGTCATCACCATCGAGCCGATCATTGCTGTGGGCTCCGGGAACATTACGCTGGATAAGGACGGCTGGACCTACCGCACCGCGGACGGCAGCCTCTCCGCGCATTACGAGCACACCATCGTGATAACGCGCGGTGAACCGGTTCTGCTCACCGCCGCATGAGAGACTCGTCTTAACAGCTATGATCCCCAATCATTCGTCTCTTTTGCTCTTTATGAGCGCAGCCCTGGTCCTGCTGGCGATACCGGGCCCTGCCGTGCTCTACGTTACAAGCCGCAGCATCGGTCTTGGCAGGAGCGCCGGCCTTGTTTCGGCGCTGGGCATCGGAGTGGGAACCCTCGTCCATGTCGCAGCCGCAGCGGTGGGGTTGTCTGCCTTGCTGATGTCCTCGGCTGCAGCATTTGCGGCCGTGAAGTATCTCGGCGCGGCCTATTTGATCTATCTGGGTGTGCAAAAACTGCGCGGGGCAGAGTCCCTCGGCCTGTCAGAGGAGGCTCCGCGCGCGAAGTTAAGCCGCGTCTTTGGCCAAGGCGTCATCGTCAATGTCCTGAATCCGAAGACCGCGCTTTTTTTCTTCGCATTCCTTCCGCAATTCGTGGATTCTTCGCGCGGTCCGCTGGCGTTGCAAATTCTTTTCCTTGGGACGCTATTCGCAGTCATGGGAGTCACGAGCGACAGTCTTTGGGCCTTGTTCGCCGGAACCGTGGCGCGCCGCTTGAGCCGGAGCACACATTGGATGCGCACGCAGCGTTACATCTCTGGCGGAATGTTGATTTCGCTTGGCGTGGCCACCGCGTTCGCTGGTTCCAGCAGCAAGAAGTAAAATTTCGTTCCCCTTCTTTGCTGCGCTTCCTCACGTGTCAGTGTCTTCAAATTGTACTGATTACTGTGGCCGCGAATATTTCTGGATGTTCGGCGGCGGAGCGATAGAGGGGTTGCCTCGTGGGTCGGACACCGGCGCTTGCGACGACCATTTCATCGGAATCACGCCTGTCCACGCCGGCGCCGCGTAGTCTTCATCTTCATTCACCGCAAAGCCCGTGCGCACTTTGGCCGAAGCTTCAACGACGCATGGCCGCCAGCTTCGCGGCTTCCCCTTCAACTGGCTCAGCCTTGCCCATCACCACGACGGAACGGTAGTTCACCGAATGGCCCGTTGCCGATGGCGAACATACGATGCCGTCGAGCAGCGTCACGCTCAAGCAAAATGGCGCACCGCTCGACAGCGTTTTCATCAGGCGGCTCGCCGTGGAGCCGTGCAGAAACAGCTTGTCGCCGACACGGACGTAATTCGTCGGGACAAGGCATGGCTGGCCGTCCACGATAAATGCGACATGGCAAACGAAGGCTTCATCAAGAATGGAATAGATCAATTCGCGGTCGTAGCTGCCGCGCTCGGGCTTGCGGCGGACTTTCGTTCTTTCGGTGGGAGTAAAGTTGCTCATTCATGCAGACTAACTGGCGCGAGTTGCTCGCGGCAAGTGCCAATCTGGTAGGACAGGCATTCTTGCCTGTCCTCTGCGCCGATCCTTGCTCCTAGATAGAAGACAGACACGAATGTCTGTCCTACTGGATCGTCGGGTCGTTGAATTGACCTTAATTGGGAATCGTGTAGGCTGAGGGTCGCCGCTCAGTCGAGTAAGAGAAATGACCGAGGCATTCCATGGCTCCTGCAAAACCCATCTTCACTCCCGAAACATTCAAGTTTCTCAAAGATCTTGGCCGCCACAACCACAAGAAGTGGATGGAGGCAAACCGTGACCGGTATCAGGCTGTTTTGATTCAACCTTTCCGGCGCTTGCTGGAAGAACTTGCGCCAGCGGTACTGGAGCTCGATTCGCGTTTCGACACCTCCGGCCGTACGGGAGCAAATTTTTCGCGGATTAACCGCGACATCCGTTTTGCGAAGGACAAAACGCTTTATAAGACGCACATGTACTTGAAGTTCTCCGTTCCCCCGCCGGCCAAGCGGGAAACCGGCCAACTCTATGTGGGCCTCACAACGGATGCGGTCACGGCGGGTTTCCGCATTTATTCGGGCGGGAAGCGGAAAGAGTCCACGATTGCGCTGATTGCCGAACCGCGCGTGATGGCCGACTCCCGCTGGGTCGCAAAGCAAAAAGCGCGCCTCGGCCGCCGCTACGAGAGCTACTGGTACAAGACGGTAAAGGGGGAGTGGACAAAACACTCTGGTTGGCCGGTTTCTGCTGACGATTGGAAGAAGATCCAAGCGTGGATCGTCCGACGTAAGGTCTCCCCATCTGCGGCCACGCGTGCGTCCTTTCCGCGCGAAGCGGCCAAGGTCTTTCGCGATCTTTATCCGTTGCTGTGTTTCACTTCGCTCCCGGAATAGACCGCAGTAAGAAAGGAAGAGAGCCTATGAATCCCACCGACGATCGGGCCAAGACGCGCAGAAAATTTCTCAAAATGCTGAGCGCCAGCCCGTTGATTGCCGGCTCGAGTGTCTTTGCGGGCAGTCTGGCGAGCCTTCTCCACGCCGCGCCGCTCAAGGAAAAACATTTCCTCGGCTGGTTTGAGAAGCTTCAGGAAAGCGACTCTGTTATTTCAACTCCCGATCAGGCCCTCAATGTGATGGATTTTGAGCCGGCGGCGCGCAAAGCACTGCCTCCTGCGCACTTCGGCTATCTAGCGACCGGAGTGGACAACGATGGAACGGTGCGTGCGAATCGCGACGGATATTCGCACATTCAAATTCGCTCGCGCCGCCTGGTGGATGTCACAAATGTCGACATATCCCGGACTATCTTTGGCACCAAGTGGGACACGCCGATTGTGCTGTCACCTATAGGAGGCCAAAGAGCCTTTCACGCCGATGGTGAGCTGGGTGTGGCGCGAGCGGCGCGGACCAAGGGCCATCTGATGTTGCTATCGACCGCCGCCACGACGTCGATCGAAGACGCCATCGCTGCGCGGGGTGGGCCGGTATGGCAGCAACTTTATCCGACCAACGTCTGGGAAGTTTGCCAGGCTATTGTTAAGCGCGCCGAGGCGGCGGGTGCGCCCGCAATCGTCCTAACCGTTGATCTGCACGACGGCAGCAACCGCGAAACTCTTTTCCGCTCTCAGCGCGTGGACAAGAGGGAATGCTCCATGTGCCATGGAGGGTATTCTCCCTTCGCGCGGGGAAAGCCGGGGACGAGCGCGTCGACGGCAGGTTTCGCCAGCTTCGTGGCCCGAAAACCGATGTTCGACGGGGTAGACGTTTCGAAGGTGACCAATCTGTACCCCACGGACGCGAATTGGGATTTTGTGAAACGGCTGCGCGATACCGTGACGGTCAAATTGCTCATCAAGGGTATTGTCACCCGCGAGGACGCACAGCTGGCAGTCGAGCATGGCGTGGACGGACTGATCGTTTCGAATCACGGCGGTCGTGCGGAAGACACATTGCGCCCGACAATCGAAAGCCTGCCGGAAGTTCTCGACGCCGTGGCGGGCAAGGTGCCGGTAATCGTGGACGGCGGAGTGCGGCGCGGCACGGACGTTTTCAAAGCGCTGGCGCTAGGCGCTGTGGCGGTAGGAATCGGAAGACCGCAATCCTGGGGGCTGGGAGCTTTTGGCCAGGCAGGTGTTGAAGCCGTTCTGGAAATCCTGCAACGGGAACTGCGCACCATCATGCGCCAGGCCGGAACCATCTCTGTTGACAAGATTAAGCTTAACTACATTGTTGTCCGTTCGTCCTGATTGCGGCCTCAAGGCGCCCACAATCGTAGCGCGAGCAGATGCCACGATAAGAGAAAGCCTGTGAGCACGCAGCAGGCTGAGGATACCAGCAGCGAGTGAATCCTCACGCCCCGATGGATTTCCTCCTTCGGAACACGGAGCACCAGAACGAATCCGACCACCGACAGAATCGGGAAGAAGAATGTTCCTAGGAAAATCCCCACGGTCCAAAGGTTGAATGAGCCGAATTGCGCGCCGCTGAGCCTCGTGAAGCAGAGGGGCACAATTAGAAGGGCTAGCGTCGCAACCAAAGGCACCACGCGAACCGAAAGATGGCGCACATCCTTCATAAAGCCTACAAGTTTCAGGAAAAGCCAAACGAGCGCGTAAGGCAGGGAAGACAGCATGAAGAGAAGACAAAGAGCAAGCAACGTGATCCTCATGAAGGGAAAGGCAAGGCTGCTCCGCTCGCTGTAGCCAATGCCATCGAGTCCACTGCCCGCGACGGCCACATCTCCAGTTCCGGCAGGGAAAAAAACAGTCGAGCCCTCGGGTTCCTTCTCGCCACGAAATAGGGCCTTGCCGACGTAGAGAATCGTTTCGGGGTGGCCGAATAGTCCGGAGCGCGTCAGCTTGCCGTTGATTACGCGAATGCGCGTCCCGCCCATCAAGTCATCCACGAAAGCAAACAATTGGCTCCGTGGCGCGCGCGGCGCGTAATAGCCCGCGTACCCCTTCATTGCTTTCGCTGTAAGTGGCATCACAGGTTGCTGCGGTTTCACAAAATCCTTCGAAAGAAAATCAATGGCCAGGTGATTCAGGCTTTCGAGCGCTTGCTGGGAATTGTCACTGTTCAGCAGAACGACGTAGCCCCAGTTCTGTTCCGGCATATAGCGATACGAAGAAATGAAGCCGTCAATTCCACCGTCGTGGCCGTGCGTCACCACGCCGCCTTCGACGCTCGAATAATTGCAGAGACCGTAGCCCAGCCGAAGGCCATTTTTCGCGGCCAGCGTGGTTTCAGGCGTCTCCATCCGCAGGATCGATTCTGTTGTCACCAGTTGCCCGTCTCCTGTCTTCCCGCGGCGAAGAAGAAATTGCACCAGCTTAGCCAATTCTCCCGGCGAAGCTTTCAGGTCTCCTGCTGGCCTCAAATAGATGAAGGGATAACCGGAGGGTTTCGGCGGATTGCCCTCATACGCAGTCGCCAGAAGGGCCTTGTTTGTTCGCGAATGTACTGATCGAAAGGTTTCCCTGTGGTTTTCTCGATCAAATAGCCAGCAATCGCATTACCGGGATTTGAATATGACATGCGTGTTCCCGGAGGCCAACGTACCGACTGAGGTTTCTTAAATCGCTTGAATACGTCGAGAAGAGGAAAATCGTAGCGATCATGCACATTGTAAACTTCGCTCGGCTCCATGTCGTCGAAGCCCGCGGTGTGCTCGAGCAGGTTCACGATACGGACCGGATGCGTCGCTTCCCAGCGATTCTTGAATGGGATTTCCGGCGCGACATCTTGTAGCCGGGCATATAGATTGATTCTTCCTTCTTCTTGCAATTTCACCAAAGCCAGCGCGACGAATGTCTTGCTGATCGAACCCACGCGAAATTCTGTGTCGCAATTGACGGCGCGCTTCGCGGCGATGTCCGCTTCGCCGATCCCGTTGCACCATAGAACTTCACCATTCGCCACGAGCGCCACGCCCGCCCCAGGAACATGTTCCCTTCCGATCACGTCCTTCATCGCCTGCTGTAATTCCGGAAGCGTCTTCGGGTGGGGCGGCTCGCTTTTTTGTTGCGCGACGCCGAAGGCCGGAATGAGCAACATTGACGCGACGGCGAGCAATGAAATAACGACCGGCAACTTAACGCGGCGCATGCGACGCTCCTTTGAACGCTCGTTCCATCCAAGGGCCGCATTGTATCCGCGAATGCGCTCGATGCAAAAGAAATCGCAGAAGCTGCCAGCCTCGCCACAGTATTCCAAACGATTGACGCTGCCCGTACTCTCGCATACGATGCCGCACGTCACAGTTTTGTATTTTGCGAAGGTTGAGAAGGAGCTCCGCCTTTTATGAAGTCACCATTTCGATGCTTGAGCGCCGCCACGTTATTTCTTTTTGGGATGAATCTGAGTGTTGCCCAGCAGCAACCGCCGCCAGCTCCGGATAAAGCGGCGGAAAAACCAAAGGACGAAAAGAAGCCACCAGCTCCTGAAGAAAAAATCGTTCAGACCAAACATTCATTGAAAATTGGTGGGCAGGAGATCAAATACACCGCCACGGCCGGCACCATTCTCCTGAAGTTGGAAGACGGCACGCCCAAGGCCAGTATTTTTTACGTCGCCTATACCAAAGATGACGTCAGTGACGCGAGCCAGCGTCCGCTCACCTTCAGCTTCAACGGCGGCCCAGGTTCCGCCTCCGTGTGGCTGCATCTCGGCCTATTCGGTCCGCGGCGCGTGCAAATGGGCGATGCGGGCGCGCTCCTGCCGCCGCCGTACAAACTGGCGGACAATAACCTGTCGCTACTGGACATCAGCGACCTCGTCTTCATTGATCCCGTCTCGACTGGGTACAGCCGCGCCGTTCCTGGCGAAGCGCCGAAACAATTTCACGGTGTCACGGAAGACGTCGAGTCCGTCGCGGATTTCATTCGGCTCTATGCCACGCGCAACAAACGCTGGTCGTCGCCGAAATTCCTGGCTGGCGAAAGCTACGGCACTACGCGCGCTGCTGGCCTTTCCGGCTATCTACAGCAGCGCTACGGCATGTATCTCAATGGCATCGTTCTCATTTCTGCGATCCTGAATTTCGAAACTGCGGAGTTCGACACCGGCAATGACCTGCCGTATATCCTCTATTTGCCGACCTATACGGCCATTGCTTGGTATCACAAGAAACTCCCCGCGGATTTGCAGGGTGGGGACGTCCAAAAGGTCGTAGAAGAATCGCGCAAGTTTGCTGTTGGAGAATATGCGGACGCTCTTATGACGGGGGATGCTCTGCCCACCAGTCGGCGAACGGAGATCATGCAAACGGTCGCGCGGCTAACCGGCCTTTCGCCGGACTATATCGACCGCACCAACCTGCGCATCGAAATCCAGCGCTTCACTAAGGAATTGCTGCGCAGCGAGCGCCGCACCATCGGCCGCATCGACGCCCGTTTCACCGGCATCGATCGCGATGCCGCTGGCGAACGGCCGGAGTTCGACCCCAGCATCGCGGCCATCATTGGCCCTTATTCAGGCATGCTGAACGATTACGTACGCAACGACCTCAAGTTCGACAGCGACTTGCCCTACGAGGTCCTCACCGGCCGGGTGCGTCCATGGAATTACGCGCCCTATGAAAATCGCTACGTTAACGTCGCAGAAACCCTGCGTAGCGCCATGACGCAAAATCCGTTCTTGCACGTTTTTGTCGCTAAGGGTTACTACGATCTGGCCACGCCGTTTTTTGCCGCGGACTACACTTTCGATCACCTCGGGCTTGACCCAACGCTGCGCGGCCATCTCAGCGGAGCCTATTACGAAGCCGGCCACATGATGTACGTTCACCCGCCGTCTCTAGCCAAGCTTAAAGCGGACATTGCGCTGTTCATCAAATCCAGCTTGACCGCGAATCCCGCAAAATGAAGCGCCTATTCGGCATCGTCATTTGGCTCGGCATCGCCCTGCTTGGCGCGGGAGCGTTCGCCAAGATCGCTTTCGATCGCGGCGAGCCGCTCAATGCGACGTGGTTTGTCGTGGCTGCGGTTTGCTGTTATTTGGTGGCGTACCGGCTCTATTCTGCCTTTGTCGCCGCCAAAGTTCTTGCGCTCGATGACACCCGCGCTACTCCCAGCGAGCGCCACGACGATGGCCGCGACTTCGTGCCCACGAACAAATGGGTTCTCTTCGGGCACCATTTCGCTGCTATCGCGGGCCCTGGCCCGCTAGTCGGTCCAACTCTTGCCGCGCAATTCGGCTACCTGCCCGGCACGCTTTGGCTGATTGCCGGCGCGGCATTCGCGGGTTGCGTGCAGGATTTTGTCATTCTCTTTTGCTCGATTCGGCGCGACGGAAAATCGCTCGGCCAGATGGCCCGTGAAGAAGTCAGTGAACGCGGCGGCTTTATTGCTCAGCTGGCCGTGCTGGCGATCATGACGATTCTTCTCGCGGTCATTGGCCTTGTCGTCGTGAACGCCTTGAAGTCGTCACCGTGGGCTACCTTCACTCTGGCGATGACTATCCCCATAGCGATCCTTCTAGGGCTCTATCTTCGCTTCGTCCGGCCGGGCCGCGTCTTGGAAGCTTCGGTCATGGGGGTCGCGCTCGTTCTTTTCGTGGTCGTCGCAGGGCAGTGGGTGGCCGACTCTCCATCGTGGTCTCGCGTGTTCACCCTGAGTGGTGTGGCGCTCGCCTTCGCCATCATTGCCTATGGCTTCGCGGCGTCTGCCTTGCCGGTCTGGTTGCTGCTGGCGCCGCGTGACTATCTCAGCGCCTTCATCAAGGCCGGAGCGATTTTCTCTCTTGCCGCGGGCATCCTGATTGTCCGTCCACAAGTCTTGATGCCGCCGCTCACTCGCTTTATCGACGGCACCGGTCCGGTCTTTGCCGGAAAGATTTTCCCATTTTGCTTCATTACCATTGCGTGCGGCGCGATTAGCGGATTTCACTCGCTGATCTCTTCAGGCACCACGCCGAAGATGATTCTTCGCGAAAGCCATGCGCGCTTCATTGGCTATGGAGCGATGCTACTCGAATCATTTGTCGGCGTAATGGCGATGGTCGCCGCGTGCGCGATGCCTCCTGGCGTCTATTTCGCTATCAATAGCCCGCCCAGCATTGTTGGGAACACCGGGGACGCTGCTGCCGCAACGATCAGCGGCTGGGGCTACCCGCTTCATGCTCAAACCATGGCCGATCTCGCTCACAAGGTCGGCGAACCTCGGCGGCCGCGTGTGGAAGCCCTTCGGCCGTACCAGTTGGATGCCCGGCGTTTTGTTGTCCAGCGCCATCATCGTCGCGCTCTGGGGCTACTTTCTCTATCAAGGGGTTGTCGATCCGCTCGGCGGCATCAATTCTCTCTGGCCGCTCTTCGGCATCTCCAATCAATTGCTTGCGGCGGTCGCTCTGGTCGTTGCCACCACTATTCTCATGAAAATGGGGAAACTGCGCTGGATCTGGGTGACGCTCCTGCCGATGGCGTGGCTCGTCACTATCACCATGACCGCCAGCTACCAGAAGATCTTCGACGCCAATCCGCGCATCGGTTTTCTGTCCTATGCCAGAGCTCTCGCTGCGCAAATCGCGGGCGGGAAAATTCCCGTTGAGAAAATTGCAGAAACACAGCGCCTCATTTTCAACCAACGCCTGGACGCTGCGGTCACCGGCGTTCTCGCGGCCATGATTCTCGTTTTGATTGTCGAAGCCCTCGTGCACTGGTATTCGATTCTCAGCCGCCGCAAGGAATCTGTGCTTCACGAATCGCCTTATGTTGCCACTCGGTGGGCCGCAAACTACTCCGGCGCCGCCCACGGAGACGACTGATGACACACGCCGCAAGGATTACGTCGCGCTTCCTCCGCCGCTTCTTGCGCGGCCTCCGCGAATGGTGCGGCGATGCCGCCTACGAAAGCTACTTGCGTTCGAAAAGCACACAACTCAGTTCGTCCCGCAAGCTCACCCCAGCCGAGTTCTACGTGGAACAACTCAACCGCCGATATTCCAGGCCCAACCGCTGCTGCTGAAGTTACGCCAAGATGGTGCTTGTCGCCGCTAAGTCTCGGGAGTAGAGTTATCGCGACTTCGGTTGGGCCCTTCTAAACACATTTCCTTCGGAGGGAAAAATGCCACGTATGTCTCGAATCCTTGCACTTCCTCTCTTTGCGCTGGCTGCTAGCCTCATCTATTTCAACTCTTCCGCGCAGGAGAAGACTTCCAAACCCGATTTTGATATGACCGCCAGCTACATCGAAGCTTGCAGCTGCGACATGTTCTGTCCCTGCTACTTCAACACCCACTCCACGAACCACATGGACATGGGCGAGCATAAGATGGAAGAACACTTTTGCCGCGCAAACCTCGTCCTCAAGGTGGACAAGGGGACTTATAAGGACGTCAAGCTCGATGGCGCCAAGGTCTGGATCTCTACCGATCTTGGCAGCGACTGGAGCACCGGCAAGGATTCCTGGCTGGTGGTGAACTTCGATCCAGCCGTCAGCAAGGAGCAACAGGCAGCACTGGCTGACATCCTCGGCCAGCTCTATCCGATTCCCTGGCAGAAAAAAGGTGCTGGCACTGCTGCATTTTCATGGGACGTGGACACAAAGACCGGAGTGGCCCACGCCAAGATGAACGATGGCAAGGCTGAGGTTGTCCTGGAGCGCGTAAGCGGAAATAGTTCAAGCCACGAAGTTGTGATTCACAACTTGAAGTACTGGGGCGCGCAATCCAACGACGGCTTCCGCATGTGGAAGAGCAAGCATGAAGCCTTCGAAGGGGACGGCCACAAGTTCTCTTACGATGGGACGAACGGGTTCCTGATCACTATCCACTATTCTGGAAATGCCAAGCCCGCTTCCGCGGACTGATCCTTGGCTATACGCGGTCCGGGCAGCTGCGTCCTGCGCTTTTGCAAAGCGCGGCTGCCGTACTAGAATTCTTCCTCGTCTTCGCTTGTGTGTTTTAGTACGGTTGTCTTGTGCGTGACCCGGATGCTGTTGTTGCGGATTCCCGCGAGAATGGCCCTGCGGGTTTCGGCTGGCAGCATCTCGGGCGCAAAAACGCCCGCAAGCTCGCGCGGGAAGAATTTGATGAAAAGTGCGGCAATATGTGCCGTCGCGTAGGCCACCGGCGTCGTAAATTTCCCCTGCCGCCGAATCTGAAACAATGTGGGGAACAGGCAGTCGCTGCGGATTAGCAGACGAAGATCCGTTTTCTTGCCTCGCTTTACCCCTGTGACCAGCACGGTGGCGGCGAACCGCGCGTTCTGCAGAATCCCCTTGCGAATGAGCTTCGCGATCATGCGCGGCGACGATGTTTGTGGGAAATGACGCCGCAGCAACCCGCGCGACTTTGTGAGTTTCCCCAGCCTATGCCAGCGCCGCAGCCGGTCAATTTCGTTTCCGCCGATCTTTACATCGAGCTCCTGCATCGGGATGAAATGCGGCAGTGTGGCCACCTCGTCTTGTGCGGCGAGCACGACGCGCGTGGTCCCAATGGGTTCGGGGAAGCGGAATTTTTCGATCTCCGAAAACCGCTTGCCGAGCCGAAACTTTCCATCCCGATAGATGCGTGGGTGAGAGACCGCCTCGTCAAACGATACTTCCGGCGACCATTGAGAGATGGGATCGTCGCTCTCGCTGCTTTCATACAGGCGGATGTGCACGGTCTGGACTTCGTCCACCAATTCCGCGGCTCGTTTCACAAGCAAATTGGTCAGTCCAGGTGCTGCTCCCGTATTAATCAGCGCCACGCGGTTTTTCTCTTCGAATTTTTTCGCGTAGCGGAACTGTTCGGCCTTGAAAGGATTGCGAGTCAGGTGC
>WNEZ01003650.1_pt1 | contig 13283 bp, 15 predicted proteins | sample 5400521 | NCBI WGS metagenome assembly WNEZ01 (sample SAMN13153339, study PRJNA577476) | soil metagenome | isolation source: 120 cm saprolite under Douglas fir tree site 2 hole 1 replicate 1 | place: USA:California | collected 2015-04-18 | reverse complement strand
AAGACGTACGCCATGACGGGATGGCGCTTGGGCTATGGTGTGATGCGTCCGGAGCTGGCGGCGCATTTGACGCGTCTGATGACTAATTCGAACTCGTGCACAGCGAGCTTCACGCAAGTTGCGGGGATTGAAGCCATCCGCGGCGACCAGAGCTCTGTGGATCGTATGCGTGACGAGTTCCAGCGCCGGCGGGACGTGTTCGTGGCTGGCCTGAACAAGATCAAGGGCTTCTCGTGCCGCATGCCGAAAGGTGCGTTCTACGTGTTTCCCAATGTGACAGCGACGAGATGGAAGTCCAAGCCGCTGGCCGATGCTTTGCTGGAACAGGCGGGCGTGGCGGCGCTCTCCGGGACATCATTCGGTGAGTTCGGAGAAGGCTATCTGCGCTTCAGCGTGGCCAATTCCCTGGAGAATCTGCAGGGGGCCCTGGAACGGATCGACCATTGGACCAGGACAATCGCGTAGCCCCAGACGCATTCGTCCGAGGGCCGCTCGCTTCGCTCCGCGTGGCGACGAAGGCGTCCGCCGCTACGTGCAAGTTTTTTGGTTGGTAAACCTTGATCGCAGAGTTCGCGGAGAAATTCCGCAGAGGCCGCAGAGAGAACCGTCGGATCATTACTAATGGCGAATCGCAATACTCGAGTCAAATCCAAGAGCCCGAAGGCCGGTCGCCCGCACATGCCGGGATACGGATTGCCCTCCGGCAACAAGGGCCTGCTTCCGTGGACTTGGGCGGAACAGCGGCTAAAAAAATCGCACAACTACTGGATCACTACCGTGAAGCCCGATGGCTCTCCGCACACCATGGTCGTCTGGGGACTGTGGCTGGATGGCCGCTTGCTCTTCAGCACCGGTAGCAAGTCGCGCAAGGCGAAAAATCTGGCTCGAAATCCGAACTGCGTGGTGTGTACCGAACATGCGCATGAGGCTGTGATCGTCGAGGGCATCGCGGAAGTTGCGGACGTCCCGGCGCGGCGAAAGCTCCTGGCAAAGTACGAAGGGAAATACAAGTTCGACATGTCCTCGATGAAGGATGACATTCTGGCGATGAAAGAACCGGTTTTTGCCGTGCGGCCGCGGACTGTGTTCGGTCTCTGGGAAAAGGAGTTCATCGGCAAGACCACCCGCTGGAAATTCGCGTAGATGTCTGCGGCGCGAGCGCCTCGCCCGCGACCTCGGTCTTTGGGTAATTGACGATTCAGAGGTCACCTCGTACCCTGTAACGTGCGCTCAAAAACTTCCGAGGTCTCCCGCCTGCGCGTCGCCGATGACATTACCCAACTGGTCGGCGAGACTCCGATGTTGCAGCTGAAGCGCCTGGTCCCCCCCGGATCTGCCGACGTGTTCGCCAAGCTCGAATACCTGAATCCAGGCGGCAGCGTGAAAGACCGCGCCGCTATCGGAATCATCCGCCGCGCCGAACAGGATGGGAAACTCGCGCCCGGTGGAACCATCGTCGAGGCCACCGCCGGCAACACCGGCATCGGACTCGCGCTGATCGGCGTGAATCGCGGATACAAAGTGAAGCTCTTTGTCCCCGAGCGCTTTTCGGAAGAAAAGGTCACGATCATGCGGGCCCTCGGCGCCGAGGTGATCCGCACCCCTGACGCCGAGGGCATGCAGGGCGCCATCCGACGCGCCAACGAGCTTGTCGCCGCTGATCCCACCGCCTTCATGGCGGGACAATTCGAGAATCCCGCCAACCCCGACTACCATTACGAAACTACCGCCCGGGAAATCTTCGAACAGATGGACGGAAAGATCGACGCCGTCGTCCTCGGATGCGGCACATCGGGAACCTTCACGGGTGTGGGCCGCTTCATGAAAGACAACATCTCACCGGTGCTGGCGTTCGCTGTCGAGACGCAAGGCTCGGTGCTGGGAGGCGGAAAGCCCGGTCCGCACAAGGTGGAAGGAATCGGCGCCAGCTTCATGCCCAAGACATTCGACCGCTCGGTGTGCGATGGAGTGATCATGGTGAGTGATCACGATGCCTTCGAAATGGTCAAACAACTTGCCGCGCGGGAAGGCGTGCTCTCCGGATCGAGCGGAGGCGCCGCGGTCTTTGGAGCTTTGCAAGTTGCTCAGCGGTTGGGCTCAGGCAAGCGTGTAGTCACCGTAATTCCGGACTCGGCGGAGCGGTACTTGTCGAAGAAGATCTTTGAAGGCGGGATTTAGGATGAACCAGTGGTCGGTGGCCAGTGATCAGTGGTCAGTAAGAACTGAAACACTATCGAGAGTACCGGCCACTGACCTCTGACCACTGACCTCTGACCACCGGTTTCGCAGATGAAGAAGAACAAACAACCCGGTTTCGCGACTCGTGCCATCCACGCCGGCCAGGAACCTGATCCCCTCACCGGTGCCGTGACCGTCCCGATCTATCCCACCTCAACGTACGTCCAGCAGGGAATTGGCGAACACAAAGGCTACGAATATTCTCGCGTCTCGAATCCCACGCGCGCGCGCCTCGAACAGAACTTAGCGTCGCTCGAAGGGGGCATGGCGGCGCCAGTTTTTGCCAGCGGCATGGCGGCAATCAACGCGGTTGCGAGCATGCTGAAGTCCGGCGATCACGTAGTCTGCGGCAACGATCTCTATGGAGGGACGCCGCGCCTGTTCAATCAAGTGCTAGCGGGATTCGGAGTCGAGTTCTCCTACGTCGACACCTCGGAGGCCGGGAACGTCGAGCGCGCGATTCGCAAGAACACGCGGCTGGTGTATATCGAGACGCCGACGAATCCGTTGATGCGACTGAGCGACATTGCTGCCATCAGCCGCATTTGCCACCGCAGAAAAGTGGAAGTCGTAGTTGACAACACCTTCATGTCGCCCTATTTCCAGCAGCCCATCGCGCTGGGTGCGGACATGGTGATCCACTCGACCACGAAATTCCTGAACGGCCACAGCGATGGACTGGGCGGCGTCGTTGTTTGCACCAAGCCTGAGCAAGCCGAAAAGCTGGCCTTCCTGCAGAAAGCTGCGGGAGCGATTCTCTCTCCTTTCGAGTGCTGGCTGGTGTTGCGCGGAGTCAAGACGCTCGCCGCGCGCATGGAAATTCATGATCGCAGTGGAAGGATTGTCGCGGATTTTCTGTCGTCACACAAGAAGGTGAAGCAAGTTTTCTATCCCGGATTGAAGAGCCATCCGCAGCACGCCTTGGCCAAACAGCAGATGAGCGGCTTCGGATCGATGATCACGTTTGAAACTGGCTCGCTCAAGAACGCGAACAAGATGCTCAAGAGAGTGCGCGTCTGCTCGCTCGGCGAATCACTCGGCGGAGTCGAAACGCTGATCTCGCATCCCGCAACCATGACACATGCGGCTCTCGGCGAGAAGGGCCGCAAGGCCATCGGCATCACCGACGGCATGGTGCGCATCTCGGTAGGAATCGAAGATGTCGAAGACATTATCGACGACCTCGACCAGGCGCTGGACGCGATCTAAGCCGCAGATTGCGATGATGGCTTCCCGTTGACAAGGCCAATGAAATCGACGTCCCGCGAGTGGAATTCGGCCATCTACCACCGGCTTTCGGGTCCACAGGTAAGTTGGGGCAAGAAGGTCCTGTCGCGGCTGCGCCTGCGTGGCGACGAAATTGTGCTCGATGCTGGATGCGGCACGGGCCGCCTGACGGCGGATCTGCTCGAGGCCCTGCCGCGCGGACACGTAATTGGAATTGACCTTTCGCAAAACATGCTGCAGTCGGCGCGGGCGCATTTGCTGGCGCAGTGCGGGTCGCGAGTCAGTCTTGTCGCCACAGACTTGCTTGATCTTCCATTTGTACATGCTTTCGATGGCATCGTGAGCACGGCGGCATTTCATTGGGTGCTTGATCACGACCGTCTGTTTCTCGGATTGCGCAACGCGCTCGTTCCGGGAGGATGGCTCGAAGCCCAATGCGGCGGCGGGCCCAACCTGATCTCGCTGCGAACACGGGCCGACGAACTCGCCGCCACTTCCAGGTTCTCCGACTTCTTCGCCGGTTTTCGTGAGCCGTGGCTTTTTGAGGACGCGCAGAGTGCCGCCGAGACGCTGCGCCGCGCGGGCTTTGAGGATGTACAGACTTCGCTCGAACCCGCTCTCACGGTGTTGGATGATGCGCAACAGTACATGGAGTTCGTGCGCAATATCATTCTGCGACAGCATCTTGAACAGCTTCCCACCGAAGCCCTGCGAATGGAGTTTATGGAAAATCTCGCGGCTCAGGCTGCCGCCGACGAGCCTCCCTTCTCCCTCGACTATTGGCGGCTCAATCTGCGAGGTCGCGTTCGCGAAAGCGGCCGTTCCTTAAGGTAAATCCTGTAGTAACACACGTCGGGACATGGCCTTTTTTCAAGAGAAGGCGTCGCGACTTTCTGACAGGCCGTGGGTTTCCGCCTACGTGCTGGAGAGGTGGCCACCTCGTCCATAAATCCGTAGTTTCTGGAGGACAAAAATGCGACGAAGGATATTGGGTGCGGTTCTTTTTGTGATGGCGTCTCTGGTTGCGTTCGGACAATCCGCGACGCCCAGCGACACAGGTGCGGACCGAGAGGACGTCCGGCGGGATGTCCGCGACAAGCGCAGAGACACACGAGACCTGCGCCACGACCGCCGCGACATCCGCAACGATCAGACCGACCTGAGAAAGGACCGTGCCGATCTGCGGCGGGACGTCAAGAACGGCGACATGAAAGATGCTGCGAAGGACCGCAGAGACCTTCGCCACGATGCTCGCGACCTGCACAAGGATAAGCGGGATGCGCACAAAGATCAGCGCGATGTTCGTGCTGACAGGCGTGATGCGAGATCGGACCGGCGTGACTCGAAAGCCGACCGACGCGTAACTACTCCCCGTCACCGCTAAGTCGAGGAGTTTCGTGTTGAGGAAGCGACAGGCGGCGAAACCAGTTTTCGCTGCCTTCGCTTTCTTGAACCTTTGTAGGGTTATCCCACCGATTCCCCCAGCCATTGCAAGTACTGCGGGCTGCCTTCCTCGATGGCAATGGCAATGCATTCCGGCAGATCGTAGGAATGCAGTTCGCGAATCGCATCGCGAACGGCGGCGAATTTGTCTGCAGTCGACTTGACTACCAGCAACCATTCCCGCGAGGACTCCACCTTGCCCTGCCAACGATATATCGATTCCACTTGCGAGATGATGTTCACGCAGGCGGCCAGGCGATTTTCCACCAGGTGTTGTGCGATCTTGCGGGCTTCGTCTTCGGATCCTGTTGTGGTGAGGACGATTTGTTTGTCGGTCATATAAAATCAGCCTTCAGCTCTCAGCTGGTTGAGGAGAGAGTAGCATTTCGTGCGAATGCGAGAGGCTTGAAATATGACGACGCAAATCAAATTCGGGACATCGGGTTGGCGGGCGGTTATGGCGGAGGAGTTCACCTTCGTCAACGTTAGACGCGCTGTGACCGGCATTGCGCGCTACGTCGTATCGCGGAAGCCGCAGGGCGCGCGAGTGATTGTGGGGCGCGATCCGCGCTTTCTGGGGGAGACGTTTTGTTCCATGGCGGCTGAGATTCTGGCGGCGCACGGCATCACGCCGGTGGTCGCGGCGGAAGCGGCACCCACGCCGGCGCTGTCCTACGCGGTCATCCAGACCAAGGCCGATGGGGTTATCAACTTCACGGCCTCACACAATCCGCCGGAATACAACGGGATCAAGTTCTCAACTCCGGATGGCTGCCCCGCTCTGCCGGACGTGACCAAAAAGATCGAAGCGGAGATTGTGGCGGCGGATAGTAACAGCTGGCCGAAGAGTCAACCCAACGGACGTGGGCCCGCGGCGGAAAGTCTTGATCCTAAGCCGATGTACCTGAAGAGACTCGGTGAGATTATTGATCTCGAAGTTATCCGCAAAGCGGGGCTGCGCGTGGGATTTGATCCGATGTGGGGAGCGGCGCGGGGATATTCGGACGAACTTCTACGCAATGCGGGCGTGCAGGTAATGACAGTACACGATCGGCGTGACGTGCTGTTTGGCGGGCATGCACCGGAACCGGACGATCATCTCCTTGAGGATCTGCGCGGAACGATGCGGCAGATGGGAGCGCAGATTGGCATTGCGACCGATGGAGATGCGGACCGGTTTGGAATTGTCGATGGCGATGGGACTTTCTTGCAGCCGAACTATGTGATTGCCTTGTTGTTCGATTACCTGGTGGAGAGCCGCGGCTGGAAGAATGGCGTGGCCAAGTCGGTGGCGACCACGAATCTGGTGAATGCGCTGGCGAAGAAGCATGGCGTGCAGCTCTATGAGACTCCGGTGGGATTCAAGTACATCGGCGAACTGATTATGCAGGACAAGATTGCGATTGGCGGGGAAGAGAGCGCAGGGTTGTCGATCCGGCATCATGTGCCGGAGAAAGACGGCGTGTTGGCGGGGCTGTTGTGCTGCGAGATGGTGGCGCGAAGAGGGAAGTCGCTGGGCGAGCAATTGAAGTCCCTGAGTAACCAGGTTGGTTCCTATTATCCGCGGCGGGAGAACTTCCGATTGACGCCGGAGGTGAAAGAGAAGTTCACTGAGAAGTTACGCTCTGATCCGCGGGAATTTGCGGGACGGAAGGTCTGCGAGGTGGTGCGCACCGACGGACTGAAGCTGGTCCTGGAGGATGGGTCGTGGGTTTGCTACCGGTTGTCGGGGACGGAACCTGTGGTGCGGGTCTATTCCGAGGCGCGCGATGAGGCGGGGTTGGAGAAGCTGAGTCTGGCTGCGAAGCAATGGATTTTCGAGTGAGGCACCTGTCAAAGTTGCGGAGATTTCCCCGGCCGGAGGATGGCTTGCGGGCTGTGGTGGAGCGCGCGCCGCAGGCGGAAGCTCTGGCCGCGTCATGGATCGAGTATGCTCGTCCGGCTTTGACGCAGATCTATGCACTGCGGCGGCGGATTGCAACTATTGCCGTGGCAATGCTGGCTTGCTTCCTGTTTGTGCATGTCATGTTCGGCGCCAATGGCATGGTCGTCTACCGGCAGAAGCGCGCGGAACACGAAGCGCTCCAAAAGAGAATTGTCGAGATGCAGCAGAAGAATGACCGCTACGCGCAACAAGTCCAGGGTTTGAAGAGCGACCGGCAGGCTATCGAGAAGGAAGCCCGCGAGCAGTTCGGATATGTGAAGCCGGGCGAATACGTTTACGTTCCTCCGACGCCCGCCAAGCCTGCGGTGCCGGCGAACCACTCGGCGAAGAAATAGTTCCCCGCAGTTCCGAGAAGGATCCCTGCTGGATAGGGGATAGGGCGAACTCTTAGCCTCAAGCGATTTTGTTCAGGCAGGGATGCTTCGACTTCGCATTGAGGATCGCTTAGCGCGATCCTCAATGCTACGCTCAGCATGACAGGTAACAACTTCCGCCGCGGAGCATTTTTTACAAATCCGCTGACAAACGAATTATTTCGCTGTGGTATATTGCCGTTGCCTCATTCACCATCGGGCAGAGAATCCCTTGGGATTTCTGGGGGCTGTGATTCGTTGCTTGTGAGCGGTGCGCTTTGCGAGCGCGAATAATACCCGTCATATCTGCGGCAGAGCTGCCGCGGCGAAAAACAATTCAAAAAGGAGAAAACCGGCCATGAGAAAAGTTCTAGTGCTTTGTCTCTTGATGTGTTTCGTGTTTGCCCTGGCGGCTTTGGCGTTTGATGACATGGGGAAGAGCGCAACCGTGAACGGGTGGGTGGTCGACGACAAGTGCGGCGCCAAGAGCGCCAATGCTGGCGGGGAGGCTTGCACCAAGAAGTGTCTGGCCGCCGGCGCGAAGATGGTAATCGTGACGGACAAGGATCAGAAAGTTCTTGCGGTCGACAACCCCGATGCATTGAAGGGGCATGAGGGGCATCACATTGCCGCGACGGGCGCGGTGAAGGGTGACTCGATTCATGTGGAAAGCGCGAAGATGCTTTGAGCGGATTTCGCTGATCATTGCAGACGAGCTTTGATCGACGGAGGCTTGACTTTTAAATGAGGGCGGCTTAGGGCCGCCCTTCTGTTTTGGTGGCAAGGCCGGCGGCGAGACGCCGCCGGGACAGCCGGCGAGGACGCCGGCGCTACGATTCCTACCTCACTACGCCTTCTAGCGGGGAGCTGGCTGTGGCGTACAGCTTTCTTGGCATGCGGCCGGCTAGATAGGCTTGCCGCCCGGCTAGCACGGCGTGGTGCATGGCTTCGGCCATCAGCACGGGATCCTGGGCGTTTGCGATTCCGGTGTTCATCAGGACTGCGTCGGCGCCTAGTTCCATGGCGATGGCGGCGTCGGAAGCGGTGCCTACGCCTGCGTCCACGATCAGGGGAACTCCGGTGATCATCTCGCGCAGGATGCGGATGTGGGCCTGGTTCTGAATGCCCATGCCGCTGCCAATCGGAGCACCGAGCGGCATGATCGTGGCGGCTCCGGCATCAATCAGGCGCTTGGCGAAAACAATGTCATCCGAGGTATACGGAAGAACGATGAAGCCCTCCTTTACGAGCACACGCGTGGCTTCGAGCGTGGCTTGCACGTCGGGGTAGAGCGTGGCCTGGTCGCCGATGACTTCGAGCTTGACCCAGTCCGAGATGCCGACTTCGCGTCCCAGGCGGGCGGCGCGGATGGCTTCGTCGGCCGTGTAGCAGCCGGCGGTGTTGGGCAGCAGGAAGTATTTCTTGGGATCAATGTAGTCGAGCAGGGATTCCTTGCTGCGGTCGAGGTTCACGCGGCGGACGGCGACGGTGACCATTTCGGCGCCGCTGGCTTCGAGGGCGCGGGCCGTTTCCTGGAAGGATTTGTATTTGCCCGTGCCGACGATCAGGCGGGAGCGGAACTGGCGTCCGGCGATTACGAGTGGGTCCGACATGTTCTTATTGTAATGAAGGGAGCGTCAGCCCGCACGATGTCGAGCTGCGCTCGACCGGACAGCCGAGGGCGGCTGTCCCCACATTTTTAGTTGCCTCCACATCTTGTGCTTACCACAGTTTAGGTAACGGGCGTTGCCGCTTCGGCTTGGGCGTAGAGGTCGTCGATCTGATGACGGTAGCGATCGTCGATGACGCGGCGGCGGAGCTTCATGGTGGGAGTGAGGGCTCCGTTGGCGATGGAGAATTCGTCGGGGACGAGGAGCACTCGCTTCAACTTTTCGAAGCGCGCCAGTTTCTGGTTGACCTCTTCTACGAAGTCCTCGTAGAGCGCTTGTACTTTCGGATTGGCAACGAGTTCGGCGCGGGATGAGAAAGGAATGGTGTTGGTGCGCGCCCATTCTTCGAGCAGGAGAAAATTCGGCGAGATGATCACGGCCGCGAACTTGCGCTTGTCGCCGACGATGGCGGCGATTCCGATCAGAGGATTTAGTTTCAGCGAATTCTCGATCGGCTGCGGGGCGATGAACTTTCCGCCAGAGGTCTTGATGAGGTCCTTTTTCCGGTCGGTGACGAAGAGATATCCATCAGCATCGATGTTGCCGATGTCTCCGGTCTTGAACCAGCCATTGACGAAGGCGTTCTCGGTTTCTTCGGGACGGTTCCAGTAGCCTTTGAACACAGAGGGTCCGCGTACCAGGATTTCGCCATCTTCGGCAATACTTACCTCTAGGTTGGGAAGAATCTTGCCGACGCTTCCGATGCGGTGATTGACAGGCGTGTTTACGGCGATGACGGGCGAGGTTTCGGTCAGGCCATAGCCTTCGTGAATACGGATGCCGGCGCTGGCGTACCACTCGGCCAGATCGCGTCCTAATGGCGCGCCTCCGGAAATGAAGACTTCGGCTTTGCCGCCAAGGCCATCTCGAAGCTTGGAGAAGACCAGCTTGTTGGCGAGTTTCCAGCGAAGTGAGCTTGGGGTGCGTCCCGTAAGAATTTCGGGCTTGTGGGTGTTGCCGACCGACAGCGCCCAACTGAAGATGGCCGCCTTGGGGAAGCCCTTCGCCTTCTGCACGGCCTGCGCGTAGATTTTTTCGTAGACGCGGGGAACGGCGACGAAGATGGAGGGGCGTACCTCCAGCAGAACAGTGGACAACTGGTCGATGAACGGGCAGTAGGCCAGCGTCACACCGTGGTTGAGCATGGAGAAATCCACGTGGCGGGCGGTGATGTGGCAGAGCGGCAGGAAGGAGATGCTGATCTTTCCGGGACGAATGTCAAAGCCCAGCAATGAACATTCGATGTTGGAGGCGATGTTGCCGTGAGTCAGCATCGCGCCCTTGGATGTTCCGGTGGTGCCGGAGGTATAGACGATGGTGGCGAGGTCGTCGGGGGTAATTGAGCGGGCTTGGCTGTCGATCTCGGCGTCGAGTCCGGCAGAAGCCTGATGCATGATGCGGTCCATGGTGACGCAGGTTCCGGCAAGGGGGGTGAGTTCGCCCTTGAGTTCGACGCGATCCATTACCACCAAGTTCTCGATCTGCGTCTGGGAAAGGATGGAGAGAACTTTGTGCAGTTGTTGGTCGGAGGAGAGGAAGATGGCGCGGCATCCAGAATCGCGCAACGCAAAGGCGGTTTGCTCGGCTGTGAGCGTGGTGTAGAGCGGGACGGTGACGGCTCCGAGCAGCAGGGTAGCCATGTCCGCAATGGACCATTCAGGCCGGTTTTCGCTGAGGATGGCGATGCGGTCGCCTTTACGGATTCCCCAGTCTCGCATCGTACGGGCGACGGACGCGACCTTCTGGCCGAACTCGTGGGACGAAACGGGCAGCCATTTGCCGGCGTCGCGGTAGAGCATCATCCGGTCGAGGTTGCGCTCGACAGCCTTGAAAAAGATGTCGTTTAGGGTAGCAATGCTCATCGAGTGGGGCTTGGCGGTGTACACAGAAATGTACTGTTTCGCGGCGTTTTGAGCAATGCGAAAAAGGGTACTATGTTCAGGCTAGTGATCCCGTCACGGTTTACGTGGCGTCCCCTGTGGGGTAAGCTTGACCGACATCCAAGTGGAGGAGTCGTAATGCAAAGAAGACTTCCGAATATGGCGGCTGCCGCGGCGCTGGCGGTCGTTCTAGCGTTTTCAACTGTTGCGCCAAGTGCGGCGCAGACGAAGAAGTCTCACGAGGGAACTATGCCCAAGGTGGGGGATGTGGCTCCGGACTTCACGCTGCAGTATTTCGACGGGAAAGATCGGAAGGACGTTTCCTTGAGCCAGTACCGGGGGAAGAAGAATGTCGTGCTGGCGTTTTACGTCTTCGCTTTCACCGGGGGTTGAACGCAGCAAATGAAAAACTTCCAGCAGAATTTGAAAGCGCTGGAAGCTACCGACACCCAGGTCCTGGGTGTGAGCATGGATAGTGCATTCGCCAACAAAGCCTTTGCGGATCAAATCGGAGTGACGTTCCCTCTGCTGAGCGATTGGGGTGGGAAGGTGACCCGGCAGTGGGGAATCTACAAGGACGAATATCAGGCGCCGCGGCGCGTGAATTTCCTGATTGGTAAGGATGGGAAGATTCTGGAAGAGCAGGTGGACAACGATGCCATCGATCCGAAGAAGATCGTGGATGCTTGCCCACGGCCGCCGCTCAAGAACTAGAGCGATGTACAGGAAAGCCTGAATCGTAGAGGGCGCTGAGAAAAATCTCGCAGAGAACGCGGAGGAGGCAGTGGACGCTGCTTTCTCCGTTTTTCTTTCTACGCGTCTTTCCACCTGCAAGTTTCACTTCGCTAAGGGCTTGGCTCGTTCAGGAAACTAAAGCGTATCTATGGTGTTTACACAGATACGACTAAGATGAGGGCGGAGATCTTTTCCGCAGAGGCGCCATATGAAGACACATAAGCGCAGTTGGGCTCTCGTAATTCTGCTGGCAAGTTTCGCATTTCTCCTGCAGGCTTCGACCAAAGCCAAGGCACAAGATGAGGCGGAGGACCGGGATCCTCCGGGGCGCGTGGCGCGGCTGGACTACTCGCAAGGGTCGGTGTCGTTCCGGCCCGGTGGGGAAGATGACTGGGTCACGGGCGTACCGAACCGGCCACTGGTGACCGGCGACGATCTCTGGGCGGATGAAGATTCGCGGGCGGAAGTCCACGTGGGCTCGACGGCGATCCGACTGGGGTCGAAGACTGGAATTACTTTTCTGGCACTGGACGACCAGACGACGCAGATTCGTCTCGCGGAAGGGTCGTTGATTCTGCGCGTCCGGCATGTCGATGATGAGGACACGTATGAGGTCGATACGCCGAACCTGGCGTTCACGCTGCTGCAGCCGGGTGAGTATCGCGTCGACGTCAGTGAGGACGGGAGACAGACGATTACGACGGTGTGGCAGGGGCGCGGGCGGGTCACGGGCGGCGGGTTGTCCTACACGGTCGTTGCGCATCAGTCGGCAACATTCACGGGCACGGATCGTATCGATTACGAGCTGGCGCAGCTTCCTGCGGAGGACAGTCTTGACCAATGGGCTTTCGAGCGCGACGATCGCGAGGATCACGCAGACTCTGCAAACTATGTTTCGCGCGAGATGACGGGGTATGAGGATCTCGACGAGTATGGAGACTGGAGCTATGTGGCGGGCTATGGTCCTTGCTGGAGACCGCGGGCTGTGGTTGCAGAGTGGGCTCCGTATCGCTTCGGGCACTGGGTCTGGGTTGGACCCTGGGGCTGGACCTGGGTGGAAGATGAGCCCTGGGGATTTGCTCCGTTTCACTACGGGCGCTGGGCGTTCGTGAGCGGTGGATGGTTCTGGGTACCGGGACCGGTTGTCGTGCGTCCGGTGTGGGCTCCGGCATTGGTGGCGTTCGTGGGTGGAGGCCCGGGCTTCCGTTTCTCGGTGGGAGTTGGAGTGGGATGGTTCCCACTGGCTCCCGGCGAAGTGTTTGTGCCGGGATACCGGGTGAGCCGCACGTATGTGAACAACGTGAACATTACGAACACGACGGTGAACATCACGAAGGTCACGAACGTGTACAACACGGTCGTGGTTAACAACAGCACCAATATCAACCGGATCGCGTATGTGAATCAGCATGTGAACGGCGGCGTGACGGTCGTCTCGCACGAGGCGTTCGTGAATGCGCGACCGGTGGCGCAGAACCAGATGCGAGTGCCGCCGAAAGAGATCGACACGGCGCAGGTTACTCACGTGGTGCAAGCCGAGCCTGTGCGGCAGAGCGTCATTGGAGCGGGACGGCCGGCGCCGGTGAGGCCGCCGGCGGCGGTCATCAGCCGGCAGGTTGTAGCGCAGAGGACGCCGCCTCCGGCGCCGCGATCATTCGAGCAGAGGCAGGTGCAGGCTGGGGGACATCTGAGCCAGCAGCCGCTGGTTCGACCGGAGCCGCCAGCGCGGACGGGGGAAGTGAATCGAGGTGGGCAACCATCGCAAGAGGGATTCAGTCCGTTTGGTCCGCCG
>WNEZ01006273.1_pt1 | contig 13284 bp, 9 predicted proteins | sample 5400521 | NCBI WGS metagenome assembly WNEZ01 (sample SAMN13153339, study PRJNA577476) | soil metagenome | isolation source: 120 cm saprolite under Douglas fir tree site 2 hole 1 replicate 1 | place: USA:California | collected 2015-04-18 | reverse complement strand
CTCCGCGAGCGCGTAGAGGAACTGCGTGCGCGGCACGAGCACCAGCGCGGTCGCGCTCGACGAGAACGCGCCGGTGCGCGCGTTCCCGAGCGCCACCGACTCGCGCTGGCCGTTGGGCAGCTCGTACACGTCGAGCGCCGGTGTGTCCGCGCGCGCGACGAAGAGCCGGTTCGGCGCCTGCGCGTACGCGATCGCGCGACCCGGCCCGCCGCCCGGAAGCTGTCGTGTCTCCTTCCCGGTGGTCGGATCGAGGACGTGAACGTCGCCACGCGCGTCGAGGGCGTAGAGCTCGCTGGCCTCCGCGTTCGACGTCAGGGCCACACTCGCGATCTGGAAGATCGCGGGCGACGCGGCGAGATCCGTGAAGATGACCAGGCCCGCGGTCGTCGCGGCAACGATCCGGCCACCGCCGACGAGAAGACCGATCGATGTCGCGCGCTGCGGCTCGAAGGGCGCCGAGACGCAGCGATCGAACGGTCCGTTGCGCGGTGACGTGATCGCCGCCGGCGTGGGCAGTCGGATCTCACAGATCTCCTGATCGGTGAGCACCAAGAGCCGACCGGCGTCGACGGCGAGCGCTCGCGGCCGACCGAGCGCGGCCACGAAGGTACCCCCGCGCCCATCGCGGTCGTGGATCTCGATCCGTCCGTCGCCGTGTGCGTACACGCGCACGCCGTCGCTCGACACGGTGAACGAGACGATGTCCGTCGGTGCGTCTTCGTGACCGACGATGCGATCGTCGCCGAAGGCCAGGATGCCGAGCGCCATGATCTCTTTCGCGAGATGCGGGTGCGTCCACTCGTACGGATCGCGCTGCGCGAGGAGCTCGAACGCGGTGCGCGCGTGATAGACCTCGTCGAAGTACATGTCCCGCGGGTGATCGAGCCGGTATCCGCGCGTGACCAGGACCGCGATCGCGACGAGCAGGGCGATCGAAAGATCGCGGCGGGTCGGCGCATGTCCCGTCGCAAGCGCGACCGGTAAGGTCCACGCCGCGCGTGGCGCGGCGGCCGGCACCGGCGCCGGCGGAAGCGAGACGTCCAGCGACGGCTCGAGACGCGCCTCGCCGCGGACGAGCCGCCACGCGATCATGGCGGCGGTGCCGAGCATGAAGAGCGCGAGCACGATCTGTCCGTTGCGCGAGAAGAGCGATGCCTCGAGCCACGGCGGCGACTTCAGGTCGTTCTGCGCGTAGCGCGTGAACGCGAAGTACAGCGTCACCGCGAAGCCGAGCGACAACACGACGTACGGCCAGAGCAGACGCGCGCGCACGGCGGCCAGGGGGAGCAGCAGGACGAACGTGGGGAACAGATATCGCTCGTGGGCGCGGGTAGGCAGGAAATAGAAAGCGCAGGCGGCGAGCGTGCCCGCCGCGAGGAACGTCGCGGTGTCGCGGCGCCGCCACAGCGGCACGCATGACGCCAGCAGGCCCGCCACGAGAAGGACCGTGCCGTAGCCGACGAAGGCGTCGTCCGGCTGCCAGAAATTACTGACGATGGACCACACGTTGAAAGCAAAGAGCGAGGTGTAGGGATACGTCTCGGAGGCTTTCTTCACGAGGTCGATGAGCTCCGCAGGCCCGGCCTTGAAGGGCGCCCCGAGCGCCAGCGCCGTGACGACGCCGGCGAGCGCCACTCGACCCAGCGGCCGCCAGCGTCCGAAGCGGATCAGCTCGATCACCCCGGCGCCGACGATCACGACCGCTCCGATGCCGAACTGCGGCTTGACCATCGCGGCGAGCGCCGCGAGCCCACCGGCCGTCGCCCAGCGGCCGCGTCCCGCGGCGACGAGGGCCGCAAAGAGCGGCAGTGACCCGACGGCGTCGATCTGCCCCCAGTACGGGCCGGCGAAGATCGCCGCAGGCGAGAGCGACCAGAGGCCTGCTGCGAGGATGGCGCTGCCGCGACCGGCGTGACGCCACGCGAGGGCCGCCGCTCCGATCGCGATCGCGATATCGGCCGGGATGCTCGCGGCCTTCACCGCGAGACGGAGCAGCTCACCGTCGAACACCGCGCCGAGGAACCAGAGGACGTAGAGGTATGCCGGTGGGTAATCGCTGAAGTAGTCGGGCGCGTAGAAGCCGCCGGGCCCGACCTGCACCAGATGCTCGGCCCACGCCTGGAAGGTGCCGACGTCGCTCGGAAAGCCGGGCGACCGAAGGGTCAGCAGGCGCAGCGCGACGCCGACGGTGATGACGCCCGCTATCGCGAGATGCGCGCGCCGATCGTCGCGCACCGACAGCTCGGTCTGTGTCATTGCCAGTAGTCGAACCGCGTGATCGCGATCACCGCGTAGAGGTTGATCGCGATCGATAGGATCACGACCGCCACGAAGAGCCACGATGGGCGCGACCGCCACGTGGCGCCGCCGCGCGCATCCCCCACGAGCGCGAGCGCGACGAGGAAGGGCTGCGCGTCCATCGAGAAGCGATAGCCGAACTGCTGAAAGCCGACGGTCCCGTGAAAGATGTCGGGCACGAGCGCGAGCAGCGCCGCGAGCGCCACGGCCGCGGCGCCCACGTCACGACGCAGGCCGCGGAGACCCGCGAACAGCCAGAGGAACGCCGGCGTCGTCAGGAACAGGGCCGTGCCGATGCCCCGCGGCCGCAAAAAGAACGGTGTCCCCTCCACCAGATCGGGCGGCTCGAGGAGGATCGCGTAGATGTGTCGCGGCAGATAGAACGGCGAGAAGAGTCCGCGCGTGAAGAAGACGTCGCCCTGCGTGAGCTGCACATAACCCACGTCGAACACCGATCCCCACCGGAGCAGGTTCCAGCCGACGTACGCGAGCGCGAACGGAGCGCCGCCGATCACGACGCCTCCGAGCGCTGGCAGATACGGCGCGCCCGCGCGACGCGCGAGCAGCAACGCGAGCGCCGGAGCTGCGGCGGCGACCGGCAGGCGGGCCAGCGCCGCAAGCCCGATGCACACGCCGACCAGCCACGCGCGCTCGCCGCGAGCCGCGAACAGCAGCGCGGCGGCGAGGAACGGCATCGCGACGGCGTGTGCCGCGAACCACGCGCGCCCGTCGACGCTCGAGAAGAACAGCGTGGTGCCGAAGGTCGAGAGCAGCGCGCCGGTGATGGCGACAAGACGCGGCGCTCCGAGCGCGCGCAACGCCAGATACAGGATCCCCGTGGAGACGCCGCCCGCGATGCGCGAAACGAGGACCTGCGCGAGCGCGGTCGGCAGCAGCGTCGCAAATGGCATCGCGAGGATCGCTGGGAGCGGTGGATACACCACGCACCAGCGCTCCAGCCCGCACGGCACGAGCTCGTTCAACCACGGCGGCGCCTCGCTCGCCCACCACTGCCCGTGCAGAAGGGCCTGCGCGAGACGTCCGTAGTAGTCGTAGTCGGTGAGGAGCCCGAGCCCGGCGACGACGTACGCCACGGCACCCGCGGCCGCGAGCGCGATCGCGATCCTGCGGTCGCTCCAGGTCATCCCGACGCAACACGCTAACCTTGCGCTGCGTTGTCCGCACGACTTCCCAGCCGCGCTTTCTGATGACGCGGGATCCTGTCACGTCGTCCCTCCCGCTGGACAACTGGGCCGACCGACCCGACCCGCTTGTCGACGTCGTCATCCCCGTCTACAACGAGGAGCGCGATCTCGGGCCGAGCGTGCGGCGGCTGCACGAGTTCCTCACGTCGCGCTTCCCGTTCTCGGCGGCCATCACCATCGCCGACAACGCGAGCAACGACGGAACCCTCGCCGTCGCCCAGGGTCTCGTGAAGGAGCTTCCGCGGGTGCGCGTGCTGCACCTCGACGCCAAGGGACGCGGGCGCGCGCTGCGCGCGGCCTGGCTCCAGAGCGATGCCCCGGTCGTTGCGTACATGGACGTGGACCTCTCCACCGACCTGAACGCGCTGCTCCCGCTCGTCGCGCCACTGCTTTCCGGACACAGCGACCTCGCGATCGGTAGCCGCTTGGCGCATGGCGCGCGTGTCACGCGTGGTCCGAAGCGCGAGTTCATCTCGCGCGCCTACATGCTCGTGCTTCGCCTCGCCCTCGGCGCCCACTTCAGCGACGCGCAGTGCGGCTTCAAGGCCGTACGCACCTCTGTCGCGAAGCAGATCGTGCCGAGCGTACGAGACGAGTCCTGGTTCTTCGACACCGAGCTCCTCATCCTCGCGCAGCGCGCCGGCCTACGAGTCCACGAGGTTCCCGTGGATTGGACCGACGACCCTGACTCCCGCGTTGCCATCGTTCGCACGGCCATCGATGACCTGCGCGGCGTGCTGCGTCTGCGGTTCGGCTCAGGCTCTGGCCGGGGGCGCCAGATCTAGCTCTAAGACTGACGGACGTCGTTGACACTGGCGGCTTCAAAAACTAGGAGGAGCTCCAGTGACTGAACGAGAGCATCTGCGGACCGTGGCCCACCGCCTGGCAGTTCTCCGGCATGCCGAGGAAGTCACCCGCAACGTCTCGCTGACCTGCCGCTACTACGGGATCACTCGCACGGCCTTCTATCGCTGGAAGCGCCGCCATGCGCAGCTCGGCGAGGCTGGTCTGCGCGATCGCTCTTCCCGGCCGCGCCGCAGTCCCCGGGCGACGAGCGCCGATGTCGTCGGAAAGATCGTCTACCTGCGCCAGCACTACCACTTCGGGCCGTTGAAGATCGCGATGTACCTCAAGCGCTATCACGACATCTCGCTCAGCCAGTCCGGGATCTGGCGGATCCTGCGGCGGCTCGGCTTGGGTCGGTTGCCGGCGTCCCAGCGCTACGTGCGGTACCGCGAACGCTGGAAGCGCTACGAGAAGCCCGAGCCTGGCCATCAGGTCCAGATCGACGTGAAGTTCATTGAGCCGCTCAAGGGCTCGCGCAAGAAGCACTACCAGTTCACCGCGATCGACGACTGCACGCGCCTCCGGGTGCTGCGGATCTACGACCAGCTGGGCCAGAAGACGGCGATCCAGTTCGTCGACTACGTGCTCGAGAAGCTGCCATTCCACGTCCAGCGCATCCAGACCGACAACGGCTCGGAGTTCCAGGCCCAGTTCCACTGGCACGTGCTCGACCGCGGCATCGAGCACGTCTATATCCGGCCGGCCACGCCGCGCCTGAACGGCAAGGTCGAGCGTTCGCACCGGATCGACGCCGAGGAGTTCTACCGAATGCTCGACGGCGTCGTGGTCGACGACGCCAAGGTGTTCTCGCTGAAGCTCCAGCAATGGGACGACTTCTACAATTTCGACCGTCCGCACGGTGCGCTGGGCGGGCAGACCCCCTACGAGCGTCTGCGTCAGAAGATCGGGACCGCCAACGTCACAGGCCTACGTCAGTCGCACATCTAGCTCGAGCTCGGACCTGGCGGGTCGTCGGGGAGCGTCTGGATGAACTCCTTGAACACCGCGATGTTCTCGTCGTCCTCGCTCTCCGCGGAGATCGCGGAGCGGTCGAGCACAGTGTCCGACACGAGGATGCGCGCGTCGCAGCGCACTGCCAGCGCGATCGCGTCGGACGGCCGGCAGTCGATCTCGATCTCGCGCTCGCCGAACTGCAGGAACAGGCTGCCGTGGAAGACGCCGCCGCCGTTGTCGTCGGCGACGAGATCCTTCACGACGATCCGCGTGATCTCGACGCCGAGCTTCGCGAGCATATCCATCATCAGATCGTGGGTCAGCGGCCGCTCGCTCGCGATGCCGGCGATGCGCGTCGCGATGCTGTGCGCCTGGTCCGGTCCGATCCAGATCGGAAGAAGACGGTTGGTCTCCTTCGCCTGAAGCAGGACCACGTGCTGGCCCGTGAGGACGTGCACGCGGACCGACTCGACCGTGCAGGGGACGAGCATCGCCCTAGGCTAACCCCACCGGGTCCACGCTCGCCTGTTTGCGCGTCAACCGAAACGCACGCGGCGTGCCGCGTCGCCGCGCCGGAAGAAGACGAGCAGCACCAACCCTGCGACGAAGCCAAAGATGTGCGCGAAATACGCGACCTGCTGCGTGGCGGCGTGTCCGGCGAGTCGCAGCTCGGCGACGCCCTCGATGACCTGGAGCACGATGAACATCCCGATGACGATCAGTGCGGGCAGCTCGACGATGGTGATGAAGAAACCGAGGAACACCAGCGTCGAGACGCGGGCGGTCGGGTACATGACCAGGTATGCAGCGAGCACGCCCGCGATGGCGCCCGAGGCGCCGACCATCGGCGACGGCGAGACGAGTCCCTGCCCGATCGCCGCGACGATGCCGCATAACAGGTAGAAGACGAGATATTGCGCGCTGCCGAACCGATCTTCGACGTTGTCGCCGAAGATCCAGAGGTAGAGCATGTTCCCCAGCACGTGCAGCCAACCGCCGTGCAGGAACATGTGGGACACGAGAGGCACGAACGTCGCGACTCCGAGGTCGCCTGATGAGATGCGCCGCGTGAACTCGAGCCAGTCGAACGAGTAGCGGTCGAAGAACGTCTCCATCGCTCCGGGCTGGCGCACCAGATACACGATGTAGATCCAGACCGCGAGGTTCACGGCGAGAAGAAGGCGGTTGACGATCGGCGTGCTGCGTACGGGATTCGCATCCCGCAGCGGGATCAACGCACGATGCTCGTCGCGACGATCTTCGTCCCGTGAAGCGTGTAGGCGACCTTCAGCGATTCGGAGACGTAGAAGCTCGCGGCGGGCGGCAGTCCGGGCGGCAGCGCGAACCGCGCCAGCTCACGGCCGTCGCGCGTGAGCTGGACGATGAGCTTGCCGCCGGAATCGAGCACGTAGATCGATCCCTGCGTGTCGATGGCCTGGATGCCGTTCGCGCGGGGCGCCGTCCCCACCCAGCGCGGGACGAAGTCGATGCGCGCGGCGGTCGTGACGAGCGGGCTGCGGCGGTAGCGCTGCAGGTCGCCCGCCGACGTCACGATCCAGACGTCCCCGTCGACCGCGAGCGCGCGCGCGGTATTCGGCGCGAGCCCCGTCGAGAGGTATCCGATGGCCGGTCCGAAGCGAAGGCCGTCGCTCGACTCGTGCTTCCACAGCTGCCCGGTCTCGCTGTCGAGGACGTAGAGGTTGCTCGTGAAGACCGCGAGGGCGGCGGGCGTCTTCCACTTGTCGTGCTCGGCCGGGGTCACCTCGGCGACCTGATCGCCCTCGGCCCGCCAGAGCTTGCCGGCGTCGTCGAGCGAGTAGATCGCGAAGTCCTGGACGGCGATCTGCACCGGTGAGCCAACGCCCTTGACCCCACGCTCGAGCACCGGGCCCTGCTGGATCGGATCGCCGAAGACGCGCCAGAGTCGTCCGGCGCCGGGATCCGTGACATACAGGCCGTTCACGTTCCCGACGACCTGCGCGAGCTTGGTCCCCGTTCCGAACCGCGCGAGATCGAGGATCACGCCGTCCAGACGGTCGGCGAGCGCCGTGATGTCCGCGCGGAGCGCCGCGATCTTTTCAGTCTCGGCGAAGGTCGAGCGACTCGCCTCGTCGAGCTTCGTGGTCGCGCTCGCGAGCCGTTCGCGCGCGCCATCCGGGTCCGGGGGCTTGCGGTCGGCCAGGCGATGCGCCGACGCGATGAAGTCCTCCGCGTTCACGAGCGCGAGTTGGTACTCGCGACCCGCTCGAGTCGACTCGTAGTCGCGATAGGCGAGCGCGGCGACGCCCGTCGCGGCGACGAGGAGCAACACCGCGAGGGTGGTCACCGCGCGCCGCTGCCGACGTGATCGGGAGCGCGCCGTGTCGGGGTGACGCGGCAAGACGGCACCGCGCCGCGGCATGAGCTCGAGACCGGCGGCGACCCTCTTCGTCGCGGCCGTGGTGACCGGTGTCGTGGCCCCGCGCAGCAGCCGCGTCACGTTCTGTCCGAATCGGTTCACCACGCCCAGCCGCGACCGGATGCTGTCCGCCATGGCGATCTCGGCCGGCCGCACGATCGGGGTCGGCTCCGGCGCGAGACGAGCGGCCGCGCTGCTGGATTGCGCCACTTCGATGAAGATCACCGCGTCGCTGCCGATCACGCCGTCCGCGACCGCGCGATTGTGGATGTGCTCGGCGGCCGATCTCGGATGCAACGTGACCGCGGCGCTCTTCAGCGCCTCGGCGCCGAGTCCGTCGACGAGAGCGGCGCTCGCGAGGATGACCGTGTCGCCCGCCTCGACGGACTGGCGCCACACCTTCGGCAGCACGTCGGCGTCCACCCCAAGCGACGCGGCTTCGCGCGTCGTGGTCCGGTGGACGAAATCGGCGAGCTCGCCGGGCTCATCGCCGGGGAGAAAGAGCCGGGCGCGGCGGACGAGGAAGACCTGCGCGCCGCCGACCCGCGAGGTGTAGAGCTCGTTGTTCACGATCACGGCACACGCGCACTGCAGGGTGATCGACCCGCGGTTCTCCCGTAGCCGCTGCGTCGCGCGCCGGTTGGCCTGCCGCAGCGCGCGTCGGAGCGAGACCTCGATCCCCGCGGAAAGGTCGTAGTAGTACTCCTGACGCGTGAGCTCGGCGATCTCGCGGGCGATCTTCTCGGCGGGTCCGGGCGGCGACGCCTCGAACAGCAGATAGAGACGGCCCTTGGTGCGAAGGGTCGCGCCGGTCTCGGGCTCGCTCACGAGGATCACGTCCGCGCGGCTTGCTCGCACGTCCGCGGTGCTGCCGACCGTCGTGACGAAGCTCAGCTGTGGCATCGCTCGCGAGTGTCCCAGACCCGCGCGTTCACGGCGAGGGAACGCACCGAAGACGCGCGATGCGGCTCGCGGGGGCACGGTCCGCAAGTGCCCGCAGCAGCTCGCGTTCGCGGAGCCTGATCTCCCCGGCCCACTGCGCGGTCGGCACCAGCACGACGAGCGTGTCGCCATCGGTGCGCAGCGCCCGCGTCGTCACGGCATCCGCGCCTAGCACCGTCGTCGCGGCCGCGGGCCACATGCGTACCGCGTCCGCACGCGCCACGCCCTGGTCGATCCCGAGCGTTCGCAGCGTGCTCTGGATCGCGCGCGCGATCGGTCTCATCCGACCTAACCGCGCAGCACTGGCACCAGCGTCGATCGCTCCCGCAGCACGTCGGGCAAGGCCGTGACGATCGCCGCGGTGAGTAGCGTCTGAGCATCCTCGGGGATGGCCCGCGCCAGCGCTTCGCGCCGCGCGGGATCAAGCTCCGAGAGCACGTCGTCGAGAAGGAAGACCGGCTGCTCGCCGACACGCGACGCGAGCCACGCGGCCTCCGCGATCTTCAGCGAGAGCACCGCGCTGCGATGCTCGCCGCGCGACGCGAAGGCCGGCAACATACGGCCGCCCGCCGTCACCATGAGATCGTCGCGCTGTGGCCCGACGAGCGACGCTCCCTGCCAGCGCTCGCGTTCGCGTTTTTCGCGCACCACACGCTCGTACGCGATGGCGCGCTCCTCCAGCGTCGCGCCCTCCACCTGTCCCGCGTAGGCGAGCGCGAGCCCCTCGGCGCCGGTGAACAGCTCGGTCGCACTGACGAACGGACCGGACAGCTCGGTGGCGAGCCGCGATCGCCGCAGCGAGATCGCCGCCGAGAGTCGGATGAGCTCACCATCCCAGAACGCCATCTCCGCCTCGGGTAGCTCGAGCTCCTCTCGTGCGACGCGAAGGAGCGCGTTGCGTTGCTCGAGCACGTGCTGGAGCTCGCGCATCTCGCGACGATGCGCGCGGTCGATCTGCCCGAGCATCGCGTCGAGGAAGCGGCGCCGCGCGCTCGGCGCGGCTCCGAGCAGCTCGACGTCCTCGGGAAAGAACGCGACCACCACGAGCTCGCCGACCGCCTCTTCCGATCGCTTTCCCGCGCCGTCGAGCATGTAGCGCCGCGGCCGCCGGCGTTCGCCCTCGGGGGGTGCGAAGAGCAACGTTTCGATGCGGCGGTGGTCTTCGGCGCGGTCGACGTCGGTGCGGACGCGCGCTGTGGTCGCGCCCCAACGGACCATCTCGGTGTCGTCGCGGGCGCGCGGCGAGTCGCCGCGGGCGATGAGGTGGATCGCCTCGAGGAGGTTGGTCTTGCCGGCGCCGTTCGGTCCGATGAAGGCGGTGGCGCCGCGCGCGAGCGGCAGTTCCACCTGCGCGTAGCTGCGGAAGTCCTCGAGCGCGAGGGCGGTGACGCGCACCGCTAGGCGGGGATGCGGAGCGGCATCACCACATGGAGGTAGTCGGGGTCGCCCACGATCGTGAGTTAAAGGCGATGGTGGTGTTCTGTCCCTCGACCGTCGCCTCTACCTTCGCCGTCTGGTCACCGACCTCGGCGGCGTTCGCACTGATGACGAGTGGCGGGTGATCTGATGGGTTCACCTGAAAGCGAAGCATGTTCGCCGAGTCGCGTGCGAAGAGCGACGCGAGGCGCGTCGCCTGCAGCAGTTCTTCTCGCTGCGCCACCAGCCGCGTGGCTGGCTTTCCCTGCGGGATGACCTGGCGGTAGTTCGGGAACTGACCTTCGATGACTCGTGAGACGAGGTCCACCTCCGGCGTGTGAAAGATGACCTGGCTGCCGTTCGGCGTCACGAAGATGTCGACGGGGTCTTCACTGTCGTCGAGGATCCGCTGCACTTCCTGCAGGCTCCGCGCAGGGATGATGACCTCGAGTTTGCCTTCGACCTTGTCCAAGAGCTTGGCGTTGCGCACCGAGAGGCGATAGGGGTCCGCGGCCGCCATCGTGATCTTGTCGCCCTCGAACGTGGTCAGCACACCGGTCAGGACGGGCCGACTATCGTCGGTCGTCGCGACGAACGCGACCTCGCCGATCATGCGACGCAGCGTGGATTTGCTCACGCGGGTCGTCGGCTTGTCCGGCGCGACGGGGATGATCGGGAACTCCTCCGCATCCATCCCCTTGAAGTTGGCTTCGTAGGGGTCTCGACGCAGATGCACCGTCTTCGTGCGGACGTTGAGCGAGAGTTCGGTCGGTCCGGCTGGTAACGAGTTCACGAAGTCGGTGAAGAGCTTGGCCGGCACGGTGATCGCACCCTCGTCGTCGACCTTTGCGGGGACCCAGCAGTTGATGCCGACCTCGAGATTCGTCGCGGTGAGCTTCAACCGTCCGCCCTCGGTGCGCAGCAGGACGTTACCCAGGATCGGAAGGCTGCCACGCGTCGAGACCGCCCGTCCGGCGATCTGGAGCCCACGCGCGAGGTTCTCTTGCAGACAAGTGACCTTCAACGCGAATCCTCCGTACCTTCCCCAAGAGATCTACGAAGACGCTGGTACCAGCAGTAGTGGTGTGGACTATGAGCGTTCCGAGATGCTGTTGTCGCGCGACGCACAGTCCGGCGTGCCTGGATCGGACCTCGATGTTTCGCCCCTTGGCTGTGGACTCAGGCGGGACGGCCTGGGGAGCGGAAGCCGACCTGAGGGACATAATGTCCCATTACTGAACGGTCGTCATTAGACCAAACACGGCCTTGGCGCACATGTCCACAAATGGGTGCGCTTATCCACACATTGTGTGGGCTTATCCACACCCGGACACCGCGGCGAAACCCGCGGAATTTCGGCGGATTTTCGCCGCTGAGGGCTAGTCCGAGTACAGCATCTCCCGGAGAGCGCCCACGTCCCGTCGGAAGTCATCGTTCTCCGCCATCTCGCGCTCGATCTTCTCGCAGCCGTGAAGGACGGTCGAGTGGTCGCGGCCGCCTAGGGCCTCCCCGATGCGCATGAGCGGCGCCTCGGTCTCCTCGCGCATGAGGTACATCGCGATCTGGCGCGGAAGGACGACCTGCTTGTCACGGGCCTTCCCGCGCAGCTGCTCCGACGGCACGCCGTAGTACCGCGCGACGGTCTCGACGATGCGGTCGGGCGACAGCGTCTTCTGACGCGGGTTGTAGAGGATGTTCTGGAGCATCTCCTGGGCGAGCTGCGTCGTGACCGGGACCGCGCTCAGTGTCGCGTACGCGACGATGCGCGTGAGCGCGCCCTCGAGCTCGCGGATGTTCGAGACGATCCGCTGCGCGAGGAAGTCGATCACCGGCGGCGGCACGGCCACGGACTGTGCCTCTGCTTTTGCTCGGAGGATCGCGATGCGCGTTTCGAGATCGGGGGTCGAGATGTCGGCGATGAGGCCCCACTCGAACCGGGAGCGCAGCCGGTCTTCGAGCCGCTCGATCGCCTTGGGCGGCCGGTCGCTCGAGAGGACGATCTGCTTCCCCTCCTCATGGATGGCGTTGAAGGTGTGGAAGAACTCCTCCTGCGTCCCTTCCTTGCCGGTGAGGAACTGGATGTCGTCGATGAGCAGTACGTCGATGCGGCGATACCGCTCGCGGAACTCCTCGCTCTTCTGGCCGCGGATCGAGTTGATGAACTCGTTCGTGAACTTCTCACTCGTCGCGTACGCGACGCGCTTCTTCGGGTGACGGGAGATCACGGCGTGCCCGATCGCGTGCATGAGGTGCGTCTTGCCGAGGCCGGAGCCGCCGTAGATGAAGAGCGGGTTGTAACTGTGGCCGGGGCGCTCGGCGACGGAGAGCGCCGCCGCGTGCGCCAACCGGTTGTTCGAACCCACCACGAACGTCGAGAACGTGTAACGCGCATTCAGGAGCGCGGCCGCGGTCGCGTCGCGGCGCTCTTGCGCCGGTGGCGCCGACGAGGGGGCCGATGACCCGCCACCGGCGCCACCCGCGGCCGCGACCGTACGATCGGAACGCACCGATGCGGCCATGAGCGTCACGAAGCGCACGTCCACCGTGCGGCCGACGAGGTGTCGCAGCGCGTCGCGCACCTGCTGCCGGTACTTGTTCTCGAGCCACTCGCGTGCGAAGGCATTGGGCACGCCGACGCAGTAGACATCATCTTCTTCGGAGACGATCGCGGTGTCTTTGAACCAGGTGTCGTAGTTGGCTTTAGTGAGTCCGAGCTGCAGCTCGCCGAGGGCCGCGTGCCAGAGCTGCTTGAGGTTCAACGGCTCCCCTTCTCTGCGCTCGACCACAACGACGCTCCCCACAACACGATCACGCGAGATGCCGCCACACCGAACGCGAAAACGAAGAAGATCCGCCCGCTGGAAGCCACGGAACAGTAGCACAGTCACACTGCTAGACTTTCTCGCACACATAGAGGATCCGTTGATCGTTTGATGGTCCATTTTTTTCGGGGGAGAAGGGACAGTTCGTGAAGCGCACGTATCAGCCGAAGACGCGTCGCCGCGCGCGGGTGCACGGTTTTCGCGCGCGGATGAAGACGACGGGCGGCCGCAAGGTGTTGGCACAACGTCGCGCGCGTGGACGGAAGCGACTGACCGTCGCCTGAACGACCTCGCCGGCATGAACGCCGCGCGTTTGCGGCGATCCGCTGATATCGCGGCCGTGCGAAAGATCGGGCGCGGCGTGCGCGATGTCGCGTTCACCGCGCGAATACGTCCCAATGAC
>WNEZ01004146.1_pt1 | contig 13285 bp, 11 predicted proteins | sample 5400521 | NCBI WGS metagenome assembly WNEZ01 (sample SAMN13153339, study PRJNA577476) | soil metagenome | isolation source: 120 cm saprolite under Douglas fir tree site 2 hole 1 replicate 1 | place: USA:California | collected 2015-04-18 | reverse complement strand
CCGGGCCACGAGATCACACCTTCCGTGTCGACCGCGGCGCCGGCGATCCGCAGGCGCGCTCGACGGTCCTCGGTCAACGGGCTCCCCAGACGCCAAGGAGAGCGCGCCTGGTCATATAGGACGATGTGGCCGGGGCCGATCAGGCGGCCGAACGGAAGTCGACCGCGCGCCGCGGGCGCGGGCATCAACTCCACGACCTTCAGCCCGTAATAGAACTCGTCGCCAAAGATCCTCAGGGCCGCGCGAACGTCGGTGGCCGATGCAGGGTGGTGACGGCCGGCAGCGGGACGGCGGGTGCGCACGACAGGGAACACCGCCCGGCGAGCGGCGCGGATGCTACGCGGATCGCTCCGGAGGCTACCGGCCACGACCGTTACACACCGACGGCGTCAGCCTTCGCGAGCAGCGCCGCGTCGAGCGTGTCGAGCACCGCGCGCGGCGAGCGCCGTTCGTGCGCGCCGCGGGTCGCGCCGATCGCAGTTACGACGGCGCGTGGATCGTTGAGCGCGACGCCGAGCGCCGCGATCGTCTTCTCGCATTGCACGGAGTGCTCGACGATGTGCGACGCGAAGCGGTGCAGCCGGAACCGAACGTCGATGACCGCAGGGTCGTTTACCGCGCCCCACTGCGACGGCCGCCGCAGCTGTGTTTCGCTCAGCGTCGACAGAGAGGCGTCGGTCTCAGCGCGCCGCCTCGCGAAGGCTGCGACGATGTCGAGCAGCCCGCCCGTCGTGTCGGCCGGGTCCGGTCGCGGACGGCGGTACTCGCCGGTCGTCGTGCGCAGTGGCACGTCGGGATCCTGCGGCAGGCTGAGAGGATCGCCGTCCGCGCGCACCAGCGCGAGCTCGGTGTTCGCGCGATACGACCGCGCGACCCCGATCGCGTGCGCGATCGTCTGTCGCAGTGACCACTCGCCGGCCGCCGGCTCGCGGTCGAGCAGCTCGTCGTCGACGCCGGCGAGCAGGCCGCGGAGCCGACCGAAGGCGACCTGCGCGAGCTCGAGGATTCGCGCGGATTCGGTCGCGGCGGCGGGCGCGGTGGTCGCGGCCTTCTGCTCCTCCTCGAGCGCGTTGTAGAGCGCGTAGCGCGCGTCGGCGCGCGCGGTCGCGAGCCACTGCCACGGCGCATCGAGATCGGTAATGCGCGCGAGTCGCGCGAGCGCTCGGTCGAAGGCTACGACCGTACGCGCGCCTCGATCCCCGAGAGCTTCTCGATCACCTTGATGAGCGCGTGGTTCCCCTCGCGCCCGCCGCCGTCGCGCTGCAGCGCGTTGTAGAGCTCGTGCACCAGCGCGGCGCCGGGAACTGAGATGTGATCCGCGGACGCGTTGTCGAGGACGATCCGCAGATCCTTCTGTTGCAGGTCGATCATGAAACCCGGCCGGAAATCGCCGGCGAGCATCTTCGGTGCGTAGTTGTGCATCGCCCAGGACGAGCCCGCGCCGCCGGCGATGACCTGACGCGTCTTCTCGAGGTCGATGCCCTGCGACGCCGCGAACACGAGCGCCTCGGACACACCGAGGTTGTTGATCGCGACGGCGATCTGATTCGCGAGCTTGCAGGCCTGGCCCGCGCCGTGCTCGCCGATGTGGACGATCGTCTTGCCCAGCGCCTCGAAGAGCGGCATCGCGCGCTTCACGTCGGCGGCGTCGCCGCCGATCATGATCGAGAGGCGTGCTTCGATCGCGCCGATCTCGCCGCCGGACACCGGCGCGTCGAGCGTATGGAACGGCGGCCGGTTCTTCGCGGCGCGCTCGGCGAATGCTCGGGTCGCCGCGGGAGAGATCGTGCTCATGTCGATGAGGAGCGATCCATCACGCGCGCCGGCCGCGACGCCGTCCGGTCCGAACACGGCGGCCTCGACGTCCGGCGTGTTCGGGACCATGGTGACGACGATGTCCGAACCTGCGGCCACTTCGCGCGGCGTTTTCACCACGGTCGCCCCGTCCTTCGCGAGCGGCTCCGCGCGGGCGGGCGTGCGATTTGTCACTGTGACGGCGAAGCCCGCTTTGAGCGCGTTGCGGGCCATCGGCGCGCCCATGATGCCGGTGCCGACGAAGCCGATGCGTTCCACTAGCCGTCGGCCTCCTCTTCACCGTCCTGCGGATCACCGTTCTCGTCACGCGACATGAAGAGGGTGCGGGTGTCGCCCTCTTCGGTGAGGAGGTAGGTGTTCTCCTCCTTCTCGTCGACGTTCACCGACGCGACGAGCAGGCTGTCCGTCACGTGCGTGAAGCCACCCGAGCGCTGGAGCTCGTTCGCGATCGCCTCGGCGAGCGAACCCTCCTCATACGAATCAAGGACGAGGTGCCGTGCCTTCTTGACGAGCTCGAAGAACTCGACGGGCTCCATCCGCTCCTCGTGAGCGAGCAGGACAGCGGTGCCGATGTCCTCGTCGCCCTCATGGATCTCGTAGAAGTGCATCCGCAATACACTATGTCCGTCCCATGTCCGACGCTCCTACCACCTCCGCGCCCACCGAACGCTCGTTCCGCCACACCATCCACCGCGACGCGGGATCGAAGGTCTCGCTCGAGGTGGAGGTCGACGCCGAGCGGCTGACGCGTCAGGCCGACCGCGTATTCGAGCGCCACAACCAGAAGGCGAAGATCCCGGGGTTCCGTCCGGGCAAGGCGCCACGCGCGATGTACGAGCGGAGCTACGGCGCCGAGCACCTCTGGGCGGAGGCCGCCGAGGATCTCGTCGATCAGACCTACCGCGAGATCGTCGAGCTCGAGGATCTCCAGCCGCTCGACGATCCCAAGGTCGAGCTCACCCAGCTCGAGCCCGGCAAGCCGATGCGCTGGAGCGCGACGCTCACGGTGCGGCCCGATGTGACGCTCGGCGACTACGGGGCGCACGGCGCCACCATCGAGACTGTCCCACCGAGCACTGAAGAGATCGACAAGACCATCGAAGCGATGCGCGAGTCGCACGCGCAGCTTCAGCCGGTCGCCCGCTCCGCGCAGGCCGGCGACATCGTGATGGTCGACATCGACGTCACCGTCGATGGGAAGACGCTTCCGCCCTTTGCCCGCAACGCGCACGTCGAGGCCGGTCGCGCGACGTCGATCGCCGGCCTGGGTGAGGCGTTCGTGGGCCTCCGGTCGGGCGACAGCAAGACCGCCGAGCTCGAGTTCTCCGGCGACACCGCCTCGGACGAGCTGCGGGGTAACAAAGGCACTTTCTCCATCCGCGCGAGCCAGGTCTCGGAGAAGGTCCTGCCCGCCCTCGACGACGGTTTCGCGAAGACCGTGGGCGTTGCGAGTATCACCGAGCTCCGGCGCGAGGTGAAGAACGAGCTCGCGCACTCCGCGTTCCATGAAGCGCGTGACGCCGCGGCGGACAAGATGCTCGAGCACGCCGTCGAGACCTCGACCGTCGAAGTGCCCGAGGTCCTCGTCCACGACGAGCTCGACCACATGGTCGCCGACCTGAAGGCGCGCATCCGTGAGCAGGGGCTCACGTTCGAGCAGTTCCTGCTGCAGGCCCGGAAGACCGAGGACGAGATCCGCGCCGAGTGGAAGCCGGCGGCGGAGAAGCGCGCGAAATCGATCCTCGTCCTCGACGCGATCGCGAAGAAGGAAGGCATCACGGTGTCGTCGAACGAGCTCGCGGCGCAGGTCGCGATGACGCCGCTCGCGCAGCAGGATCCACGCGCCCTGCGCGATCCGCTCGTGCTCGCGTCGTTCGCGCGATCGATCCGCAACCGCAAGACGGTCGACAAGCTCATCGGGCTCGAGTCGCCCGACGCGGAAGCCGAGCTGATCAAGAAAGCTGGCGGCGACGCCACGAACTTCCACGGCGGCGCGCCGAAGCCCGAGCAGCCGAAGATCATCGTCCCGGAAACGTCCAAAGCGACGCCCGAGGGACGCGAGGCGCTCCGCGCGATGCTGAAGAAGTAGCAAGCGATGCCGTGATGGGCGCGATCGTGACCGTCTGGCGTTAGGCGACCCCGGCTAGACGAGGTACGTGCGGAACCACTCCACGGTCGCGACCCAGGCCTTCTGCGCCTGCTCGGCGTTATAGCGATCACCCGCGGCATTCGTGTCGTTGTGGAAGGCGTGATTGACACCGGGATAGATCGTGATCTTGTACGGCACGCCCGCCGTCTTCAGCACGCCTTCCATCTGCTGCGCGGTGCCGGTGATGCGCGTGTCGAGCTCGGCATACACCGCGGACACCGCGGCCCTCGTCTTCGCGATGTCGAGGTAGTTCGTCGGCTGCGGGCCGTAGAAGGGGACCGCCGCCTTCACGTCGAGGCCCGCGGCGAGGATGCTCCAGACCTCGCCACCACCGAAACAGAAGCCGGTCACCCCGACCGCGCCGCTCGATAGCCCCTTGAGGAACGCGAGCGTCGCGCTGTGGTCGGAGTTCTTGTCGGCGGTCGTGCGTTTCGCGAGCGCGGCGTTGTACGCCGCCTGATCAGTGAGCTTCGCGGCGCCGCCGTCGCGCGCCGCGAGATCGATGTTGACGCCGACGAAGCCCGCGGTCGCGACGCGTCGCACGACGTCGCGGATGTGTTCGGTCTGACCGCGGTTCTCGTGCACGACGACGATGCCGGGCACGCGCGCGGTCGTGATCGGCTTCGCCATGTAGGCCATGAGGGATGCGCCATCGGATCCTCTGACGTCCGGCTTTGACACGCTGATGCGCGGATCGGTCTCCTTCACCGTGACGCCGTCGGGCACGGGAGCGGGTGGCGGGGTCGCGTACGCCTGTGGGACGGACGACGTGCCCGCCGCCGTCGGCGGCGCGCTCTGCGCCGCGAGGCTGCTCAGCGCGGGTGCTCCGCAGGCCGCCACGATGGTCGCGGCGAGCGCGGCGCTCCCGGAGATCAGGGTGACCCTTCGGAGGAGCTCGCGCCGTGAGATCAGCCCATCCAGGTAGTCCTCGATGTGCTCGTCGATGAAGTAGCGCTGGGTCTCGTTCAGGTCGCCCACGGTCGTCCCCCCTTCGCGCAGTTCGACGGGTATACGGTCGAGGCGGTCGCCAGGCTCACACGCGGGCGGCGCCGCGCGCGAGCCACGACCGTACTCGCGCGCGCACCTGTGGCAACGCGAACGGCTTGCGGATGTAATCGGTGATGCCGGCGTCGAAGGCCGCGGACATGTCGTCCTCCCGCGTCCGCGCGGTCAGCACGACGAACGGCGTCTCGCGGTAGCCCGCGACGGATCGCAGTCGCCTGCACGCAGAGAGACCGTCCAAGTTCGGCATCTGGATGTCGACGAGCACGAGGTCGTATGCGGTCAGCGCCGCCTTGCTCAGCATCTCCTCGCCGTCGAACGCGACGTCGACGTCGTAGCCGTCGCCGCGAAGCACGGCCTCGAGGATGCGCACGAGCGCGACGTCGTCGTCCGCGACGAGGATGCGCGCGCGGTCGGGCATCGCCGCGCGCGCGGGCTCGACGTCGGTCGTGCGCGCGTACGGTCCCTCGGCGAGGACGAGCTCTTCGCCCTCGGCTGCCGCGACGATGCGAAGGGCCCGCTTCGAGGCCATGACGCGGCTCGCGGCCACGGCGGTGAGGTCGTCGACACCACCGTCGTCGCGGTCCGGATCGTGATGGAACAGCACGAGCGTCTTCGCGCGCGCTGCGAGCGCGATGTCGACCGCGTACTCGACGGTGCTGTGGCCCCAGCCGGCCTTGTTCGGATAGTCGGCGGTCCCGTACTGCGCGTCGTGGATCACCACGTCGGCGGCGGTGAGGAACGCGGCATGTCGCGTGTCTCCGGTGTGCGCGAACAGCGCCGGATCGAAGGCGTCGGCGCCGCGATCGGCCCGCCAGTGCGGCGTGCTGTGGGCCTCGTGATCGGTCGCGTACACGAGCGCCGCCGAGCCCGCGGTCAAGCGGTAGCCGATGCACGGTGAGGTGTGATTCAGGAACTGGGTTCGGAGCTTGATGCCGCCGATCGAGAACTCGGTCTCCCCGAGCTCGACGAAGTCCACCTTCGCCGGAAGCGATTCGAGCGGCACCGGGAAGTACGCGTAGTCCATGGTCCCTCCGACCGCCGTCGTGAGCGGGCGGTCCATGCCGGACGGCCCGTACACCGTGATGTGGCTGCCGGGGGTGAACGCCGGCAGGAAGAACGGGAGTCCCTGGATGTGGTCGGCATGCGTGTGCGAAAGAAGCAGGTGCAGTCGCACCGGTCCTCTGTTCGCGAGCGCGAGCCCGAGCTTCCGCGCCCCGGTGCCGCAGTCGAAGACGAGCAACGTGCCGTCGTCGGTCGTGATCTCGACACAGGGCGTGTTGCCGCCGTAGCGGAGCGTCTCGGGGCCCGCGGCGGAGATCGAACCGCGCGTGCCCCAGAACCGGATGCGGATGTCAGCGTCCCACCGGCGCCAGCACGGTGAGCCGCGCGGCGAGATCGCGGAGCTGCTTCGAGGCCGCGTTGTCCGCGTGGAGCACGACGATCGGCCGGCCGCGGTCCGCGGCATCGTCGAACGCCGGCGAAAAGGGCACGACGATGTCGGGCCGCCGGTTGAAGTAGCGCGAGACCTCGTCGGTGTCGAGACCGGTCTGCGTCGTGCGGTTGATCACGAGGAGGGTCCGCTCCTTGGGGAACGAGAGCTTCTCGAGGACGTCAAGGCACGCCTTTCCGGTCTTCATCGAGGCGACGTGCGGCTCGGACACGACGCAGGCGCCATCGGCGGTGTCGATCGCGGCGAGCGTCAGCGGCGTGAACGACGGCTGCGTGTCGACCATGAGGTAGTCGCTGGTTCGCCGCAGGCGGTCGATGCTCTGCTGCACCGCGCTCACCGTCACCAGCTCGGCGTGCTCGGGCACGCTCGAGCCGAGGCAGATCTGCACGCCGCTGCGGTCCTGCGCGATGAACGTCGCGAACGTCGCATCGTCGAGCTGGTCCGGCTGCATCTCGGCGAGATCGGAGAGCGTGTGCTGCGGCTTGAGATTGAGATGCGAGGCAACGTTGCCGAACTCGAGGTTGAGATCGAGGATCGCGGTCTTGTACATCTTGGTCTCGGCGAGGGCGACCGCGCTGTTCACGGCGAGCGTGGTCGCGCCCGCGCCGCCCTTGCCGCGCAGGAACGCGACGACCCGCCCGCGTTTGATGACCTCACCCGCCGTCGCCTTCATGCGCTTGATGAGGACCTCGATCTTGGCCGCGAGCACAGCCATCTCGACCGGCTTGGCGATGTATTCGTCCGCGCCCTCGGCGTAGCCGGTCAGGATGTCGTCGGCCTGCTTGCGGGCGGACAGCATCACGATCGGCACGCGCGCCGTGCGGTGATCGGCGCGAAGGCGGCGCGTGAGCTCGAAACCGTTCATGTTCGGCATGTTCACGTCGGTGACGATCAGGTCGGGCATCTTCGTGCGGATCTGGCGCAGCGCCTCGATGCCATCGGCGGCGACGGCGACCTCGTACCCACGACGCTGGAGCGACGACTCGAGGAGCTTGCGGATCTGCTCCTCGTCGTCGACGAGGAGGATGAGGTCGGCGCTCAAACGACGGGACCCGGCATCAGCGCGCTCAAGCCTCCACCTGAGCGCCCGCGCCTGCAAGCGGCAGCACGACGTGGAACACCGAGCCGCGGCCCAACTCGCTCTCGGCCCACACCTTGCCGCCGTGAAGCTGGACGATCTGGCGCACGATGGGAAGGCCGAGCCCGGTGCCCGGGATGTCCTTCGTCGCCAGTGAATCGACGCGCGAGAAGCGCTCGAAGATCGTCTCGAGGGCGTCCGGCGGGATGCCGACGCCTTCATCGCGGACGTCGAGACGCAGCTGGTCGCCGTCGGCGCGCGTCGTCACGGTGATCCGACCGCCGGTGGGGGAGTACTTCACCGCGTTGTTGAGGAGGTTTGACGCCACCTGCGTCATCCGATCGCGATCGGCTTGGAGGGAGGGCAGGTCGGACTGCAGGTCAAGCGTGAGGGTGTGGTTCGGCGCGTTGGGGCGCACCCGATCGGCGACGTCGCCGACGATCGCGTTGAAGTCGATGCGCTCGGGATGGATCGTCATGCGGCCCGCCTCCATGCGATCGAGGTCGAGCATCTCGTTGATCATGCGGTTCAGGCGCTGGGCGTCCTTATTGATGTCACCGGCGTACTCGCGCATCTCGTCCAGCGTCAGGTTCTCGTCCCGCATCATCTCGCTGAAGCCCTGGATTCCGGTGAGGGGCGTGCGGAACTCGTGGCTCACGATCGAGACGAACTCGCTCTTCGCGCGGTTGAGGCGCTCGAGCTGCTCGACCGCCTGACGCTGCCGCCCGAAGGCGTCGAGCGTGGTGAGGGCAGCGGCGACCTGGTCGGCGAACAGCGCGAGCATCCTGGCGTCGTCTTCGGTGTATGCAACCGACGCCTCATAGGAGCGGATGCCGAGGGCTCCCAGAGCGCGGCCGCTGCGTACCAGCGGTACGGCGAGGCAAGCGCGGAGGCCGGTGTCCTGACCGACCTGGGTGCGACCCTCCCACTTTTGGTAGTCCTCGACGATGAGCGGCTCGCGAGTGACGAACACGCGGCCGATGACGCCTTCGCCCGGACGTAGGACGGCGTCGTCCGGCATACGACCGGCGGCGTCGAAGTTCTCCGCCAGGCGTAGCACGCCGGCCTCGCTGTCCCAGGTGTAGAGCGATGCGCTGCCAGAGCCGAGCAGCCCCACGGCGCTGCGCAGGATCATGTCGAACACTTCCTTCGGGTCGGTGCGTGCGGCGAGTGTCGTCGCCGCGCGCTGCAGCGCTATGAGACGCTCGTTCTCACCCCGACGTGCCTGGAAGAGGCGCGCCGTCTCGATCGCGACGCGCAGCTCACGCGCGACCGCTTCGACGAGCCGCACCTCGTCGGTCGTCCAGTCGCGCGGCGCGTTCGTCTGAGCGAGCGAAAGCGTCCCGGCGAGCTGGCCGGCGACGAGGATGGGCGTCGCCATGACCGCGCGCACGCCGGTCCGGAGGTCGCCGGCGGCCTGCGCCACACGCGCATCCCCGAGCACGTCGCGGACCACGGCCGTGCGTCCGGTGTCGGCGGCAAGACGCGCGACCGGCAGGGCCCGCTGTCCGGTACCGTGTGGAACGACGCCCGCCGCAGACCACTCATAGCTCACGCGCAGCGCGTCCGGCGTCGAACCCGTCGTCGCGACGACGCGGTCGACATGGAGTGCTTTCCCGAGCTCCTCGACGGTGCCGCGGAGGACCTCGTCCGGATCGAGCGATGCGCGTGCGCGTCGGGCGATCCGGCTCACCAACTCCTCGCGGTCCGCGCGCGCCTGCGCCTCGGAGAGCGACATCGAGGTGCGGATCGCGCCCGCCACGAACTGGCCGAGCACGAGGACGAGCTGCAGCCGATCCGCGGTCAGCGCGCCGGCGTTCTCCGCACCGCCGACGACCGCGCCCACCAATCGGTCCTGCGACACGAGGGGCAGCGCGGCGAACGAGTGGATCCACTGCGCGTTCGGGAGGTCGCGCGCGAGCAGCCGCCACTGCTCTCCGCCGCCGGTGGTGTCGGGAAGCACGAGCGACTGGCGATGGTCGAACACGCGCGTGCGCACCGCCGCCGGCAGTCCCGACACCGAGTACACGGGGCCGAGGAGCGCGCCGGTGTGCGGTCCTTCCTCTGCGACCAGACGAAATGCCTCCGCGACATCGTCGTGGACGAGGACGCCCAGCGTCACGCTCGGGTCGAGACCGCGCCGCGCGCTGCGTAGGTATTCACGGGTGATCTCGGCCAGGTCGAGCGAGCCGGAGAGCGCCTGGCTCAGTGCGAAGATCGACCCGATCTCGGCGTCGCGTGTCGCGCTGTCACCACGCGATGCCTCGAGCGCCTTGGCGAGGCGATACAGCACCGTCCCGGCGATGAGGCTGATGCCCAGCCAGACGATGAACGAAACGCTGTCGATCGAGCCGATGACCGCTTCGGGATCGGGCAACCGCAGACCCGCACGGCCCAACTCGACGCCGTAGACCGCGTGGACGGCGAGGAAGATGACCGCGGCGTAGATCGTGGAGGCCGCGATGTACAAGACGAGCGACCGTGGGAACCGCCGCATCCTCGCCCCTTCCTCGGGAGGAACTTTAACCGGCCGACACCGCCAAGACCCCCTTGACACCGCGAGCGGTGGGTACACTGGGAACAAGACCGCGCGAGGAGGGATGACATGGCAGCGATGAATTTCGTGCCGATGGTCATCGAGCAATCCGGGCGAGGCGAGCGCGCCTACGACATCTTCTCGCGCCTGCTCAAGGAACGGATCATCTTCATCGGGGACGCCGTCGAGGACACGATGGCGAACCTCATCATCGCCCAGCTGCTGTTCCTCGAGTCGGAGGACCCCGAGCGTGACATCTACCTGTACGTCAACTCGCCGGGGGGCGTCGTTACCGCCGGTCTCGCGATCTACGACACGATGCAATACCTCAAGGCGCCGGTCAGCACCATCTGCGTCGGACAGGCGGCGTCGATGGCCGCGGTGCTCGTCTCGGCGGGCGCGAAGGGCAAGCGGTACGCGCTGCCGAACTCGCGGATCATGATCCACCAGGGCTCCGGCGGATTCCGCGGCAATACCCCCGATGTGCTCATCCAGGTGAAGGAGCTCGAGACGCTCGTCGACAAGCTCACGCGCATCCTCGCTCATCATTCGGGGCAGGACGTCGAGAAGGTCCGCCGCGACTCGGAGCGCGACCGCTTCATGAGCGCGGAGGAGGCGAAGGCCTACGGGATCATCGACGAGATCTTCGTCGGCAAGGACTCGCTCATCTCGATCGCCAAGGCGGCGGAAGAGAAAGAGCGCGTCCCGGCGGGGACCCGCTAGGTGTCGACGACCGCCAAGGGCGGCAAGCCCTATCGCTGCTCTTTCTGCGGGAAGAGCCAGGACCAGGTGCGCAAGCTCATTGCCGGACAGGGCGTCTACATCTGCGATGAGTGCATCACGCTCTGCCGCGAGATCGTCGACGAGGAGTTCATGGAGGCGCCGAAGGCGCGGACCCTCGGACAGAAGATCCCCAGCCCGCGGCGCATCAACGAGATCCTCGATCAGTACGTCATCGGCCAGGACAAGGCCAAGCGCGTTCTCTCCGTCGCGGTCTACAACCACTACAAGCGCGTTTCCGCCGGGCACCGCGTCGATGACGTGGAGCTCGGCAAGTCGAACGTGCTCCTCATCGGTCCGACCGGTTGCGGCAAGACGCTGCTCGCGCAGACGCTCGCGCGCATCCTCGACGTTCCGTTCTCGATCGCCGACGCCACCAGCCTCACCGAGGCGGGCTACGTGGGCGAGGACGTCGAGAACATCCTGCTGCGGCTCATCCAGGCCGCCGACTTCGATCTCAACCGCGCGCAGCGCGGGATCATCTATATCGACGAGATCGACAAGATCGCTCGCAAGGGCGACAACCCGTCGATCACACGCGACGTCTCCGGCGAAGGCGTCCAGCAGGCGCTGCTGAAGATCCTCGAGGGCACCGTTGCCAACGTGCCACCGCAGGGCGGCCGCAAGCATCCCCACCAGGACTTCATCCAGATCGACACGACGAACATCCTGTTCATCTGCGGCGGCGCGTTCGAGGGCCTCGAGAAGATCGTCGAGGCGCGCGTCGGCAAGAAGACCATGGGGTTCGGCGCGTCGCTGCGCGACAACACCAAGGAGACGAGCGCGGTCCTGGGACAGGTCATGCCCGATGACCTCCTGAAATACGGCCTCATCCCCGAGTTCGTCGGCCGCCTCCCGGTGATCGTGCCGCTGATGGCGCTTGACGAGAACGACCTCATGCGCATCCTCACCGAGCCGAAGAACGCGATCGTGAAGCAGTACCAGAAGTTCCTCGCCCTGGACAAGGTCGAGCTCCAGCTCACGCAGGAGGCCCTGCAGGCGGCCGCCGCCGGCGCGGCGAAGCGCAAGACCGGCGCGCGCGGACTCCGGACGATCATCGAAGAGGTCCTGCTCGATGTCATGTACGAGATCCCGTCGCGCACCGACGTTCGCCGGGTCGTCGTGACGCCCGAGGCGATCGCGGGCACCGCGCGGCCGCTGCTGCTCTCGAAGAACGAGCAGCTCGTGCTCGAGGGTGACGAAGCGACGGCCTAGCCTCGCTCACGATGCCGAAGCTCTACTACGCCAGTCCTCGTGACCTCCCGCTCATCGAGCCCGCGCCCGGCGTCAAGGGCCGCGTCGTGCAGGCCGACCACGCGACGATGGTGATCTACGACCTCGCGCCGAAGACGATCGTCGAATCGCACAAACACGAGATGGAACAGTTCGGCGTCGTGGTAAAGGGAAGCCTCGCGATGATCATCTCCGGCGAGCAGCGCATCCTGACGCCGGGCGACACCTATCGGATCCCGCCGGGCGCGGCGCACGGCGCGCGCGTCTTCGAGGAGGCGACGCAGGTCATCGACGTCTGGGCGCCGCAGCGGACCGACCTGCTGAAGCCCGCGGCTCGCACGGCGGCTCGAGCTCGTGCACATGAACGATTTCTCGGGCGTGTGGTCGGGCGCGCGCGCGATCGTGCTCGGCGTGGACCCCTGGGATCCGACGAAGTACTACGGATTCGCGGTCGACGTCGGGACAAAGACGCCCGACGCGCTCGTGTACGACTACATGCCCTGGGTGGCCTTCGCGGTCGCGCCGCTCGCGATGGTGCCGCTCGAGGTCGCGGGTTGGATCTGGATGATCGCGAGCATGGCCTGCGCGGCGCTGGTGCTGCGCGGCCTGCTTCGCGCATTCGTCCCCGCGCGTCCCGTCACGCACGCGGCGTTCGGCGCCGCGCTCTTCCTCGCGCAGCCGTCGTTCCACGCGATCGTGCTCGGCCAGTGGAGCCTGCTCCTCATGTCGGCGGTGGGCGCGACGGTGCTCGCTCTGCGCGCCGCGCGGCCGCTGCTCGCGACCGTGCCGTCGCTGCTGTTCCTCGCGAAGCCGCAGCTGGTCGTCTTCACCGCGCTCGGACTCGCGTACGGCGCGCTGCGTGAATCGGTGTTCCGCCGGTACGTGATCTTCGCGCTGGTGCTCGCTGGTGCCGTCGTCGTCATCGCCTGGCTCGCCGCGCCGCCCGACTGGTTCCCGGCGTGGCTCGACGACATCCCGCCGCGGCGCACGATCCGCTCGGCCGTCCTGCCGTCGGCGCTGAATCAGCTCGTCGGTCCGAGCGGCCGCTACGTCGCGTACGCGCTCATCGCCCTCGGCGCGGTGATCGCCGCGCGGTTCCGTCCGGGCAGCGACGCGTCGCTCGCCGCGTGGCTGTCTCTCTCGAACGCGGGCGCGATCTACAGCTGGTCGTACGACCAGGTGCTCCTGTTCGTTCCCGCCGTCATCACCGCGGGGATCCTGACGCGTCGCTCCGAACGC
>WNEZ01003645.1_pt1 | contig 13290 bp, 12 predicted proteins | sample 5400521 | NCBI WGS metagenome assembly WNEZ01 (sample SAMN13153339, study PRJNA577476) | soil metagenome | isolation source: 120 cm saprolite under Douglas fir tree site 2 hole 1 replicate 1 | place: USA:California | collected 2015-04-18 | reverse complement strand
TCGACAACAAGACCGATCTGGTGATCGGATCGGAGAACAAGCCGCGGCGGGGCATCGTCTACCACCCGCTGTTTCGCTTTGAAGTGCTCGCCGTAATGCCGACCGATCACCGGCTGAAGGCAAAGCGCTATCTCGTCGCGAGCGACTTCGCGAAGGAGACGCTCATCACTTATCCGGTTCCCGAAGAGCGCATCGACTTGATCCGTAAGGTGCTGAAACCCGCCAAGGTCCATCCCAGACGCCGGACCACGGAGCTCACCGTCGCTATCCTGCAGCTGGTAGCCAGCCGGCGGGGGGTAGCCGCGCTGCCGAACTGGGGAATCAAGAACTACGTGGATTACGGTTATGTGATCGCGCGGCGCATCGGGAAAAACGGGCTGTGGAGCAACCTGTACGGCGCCACCACCGACGAGGTGGCGCGCCAGCCTTTTGTCCGGGATTTTCTGGAGACCGCCCGGCGCGAATGCTTCGCGAAGCTGGACGGGGTCGTTCCGGTGCAGTGATTCGCGCGACCACTAGTCTCGCTTATTCATCCAGCGCACCGGGATCGCCGTGATGTCGCCTTTGCCCAGGCCCGCTCGCGACGCCTCGTCATAGCATTCCAGCGCGCGCGAGGTGACCGGCAAGGTGGTCCCGAGCGATTCCGCCTCTTCGACCATCGTTCGCAGGTCCTTGCGCATCGCGTCGATGTCGACGGTAATAGGTCCGACGTCCGTGCCCTGGAGCGCCGCGGTGAGCGCCGGCCCGCGTCCTTTCAACACGTTGGGGCCGCCCGAGGTGTCCGCGAAGATGTCGACGATCTTCGCCGGCTCGAGGCCGAGCGAGCGGCACAGCGCCAGCGCTTCCCCGAAAGCCTGCCAGAAAACCAGCAGCGGCAGGTTGATGGCGAGCTTCATGCTCGCGCCGGCGCCCACGGGTCCCACGTGCTCGATACGCCGGCACAGCTGCTCGAGCAGCGGCCTCGCGCGGGCGACGTCGGACGCTTCCCCGCCGACGAAGCCGAAGAGCTTTCCGTCGCGTGCGGGGCCGACCGTTCCTCCGACCGGGCACTCGATCATGGCCGCGCCTTTTTCCCTGATCCTCGCCGCAAGCTCTCGCTCGGTCTCGGGGCGGACCGTGCTCATCTCGATGAAGAGTTTTCCCGCGACGTTACCCGACAGGAGCCCGTCTTTCGCGTGATAGGCGGTGTCGATCGCCGCGGCGTCGGTGAGGATGGTGATCGCGGTCTCCGAAAACGAGGCCGCCTGGAAAGGCGTTGCGGCGACTTTCGCCCCTGCGGCGGCAAGCGCCTGGGTCTTTTCGATCGTGCGGTTCCAGACGGTAACTTCGTGGCCGAGAGTCATAAGACGCTGGGCGATTGCCGCGCCCATCCTGCCGGTGCCTGCAACTCCGATTTTCATTTGGCTTTCTCCTGCGCGCGTCGGGTTGACACGCGCTGCGGTGTGGGTTCAAATTGGCGGCAACAAATATAACAGCTGTGCCGAAGCCGCAGTCACTCCAAAGGAGAAAGAATGGAGTCGCCCAAGAGCGAGCTCCGCGACGGGATGCGTATCGACTGGGACGTCCCGATCAGGATGGACGACGGGCTCGTGCTTCGGGCGGACGTATACCGTCCGCAGAGGGAAGGGCGCTTCCCGGTCATTCTCAGCTACGGACCGTATGCCAAGGGACTCGCGTTCCAGGAGGGCTATCCGAGCGCCTGGCAGCGCATGGTCTCCGAGCACCCCGATGTCGCGTACGGCTCGACCAACCAATACCAGAACTGGGAAGTGGTCGATCCCGAGAAGTGGGTGCCTGACGGCTATGCCTGCGTGCGCGTCGATTCCCGCGGCGCGGGACGCTCGCCCGGTTACATCGACCATTTCTCTCCGCGCGAAACGAAGGATTTCTACCTGTGCATCGAATGGGCGGGCGTGCAGCCGTGGGGGAGCGGCAAGGTCGGCCTGAACGGCATTTCGTACTACGGCATCAACCAGTGGCACGTCGCTTCGCTTCAACCGCCGCACTTGGCCGCGATGTGTATCTGGGAAGGCGCGGCCGACTGGTACCGTGACATGACGCACCACGGAGGGATTCTCTCCACGTTCTGGACAAACTGGTACGACATGCAGGTGAAGACGGTGCAATACGGCCTGGGCGAGCGTGGTCCGCGCAGCCGTGTCACCGGGCAGCTGGCATGCGGGGACGAAACGCTGACCGACAAGGTGCTGCAGCGCAACCGCTGCGACTTCGGCGACGACATCCTGGCGCACCCGCTCGACGACGGCTATCACAAGGGCCGCTCGCCGGTCTGGGAAAAAATCACCGTCCCCTTGCTCTCCGCCGCCAACTGGGGCGGGCAGGGCCTTCATCCGCGCGGTAACTTCGAGGGATTTGTGCGCGCTGCTTCGAGGGAAAAATGGCTCGAGGCGCACGGAATCGAGCATTGGACGCATTTCTACACCGACTACGGCCGCACCCTGCAAAAGAGATTCTTCGATTACTACCTGAAGGACATGAAGAACGGCTGGGACCGGCAGCCGCGCGTGCAATTGCAGGTTCGCCACGCGGACCGTTTCGTGGAGCGGCACGAAAACGAGTGGCCGATCGCGCGCACGCGCTGGACGAAGTTCCATCTCGACCCGGCCGGCCACGCGCTCGCCTCGGAATCGCCCGGGAAGGCCGCAAGCGTGAGCTATGACGCGTTCGGCGACGGGGTAAGCTTCGTTTCCGCGCCGCTCGCCGCCGAAACGGAGATCACGGGGCCGCTCGCCGCGAGGTTGTTCGTGTCTTCGTCCACCGCGGATGCCGATCTGTTCCTCGTTTTCCGGGTGTTCTCCTCGGATATGCGGGAGGTGGTGTTTACGGGCGCCATAGATCCTCATACCCCCGTCGCTCAAGGGTGGCTGCGCGCCTCGCATCGCAAGCTCGATCCCAGGCTCTCGACCGAGTATCGGCCTTACCACACCCACGACGAGCCGCAGCCGCTCGAGGCCGGCGAGGTGGTGCAGCTCGACATCGAGATCTGGCCGACCTCCATCGTCGTCCCCGCGGGCCACAGATTGGCGCTCAGCGTGCGGGGAAGGGACTATGAATGGCAGAAATCGACCGGAGCGCGACTGTCGAATTTCAAGAACGAGTTGCGCGGCTGCGGGCCGTTCCTGCATGATGATCCGCGCGACCGTCCGGCGGCGGTCTTCGGCGGCAGGAACACGCTCCATGCCGGGCCGGGGCGCGAATCCTATGTTCTCGTTCCGTTGGTTCCGCCGAAGCATTGAGGGGGAAGCAAGGCGATGACCATGAAACTCTATGGATTCTGGCGGTCTCTGGCCACTTACCGCGTGCGCGTCGGCCTCGCGCTCAAAGGCATAGAGGTCGAACAGATCTCGATCGATCTGCTGCATGGAAAGCAGCACGCCGAGGAATACAAGGCGATCAACCCGCAGAGCGTGGTGCCCGCGCTCGTCATCGACGGCGGTCCGCCCCTGTTCCAGTCGATGGCGATTCTCGAATATCTGGAGGAAACCCATCCGAGGCCCACGCTGCTGCCGAAAGATCCCCGCGGCAGGGCCCGAGTTCGCGGTCTCGCGCAGATTGTCGTGAGTGACGGGCATCCGCTGGTCGTTCCGCGTATCCGCGGCTACCTCGAGCGCGAAATGCATCAGGACGAGCCGGCGCGTAACATGTGGCTCGCTCACTGGACGTCGAAGGCGCTGGAGGCCCTGGAAGCGCATCTCGCCAAGGAAAAGGAAACGGGCCGCTTCTGCCACGGCGATTCGCCGACTCTCGCCGACGTCTGCCTGGCGTCCCAGGTTTTCGGCGCGAAGTTTTTCAACGTCGGCACGGAGGGCATGCCCACGGTCATGCGCATTTTCGGGGAATGCATGAAAATCGAGGCCTTTGACCGCTCTCAGCCACTCAAACAGCCCGACGCACCGAAGAACCCGACCCACTGAATCGCGACCAAGGAGGGATCCCATGGCATTCACCCGCAGGCGTTTCATTCAGGCGACCGGCGCAGGCGCCGCGGCGCTCGGCATGCCGACCGTCGCCCAGGCGCAGACCGGACCGATCCGCGTCGGGCTCATGACGGTGAAGACCGGACCGCTCGCCTCGGGCGGCATCGACATGGAGCGGGCGCTGGTCCAGTACCTGAAGGAGCGCAATTACACGATGGCGGGGCGAAAGGTGGAGCTCTTCGTCGGCGACAGCGGCGGCGTTCCGGCCCAGTCGCGCACCAAGCTCCAGGAGCTGGTCGAGCGCGACAAGATCCAGATCATGATCGGGCCGCTCGACACCGCCTCGGCGCTCGCATCGGACGACTACATCCGCAGCGCGCAGTTGCTCACATTGTCGGTCGCGGCCGCCGAGGACATGACACAGAGAAAGCCCAATCCGTGGTTCACGCGGGGTACCTCGACCTCATCGCAGAGCGCTCAGCCGCTCGCCGACTACTGCGCCAAGACGCTCAAGTACAAGCGCATGGTGACGGTCGCCGACGACATCGCGTACGGACACGAGATGTGCGCCGGCTTCCAGCGCGTGTTCGAGGATGCGGGCGGCAAGATCGTGCAGAAGCTGTTCTCGCCGCTCACCGTTCCCGACTACGGGACATACATCGCCCAGCTCAAGACCAACGTGGACGGCATCTTCTTCGGATTTGCGGGATCGAACGGTTTCCGCTTCTTCAGACAGTTCAACGAGTACGGGCTCAGAGGGAAGATCGCGGTGGTCGGCGGCATGACCGCGTTCGACGAGGCGGTGCTGCGCAACATGGGCGACGAGGCGCTCGGCATCATCACCTCTTGCTGGTATTCGGCGGAGATCGAGAATGCGATCAACAAGCGCTTCGTCGCGAACTTCCGCGTCGACTGGGGCTACGACCCGGGCTTTTACGCGGCGGCCACGTACGTCGAAGCCGCGGTGCTCGAGGCGACCCTGGACGCCATCAAGGGGAGGATCGAGGACAAGCCGGCTTTCATGAAGACGGTGCGGGGCATCAAGGTGGACACGGCGCGGGGACCGGTTGCATTCGACAAATACGGCAACGTGGTCGGCAGCGTCTACATCCGCAAGGTCGAGCGCAAGGACGGGCGCCTGGTGAACAGGGTGATCCATACCTACCCGAACGTGAGCCAGTTCTGGACCTACAAACCGGAGGAATTCCTGAAGAATCCGGTCTACTCGCGCGATTGGCCGCCCGCCAAGAATCTGGAGTCGTGAACCTCTGAAGGCAAAAAGCGGGGCCGGATTTTCCGGCCCCGCGCGTTTATGCAGTATTGGATCATCCAGACCCTGAACAGCCTCGCCCTCGGCGGCCTGCTGTTCCTGCTCGCCGCGGGTTTTTCGCTGATCTTCGGGCTGATGCGCATCGCAAATCTCACCCACGGCTCGATGTACATGCTCGGAGCCTATGTCGGGGTGTCGGTGCTCAAGGTCGTGCCCAACCTGTGGCTCGCCGCATTGATCGGAGGTCTGGTGATCGCAGTGTGCGGCGGGTTGGTCGAGCGCCTGATCCTGCGCGCGCTTGCCGGAAACGCGCTCGGCCAAGTGCTCGTGACGCTCGGCATCTCGTTCATCATCGCCGACCTTTGCCTGATGGTCTGGGGCGGCGACCCGATTCCGATCCCGACGCCACCGGCGCTGCAGCAGCCTATTTTCATCGGCGGCGTGGCGTTCCCGACCTATCGGCTGGTCGTGCTCGCCATTGCGGTCGTAACGGCCCTCGCTTTGTACCTGCTGATGGATCGGACGCGCATCGGCGCAATGATCCGAGCGGGCGTCGATGACATGCAGATGGCGCGCGCGGTCGGCATCCCGGTGTCGTGGCTCTTCACGGCGGTGTTTTGCCTGGGTGCGGCGCTCGCCGGGGCGGGCGGCATCATCGGCGGGCCGATCATGTCCGCGTATCCGGGCCTGGACGCGGATATGCTGCCCCTGGCGCTTATCGTGGTCATGCTCGGTGGAGTCGGCAGCCTGCTCGGCGCCTTTGTCGGAAGCTTCCTGATAGGAGCGATCTACACCTTCGGCACGGCGCTCCTCCCGGATCTCGCCTACGTGATCCTGTTCCTGCCCATGATCGTCGTGATCGCATTCCGTCCAACGGGGCTTTTCGGACGCCGATCCGTATGAGGAACGCCGGCTGGGTCGTGCTGGTGGCTCTGCTCGTCGGGCTTCCGCTCGTGGGCGGCGAGTACTACATCAATCTCACCAGCCAGATTTTCATCGCGGCGATCTTCGCGGCGAGCCTCAACTTGCTGGTCGGCTTCGGCGGGCTGCCGTCCCTCGGTCATGCCTCCTGGCTGGGACTGGCCGCGTATATTTCGGCCTGGATGTCGCTCAAGCTCGGACTCGGGCATTGGGCCACCGCGCCCGCGGCGCTGCTCGGCACCACGCTGGTCGCGTGCGCTTTCGGCTGGATCTCGCTGCGCGCGACCGGGCTGGGATTTCTGATGCTGACCCTTGCCCTCTCCCAGGTGCTTTGGGGAACGGCGTACCGCTGGGTCTCGGTGACCGACGGCGACAACGGCCTGCGGGGATTGACGCGGCCCGCGCCCTTCGGCATCAGCCTGGATGACGCGGGCTCTTTCTATTATTTCGCTCTGGCGATCACGATCGTGGCAATCACGCTCATGGCGATATTCGTCGCGTCGCCTTTCGGCGCGGCGCTGCGCGGAACGCGGGACCAGGCGCGGCGCATGAGCGCCCTGGGCCACGACGTCTGGCTGATACGCTGGCTCACCTTCGTCTACGCCGGATTCTGGGGCGCGGTGTCGGGGCTCCTGTTCGTGTACTACAACAAATACATCCATCCCGCTTCGCTCTCGATCACGGCCTCGGCGGAGGGCCTCCTCGCGGTCATCGCCGGGGGTTCCGCCACGCTCGCCGGCCCGATCGTCGGCGCGGCGATCGTGATGATTCTGAAGAATTACGTTTCCGCCTACATCGAGCGGTGGAACATGCTGCTCGGATTCGTATTCGTGGTCATCGTGATCTTTATGCCCGAGGGGGTGGTGCCTGGTGTGCGCCGCCTCGCTGCGCAGGCGACCAAGGCCTGCAGGAGTCCCCGATGACGCCGGCCCTGGAGCTCCGCGAACTGAGGAAATCCTTCGGCGGCCTGCCCGCCATGAACGGAGTTTCGCTCGAGGTGTTGTCGGGAGAACGAAGACTCATCATCGGGCCGAACGGAGCGGGGAAGACGACGCTTTTCAATCTGATCACGGGGGACTTGCGGCGCGATTCCGGCGCGATCCACCTTTTCGGCGACGAGGTGTCGCGTCTCAGTCCGCACCAGCGCGCCCACCGGGGCCTTGCCCGCACCTACCAGATCATCACGCTTTTTCCCAAGGACTCGCTCGAGCACAACCTCGTGCTGTCGCTGCTCGGGGTGTCGAAGTCGCGCTGGAACACGTTCAAGCCGCTCGCCCGCTACTCCGAGTTGAACGAGGAAGCGCGGCAGGTGCTGAAACGGGTAGGCTTGGAGCACCTCTCGGAGCGCTCGATCGGCGTCGTTTCCTATGGAGAGAAACGCCGCCTCGAAATCGCCATGGCGCTCGCGCAAAAGCCCAGGGTGCTGCTGCTCGACGAGCCCTTCGCGGGGCTCTCGCGCGAGGAACGCACGGCGATGAAAGACCTGATCGTAGGCATCCCGCGGGAGGTGACCGTGGTCATGATCGAGCACGATATGGACACGGCACTCGACCTTGCCGAGCGGATCACCGTGCTCCACTACGGCAGCATCATCGTGGAGGGCACCCGGGCCGAGGTGGTCGCCGATCCGAAAACGCGCGAGGTGTATCTCGGTGACTGAAGCGCTTTCGCTCGAAGGAATCGACGCGCTCTACGGCGAGAGTCACGTCCTGCGCGGCGTTTCATTCTCGTTGAACCCGGGCAGGGTGCTGGCGCTCCTCGGCCGCAATGGCGCGGGCAAGACGACCTGCATGAGCGCCATCATCGGCTTCCTGCCGCCGCGGACGGGCGAGATCCGTCTGTTCGGCGAAGCGATCGGAAGGCTCTCGCCCGAGGCGATTTCGCGCAGGGGCGTGGGCTTCGTGCCGCAGGGACGGCGGATCTTTGCCACCCTCACGGTGCGGGAGAATCTGGCCGTCTCGAGGCAGAAGCGCGCCGGCGTTGCGGTGCGGTGGACCCTGGAGCGGGTGATGGAGCTCTTTCCCCGCCTGAAAGACCGGTTGCAACAGGCGGCCGGATCGCTCTCCGGAGGCGAGCAGCAGATGCTCGCGATCGGCCGGGCGCTGATGGGCAATCCCCGGGTGCTGCTGATGGACGAGCCCTCGGAAGGTCTCGCGCCCCTGATCGTCGCGGAAGTCGGCCGCACCCTCTCGCGCCTTAAGCGGGAAGGCCAGTCGATTCTCCTGGTCGAGCAGAACATCAAGCTCGCCCTCGACCTCGCCGATGAGGTCGTGATCCTCAACACCGGCCGCGTGGCGTTCAGCGGCAGCGCCGATCAGGTGCGGAACGACCAGGCCTTGATCACGCAGCATCTCGGAGTCTTTTGACCAATCGAACTGAGGAAAGGAACCGCCGACATGATGTTTACCTGCACGACCCCCGGCTGCACCGATCTCGCGCATGGGCACCGCGCCGCGCGCTACGCGGCGGCGGCGCGAGCGCGCAAGCGCTCGGTCTCGAGCAAGCTCGTCCGCGACAAGAAGAAGAGGCGGAGCCTCCGCATCGATATCCATTGCCACTATCTGAACCGGGACGCGGCCGCGAAGCTCGCGCATTTGAACCCCGCGCAATACGAGCCTTCGGTCAAGTTCGCCAGTGCGCTCACGCGCGAAGTCAACGTCAAGCAGATGCAGGACCGCGCCGCCAAGCTCTCTACGATCGAAGTGAGGCTCAAGGACATGGACCGCATGGGCATCGACATCCAGGCGGTGTCCCCGGCGCCGCAGCAGACCTACTACTGGACCGAGCCCGGGCTGGGCGCCGAAGTCTCGCGCATGGTGAACGACCGCCTCGCGGAGATCGTGGCAAGGTGGCCGGACCGGTTCGTCGGTCTGGGCACCGTGCCGCTGCAGCACGTCGAGCTGGCGGTGATCGAGCTCGAGCGCTGCGTCAAACAGCTGGGCCTGCGCGGCGTCGAGATCAATCCCAACGTCGCGGGGAAGGAGCTCACCGATCCGAGCCTGAATCTCGACCGGTTCTTCGCCAAGGCGCGCGAGCTGGACATCGTTATCTTCATGCACCCGATCGGGTTTACGCAGGGCGAGCGTCTGATGGACCACTACCTGAACAATGTGATCGGCAACCCGCTGGATACCACGGTCGGCACCAGCCACCTGATTTTCGGCGGCGTGATGGAAAGGCATCCGGGCTTGAAGATCGTGCTACCCCACGCGGGCGGCTTCCTCGGGCACTACTGGGCCCGCATGGATCACGCCTGGCGCGCGCGGCCCGATTGCCGGACCGTGATCAAGAAGCCCCCGACGAGCTACCTCAAGAAGTTCTTTTTCGATACGATCACGTTCGATCCCGAGATGCTGCGCAACCTGATCGACAAGTTCGGCGCGGCGCAGGTGCTCCTCGGCACCGACTATCCTTTCGACATGGGCGAGGAAGACCCGGTCGGCCTGATCAACAGCGTGCCGCGGCTTTCCTCGGCGGACAAGCAGAAGATCATGGGAGAGACGGCTGCCCGTTTGCTCAAGATCGGGCGATAATACGCAGTGATAACAGGAAAATGCGGCACCCTGGAGGTCCCATGAAACAGATAGGCATAGCGATCATCGGCACGGGATGGTGCGGCGGGATACGAGCCGAGACCTGCGCCGCCCACCCGCTCACGAAGAGCCTGCACCTCGCGGAGATCCGCACCGAGCGTCTAGCCGAGGTCGCCAAGGCGACGCGGGCGAAGAGCGCGGTCGCCGATTACCGCGAGCTGCTGAAGAACCCGGAAATCGAGGCCGTCTATATCTCGGCGACGCCTGAGACTACTCACTACCCGATGGCGCGCGACAGCCTCGCGGCGGGCAAGCACGTGTTCCTCGAAAAGCCCATCGCGATGGATCTCTCCGAGGCGGACGAGCTGATCGCGCTTTCGCGCAAGAACCGGCTGAAATTCACCATCGGCTACTCGCAGCGATTCAATCCCAAGTTCGCCTACGTACGTCAGTCGATCCGCAACGGCACCATCGGCAAGCCGGTGAGCGCCCTGGTCTCGCGGCACATCACCCGCGGCCTGGGCAAGAAGATCAGCGGCCGCGTGAAGCTCTCGCCTGCGGCGATGGAGGCGACCCACGACCTCGATTTCGTCCTGTGGTGCCTGGAGCCGGCCAAGCCGGTGCGCGTGTATTCGCAGCAGAATTTCGGCGCCATGCAGGAAGCAAGCGGCCAGCCGATCCCGGACAGCCAGTGGATCTCGGTGACCATGGATAGCGGTCTTTCATTCGTGGTCGGCGGCGGCTGGAGCCTTCCGCCGGGATACCCGAACTTCTCCACCACCTGGATCGAGATGGTCGGGACGGAAGGCGCGCTGTTCGTCGACGACAGCCATCGCGACGTGATCCTGAACACGATGAGCAAGGGCATGCAGTTGCCGATGTCGACCATGCCCGGCGAGCGGGTCGAGCATACCTTTGCCGGGCCGATGGCGGCCGAAACCATCCATTTTCTCGAGGCGGTGGCGTACGACCGCCCGGTCATGGTGACGCCCGAGCACGCGCGCATGGTGATGGAAATCTACATGGCGGCGGACCTGTCCGCCCAGCGCAATGAATCGGTGACGCTGCCGCTGAAAGGGTCCAAGTCGGTCCGCGCTGCAGCATAGTTTTCCTGATGCCCAAGAAAAATCCCAAGCGTATCGGCCTCGCCATCATCGGAGGAGGGCGGGTCGGTCTGTTCCGCGGCGAAGTCGCGGCGCGCCACCCCCAGGTCGATTTTATCGGCCTGGCCGAAATCAAGCCGGATCGTGCGAAGCTTGTCGGCGGCAAAATCGGCGCGGATTTCATTACCGACGACTACCGCAAGCTGCTCGCGCGCCCCGAGGTGACGGCCGCGATCATCGCGACCGATGAGCACCTGCACGTCGACCCGATTCTCGCAGCGGTGGAGCGCAAGCTGCCCGTTCTGATCGAGAAGCCACTCGCAACCGGGCTCGCGGATTCCGAGCGTGTCCTCGCGGCCATCCAGAAATCCGGAGTGGACGCGGTGGTCGGCTATACGCAACGCTTCCGCCGCCGCTGGCTGGTGGCAAAGGAGAAGGTGCGCACCGGCCAGCTCGGCGACGTCAGCCTGGTCACGTCCCGGGCGTTTATGAACCGGCTCGTGGCCCTGGACAACTACAAGAGGACCGACGATCCGTCCGAGATTTCGCCGATGGTGATCTCGGGAACGCACGCGCTGGACGTGGTCATGTGGATGATGGAGGGCAGGCGCCCGGTGGAGGTCTATGCGCGCTCGGTGGACAAGGCGCTCGGCCCTCTGTGCGGGGGCATCGACGCCACGGCGGGTGTCGTTGCTTTCGAAGACGGGAGCCTCTATCACGCCTCGATATCCTGGGCCTTGCCTACGGTCTGGCCTGGCGCGGTGTACAGCCTGGAAGTGGGCATCGTCGGCACCGAGGGCGTCCTCACCATAGACGATACTCATCGCGACATCGTTCTCGCGACGACGATCGCGCAGGGAGAGGGCTATGCGCCGGATTCGGGGCGGAGGGTCGACTTTCTCGGCAGCTATCCCCCGGGGGATATGGCGCTCGGCGAGCTTCGCGGTCCGATGCGCGAAGAAACCGAACAATGGCTGAACCGCCTGGCGGTGGGCGTGGCTACGCAGCACGCGAGCGCGGCCGAGGCGCACAACCGGCTGATGCTGACCAAGGCCTTCGATCTCTCGGCGCGCTTGAAGCGCGCCGTGCCGCTCCCGATCACGGCGATGGATGAAAAGCCGCGCATGGGAGTGCGGGCCGCGGTATGACGGCAAGAAGGAAGAAGGAGGAAGAGACGATGAAGCGCAAACTCGCCCTGTGGGCTGCGCTCGCGCTGGCTTTGTGCCCGGCAGTTTCGCCCGCGCAGAGCGGCTATCCAAATCGGTCCGTAAAAATAGTCGTTCCGTTCGCTCCCGGAGGCGCGTCGGACTTCGTCGCCCGCATCATGCAGCCGCGCCTTTCCGAGCTGCTCGGCCAGCCGATCGTGATCGAGAACCGCGGCGGAGCGGCCGGAACCATCGGCATGGAGGTCGCGGCCCGCTCGGCTCCCGACGGCTACACTTTGGCTCTGGGCAACGTCGGCTCGACGGCGATCAATCCCGGCGTGTTCACCAATCTCTCCATCAACAACTTGAGGGATTTCATCCCGGTGACCCAGGTCGTCGACGTGCCGGGCGTGCTTATCGTGCACCCCTCTGTAACGGTGAACAGCGTCAAGGAGCTGGTCGCCTACGTGAAAGCGAACCCCGGGAAGCTCAACTATGCCTCGCCCGGAAGCGGCAGCCAGAACCGCCTCGAGATGGAGATTCTCCGGACGGCCGAGGGCGGGATGGACATGGTGCACGTGCCCTACAAGGGCGGAGCCGGTCCCGCGGTGACCGGCCTCGTCGCGGGCGAGACCCAGATGATGTTCAGCACCGTCTCCTCGGCCATGGGGCATATCAAGGGCGGACGGTTGAAGGCGCTCGCCATCACGAGCCCCAAGCGCATCAAGGAGTTGCCGGACCTGCCCACGATGAAGGAGTCCGGCTATCCCGACGGATCGTCGGGCTCGTGGCAGGGGGTGCTAGTTCCCGCGGGCACGCCCCGCGAAATCGTCGAGCGCCTGTACACGGTGCTGGTGCAGACGATGAAGACCCCCGACGTCATCGAGCGCCTCGCCAAAGGCGGGGCCGAGGCGGTGACCAGCAGCTCACCGAAGGCGTTCGCAGATTTTATCGCGGCGGAAACGCAGCGCTGGGGCAAGGTGGCAAAGGAATCCGGGGCGATCGCCGACTGAGGCGAAGCGGATAGTGACCTACAACGCAAAAAACGGAGACGAGTAATGGCAAACGCAGGGATGGTGGGACTGGACTGGCAGCAGCGGATCAACTGGGACCGGCTGCGCAAGTACCGCCTGGAACGCGCGCGAGCGCGAATGAAGGCGGCAGGCCTCGGCGCGATGCTGCTTATGTACGACGAGAACGTCCGGTACGTCACCAGCACGCTCACCCCGGGCTGGAACCGCCTGAAGCCCGGCCTGCGCTACGCCATGCTGTGCGGCGACGATGCGCCGGTGCTGTTCGAGCAGGGTGATATCGGCATGCAGATCGAGCGCCATTCCCCCTGGATTCCCAAGGACCACGTGCGCTGGTCCTACGCCTGGA
>WNEZ01013295.1_pt1 | contig 13291 bp, 11 predicted proteins | sample 5400521 | NCBI WGS metagenome assembly WNEZ01 (sample SAMN13153339, study PRJNA577476) | soil metagenome | isolation source: 120 cm saprolite under Douglas fir tree site 2 hole 1 replicate 1 | place: USA:California | collected 2015-04-18 | reverse complement strand
GGAGGATTCGGACAAACGTCGAGCTGTAAATGGCGCGCAACGCCAGCGGGTTGATCGTCACCGCGAGTGCGGCCCTGAAGCGCGCCGTGTCCAGGTGCGCGCGCCAGAAGCGGACCTGGGCGGACGGATCCGAAAGCTGGAGGAACTGTCGAATCAGCGACCGGCGCAACCCCATCAGCGGAAGAAATCGCCGGCCGGCCGCGAAGATCCTGTCGGCTGTCCCCGAGCGAGGCGCCGCTCCCTCAAGGCGCGCGCGGACGTAGTCCACCTGGGCCGGGTTGATGTCAACCGCCGTGACCGACAGCCCGCGGGCCGCCAGCGCCATGCTGGTACTGCCCGCCGACGCGATGCAGAACACGCGCCCGGCCGATGGCAGCACCTCGGCCTCGATCTCCGAATCCTCATACATCTGTCCAAACAGTAGGCGGGGCTTGCCGCCGCCGGCATCGAGACGACCGCGCTGCCACGGGGTGGTCGCGCTCATGTCATGAGGTTGCGGATTCTTCCGCATGTCATCGCCGCGCCGTGCTCCAGATCAGGGCGATGAGCGCGAGGTTCTGCGTCACCATGTTCACCGGTTCGGGGATCGTGCCACGGCTGAAGAGCAGGCCGCCGCCATTCATGGCGCCGAGGAGCGCCGTCTGCAACGCCGCCGCGGTGCGCGGCGCCCGACCACTCAGCACCCAGGCGGCGAGAGCAACCTCCACGCTGCCGACCACCGCCAGCGCCTTCCTCGCATGGGCCGGCCCTACCCCGGGCAGGTCGGCGACGATCGTCAGGTGCCGCTCATTGGGCGCGACCAGCTTGCACCAGCCACCCTGGTAGAGCCAGACGGCGGCGATCGCCAGCCTGGCGAGCGCCCTCATCGCGTCGCCGCAAGGCCAAAGACGACCGCGAGAAAGGCGAAGGCCACGATGAAGATAACGTCGGCCAGCCGGTTTTGCCGTCGGATCTCGACCGGGTAGTAGAAGAGCTGGATCGGCACCCGAAGCAACCAGAAGATCGCGAGAAAGCCGCTGAGATATCGGCCAAGCGGCTGCCCGCTGACGAGTTCCGCGGGGAACAGCAGGGAGAGGGCGGCGAAGCCGAGCACGACCAGCACGATGTAGGCTGCGTGAACGTAGAAGACCTGGCGGACAATCTCCGACGCGCCAGCCAGGTTTTTGCGGTACTGGAGCCGGGCTGCCAGCGGCAGATTGGCGAGGCCGATGGCCAGTTGGACGGCGCCGGCAATCTGAATCCAGGATAAGAGCGGGAGCAACTGGTGGCTAGCCTAACTCGATTCCCGTTAAGCTGTGCGCAGATTCCCTGACAGGGAAGGAGGGAGAAACTCGATGAGAATCGTGACTCGCGGGATCACGCTGGCGTTGGCCGTCGCACTTGCCGCCTGTGGCGGCACAAGCTCGACCGGAACCACCACCTCGAACTCATACCAGGGGAAGACGATCCAGCTCGGCGCCATCCTTTCGATCACCGGCGCCGGCGGCGTCTACGGCCCCAGCTCGAGGGACGGCATGCTCCTGGCTGTGGACAAGATCAACAATTCGGGCGGGGTGAATGGTGCCAAGATCACCCTCGACGTCAAGGACGACGCCTCGGATAGGCCTCAATCGGCTCAGGTTGCCCAGACGCTCATCCAGCAGGGCCAACTGCTCGCGCTCCTCGGTCCGACCCTTTCCAACTCGGCCGTCGCCGTTCACCCGCTGGCCGAAAGCTTCAAGATTCCGATCCTCGCGGTCAGCACCACGGGCATCAACATCGTGCCCAACTGCAACGCTCCGTCCACCGTCCCCTGCAAGTACGTCTTCCGCGACAGTCTCGGCGAAGAGTCGGCGATCCCGGCCAACATCAAGGTCTACTCGGATGCGAAGCATCCGAAGACGGGCGTATTGATGGTGGCCAATGACGACAAGTTTTCGAAGGACGGCGGAACGATCGTCACCAACACGGTTGGCCAGTTCGGCATTCAGCTGCTGGCCACGATCCCCTTCCCCAAAGCGACGGCTGATTTCGCGCCATTCGTAACGCAGGCGGTGCAGAAGAACCCGGACGTCATCTTCATCACCAGCCTGGGCAATATCCCGGCCAACATCATGAGGGAGGCGCGCAAGCAAGGGTTCGCCGGGCAGTTCCTGGGCGGCAACGGCTTCAACACGGCGAAGGTGTCGAAGGCCGCCGGAGCGGACGGCAAGGGCGCCCAGAGCGGAAGTGCCTGGTACATCAACAACACCTTTACCTCGAACGCCGGCTTCGTCTCGGCGTACCGAGCCAAGTACAGTCAGGACCCGGACCAGTTCGCCGCCCAGGGCTACGCCGCCATCCTCATCCTTGCCGACGCGGCAAGGCGGGCGAACCTGACATTCAGTGACACGGCCGGCGACCGCACCAAGCTCCGCGACGCGATGGAGACGGTCAACATCGACACGCCGCTGGGCAAATTCGCGTTCACCATCAACCATGACGTCAAGCAGACGATCTGGATGATCCAGATGGACGGCAACGGCGGATTCACGCTGGTGAGTCAGGTGAAGCCTAGCTGAACACGCGTTGACCCAACAGGTCCTCAACGCGATTTTCATCGGGTCGATCTACGCCCTCTTCGCCGTGGGCTACACGCTGGTCTTCGGTGTGCTCGACGTCCTGAACCTCGCCCACAGCGCGGTCTTCATGCTCGGGGCGGTGATCACCTACTCGTTGGTCGCGCTGCACGGGATGCCCCTCTTGCCAGCCGCGGTGATCGCCGTCCTCGTCTGCGGCCTGCTCGGCTTGGTGATCGAGTTCGTCGCGCTGCGCCCGCTGCGCCGGCGGAACGCCCCGCCGATCTCGGCGCTCATCTCCACGATCGGGCTGGCGCTGATCTTGGTCGCGATCGTCGAACAGGCTACGCCGGGCACCTTCTTTAGCTGGCTCTGGCAGGACGGCGCGAACTCCGTCCGCTTCCCCGCCGGAACGGTACCTGACCCGACCTACCACCTCGCCGGGCTAACCATCGAGGGTACGAAGCTCGGGATCCTGGCGACCTCAGTGGTCTTGATGCTGGTGCTCGGCTACGTGATGCGCTTCACGCAGGTGGGCCGGGCGCTGCGGGCGGTGGCGGAGAATCGTCGGGCGGCAACGCTGCTGGGGATCAACGTCGATCGGATCTTCGCCTCGACGCTGTTCGTCTCCTCCGCGCTGGGCGGCCTCGCCGGAATGCTCTTTGGGCTGGCGATCTCGGACATCAGTCCCTATATCGGCCGTGACCAGGTCGAGCTTAAGGGCCTCGCCGTCATCGTCCTCGGCGGCATGGGCAGCATCCCGGGCGCGGTCCTGGGCGGGTATCTGCTGGGGCTGATCGAGGTCTTCGCCCTCGTCCGGTTTGGCGGGAACGTCGAGGCGGGGGTGGCCTTTGCCGCGCTCTTCCTGATGCTGGTGGTACGGCCGCAGGGCCTCTTCGGCGCGCGGCTGCGCGAGCGACTCTAGGGACTCGGTAGGTCAGGCGTGGACTTTTTCGTCCAGCTGTTTGGGGATCCGGTCGGCTTCTACAACCAGCACGAGCTCCTGATCGCGCAAATCGGCATCAATGCGATCCTCGCGATCGCGATCTTCGTGACCTTCTACTCTGGACAGCTGACCCTCGCCAACGCCGGCTTCATGGCAATCGGCGCGTACACGACCGTCATCATGAGCCTGTACCTGCCGACGCCGTTGGCGTTGAACATCCTGGCCGGCTCGCTGCTGGCGGGCGCCATCGGCTTCCTTGTGGGCCTTCCGGTGTTACGACTTCGCGGTGTCTTCCTCGCGATCGCCACCATCGGCTTCGTCGAGGCGCTCCGCCTGGGCGTGATCCTCAACGTGCCCATCACGGGAGAAGGTCAGGGCCTGAAGAACCCCAGCGCCGACCCCCTGGGCGGGATCGTTCCCATCCTGATCTCGGTGCCAATCCTCACCTACCTGGTGTGGCGGCTGACGCACACCCGGCTCGGGCAGGCATGGGCGGCGATCCGAGAGGACGAGCTGGCGGCATCCAGCAATGGGATCAACGTGCCCGTCTACAAGATGGTCGCGTTCATCATCAGCGCCATCCTCGCCGGCTATGCGGGGGCGCTCGAAACGCACCTCACCTTCTACCTCGACCCGACCGAGTACAGCGTGACCCGCACCATCCAGATCCTGACGTTCGCCGTGGTCGGCGGAACAACCAACGTGATCGGCCCGATCGTGGGCGCGGTCTTCTTGACCGCGCTGCCGGAGATCGTGCGCCAGTTTGCCGCCTATCGAGACGTCGTCAACGGCGTCATCCTGATCCTCGTCATCATCTTCCGGCCCCAGGGAATCGTCGGCCGTGGCGGCCTCGCCATCATTGCGCCGCACTGGTGGACGCGCTGGAGAACGCGTGAGCGCGCTGCTGCAGCTCAATAACGTCAACCGAAGTTTCGGCGGCGTCCACGCCGTCGACGACGTGTCCCTGGAGATCGAGGAAGGCACCATCTTCGGCTTGATCGGGCCGAACGGCGCCGGCAAGACGACGCTGGTCAACCTGGTGACCGGCTACATCCGCCCCCAGTCGGGCAGCATCCGGTTGCAAAAGAGTGGAGGCAATACGGAGATCGCTCGGCGGCCACCGCACGCGGTCGCCGGTCTCGGTGTAGCTCGCACCTTCCAGACGCTGCGCCTCTACCGCAACCTCACCGCGATCGAAAACGTCCTCGCCGGCATGCACCTCCGTCGGCGCGACGACACGTTGCAGCAGATGATCCCAATCCCGGCGCTGCTCAAAGAGGACCGCCGCCGATTGCAGGAGGCGAGCGAGCTGCTGGCGCGCGTCGGCTTGGACCCGGATGAGTTCGGCGATCGTCAGGCCGCCACGCTCTCGTACGGCGACCAGCGCCGGCTCGAAGTCGCGCGGGCGCTCGCGCTCAATCCCCATTTGCTGATCCTCGATGAGCCCGCGGCGGGAATGAACCCCGCCGAGAAGGATCGGGTCCGGGCGCTTATCCAACAGCTCAACCAGGATGGCCTGACGGTCCTGCTCATCGACCACGACATGCGGCTCGTGATGAGCGTCTGCCGCCACATCGCGGTTCTCAACTTCGGACGGAAGATCGCCGACGGTGCGCCAGCCACCGTTTCGCAAGATCCCGCAGTGATCACGGCATACCTTGGAACCCAGGCGCAGAAGACCGCGGCGCACGTCCCAGGGTCAGAAGAGATGGACGTGGCGGCCACATCGGCGTCGGTCTCCGCCGAACCGGCTTCTCCGCTACTCGACGTTCGCGACCTGCAGGTTTCGTACGGCGCGATCCAGGCCGTGCGTGGGGTCTCGTTCGGCGTCGCCAAAGGGGAGATCGTCGCACTCATCGGCGCCAACGGCGCCGGCAAGTCGACCATTCTCAATTCGCTGTCGGGCGTGCTGCGCCCCCATTCCGGCGTCGCGCGATTCGGCGAACTCGACCTGACGACCGCGCCACCGGACCGGATCGTCCGGCAGGGGCTGGTCCAGGTTCCCGAAGGGCGCGAGATCCTGGCTCGTCTGACCGTCCGCGAGAACCTCGAGCTCGGCGCCTGGGGGCGTCGAGACGGGTCAGCCCACCGCGACATCGAGGGATTGATGAAGCAGTTTCCGATCCTTGGCCAGCGGCGCGACTTACCCGCCGGGCAGCTCTCGGGGGGCGAGCAGCAGATCCTGGCGATCGCGCGCGGCCTGCTCGCGCAACCCAAGCTCCTCTTGCTCGACGAACCTTCGTTGGGGTTGGCGCCGCAGATGGTGGACACCGTGTTCGACGTCATCCAGAAGATCCACAACGACGGCGTCACCATTCTGCTGGTCGAGCAGAACGCGCTACGCGCGCTCGAGATCGCAGATCGGGCCTATGTCGTTGAGACCGGCCGCATCCTGCTCAGCGGCACGGGGGCCGCGCGATCCATTTGAGGATCGCTTGCGCCCATGTCCGCACGCCAAAAGCCCTGATCGCATCAGGGCTCGGTTGCCGGTCGAGGACGCCGTAGCGCATCGGGCTGTGCGTGAGAACACCCAGGCCCAGCTCGGCAGCGAGCGATAAGACTCGACGCTCCGCTTCGCGGCGACGAGGATTGTAGGGAACCTGGACCATGTCGAGGCGTCCCGTCGCCATGAGGTCGCAGAGATCGTCGAAGCCACTCGGGTCGTAGTGGGTCGCCCCGATCGCATCGACCTTCCCCTCCCCTTTCAATTGCTCGAGCAGGCGCAACTGCGCCGGCCAGTTGACGAGGTTATGCACCTGGTAGATCTCGAAGCGGCCAAACAACCGCAGGGCGCGATTGGCTTGCTCTCGCCCTTCCGACGGGCTATCGGTCCAGATTTTGGTGGCGATGATCGCCTTGTCTCGGCGAGCCTTCAGCGCCTTCGCCAATGTGTCTTCCGCCCGGCCGTACATGGGAGATGAGTCGAAGAGGTTCATCCCGACTGACAGCGCCTCGTCGACGATCGGGGTGCGACCCTGGGCCGTGTCGAAAGTTTGCCAGGTCCCCATCCCAATGACAGGCACCTCCAGCGAGGTGTGGCCGAGCTTACGTCGTTCCAGCGGGCTGTTTGAGATTCTCGATCGGCACCGGCTCGATCGGATCAGCTAGCGGGAAGCCGAAGACCTTCGAATAGAAGTAGAGCTCGCCCTCGAGCGAGCGTTTGATGTTCTTCGCCATGCGGAAGCCGTGCTGCTCGCCCTCGAACGGAAGGTAGGCCACCGGTAACCCTTTCTTGCGGAGGGCATCAACGATGACCTCCGCCTGGTTGGGCGGCACGATCTTGTCCTCCAACCCCTGGAACAGGATCACGGGCGCCGTGATCCGATCGACGGAGTGGATCGCGGAGCGCTCTCGATAGATGTCTCGATCCTCGGGCCACCGGCCCACCAGGTTTTGGTCATACATCGACTCGAACTTGTGCGTGTCGCCGTGAAAGACTTCCAGGTCGCTGATGCCGAAATGGCTGGCCCCGGCCTTGAAAAAATCCGTCGAGGTCAGGGCTCGCAGGACGGTGTAGCCGCCGGCGCTCCCCCCGGTGATCGCCACCCGGTTGCCGTCGACCAGGCCACGATCGACCAGGTAGCGGGCACCGTTGACGGAATCGTCGACGTCGACGACACCCCACAGGCCGTTGAGGCGCTGCCGGTATTCCCGGCCGTACCCCGTGCTCCCGCCGTAGTTGACCACCAGGTAGGCGAAGCCTCGGGTGGTCCAGAACTGATCGGAGAGATCGAGCGCATTCGACACCGCACTGGTGGGCCCGCCGTGAACGTAGACGATCAGCGGCGGGAGTTCGCCGGCCGGTGCGCTGTACTCAGGGTTCACCGGTGGATAGAAAAAGCCGTGGGCCGTGACACCGCCCTCGGTCGGAAATTCGATCGCCTGCGGCACCGAGATATACGGAGGATCGATCAGGCGCTCGGAGGAGCACCGAAGCACCTCCACCATTCCGGTCTCGAGCTTGATCGCGATGAGGGAGATCGGCTCCGTTGGAGATCCCGCGATGGTAAAGGCGCGCCCCGATCGCGCCTGGATGGACGCCGAGAAGGCGGTGAAGGGCGTATCGACCGGCTCGAGGCGTCCCACTTGCAGGTCGACGGTGGCAAGGCGCGCGACACCCTGGGACCGGACCTGGCAGACGATTCGCCGCTCGGATTCGAATGCATAAGTCGACATGCCGAAGCTCCACTGCGGGGCGCCAAACTCGGCCGGCATCGCCGCGACCGGTTCCACGCTCGGCCCGCGCCAGCGGTAGAGGTTCCACCAGTTGGTGCGGTCGGAAACGAAATAGAGCAGGCCGTCGGGCGACCAGGTCGGCTGGAAGATTGATTCCGCTTCCCCTCCGGCGACCTTGCGAGGTGCACGCAGGCCGTCCGGCGTCAACTCCGCGACCCACAGCTCCGTGCCATCCCACGGCATTTGCGGGTGGTTCCAGGTCAACCAGCTCAAATGCGTGCCCGAGGGGCTGACCCGCGGCGAGGCGTAGAAGTCGTTGGCCTGAACCAGGGTTTTGGCCGCTATCTTTCCCGTTGGGTCGAGGCTGACGATGCTGTTGACCGCCGCCGGCATATCGGTGGCATGGTCCTCGCGCACCGCGATCAATCGCTGATGCCGCTGATCGAAGACGAGGTCGGCGTGCCGGATGTCCTTGGCCGGCGTGATCGCGACGGGTGGCCGTCCCGGATCGTGCCGGTAGAGGCGCTGATCCTTGAAGTTGGAGAACCAGACGGTGCCCTCGCGCACCAGGTACCCGCCGCCGCCATACTCGTGGACCCGCGTGCGCGCGTTGTACTCCGGCGGCGTGATGTCCGTGACGCTCCCGTCGGGACGGCGCCGGACAACGACATAACGGCCTCCCTCGGCCGGCCGCTGCTCGACCCAATAGATGTCATCGCCGTCGAGCTGGATCTGCGATAAGCCGATCACCCCAGCCACGATCGCGTCGGCGGTGACCGGCGAGCGCCAGGAGCCGTAGGGGCTAGTTTGCTGTCGCGTTGACAGGGTTGCCATCACGATGAGTCTAAGGAACGCAGCGACATGTAGCCTTGTCGAGTGCGGATCGAGAGTCCGGCGTTTACCGAGCGCGAGATCATGGGCTCTCTGGACGAGTTCCGGGATCACGAGCGGCGCCGGCTCGCTGACCGGCTCGAAGCCGCCTCGATGAGGCTGGCGGAGCTCGTCCGCAAGATTCCCTCTCCCTCTGGGGACGGGTCTGGGCGGGCGGATGAATGGAATGCCCAAGAGGTGCTGGCCCATATCGCCGTTCTCTCCAAGTTCTACGGCGTGCTCACGTACCAGGTGGGATCGGGCAAGATAACCGAGCTCGACTTGCTGCCTCAGGTCCGGGACCGCGACGTGGCCGGTGAGCAGATGAGCTCGCTACCGCCTGAGCAGTTACTTGCCTTCGCGCAGCGCGATCACCAGCGAACCATCGCCTACCTCCGTTCAGCCGACGCTGGGGCGATTCAGCGCCGGGCGATCTTCTCCGAAGGCCTTTCCATGAGCGCGTGGGAGATCGCGCAACTGCCTCTCTGCGCGCACCTCGAGATGCATCTCGACCAGCTTGAACGGACCTTGCGCCCCTGACCCGCTACTACGAGGACTTCCATGTCGGCGAGCTCATCGACCTCGGCAGCCTTCAGGTCAGCCAGGCGGACATCATCGGATTCGCGCAGCAGTACGACCCGCAGCCGATGCACCTCGATCCCAACGCGGCGAGCTTCACGATCTACGGTGGGCTCATCGCGAGCGGCTGGCACACGGGCGCCCTCTTCATGCGGTTGCTGGTGCGTAACCTGATCGCGCAAACCAAGAGCCTTGGTTCGCCCGGTATGGAGGAGTTGAGCTGGCCGGGCCCGGTGCGGCCTGGCGATACCCTGATTGCCGGGATCGAGGTGCTATCCATGCGGCTGTCGAATAGCCGGCCGATGGGGATCGTTCGGTGGCGCGGTCAGATGCGCAACCAGAATGGTCAGTTGGTGATGACCGCCATCGGCACCAACTTCTTCGGCTTGAAGCCGGCTTAACCGGTAATCCGCGAGAAGAACACGTCGGTCGGGCCATTACGACTTTGTTGCTTCGCCTGGACGAAGGCGGCCGCAAAGCCATCGGGGAGGCCGACCAGGCCCATGTAGTCGCCGATGAAGGGCCCGTAGCGGGCAGCGGGCGCGGAGCGCAGGTCGAACGGTCCGGCCGCGCGGCGATCGATCCAGTTCGCGCCGCGATCGCGCGAAGTGCTGAACCAGACGTCGGTGTCGAGCGTCGGGCTGCCTTTCTTGAAATGGCGGAAGTCAAACCAGAGCAATCCGACCGTGGCATCGCCGGCAACCGCGAGTGTGGGGAGAAACGCCTCGGCCTTCTCGCGCACCAGGACGTGTGGTGTGCGCCAGTGCAGCCCGGCGTCTTCCGACCGGGCAACAAGAACGGTTGAGAAGTCACTGTGATTCTCGAACCAGCTGACATAGACCGCGTTGCCCGCCGACGCGGCGCTGATGTTCTGGCCGAAGAAGCGAAGCTGGCTACCGGTGCCCGGGTCGACGGCGTTCGTGTAGGTGAACCTGGCCGCGTCGATGGGTGCCGACCAGGTCTTCCCCTGGTCGGTCGAGCGGATCAGCCGGATCTTCAGCGGCAGCGGTGGCGGATGCGCGATGCCGGGTAGCGAAGGGCCCTCGACGAAGACGTCGAGCAGAACGCCACCGGCGGTTATCAGCAGCTGGTGCTGCTGAGTCTCGTCGTTGCCGCTGTAGATGGCGGCGGGCGCAGACCAGGTGCGGCCGCCATCGACGGTGCGGGCAAACATCACCTGGTTGACCGACGGGTCGACGCCACTTACGACTCGGTAGTCGACCCAGACCGCGTAGGCGCTTGCAGGCCGCCGTGGATCGGCGAGGATCGCCTCCTTGTCCGGTTGTAGCGGCGGCGCGGTCGCGGTTTCGACGACGGCCGGCGCGTCCCAAGTGGTCCCGTGATCGCGCGAGACGCTGACCACGATGTCATGGGCGGTGCCGGTGGCCGTGGCGGGACGGGTGGCAAGCGAGGCCACGTAGGTACTGCCGTCATGCCCGATCGAGACCCAGGGGTCGCTCGTGTGGACATACCGCCCGCCGGCGCAGGTGAGCAAACCCGGGAGTGCCGATCGACTCCAGGTTGCGCCGCCGTCGTGGCTTACGGCAACGACGGTGCCGGACGGGCTCTCCAGCCAGCCCACGACCAGTTGCTGCGGATCACCAGGGTCGGAGGCGAGCGAGGGCTCAGCGGGTCGAGGTGCGGAGGGTGACGGGGTGGCGCAGTCCCCTGTCACGGGGAACGGGCCGCTGATGATGCGCGGCGGAGGCAAGCTCGGTTCGTTCGGCTCGGTCGGTTTCTGTGCAGTGTCGCAACCGGAAAGCAGGATCAGCGCCCCCAGTGCGGCCGCCACGCGGGCACGCATAGCCGTGCATGTTAAGCGACGAGCCTACGCCGTCATACGCCACGCGGGCGGCAGCTGCCGACCGGTACCGGACTGGATGCACGACGCGAGCAGCGCGTCCATCTGCTCGTACTCCAGGGGCTTCGAGAAATAGAAACCCTGGCCCGCGTTGCAGCCCATCGCGTTCAGGGCGGCCAGCTGCTCCTGCCGTTCGATCCCCTCCCCGATCGTCATCAGGCCCAGGCTGTTGGCGAGCCCGATGATGGCCCGCAGGATGGCGCCATCGGCCATCCCGTGCCCAATGCCGGCCACAAACGATGCGTCCATCTTGAGGATGTCGACCGGGAAGTCCCGCAGATGCCCGAGCGACGAGTAGCCAGTGCCGAAGTCGTCGAGCGCCAGGCGGAAGCCCAGGCCGCGGAGTTCCTGCAAGGTGCTTGCCACCGGCTCCGTGTCGGCCAGCAGCACGCTCTCGGTCAACTCGAGGATCAGTGATTGGGGGTCGAGGCCGGCGGCGTCGACCGCGTCGACCACTTCGTTGATCAACTCGTGGCGCTCGAGTTGCCGGCCTGAGAGGTTGACGCTGATCTGCATCGGCGGCACGGAGGCGTATCGCACCTGCCAGCGACGCCCGTCACGGGCCGCCTGCTGCAGCACCCAGCGCCCCAGGTCAACGATCAGCCCGGTCTGCTCAGCGACGGCGATGAAATCCGCCGGGGCCAGCAGGCCCCGTCGCGGATGGTTCCAGCGCACCAGCGCCTCGACGCTGTGAATCGCGCCGGATTCGAGCATGATGACCGGCTCGTACTGCAACACGAACTGCTTCTCCTGTAAGGCGCTGCGCATATCGTGCTCGAGCTCCATCCGCTCGACAGCCGCGCCCGCCAGGGTGGCCTCGTACTGGACGAAACGCGCCTTGCCTTTCGCCTTCGCGATGTACATCGCGACATCCGCGTTCCGGATCAGCTCATCCGCCGCCTCCTGGCCCGACACCAGGCCGGCGATCCCGATGCTGGCCCTGATGGAGATCTCCTTGCCGCCGATGGCGAAGGGCGGCATGAGCTGCCGCGTGATGCGCTCGGCGACACGCCCGGCGATTTGTTCGTCCTCCATCTTCTTCAGCAGGACCGCGAATTCGTCACCGCCTAAACGGGCGACCGTGTCGCCAGGTCGTAATGTCGACGCGATGCGGGCGCCGACCGCGACCAGCAACTGATCGCCGATGTCGTGGCCCAGCGTGTCATTCACCGCTTTGAAATCGTCGAGATCCAGGAAGAGAACCGCGATCCGCCCTTCGGCGGCTCCGTGCAGCGCGTGGTCGAGACCGATTCGGAAGGCAGCCCGGTTCGGCAGGTTCGTGAGCGAGTCGTGGAACGCCTGGTGGGTGAGCTTCTCTTCCAACGCCTTGCGCTCGCTGACGTCCCGGGTATTGAGGACGAGGCCGCGGACTGCCGGCAGTTCCAGCAAGTTGGTGATCGTGACCTCGGTAAGGCAGTACGAGTCGTCCGCGCGACGCAGCCGGCACTCGATCGCGATCGGTGGCCCGACGATATTGATGGCCTCGTCGATCTTTCGGAGTACATGCGTGCGGTCGTCGGGGTGTACGAGGTCACCGAAAGGCTTACCGATCAGCTCGGTCTCCTTGTAACCGAGGATCCGCTCCACCGAGGCGCTCTGATACCGGATCCCTCCGTGACGTCCGATGAGGGTGATGACGTCGGACGAGTTTTGGACCAGCGCGTGAAAATGCTCTTCCCTCTTGGCGAGGTCGGCCGCGTTCGCTTCCAGCCGCCGGTTGAGGAGCTGGTTGTCAGTCAGTATCAGGTACTGGCGGAGCACCACGCCGACGATCACGCCCATCATGGCCCAGAACACGATTGGGTCCAGCTCCCCGGGGAGTGATTCCTCGATGACGGCGACGAAGGCAGCCGCCGCAATCGGCAAGTAGGACAGCACCAGCCAGATCCGACCCGTTGCGCCGTCGTTCGCGACCAGGGCAGCCGACCGCGTCCTCGCCGCCCGAATACCGGCGATCGCGATCAGCAGGTAGCCGGCGGCCCAGCCCGTATCGATCGGGTTGCCGGGCCCATATTTGTTGGTGCTGGTCAGGTAGGCAAAGCCGCTGTCGGCCAGCAGGTTGGCCAGCAGCCCGCCGGCCAGCAACAGAAGGGGCAGGCGATTCTCGCGAGTCGCCCGGGACGCAACGATGAGCACGATGGTGCCGATGACGATGTCGCCGGCCGGGTAGGCGAGGCTGATCAGCTGCGCGATCAGATCGCCGGAGCCGGCTCGATAGACCGTGCCCAGCACAGTCGCCCAGCTGATGATGAAGAGCGAGCCGGCGATCAGGAGCGCGTCGAGGATGGTCCGCAGCAACGAGGTGGCGCGCGCGGGCGCCGA
>WNEZ01005194.1_pt1 | contig 13291 bp, 15 predicted proteins | sample 5400521 | NCBI WGS metagenome assembly WNEZ01 (sample SAMN13153339, study PRJNA577476) | soil metagenome | isolation source: 120 cm saprolite under Douglas fir tree site 2 hole 1 replicate 1 | place: USA:California | collected 2015-04-18 | reverse complement strand
CGCGATCTCGATGACCTCGTCGACGGCCTCGACGAGCCGGTCGCCCTCGCTCCGCATATGCGAGATATACATGCCGCCGTGCCGCCCGGCGATCTCCGCGAGCGCGACGAGCTCGTCGGTATCCGCGTACGTCGCCGGGGAGTAGATGAGCGCTGAGCCAAGTCCGAGCGCGCCGCCGTGCATCGCAGCCTCGACCAGCGCGCGCATGCGACCGAGCTCCTCTGGCGTCGGCCGCCGGTCCTCATGCGCGAGCTCATGGATGCGGATGGTGGCGGCCCCGACGAAGGACGCGATGTTCGGCGAGATCCCGCGCGCGGCGATCGTTTCGAGTGCCTCGGCGAGCGTTATCCAGGTGATGTCGTATTTGATGTCGCCCTGCTGCTCGGTCTGCTCACGACGCATAGTCTCGTTCACCGGGCCAAGCGACCATCCTTCGCCGAAGACCTCGAGCGTCACGCCCTGGCGGATGTCGCTTTGCGACCGGCCGTCGGCGATGAGCGATGTCGTCGCCCAGCTCAACATGTTGATGAAGCCAGGCGCGACCGCGAAGCCCGCGGCGTCGATCTCAATGCCCCCGCGCTCGCTGATCTTTCCGGTCGCGACGATGCGGTCGCCATCGATCGCGACGTCCCCCGCGAATGGCGCACCCCCGGAGCCGTCGTAGATCGTGCCACTGCGGATCACGACGTCATGTGCCGCGCGCATCGGCGGAATGCTAGAGACTTGCGCGCGTGTATGACCTCACGCGCGCGGAGGTCGCGCTGCTGCGTCGGCTGTCAACGCCTGACAAGGTGCAGCGATACCTCGACGATCTCACCTACAACCTCGAGAAGGGCGGCGACACGGTGCGCTCGCCGCGCCGGGTGATTCGCGACCGCACCGCGCACTGCGCCGAAGGCGCGTTCTTCGCGGCCGCCGCGTTCCGTGTCAACGGGCGTCCGCCACTCATCGTCGATCTGGAGGCGGACAACGACGATGACCACGTGCTCGCGGTGTATCGCGAACGCGGACTGTGGGGATCTGTCGCGACATCGAAGTTCTCAGGTCTGCGCTTTCGCGCGCCGGTGTACCGCACGATCCGCGAGCTGGTCATGAGCTACTTCGAGGATTACTTCAACTGGGATGGGGACCGCACCCTCCGCGCGTACTCCCGTCCGCTGTCGCTTGCTCGCTTCGACCGTATCAACTGGATGACAGCGGAGGAGGACCTCTGGCCGGTCGTGGAGTGGCTCAGCGTCGCCCACCACACCCCCTTGGTCGGCCGGCCGGTCGCAAACAGGCTTCCGCGCGTCGATCGGCGGTCGTACCAGGCCGGCGTTTTTGGGGCTCCGAAGCACTGAATCTGCTAGCGTTTCGGCCCGCGGTGACCCGCGCTTAGGGAGGGGAGATGCTGCGAACGGTCTCGGCCGTCGAACAACGCCCCTGGCTGCTGCTTGCGAGCGTCTTCGGCGCGACCGTCTTTTTCGGGTTCATGGTGCAGGCGGCGGGTAACGTCTACCTGAACTGGCGCGCCGACCCGATCGTCAGCGAGTACCGCGCCACCCTCACCTACACCTCCGCCGTCATCGGCGACGGGCTGCTCGTACCGCTCGCGAACGTCTTCATCACCAGTCAGCTTGTCGCGTGGCGCCGCCGGCCCCGCATCACCGAGATCGTCGGTGCGATCCTCGGCGCCGGCGTCATCACCGTCGGGGTCCATCTCTATCAGGCGGTGAACGCCCTGCTCAACTGGACCATGACCCGCCCGTTCGAGTGGACTCCCCTCGGTTACTACCACGCGCTGTTCATGTGGGCCGAGTTGAGCCTCGTCCTCTTCTTCTGGGGCCAGGTCGCGCTCGTCGGAAAAGAAAATCCGCGCGCGATACTCTCGCAGCGCATCGCGTTCGTGATCCTCTGCGGCGCGCTCTTCCTGCGTCTGCTCTTCGCCGACTACGGGTATATCAACTAGTCCATCGCGCGTCCTGCTTTGGTCCGCGCTCGGGGTCGTGTACCTCGTGTGGGGATCCACGTATCTCGCGATCGCCATCGCGGTGCAGACGCTTCCACCGCTGCTCTCGGCGGGTCTCCGCTTCCTCATCGCGGGTGCGCTCCTGGGGGCGTGGCTCCTGGCGCGACACGGACGCGCCGCCCTGCGCGTCGACCGCGAACAGCTCGGGGGCGCCGCGCTCGTCGGCATGCTGCTTCTCGCCGGCGGCAACGGCCTCGTCGTGCTCGCCGAACGCACGGTGCCATCGGGGCTCACCGCGCTCGTGGTGGCATCGGTGCCGCTCTGGATCGTTATCTTCCGGCTCATCGCCGGCGACCGCGTCGCCGCGTCGCTCGTCGTGGGCGTCCTGGTGGGCTTCGCGGGCGTGGCGATCCTCGTGGTCCCGCGCGGCGCGAGCGGCGAGGTGGACCCGTTGGGCCTCGTCACCGTCGTCGGCGCGACGTTCTCCTGGGCCCTGGGCACGTTCGCGTCGCCGCGTCTGCCCATGCCGCGCGATCCACTTGCCTCAACGACGGTGCAGATGCTTGTCGGCGGCGCGCTGCTCATCGTGGTCGCGCTCGCGATAGGCGAGCCGGCGCGGGCGGATCCGTCGTCGTTCTCGACGGCGTCGCTCGTGGCGATGGCCTATCTCGTCGTGTTCGGCTCGCTCGTGGCGTTCTCGGCCTACACCTGGCTGCTCCAGCACGCGCCTGTGTCGCGCGTCGCTACCTACGCCTACGTGAACCCGGTGGTCGCCGTGCTGCTGGGGGCTGTGGCGCTCGGCGAGGCCGTGACGCCGTCGATGCTCATCGGGGCTGCCATCATCCTCGCCGCAGTGGCATTCATCGTGTCCCGCGGCGCGACCCGGGCGGCGTAGGCGATGGCGCGCCGGATCGTCGTCTGCGGTGGCCAGCAGTTTTCGTATCCCGCGCTCACGCGCTACCTTCTCGGGCTGGCACGGCGGCTGCGACCGCGGGTCCTCTTCCTCGGCACCGCCTCAGGCGACGGCGCGGGCTACCTGCTCACCTTCTATCAGGCCTTCGCCGGCGTCGACTCCGAGCCGAGCCACCTCGCGCTGTTCGATCGCGTCGTCGACGACATCGACGGACTCGTCAGGTCGCAGGACGTCGTCATTGTCGGAGGCGGCAACACCGCGAACATGCTCGCGATCTGGCGGCTCCACGGCGTCGAGGACGCGCTGCGTAAGGCGTACGCGGACGGCACGGTGCTGAGCGGCTGGTCGGCGGGCTGCTTGTGCTGGTTCGATGGCGGGATCACCGACTCCTTCACTCCCAACCTCGGCGCGCTCCGTGACGGCCTCGGGATCCTCTCGGGCAGCGCCTGCCCGCACTACGACTCGCAGGAAGCTCGTCGTCCGGTCTATGCCCGCGAGATCGCGGCCGGTTTGCCGCCCGGCATCGCGCTCGAAGACGGCGTCGCGGCGCGCTACGACGACGAGCGCCTCGTCGAAGTCGTAAGCGCGCGTGCCGATGGACGAGCGTTCTTCGTCGATGCGAATGGCGAGCGGGCGCTCACGGTCCGCGCGCTGCCCTGAGGCATCAAGGGGGAGCGTTCTCGCTCCCCTGGCCGAAGATCTTTCCCGGATTCAAGATGCCCTTGGGGTCGAGGGCGTTCTTGACCCGGCGCATGAGGTCGAGCGCGTCGCCGTGCTCCGCGCGCATGTAGGGCTGACGCACCGCGCCGGTCCCGTGCTCGCCGGTCACCGTGCCGCCGACTTCGATCGCGAGGCGATGCAGGCGGTCGGCAAGCTCGTCCGCGCGACGGACCTCGTCCGCGTCCGAGGGATCGATGAGGATCGCCGAATGGACGTTCCCGTCGCCGAAGTGGCCATAGAAGATCACCGCGATGTGCAGCTCCGCGCTCATCTCTCGCGCGCGGCGGATCGTGCGCGGGATCTCCGACAGCGGTACCGCGAGATCCTCGCCCGCGAAGATGCGGTGCTTGTCGGGGTGGGCGAGAGCGGCGGCCGCGGCCAGACCGCTGCGCGCCGCCCATAGCCGCGCGATGTCGGCCTCCGCTTCCGCGAACCTCGTGACGGTCGCGCGGCGGCGCACGATGCCGTCGACGTAGCGCACCTCGGACGCGACATGATCCGGCGTGCCCTCGACCTCGATGAACAGGACGGCCTCGCCGTCGGGCAGCCCGAGATCCGGCTTCCAGCGTTGCAGCGCATCCACCGCGCTGCGATCGAGCAGCTCCGCTGTCGACGGCAGCACGCCGGCCTCGAAGAGATCGTCGAGCGAGGCGACGGTGTCCTCGAGCGCGGCGTAGCCGGCGAGCACGACACCGCGCGCCGGCGGTCGGGGCTGCACGCGCAGGCGGAGGCGCGTGATGATGCCGAGGGTCCCCTCTGAGCCGACGAAGAGCTTGGTGAGGTCGATGCCGCTTGATGACTTCAAGGCCTTCGAGCGCACGCCACCCGTGGTGATCACCGAACCATCCGCGAGCACGACCTCAGCGCCGAGCACGTAGGCCGACGTCGTACCCCAACGCACCGCGTGCGGACCGCTCGCGTTGTTCGCGGCCATGCCCCCGAGCGTGCAGGCACGTCCGCTGCCCGGATCGGGCGGGAAGAACAGCCCGTGCGGTCGGAGCGCGTCCTGGAGATCGGCGAACACGAGCCCGGGCTCGACGACCGCCTGCAGGTTGCGGCGATCGATCTCGAGGATCTCGCGCATGCGCGCGAACGAGATGACGATGCCCCCCCGGGCCGCGATCGCTCCCCCGGTCTGTCCGGTGCCCGCGCCGCGCGGGACGACCGGCGTTCCGGTCGCATCGGCGAACCGCAGGACGCTGGCGACCTCCGCGGTCGTGCGCGGGACGACGACGACGTCGGGCAGGCGTTGCTGCCGCAGTGACCAGAATGAGGCGTCGTACGCGTAGGGGAGCAGCGTCGCGGGATCGTCGATGACGCGGTCCGCCGGGATGATCTCGCGGAGCCGCTCCGCGAGCGTGGGCGCCTTCGTCGCCATCGCGACCGTATCCTAGGGTCTATCACTTCGCTCTCCACGCACGTCCGCTCCGAGGATCTCGCCACGTGCATCTCGTGCGGGCTGTGTCTCAACGATTGCCCGACCTACCGCGTCCTCGGTGAGGAGGCGGACTCTCCACGCGGGCGCATCCAGCTCATTCGGGAGCTCGTCTCTTCTCCGGCTGAGCCGACCGCGACGCTCAGTGGACATCTCGACGCGTGCCTGGTGTGTCGCGCGTGCGAGACCGCGTGCCCGTCCGGCGTTCCGTTCGGGCGGATCATGGAGGGTGCGCGCGAGGTGCTCGCCGAGCGACGTACGGAGAGCGGCATCAAGCGCGCCGTCCGACGGTTCGGCCTCGGCATCATCGCGCGCCGGCGACGCCTGGCGTTCGTGACCAAGCTCACGGACCTCGCGGTGCGCACCGGGCTGACGTCACTCGCGCGCCGCGCCGGGCCGCGCCGCATCGCATGGCTGAGCGCACTCGCGCCGCGCGCCGAGGGGGCACCGTTCGAGCTCACCGAGCGGGCCGACGCCGACGTCTGCCTGTTCGCCGGTTGCGTGATGCGTGAGGCGTTCGGCGAGACCGAGCGCGCGACGGTGCGAGTCCTGGAGCGCGACGAACGCCGCGTCACGTCGCCGATCGAGCAGGTGTGCTGCGGCGCGCTGCATGCTCACGCCGGCGACGGCGAGCAGGCGCGCGAGCTCGCGCGATCCAACGTCGACGCGTTCGCCGGCCGCGATCTTCCGGTCGTGGTGAACGCGGCCGGCTGCGGCGCGCACCTCAAGGCGTACGGCGACGTGCTCCTTGAGGATCCCGCCTGGGCCACGCGCGCCAGGGCCTTCGCGGCGCGGGTGCGCGATGCGACCGAGATCGTGCGACCGCGGCCCGGTCGGGTCCCGCGTCGACTGCGCGTCGTGTACCAGGATGCGTGTCATCTCGCGCACGGCCAGCGCATACGCACCCAACCCCGCGCGCTGCTGCGAGCGATCGAAGGCGTGACCGTCGCCGATATCGCGGACGCGGAACGCTGCTGCGGCAGCGCAGGCGTGTACAACGTGACGCAGCCCGACATCTCGCAGGAGCTTCAGCGGCAGAAGATCGCCGCGATCCTCGCGGCACGGCCAGATGTCGTCGTCAGCGCGAATCCGGGCTGCATCCTTCAGATCGCGGCGGGCCTGCGCGAGGCCGGTTCGCGCGTCCCGGTGGTGCACCTGATGCGCTTTTTGGACGATCCGGCGGCGTTCGCCTAGCCCAAGCGGCCGAAAACGGGCCGAACGGGGGGCCGTACGGCCGGTCCGCGCGCGGGTCGTTTTCGTGCGAAAATAGACGTACCAATGAGTGTTTCTCGATCCACCTACCGTCACCGCCTCAGTTCCGAAGACGTCCGCAAGGCCAGGATCCTGATCACCAAGGATGCGTGGAAGCTCTTTCCCAACCCCGGCGAGCGCGTCGCGCTGCGTATCGGCGCGCGGCGCTTCGACGCGGAGATCAAGTCGGAGAACTGCGTCTGCGTGCCGCCGGAGCACGAGCACTATCACCTGATCTGCCCGGCGCTCAAGGGACAGGCAGGCTTCAAAAGCGGCGCGCTCGTCGTCATCGCGAAGGACTCCGATGGTGGCTACCGCTTCGTTGAGGAGCGGGGCTAGCCCTAGACTTCGCCCGTGCCCGGTCCGACCTACATCCTCATTCACGTCTTCGGGACCGTCCGCGACGAGCTGGACCGCGAGGAACCTGGGAAGCGGAAGCACACGTACTCGGCGTGGCTGCGCGAGTACGTCGCCGAACAGCCCCAGCGGCTGACCCAGATCGCCCGCCTCGTCGACGTTCTGACCGAGAACGGCTGGCGCGTCATCGGGTCGCCCTACGACTGCGACGTCATGCTCGAGCGCGAGATCTCGCGCCAGACGGCGGAGGAAGAGCTTCGGCGCGCCGAGGTGTGGGACATCCTCGTGCGCGTCGCGTCGCCCGACGACGACGGACACATCATCTGGCGCGAGCATCCGGAGGGAAAGCCGGCCGCTCCGCGCCGCCGGCGGAGGGTGCGCCGCCCGCCGACGCGCGAACAGGGAAGCTAAGGACGCCGCACCCTCTCGGCGACGAGCTCACGGAGCTACACGTCCATCTGGGCGGCTCGGTCGATCCGGCGGCCATGTGGGGCATCGCGGCGAAGCAGGGGATCCGTCTGCCGACGAAGGACTACTGGGAGTTCGTCGATCTCATCACCGTCGGTAAGAAGGAGCGGAAGTCGTTCGAGGACTTCCTCGCGCTCTACCGCTGGACCGAGCTGATCCAGTCGAGCCCGCTCGCGGTGGAGGAGTCCGTGTACGAGGTCGTTGGCGGCGCGTACCGGAAGGCGAACATCACCACGCTCGAGCTGCGGTACAACCCGATGAAGCGCAACCGCGGCGGCGAGCAGGACCTCGACCACATCATCATGGCGTCGATCCGCGGTCTCGACCGCGCGCGGCTCGAGTACCCGGTGCGCGCGGCCCTCATCTTCTGCCTCGACCGCACCTTCAGCTATGCGCTGAACGAGATCATCGTCGAGAAGGCGATCGCGTACCGGCACCGCGGCGTGGTCGGCATCGACATCGCGGGCCCGTCGCACGCGGACTTCCAATATCGCGATTACGCCGCGCTCTTCAAGAAAGCGCGGCGCGCCGGCCTGGGCCTGACCGTGCACGCGGGTGAGGATGAGGACTGGCACTCCGTGGACGAGGTGCTCCAGCATCTCGAGCCCGAGCGCATCGGACATGGCATCCACGCCGCGGAGAACGCGGCGCTGTGCAAGCGGCTCGCGGAGCGTGGCGTGCTGCTCGAGATCTGTCCCAGCTCGAACCTGCACACGCAGGTGGTGAGGGACGCCGACGAGCTCGGTGGCTACATCGCGACGTTCAAGAAGTACAAGGTGCGCTTCAGCTTCAACACCGACGGCCCCGAGATGCTGCAGACGACGCTGCGCGACGAGCTCCGCTTCGCGGTGAAGAGCGAATGGGTCACGAAGGACGAGCTCGCGCAGTGCGGCGAGTGGGCGCAGCAGGCCTCGTTCGTGCAGCGAGCCGCGGTCGCATGACGCGCGGCCAGGCGGCGATCGTGCGCTTCGTGCTCACCTGCGTCGCATGGGCCGCCGGCCAGACGCTCACGTGGGCGCTTGCGCTGGATCGCATCGGCGTGATCATCCCGGCGGCACTCGCGATCGGCGTTGTCGTGCTCACTGTGGATCTCGGACGCCCGCGTGCCACCGGCGGCGATCTCAGGTACTGGCGCGGCCGGCGCGTGGATGACGACGAGCCCCGCGGCCGCTGGAACTAGTCGCGCCCGAGTTCAGCTTCGCGCCGCTCCGTGAAGAGGATCTCGATCAGATCCGCGCCTGGCTCCTGCGCCCGCACGTGCGGCGCTGGTACGACGACGTGCCCGCGGAGACGTATCCCGACGACGCCATCGCGGACCGGCGGCGTGCGCTGCGCGACGAGGATCCCACTGACTACTTCGTCATCGAGCTCGACGGCCGTCCCATCGGCGACATCCAGAGCTACCTGATCGACGACGATCCCGAATACGCCGCGATGGTCACGCTCGGGCGCCCGGCCTTCGGGATCGACCTCTTCATCGGCGAGCCAGAGCTCATCGGCCGCGGCCACGGACCGGCGCTGATCCGCGCCTTCCTGCGCGACATCGGATTCGCGCGCTACGGCGTGGACCTGTGCGTCATCGGCCCGACTCGCAGCAACGTTGCCGCGATCCGCGCGTACGAGAAGGCGGGCTTCCGCTTCCTGAAGAACTATCTGGAGCCCGAGTCGCGCGAGCCCGAGCACTACCTCATGCAGCTCACACGCGCGGAGTTGGATGCAAGCCGAATGTAGTCAATGTGCGGTGCATCGCCGTGCGGGTTCTGGGATGATGCGCGGGACGCGGAGGTGACCGGCATGGGTCTGCTCGAGGGAAAGCGCGCGCTCATCGTTGGTGTAGGGAATCAGCGGAGCATCGCCTGGGGGATCGCAACGTGCTTCCAGCGCGAGGGCGCCCGCCTCGCGTTCACCTATCTCAACGACCGTTTCAAGGACAACGTCACCAGGCTCGTCGAAACGCTGCCCGATCACGACAACATGCCGGTCCTGCTCTGCGACGCGGCCAAGCCGGAGGACGTCGCTTCGCTCATCTCGGAGGTCGACCGTCGCTGGGATGGGCTCGACATCCTCGTGCACTCCATCGCGTTCGCGCCGGTGGAGGACCTGCGCGGCCGCTTCCACGAGATCTCGCGGGACGGCGTACTCACCGCCGTCGAGATCAGTGCGTACACGCTGGTCTCGCTGTCTCGAGCCGCGCTTCCGCTGTTCACGAAGGCCGGCGGCGGCGCCGTGATGGCGCTGACGTTCAACGCCGTCGAGCGCGTGGTGCCGAGCTACAACTCGATGGCGATCGCGAAGGCCGCGCTCGAGACGTGCGTGCGCTACCTCGCGGTGGACCTGGGACCATCGAACATTCGCGTCAATGCGATCTCCGCAGGACCGCTCAAGACGCTCTCCGCGAGCGCGGTGAAGGGGATCTCGACCGCACGCGACATCATGGAATCGAAGGCCCCGCTGCGCCGCAACATCACGCAGGAGGAGGTCGGGAACGTCGCGGTCTTCCTCGCGTCGGAGTGGGCGCGTGCGATCACCGGGGCGACGATCTTCGCCGACAACGGCTTCAACATCGTCGGCGTGGCGGAGTAGGGCTCAGCCGAGTCGCAGCCCGGGAAGCGTGCCCGTATCTCGCAGACCGCGTAGCGTTTCGATCTCCGCGCCGAGCGTCGTCTCCGCGCCATGGCCGGGATAGACGCGCGTCTTCGCCGGTAGCGATGAGGCGATGCGCGAGAGGCTCTCGCCCATCGCCTCCGGGTCGCCGCCTGGCAGATCGGCGCGTCCGATGTTTCCCTTGAAGAGCAGGTCGCCCGAGAACAACGCGGCCTCGCGCCGCAGGTAGAAGCAGGTGGATCCCTCGGTGTGGCCCGGTGTGTGGAGCGCGGTGAGCTCGATGTCGTCGAGATACGAGAGCTGGCCTTCGTCGAAGAGGTCGTCCGCTGCGCACGCGGGAACGTGCATCTGCGTCGGTGGTCGCTTGGGCCCGAGACGGTATTCGTCGAGGCGGTGGATCGCGAGGCGAGCCCGCGTGGCCTCCTTCACCGCCGCGTTGCCGAAGATGTGGTCCGGGTGGCCGTGCGTGTTGAGGATCTCCACCAGACGCAGGTCCTGTTCGCGGACGGCGTCGATGACCTGCCGGTCACCCATCGACGGATCGATGACGATCGCCTCGTTGCGGGCGTCGACGATGAGGTAGCACCCGTTGTCGTACGGCGGCACCCGCCACGCGATGATCCGGACCACGCCCACACAGTATCGTTCGCACGATGCCCGAGATTCCCGCGGAGAACCCCGCTCCGTCCATCGGCGTCACGCAGGGTCGACCGGCGGTCCTGGGGAAACGTTGGATGGTGAGCTCCAGCCACTACCTCGCGTCGCAGGCCGGTGCGAAGGTGTTCGAGCGCGGCGGGAACGCCATCGACGCCGGGGTGGCCGCGGGCATCGCGCTGAACGTCCTCGAGCGGCATCTCACCGATTTCGGCGGCGTCGCGCCGATCATCCTGTTCCGCCCGGGCATGGACGGACCGGAGACGATCGACGGTCTCGGGCGCTGGCCCGCGAAGTTCAGCCTCGACGACTACCGCAGCCGCTACGGCGACGAGATGCCGATCGGCATCCCGCGCTCGGTGACGCCCGCGGCCGTCGATGCGTGGCTCACGGCGCTCGCACGACACGGCACGCTCACGCTCGAAGAGGTGCTCGCGCCGAACATCGAGCTCGCCGAGGGCTTCCCGGTCTACCCGCGGCTCGCGCGCGCCATCGCGATGCTCGAGGGTCGTTTGCGCCAGTGGCCGACAAGCGCCGCGGTGTTCCTGCCGGGCGGACGCGCGCCGCGCGTGGGCGAGATCCTGGTGCAGCGCGATCTCGCGTCGCTCTTCCGGCTCCTCGTGCAGACGGAGCGCTCGCGCAGCGCCCTCGGGCGTGCCGGAGCGATCATGGCCGCCCGCGACCTCATCTACACCGGCAACGCCGCTGCGTGCGGTCCGTGGTCGCAGGGGCCACTCGTCCCGATGACGCTGAATCTGCTCGAGGCCTACGACGTCGCGTCCATGGGTCCTGGATCACTCGCGTTCCTGCACACCTACACCGAGGCGTTCAAGCTCGCGGCCGCCGATCGAGAGGGATTCTTCGGAGATCCGGACCAGGTCGACGTGCCGATCCGCGGTCTGCTGGACAAGGGCTATGCACGGGAGCGGCGCGATCTGATCCGGGACGATCGCGCGTGGCCCGAGCTCCCGCCGCCCGGCGACCCCTGGCCGCATGAAGGTCGCTCCGGACCGCCCGGCTACGTACCGCGCGTCGCGAGCGGCGTCGGCGCGCCGGACACGTCGTATTGCTGCGCGATGGACGCCGAGGGCAACGCGTTCTCCGCGACGCCGTCGGATCCCGGTCTCGGGTCACCGCTCGTCGAGGGCCTCGGCATGATCGTCAGCACGCGTGGCGCGCAGCTGTGGACGACCCCTGGCCACCCGTCGGCGATCGCGCCGCGCAAGCGCCCGCGACTCACGCCGAATCCGGCGCTGCTCATGCGAGATGGCCGTGCCGTGATGCCGTTCGGCTGCCCGGGTGAGGACGCGCAGTGCCAGGCGATGGTGCAGACCGTCTGCAACGTCGTCGACTTCGGCATGAACCTGCAAGCCGCGATCGAGGCGCCGCGCGTCATCTCGCGGTCGTTCCCCTGGACGTTCCATCCGCATGCGTACGAGCCGGGCGTGTTGACCGTCGAGGGCCGCATCGCCCGCGACGTGCGCGACCGCCTCGCGTCACTCGGTCACGTCATCCGGGATCTCCCGGACTTCACACCGGCCGCCGCGGGCATGTGCGCGATCCGGCGGCTCGAGCCAGGGACGCTCGAGGGCGGCGCCGATCCGCGGCGCGAGAGCTACGCCATCGGCTGGTAATAGGAAGAGGGCCGGACGTGACGTCCAGCCCTCATCAAAGCGCGAGCTCTTATCCGGTCTAACTAGTCCTGCTCGCCCTGGTCGTTCTCGTCGCCGTTCTCGTGCTTGTCCTGGTCCTTGTTGCCGCGGGCGGGACCACTGGTGATGACCTGGCCGTTGATGAAGATGTTGTCGATCACGGCGAGTCCCACACCCTGGGTGTCGTTGTTGGCGGTATCGGTGCCCTCGTCAAAGAGGATCGAGATGCTCTTGATCTTGGCCCCGACAGGAATCGCGCTGGGGAAGCACTCGACGCCGCATGTCGCCAATACCGAGCGCGTACGGTTCCACTGCGCGGGGTCCTGCGGCGCTGCGCTCTGGGGAGCGTTGGCGCAACCGACGAAGAAGAAGCCCTTGTCGGTGTCGACGTTGAACCGCGGCGCGCCCGCGCCGCAGTGGCCACCCTGTCGGTAGTCAAACCCGAGCGCGAAGTTCGCGTCCACCGTCATGCCACTCACGCCGGTGATCCGCGCGCCCGACGAGGAACAGTCGGCCGTGGGCCCGTTCTTCGAGAGCAACAGACCGGTGTGCGGGTCGTCCGGCGTCGTCGCGCTGGGGCCGCCGTTGTCCGGCAGACCCATGCCGCCGAGCCACCCCGCCGTCACGATCCGGCTGCCCGCTGGGGATGGAGCGCACTGGGCGGCGGTGCCCACGAACGTGAACGGCACCGCGTGCACCTTGTTGTCTTCGGCGACCGCCGCAGCCGGCAACAGTCCGACGACCGCGGCGACCGTGACCAATACGAATACGCGCTTCATAGAGTCTCTCCTCCCGTGCTTCGTGAGACGCAGATCGCCGGTCGGTCTTCGGGATCACCTCCCACCCACGGCGCCCGCTGGTTGACCACTTGTACAGCGTGGGTCAAGCGTCTTTAACGACCGAGCAAGCGCTTTCGTTCGTCGGGCCCTCCCGCCGCTTAGGCTTACGGCCCATGAACGAGCTGGAGCGCGGCTGGCGCCGGGAATTCCCGATCACCGAACAGCTGGTCTACCTCAACAACTGCTCGCTCACCCCGCTGCCGCGGTCGGGTCGCGAGCGGATCGAGCGCTTCGCGCGCGAATGGGCGGAGCTCGGCGGCAGGGCCTGGTACGACCACTGGATCGGCGAGTACGAAGCGCTTCGCGACGGCATCGCCGGAGTGCTCGGCGCGACGCGCGAGGAGGTCGCCATCGAGCCGAACGTATCGGCCGGGCTCGTGGGGATCGCGAGCACGCTCGACTACGCCGCGCGACCAAAGGTGGTCGTCGCGGACCTCGATTTTCCGACGG
>WNEZ01003640.1_pt1 | contig 13297 bp, 8 predicted proteins | sample 5400521 | NCBI WGS metagenome assembly WNEZ01 (sample SAMN13153339, study PRJNA577476) | soil metagenome | isolation source: 120 cm saprolite under Douglas fir tree site 2 hole 1 replicate 1 | place: USA:California | collected 2015-04-18 | reverse complement strand
GCCGGCGGCAGATCCTTGAAGTGCGGGCTGAAGAACTCCTCGAGCAGCTCCTCACGGTGCATCGCTTCCATCTCCGGCCCGTTCGTCTCCAGGATGTCGCAGCTGAAGCGGCCGGCGCGGGCCTCGGCGACGGCGCGCTGCAACACCTTCTCCGAGCTCGAGCGCCAGAGCCGGACCTTCACGCCGTATTTCCTCTCGAAGACCTCGATGATAGGCACCGAGTCCTTGAGGTTCAACGACGTGTAGACGACGACCTCTCGCTCTTTTTTCGCCCCTTCGAGGATGCGCTTCTCGCGATCGGCTCCCCGGTACAGGTATATCTCGCGCGTCTTCCCCGCATCCCGCTGGCCTTGAGCAAAAACGAAACCGGGAAGCAGCGCCGTCCCGAACGCGCCCGCAAGGATCCGCCTGCGGCGGGAATCAATTCCACCGCGCATGCCCCTTCTCTCCTATGCCGGGAGGCCTCTTGGGACCTTCCTATGAAAAATTCGGGCGGACGCTTTGAGCGACCGCCCGGCTCGTGCGCTTACTGCGACAACCGAAGCTGCCGGCTCGCCCTTAGAAGGTGTACGCGAGGCCGACTGCACCCTGAGTGATGTCCTCGCCCGGATTCGGGTCCGGCTGTGTCGAGGCCACATTGCTGTAACGGGCCGAGGATCCGTTAGTCAGCTTGCTGGCCAGCACAAACAGGTAGAAGTTCGGGTCCACGAAATAGGCGGCGCCCGCGGAGATCTGTTTACCCTCCAGGCCGTCCGTGGTGCAGTTGGTGTTGAGCAAGGTGCAGCTGCCGGCGCTCGACTTCACGTAGTGGAAGGTGGTGCGCCACGCTCCGCTCCAGCGGCTCTCGAGGACCAGCATATAGGCATTGTTCTTGTACTCTTGAAAGCGGCCGTTGACGACGACGTTGTCTTCCTTGTAACGCTTCTTGACGTAGTCCGCCTCGATCGTGTGGACGCCGATCTTGTACGCGACCGTGAATTGGTTGGCCGTGTCCACCGAGTTGACTGATGGATCAGCGAAGTTGCTCCTCGCCGCCGGAGCGTTGCGCGAGCCCCCGAACAAATCGAGATGGCTCTCCTGGGAAAAGGCGGTATAGAGCGGTCCTTGCTCCCACTTCACCCCCCACGACACCACTCTCGGAAAACGACGCGGGGTGGTCGTGATGCCGCTCTCGGTGGGATTGCCGATCGAATACTGCACCGCGGTCTGCAATCCGCCAAGGATCGTCGGCGAGGCAAAGTCGATGGCGTTGGCGCGCCGCAGGTTGAAGCTCGAAGAGGAATTCGTGCCGAATCCCGTCTTGCGGAACACGTTGCTCGTGGTGACGAAATTGCCGCTGCTCACCCCGAGAAAGCCCAGCGTGTCGCCGTATTTCTTGAATGGGGTATCCATATTGCCCAGCCGGACTGTGCCCCAACCGGCACTGCTGAAACCGGCAAACGAATCGCGGTTGGCGAAAGAAGTGGTGGTATTCCCCTCGTCGATGTTCACCTGTTGCTCGAGTTGCCAGATCGCCCTATTCCCTCCACCGATCCTTTTCTCGCCACGGAACCCGAGGTAGGTATTGCTGACCTGCATCTCCCATCGGGATACGAGAGCATTGCCGCCGAGCGTTCCGGCAAGAGTGGATACCGTGGTTCCAGGCGCGGTGGCTCCTTCGCCGCGGGCATGGGTAAGCTCGGGATAGAACTTGCCGTAGAACTCCCAGTCCGTACCCGCCGGGCTCTTGATTTGCGCGTAGGCGCCGGGCGCCGCCAACGCCGCCCCGACTGCCAGGACCATCGCCTTTCTATTTAGTCTCATCGTGTCCTCCTTCGCTTGGTGATTTTTCAAAGCGCGCCCGGACATTCTCGATCCGGTTTCGCCCTCCTACCCGATGTTCCTTCATACGGAACGACAATCGTTGCTACGGAACATCTGCGTTGCAACTTACGCTCCGACCGCTGCGCTGTCAACGAAATGTAAGGAATGTAAGCTGGGCGGTGCGGGCGCTTGGTTGCGAGCGCGCAGGAAAGGAAACGGCGGTGACGAGCCGAGGCTCAACTCGACCGGATCAACGCCCGTACTCTTCCAACTTGTAGCGCCGCGGTTTGAGTTCGCGGCAGATCTCCCGGTTCACGCCGGCTTGGGGCAGCGCGATCCCCGCCTCGGCCGCCATCTCGGCGACGATCGCCATGTCGTCCTCGGCCCAGGCCATCGTCTGGCCTCCCCACTTCTCGAGCGGACCGTTCGCACAGCTCGACATGAGGAGCGCGCGGCGCAAGGCTTCGACATCGGCGCCGTAGTGCTGCGCGAGGGCGAGTCCTTCGTGATCGGCGACCAGGCACGCCCACAGGATCAGATTGTTCGCGGCCTTCGCGACCTGCGCCGTGCCGACGCCGCCGGTATGCACGACGTCCGAAGAATAGGCGCGGAGCACCGGCGTCAAGCGCGCGACGACCTCCGCACCGCCGCCGACGAAAGAAAGCAGCGTGCCGCTGTCCGCGGCTTCGCCTCCGCGGCACACGGTGGAGTCGACGACGTGCAGCCCGGCGCCTTTGCACTCCTCAGCCAGCTTCTGCGCGGTTTTTGGATGAATCGTGCTCAGGATCGCGACGATCGTGCCCGGCTTCGCCTTGCGAAGCGGTCCGCCTTGCGCGAGAAGCTCCTGCACTTCGCGATCGAACCCGACGCAGATCAGAATCGCATCGCTCTCGGCGGCGAGAGATTCCGCGCTGGCGGCCCATTGGGCGCCGAGTTTTCTCACCGCGTTCGCTCTCGCCGCGTTGAGGTCGCAGGCCCGGGTCGCAAAACCCTTGCGTGCCAAGTGCCCGATGATGGGCGTGCCCATGCGCCCTGCGCCGACCACGCCGACGGCTTTCACGCCGTGAGGAACCGCAGCTTTTTTCATGACCGGCCTCTTAACGCTTTTGCGTGATCGTGTCGAGCAGCGCCGGCGTCCCGGCCTTTACCTTGGCGATCGCGCGCTTGAGCGCCGCGGCGACGTCCTTCGGCTTGTCGATCGGGCCCTCCGCGTACCACCCCATGGACTTCGCCATCGACGCGAAGTCCGGATCGGGGTCGCTCATGTCCATGCCGATGTGCGCGCGCTCGACGGGCGTGCCCCGCAGCTTGGCCATCCTGATCTGGTGCTCCCAATCGTTGTAGTAGGCGCGGTTGTTGTACATGACGACCAGGAGCGGGATGCGGTGCTTCGCCGCGACCCACATCGCGCCCGCGTCGAACATCAGGTCGCCGTCGGGCTGAATGTCGACGACCAGGCGTTTTTTGTCCCGGTGCGCGAGCGCCACGCCGAGCGAAATCCCGAACTGTGTCGCCGTGCCGAGCGAGCGCCCGGGATGGCGGTAAGGCTTCTCGAAATCCCAGAGCTTGCGCGTCCACTCCTCGAGGGTGTTGGCGGTGAGCACCCAGTCCTCGCCCTTGATCGCATCCCAGATTTCGGAGGCGAGCCGCGGCAGCATGATCGGGCTCGCGTCCCAGTCCTCGCGGGCCTCCTTGGCCCAGCGAGCGCGCTTGGCCTCACTTTGCTCGGCGGTCTCGGCCGCGCGCGCCCGCGCCCGCGCTTGGAACTTGGAGTCGTTTTTCGAACGATCCTTGAGGAGCGCGCTCAGCATCGGAATGGCGAGGGAGGTATCGGCAAGGATGCGCACCTCCGCGTGATGCAGGCGCTGGTAGTCGAGAGCCCAGCTGGAGAGCTCGAGGTCGCCGAAGCCGATGTCGATCCACTTGGCGCCGTCGGGCACGATCGAAGTGCGCTTTCGCGTGGTGCTTACGAGCTCGGTGGTCGGCCGCTCCCAGTCGCGCGTATCGAGGCAGAGCACGAGGTCGGCGCCGCGGAACACGTCCTTCGTCATGCTCATGTTGAGCGGATGGCGCGTGGGAAAGTTGAGGCGGCTGTCGACGTCGTATACAGGGATGCCGGCCGTCTCGGCGAGCTCGACCAAGGCATCGAAGCCCTCGGGCTCGCGGCCGACGTATTCCGCGATGATCACCGGCTTCTTCGCCGCCGCAATGAGATCGGCCGCGTCGGCGAGCGCCTTCGGATCCGGCGCGAGGCGGCTCGGCACCTTCGCCGCGTGCGCCGGCGGGAGGAGCACCTCGTGGTCGAGCCTCTGCTCCTGCAGCCACGCGTCGTAGCACATGTAGACCGGCCCTCGAGGCTCGGTCATCATCACCGCGTAGGCGCGCGCGAAGGCTTCGGGCGCGCCGTCTATCGTGTGCGGCTGGTAATCCCACTTGGTGTAGTTGCGCACCGCTTCGCCCTGCCCCTGAGCGGTATGGATCCAGTCGATGCGCGGGCGGCGCTTGGTCTCGTCCATGGGACCGGTCGCGCCGACGATGAAGATCGGCGCCCGATCGATGTACGCGTAGTAGATCGCCATGTTGGCGTGCAGGAGGCCGACGAGGTTGTGCAGGATCGCCACCATGGGCTGGCCGGACGCCTTGGCATAGCCATGCGCGATCTGCACCGCCGTCTCCTCGTGCTGGCACAGCATCATGGTCGGGCGGTTGCCCCCGTAGTTGACGATCGAGTCGTGCAGCCCCCGATAGCTCGCGCCCGGGTTGATCGCCGCGTGCGGCAGCTCATACGCGTGCAGCAGGTCTACGATCACGTCGGAGGCCCAGCGTTCCTCGGCCGGGCTCACCGTGTGCTTGCCGTCGCGGGTAGCTTTCTTGGGCATCGGTTCACGCGGCCTTAAGGGCCACGCACTTTTCGGGATGGAGTTTCACGTAAATGGCCTCGCCGACGGGCGTGCGCAGCGACGGGTGGGATCGCGAGAGCAGGATGCGGCCGCCGAGCTTCACCTGGAAGTCGATGAATTCGCCCAGAAACACCTTCTGGTCGACCTTCGCGTCCCAGACGTTGTCCCCTTGAGGCCGCTCCTCGGCGAGCTCCACGTCCTCGGGGCGCACTGAAAGAATGACAGCGTCGTTGCCGAGCAAATCGTCGTCCGACAACACTTCGACCTCGCCGAACTCGGTGCGCACGCGGAAGTGCCCGGGCGCCGCTCCGCGCCCCAGAACCGTTCCGTCGAGGAAATTCGTGGTCCCGACGAAGTCGGCGACGAACTGGCTGCGCGGCCGCTCGTAGATTTCGCGCGGCGCGCCGATCTGCTGGATATGGCCTTCGTTCATTACCGCAATGGAGTGGGAGAGCGCCAGCGCCTCGCTCTGGTCGTGGGTCACGTACACGGTCGTGATGCGGAGCTCGCGCTGCAGTCGCTTCAGCTCGAAGCGCATGCGCTCGCGCAGCTTCGCGTCGAGGTTGGAGAGCGGCTCGTCGAGGAGCAGCAGCTGCGGCTCCATCACCAGCGCGCGCGCGAGCGCGAGGCGCTGCTGCTGGCCGCCCGAGAGCTTGGTCGCCTCGCGATCGGCGAACTCCTCGAGCTGCACAGCCTTCAGGACGCGCTCGACCTTATCGCGGATCTCCTTCCTGGAGAGCTTGCGGTCGCCGACCTCCAGCGGAAAGGCCGCGTTCTGAAACACGTTCATGTGCGGCCAGATGGCGTAGGACTGGAACACCATGCCGAAGCCGCGCCGGTTGGGCGCGACGAAGACGTTCCGGGTCGAGGAATAGACCACGCGGTCGCCGACGCTGATCTCGCCGGCCCGCGGCCGCTCCAGGCCCGCGATCGAGCGCAGCGTCGTGGTCTTGCCGCAGCCGCTGGGGCCCAGCAGCGTAAACAGCTTCCCCTCCGGCACTTCGAAGCTGACATCCTGCGCGGCCTTCACGATCTGGCCGCGCTCGTTGGGGTATTCGGTGAATAGTCCTTCGACTTTCAGCACGCGATTCTCCGGATCATTCCTTGACGCCGAATTTCTTGCCCAGCCATTGAGCGACCATCACCAGGACGAAGAGCGCCAGGATAAAGAGCACCCCCAGCGCCGAGAGCTCGACGTACTGGCCGTTCTCCCACAATTCCCAGATGGTGATCGACAGGACCTCGGTGCCCGGGCTGTAGAGCAGGATCGAGCTGGAGAGCTCGCGGATCGAGACGATCATCACGTAGATCCAGCCAGCGACTAGCCCCGGCTTGAGCAAGGGGAGGATCACGCGCCGAAACGTGGTGCCCCAGGAGGCGCCGCTCATCGCCGCCGATTCCTCCAGCTCCTTGTGGATCTGCAGCATGGAAGTGGTGTTGTAGCGCAGTCCGTATGGCATGAAACGGGTGATGTAGGCGATAAACATGATCCAGATCGTGCCGTAGATGCCGATGTCGAAATTCAGGTAGAAGATCATGATCGAAAGGCCGAGCACGAGGCCTGGAAAAACCATCGGCAGCGAGGCGACGTTGTCCAGGACCCAGCGTCCGGGAAGCTTCGTCTTGACCACGATCCAGCAGATGACGGAAGTCACGAGCATGATCACCGTCGCGCTCCCGAACGAAAGGATCAGCGTATTCCACACCGAGCGTCCAAGATTCGGGTAAGTGAAGATAAAGCGGTAGGGGTCCAGAGTGAGGTTGTTCAGCGCCTGCCACGAGGGCACCGAATAGAATCTCTGGAACGAGGACCAGAGCAGCACCGCGAAGGGCAGCACGACGATCAGGAGAAAATAGACTATGAAGATCGCGGCCGCGAACCAGCGCCACGGCCCGAGGTCGATTCTCCGCGGCCGGAAGCCCTTGCCGGTCATGGTCGCGTACTTGCTCCCGCGGCTGGAGAGCCGCGAAACGAAATACACGCCCGCGGTCGTGATCGCGAGCAGCGTCATCGCGTACGCGGAGGCGAGGCCGATCTGGCTCGGATAGCGGTGCACCGCCTGGTAGATCGAAGAGGTGAATACGTGGATTCCGACCGGCAGCCCGAGGAGCGCCGGCACCTCGAATGACTCGATCGCGCGCACGAAGAGCATCAGCAGCGTCGCGAGAATCGCCGGCCAGGTGAGCTTGAGGGTCACGTTCCAGGCGACCTGGAAGATGTTCGCCCCGCTCATGGTCGCGGACTCCTCGAGCGCGGGGTCCATCGCGCGGAAAGCGGCGGTCATGAGCAGAAACGCCATCGGCGAGTAGTGCAGGCCGTCGACCCAGATCATCCCCCACAGCGAGTAGACGTTGAACAGGGGGTTCTCCAGCCCGAACCAGCCTTGCAACGCGAGGTTGATGATTCCGATCTTGGGGCTGCCGAGCAGGATCCACGCGACGGTAAACAGAATCCCCGGGATGATAAGCGGGATGATCGACAAGGCGAAAAAGAGCGCCTTGAACGGCGTGTTGGTGCGCTCGTTCATCCACGCGAGCGCCGTCCCCACGACGAAGGCGAACAGCGACGCGCCGAAAGCGAACTTGAGCGAGTTCCAGAACAGCCGAAGAGTCTCGCTCGAGCCGTAGGCCGAGGTGTAGTTGTCCAGCGTGAACTCGGCCGCCTTCGCCGCGGTCTGCGGCGTGAAGAAGCTCTGCCAGAAGAGAAACGCGAGCGGGACCACGGCGATGTAGACCGTGAGGGCCACGCAGACCCCGATCACCACCCATTTCCATTCGAACGAACGCAGCAGCGCGGCCGCGGCTGCCGTATTCGTCGCGGGATAACCCGCCGCCTGCATCGACCCTCCTCCTCCTCGCGCAAACGCCGCCGGTCTGAATTCTCCCTGCTCGGACGGCTATCGCGTGCGTTCCGTTATGTGGAATATCGGTCCTGCACGGCGATGCGGCGCAATCTATCAACCGCGCCTGACGGTGTCAACGAAAACCGCCGCGACCGCGCTAGCGCAAGTGCAGCTCGATATCGCGCAGCACTTCGTCGCCCTCGCGCGCGACCTCGTTTTCCACCAGCGCCCCGCACCCGGGGCAGAAGAACTGGCGGAACACCGGCCGGTCGTCTATGTAGCGGCGGTAGTCGCCGATGTTGGGATTCGCTGCGTTCACGTCCGATTCGCGCCGCACGCAGTGGTCCTTGTAGTTGTCGCGCACGGGCCCCAGGTCGGCAGCGCACTTCGCGCAAGCCGCGTGCAGGCCGCTGCCGTTGCGGCGCACGTCGAGATTGTCGGTGATACGCGCTACGACCTCGCCCGGGAGCTTTTCCACCGCGCCGTCCTTCCTGCGGTTCGCCTCGCGCCGCTCGGCGCGGAGCTTTGTCGTCGCCGGCGCGTCGACATGCCCGCCGGAGGCGATGACCACGCCGTAGATTTCGCGCGCCGCCCCGGCCGACACGGAGCGCTGCTCGATCACGTCATCGCGCACTTTCTCCGGATCGCGCTCGAGCGGATCCCCGAAGCCCCCCGCCGCGGACCAGATCACGGCGTAGACGTCGTCGGGCTTCTGGACGAAGTCTTCCTGGCGGAGCTGCAGCGTGACCTCTTCGCCTTCCACTTCCGCGATGTCGCCGGGGATGCGGCTTTGCTTCAGGCGTTGGAAAATATCGGTCGCCCGCTTGAACTTGTATACGTTCACCGATCCCGGGTACCCGGCCATCATGCCCGGCGAGGTCGGAATGGCGTTTCCAGAGGAGAGCGTGTCCTGGGTGATGGATTCGGTCCGATGCGGGATAAAGCAGGACTCCGCTGAGAGCCCGCCGCGGAATTTTCCGGCGCCGCCGGAATCGATCACTTCCTTGCGGTACAGGAACAGGAGCGGAAAGGTCTGCTCGGTATGCTCGACGTTGGGCAGCTTGCAGATGGGCGTCCTCGATTGCCCGCCGGTCGAAATACCGTCTCCGGTTGAAAAGGCGCCGATCGCCCCGCCGATCGGATCGACGAGGATATAGCCGTAGCGCTCGCCCCATTGGTCGGTGCCGCGGAAAATCGTCGCCGGCCACTGGCTGGTGCCACCGATGCACATGACGTCCTTTCGCATCCCGGGGTCCGCGTGGATCATCTTCGAGAGCACGTTGTACGCGGGGTAGAGCGATATCTCCATGGCCTGGATCGGCGCGGTGGAAACCGAGGCCGGAAAATTGGCGCAGTTGAACGTTCCCGGAGTCGGATCGAACTCGACGTGGCGCAGCGCCCCGCCGATCGAGAAATACTGGTCCCAGCAAAGCAGCTGGTTGAACGCCACCATGATCGCGCCTCTCCAGCCCGAGTAGGTCGCATTCATCGCGCCGTCCTGCGGCGCCGTGCCTTCGTTTTCGAAAATAAGCCTGTTTCCCTTCTTCCTCAGCGTCAGCATCACCTGGTGCGTGCGCCGGTCGCCCGGGCGGCAGCATTCGACGTAGCTGCGCTCGCGCCACACGCCGTCGGGCAGGCGTTTGAGCTTGCCGAGAAAGGCGCGCTCGCCGTTGTCGAGGATCTTGCGCATCACGCCCTTCACGACCTCGGACCCGTAGCGCTTGATGAGGGCGAGCACGCGGTCGCGCGCCGTGAGATTGCCCGCGAGCTGGGCGCGAAAGTCGAGCGCCACCGCCTCGGGCTTGCGCGAGGCCCTCAGATACAGCTCCTCGATGTCGCGGCGGATCTCGTTCCCTTCGACGATCTTCACCGGCGGGATGCAGATGGCTTCCTCGAAGGCGTTCTCCGCCGAGCCGCAGAAAGAGGACGGCGTGATGCCGCCCAAGTCGTACTGGTGCAGGCAATTGGTCACCCAGCAGAAGAGCTCTCCCTTCCAGAACACCGGGCAGATCAGCATCACGTCCTGCTGGTGCGCGGCGCCCACCCAGGGGTCGTTGGCGAGGAACATATCGCCGTCCGTGATGCCCGGATTGTCGCTGCGGTACTCGAGCACCCACTTCACCTGCGTGTCGGTGACTCCGGACATGTACTGCATATAAGGCCCGAAATACACGAACTCGCCGTCCTCGGTGAGGATGGAAGGGTTGAGATCGAGCGCGTACATGGCCACCGGTGAGCCGGACAGGCGCTGGATCGTGGCGCCGTGCTCCTCGTTCACGTGCCACAGGCTGTGGCGGATCACCTCGTAGGTGATCGGGTCGATACTCTTCGCGCTTTTTCGATGCAGCTTCAGCTTAGGCGAAATGGAAAGCTTCTTCGGCGGCACGTAGCCCATATTCCTGCCGTCGAAGACGGCGTCCTTCATCTCACTGACTTTGGGCATGGCATCACCTTACTTGCTGAAATTGATCTCGAAGTTGCCGAACGCGTCCACGCGGAGCCACCGCCCCGGGTGCACAACGACCGTGGTGTCGGTCGTCTCGATCACTGCCGGCCCCTTGATGCGGTTCCCGGGCGCCAGCAGCGCTCCGTCGTAGATCGGCGTCGCCGCCGCTTTTTTCAGATCGGCCCAATAGATACTGCGCTTGCCGTTCGCCGCCTCTGGACTGATCTTCGCGCTGAGTCGTTTCGTCGCGGAGAGCTTGGGCCGCGGGGTCGCGGCGGTGGCGCGCAGGCGCAGCGTCACGATCTCCAGGCGCGCCTCGCCGTAGGACGAGCCGCTCCCGTAGAGCTGCTCGTAGCGCGCATAGAAGCGCCGGTGCAGCGCTTCCCAGAGCGAACTCCTGACGCGCTTTTCCGGCAGCATCACCTCGACCTCGTTGATCTGGCCCTTGTGGCGCATGTCGAGGGAAAACCCGTAGCCGCGGCGTGCCGGCGCGATGCCGTCGCGGTCCATCTGTTCGTTCGCCTTTTTCTCCAGCGCCTCGAGCGAGGCGTTCACCCGCGCCGCGTCGAACGGGCTCGCCTGGATATCGACCTGTTCGTACACGTGCAAAATGTCGGCCGACGCGGCGCCGAAGGCGCACCAGGTCGAGGCGATCTCCTTCTGCGGCACGATGATTTTTTGCACCCCGAGCTCGCGGGCGAAGACCCCCGCATGCGCCGGGCCCGCGCCGCCGAAGGCGAACAGCACGAAGTCGCGCGGGTCGAAACCCTTCTCCACGGTCGTCTTGCGGATGATGTCGGCCATCTTGAACTCGGCGATCCTGGCGATGCCGCTCGCGGCCTCGGTGAGCGAGAGGCCGAGCGCAGAGGCGATGCGCTGCACCGAGTCCGCCGCCTTCTTCCTGTCCAGCTTGATGCGCCCGCCGAGGAAGTTGTCCGGGTTGATGGTTCCGAGGACCACGTCCGCGTCCGTCACGGTGGCAATCGTGCCGCCCTTGCCGTAGCAGACCGGCCCCGGGTCGGCGCCCGCGGACTCCGGGCCTACCGCCAAGGTCTTCGCGGCCGGATCGACGCGCGCCAGCGACCCGCCGCCCGAGCCGATCGCCTGGATGTCGACCTTGGGCAGGAAGTATTCGTACTGCGCGACGTTGGATACGAAGGAGTACGCGGGCTGCCCGCCGTAGATGATTCCGACGTCGAAAGACGTTCCGCCCATATCGGTGGTGATGATGTTCGGAACATCCATGACCTTGCCGAGGTAGAGCGAGCCGGTGACGCCCGACACCGGGCCCGAGTCGAGCGTGAGGAGCGGCGACTCGATCGCCCGGTCCACCGAGATCGAGCCGCCGCCGCACTGCGTGATCTGCAGCGGCTGGCGGTAGCCGGATTTCTTCAGTTGCCCGTCCAGATTGCCCAAGTACTTCGCCATCACCGGCCCGATGTAGGCGTTCAGCGCGGTCGCGGTGACGCGCTCGTACTCGCCCCACTTGGGCGCGATGTCGGTCGAGCAGGAGACGAACAGCTTCGGCGCGATTTCCCGGATCATCTCCTTCACGCGCTGCTCGTGCCGCGGATACTTGAACGACCAGAGAAAACACACGGCGATCGCGTCGGCGCCGGCGTCGACCAGGCGCTTGATCGCGGTCTCGGCTTCGGACTCGTTCAACGACACGACCACCTCGCCGAAGCAGTCGACGCGCTCCGATACGCCTTCGATAAGGCGCTTGGGCACGATGGGCACGGGCTTCTGGCTCGAAGGAAAGTGGACCACCTTGGCGATGTCGCGCGAGGAAACGCCGCGCGAGCCGCGCATGATGTGGATCGCGTCCTCGTGGCCCCGCGTCGTGATCAGCCCGACCTTCGCACCCTTCCTCTGGATAAGCGCATTCGTGCCGACCGTGGTGCCGTGAGTGAGCACCGCGATTTCGCCGCAGAATTTTTCGAACGAAAGCCCGAGGCGCTCGGCCGCCACGCCCATCGCGGCGAGCATGCCTTCTGCGAAATTGCCGGGCGTCGAGGGTGCCTTGGTCGCGGTGATGCGCCCGGCCCGATCGAGGACCACGCAGTCGGTGAACGTGCCGCCGATGTCCACGCCGACCAGCAAATTCGAGACCGGGCCCGCCACTCCGCCTCCTTTTTTTGAGCGAGAATGGTAGCGTATTTGCCGGCGGACCAACAGAAAAAGAGGAAGCGATGAAGCCGCAAACGGTGGGGATGATCGGTCTCGGAATAATGGGCTCGGCGATGTCGGCGAATCTCGCGCGTGCGGGATTTCGCGTCGCCGGCTTCGACGTCGTGCCGCGGCGGCGCGCCGAGCACGCGCGCTCCGGGGGAATCGCGGCGCGGAGCCCCCGCGAGGTGGCGCGGCGTGCGGACATCATCATCACCTCACTGCCGTCGGCAGACGCCCTTGCGCGGACGGCCGCCGAGCTTACGCAATCCGCCGGCCGCGGAGCGATCGTAATCGAGACGAGCACGCTGCCGATCCCGGTCAAGGAAGCGGCGCGAGACGTGCTTGCGAAGCGCGGCGTGATCCTGCTCGACTGCCCCTTGAGCGGTACGGGCGCCCAGGCGCGCGTCAAGGACCTGCTCATCTACGTGAGCGGCGATCGTGCCGCGTATCGCAAAACCATCACGGTGCTGCAGGGCTTTACGAGCGCGAACTATTACGTCGGGCCCTTCGGCAACGGATCAAAAGTGAAATTTGTCGCCAACCTGCTCGTCGCGATCCACAACGTTGCAGCGGCGGAAGCGATGGTGCTGGGAATGAAGGCAGGGCTCGATCCCGCGCTGATTCTGAAGGTCGTTGCCGGCGGCGCCGGCGGCTCGCGCATGTTCCAGGTGCGCGGACCGATGATGGTGAAAGGCGACTATTCCGAAGCCACGATGAAGAACGAGGTGTGGCAGAAGGACATGTCCATCATCGGCGACTTCGCGCGCCAGCTCGACTGTCCCACGCCACTTTTCGCGGCGAGCGCGCCGATCTACAACGCCGCGATGGCGATGGGGCTCGGAAAAGAGGACACCGGCGCGGTGTGCGCGGTTCTGGAGAAGATGGCGGGGAATCCGCGCAAGCGAAAGAAACGCTCGCGCCGTTCTCTCACTCCACCTTTATCCCCGCCTCCTTGATCAGCTTGGCGTACTTCGCCATCTCGGCCTTTATAAAGGCGACGAACTGTTCCGGCGTGCTGTAGACCGCCTCGACGCCCAGATCGGCGAATTTCCTTTTCACCTCGGCGTCCTGCATCGCCTTGACCAGGTCGGCGTGGAATTTTTCCGTGATCGCTTTCGGCGTTCCCGCTGGCA